>Ga0272441_10003221_pt1 | contig 31427 bp, 27 predicted proteins | sample SSMProp6N_FD_193582 | JGI IMG/M metagenome (GOLD analysis project Ga0272441, IMG submission 193582) | Marine sediment archaeal communities from Little Sippewissett salt marsh, Falmouth, MA, United States - SSM-Prop-6N | ecosystem: Environmental > Aquatic > Marine > Wetlands > Sediment ... | reverse complement strand
TCTCTTTGATGTGCTTCTATACTCTTCCACAAGCGTATCCTCCATTTTCGGTTTTTGTGTTTCTGGCGAAACGTGAAACCGAAGGGTACGCTTTTTTTATCTACCTATCCACAACTTTTGGTTATATATCTATCGATGTCTTCAATTTGCCACAATAGTTTCATTGATGACCTCGTTCACGTACAACGCCGCTAATCAGCCGCGCGGCTTTTTGCGTCGGCTGCATTAGTCTTGTTATGTTGTCAATTTAAAGATACCCGTATTCCCTTGTACTAAAAATAAAGAAAAAAAAGTAAATAGCCCAAACGAAGTCTCCAAATACAACTGTAGCTGCAAAATCAGTGGCAATTGAACCCAGCCATAAATAGATAACGAAGAAAAAAAAGGCCATTTTCCCAATTGCGCCAATTGTAACAAAAAACCTAAATTTATGGTTTGCAAATGCGACAATGCCGTAACCTATGCCTGCCACTATTACGACAAACCACCATGTTTTATTGGCAATTATCTTTGCTTCAGGGGTAATCGAGTTAAAAAAGAGTGAATTACTGAGTTGAAGATTGAAGAAAGCTAAAGATCCGAAAAATATATTCCATATTGCCCCAATTAGAAGCGGAATAAAATACTTTGATCTTTTTTCTTTAATGCTTAAATTGATTCATCCCATTTTTTTGATTTCACATAACGAATTAATCAGCGGCCCGGCCCTTTGGGTCCGCTGAATTTACAGGTTGTGTGCGCCATTTGTGTCCAAATCGTTTTAAAAAACCGTGTTCGAAGAGACTGCAGAGATCGGCAATGCTCATATTACTGGTAATAATTTTCCCCTTCCGCCGCCCGACACTGATTGTGTTCCCGAAATTAAGTACAAGGTGCGCTTGGTGAACAAACTGAGAACGTATGTCATAAAGAAATTGTGATAGCTGTTTTAAGCTACGCTGTTTGCCTTTGATTTTTAAACTCTTCTGGATAAATTCCTGATCCTCTTGGTCCAAACGTGAGAAAAAAAGGACCGCAGCATTGGTTGCTCCATGTTCTGATTTGTATCTCTTATACGCGCCATCCAGTAAAGAAAATAACTGCGTTTCAGGACTATCTTCTATTTCCTTCTTATTTCGATGAAGCCATTGATAGAAATCAACGTATGCACTTGGGGTATCGAGTGCTTCGATTAATGAAAAAATCGCTATGTATTTATAAGTATCGTCAATATATGACATCCCGCTATTCCATATGCTCTTTTTAAACTGATGTTTACCTTCTATGACAAGAAATCGATAGAACGATCCCACACGTAAAAATAGGTCTTTTTCTTGATCTGAGGTAATTTGATCAAAAAATCCTCTTAATACCTTTTTGGTGGAAAAATACTTACCCCAGATTGAAATCACATGTTTCAAGTAAGCGTCCGAATCTCCCAGGTACTTTAGTTGCGCTTTGGCCATTCAAAATCCTTTTTTTTGACACACAACAATTAATATGCTTAGTTGGCATTTTTCGAACTTCCGCGCAATATTACATCAATTAACATAAATAAGAAAGTAAAATTAAATCATGAAATCATATAAATGAACTTTCATTGCTGGGTATTTTGTGGTAATAAAAATCAAATACCAAGTGGGTAAATAATGGTAAAAATGGCGACATCTCTCGATGATAGGCTGCCGGAGTTCCAAAAGTACCTTCTGGATAAGAATCTGGTCCCGGCTAAGAATGTGCCGTTCTACGCCCATTGGCTCAGCCGGTTTCTTGATTATGCCAGAAGAAAGAATTTGTCACCCTTGGAATATCAAGAGGCTGTGGTTTTAGACTTCTTGGAATCATTGAAATCGGATGATCTTGTTCTGGATTGGCAACACAAACAGGCAGATGATTCCATCAGGCTTTATTATTTTCACTATCTTAAAAAGGCAGATACAAGATCGGCAAGAGCTTTGGCCTCTGACAGCATGCCTGAAATAATCCAGGAAACGAAACGCTTGATTAGACTGAAACATTATTCATACAGCACGGAGAGAACCTATCTTCAGTGGATTGTGCGATTTCTTGAATATACCAGACACACTTCGAAAAAAACGGTCACTGAAACCGACACAACCGATTTCAAAAATTTCCTCAGCCATCTCGCTCTTAAAAAGCGTGTTTCTGCTTCTACGCAGAATCAGGCATTTAACGCGATTTTGTTTTTCTTCCGCTCCGTGATGGGGAAAGAAGTGGGAAATCTCGCCAATACTGTCCGTGCGAAACGCGGGAAGAAACTGCCGGTTGTCTTTTCAATGGAAGAGGTCACACGATTATTGGCCTGTATGAACGATAGGGATCTGCTTATTGCCGGGCTGCTCTACGGTGCGGGGTTGCGGCTGATGGAACTCGCGCGCCTGCGAGTCAAAGATATCGATATGGACTTGAATACGGTAACCGTCCGAAGCGGCGAAGGAGATAAGGACAGAACCACGATCCTGCCGGCAGCGGTTAAAGAGCAGTTAAAGAATCATTTAACCGAAGTGAAAAGTTTGCATGAGAGTGATCTTTCGCAGGGATATGGTGAAGTCCATCTTCCCGATGCACTAAGCAGAAAATATCCTCACGCAGGTAAAGAATGGGCATGGCAGTATGTGTTTCCCGCGAGGAATCTCTCTGTAGACCCGCGTAGCGGAAGGGTGGCGCGCCACCATATAAGCGACTCCGCCATACAGGGGATAATAAAAAAAGCAATCAGGAAGGCCGGCATTCCCAAACACGCGTCCGTGCACACGTTGCGTCACAGTTTCGCGACGCATTTGCTTATGAACGGCGTCAATATCCGGGAAGTCCAGGAGTTGCTCGGCCATAAAAATGTTGAAACGACGATGATATACACGCATGTGCTCCGGGATATGTCCAACGCCCCGAAAAGCCCACTCGATCTCGTCCTGGAAGGAGCACTGCCTCCTGAAGCGCGCGACGAAGACTGAATGATCGTGGATCACACTACTGTCGCTTATCAACAAAAGCCCTGCGTGTTTTCTCAAAGGATCCTGTTGATCATTTCCTTTTCAAATCAAGCATCTTTATCATAATAAGGAAATAGTGACTTCATCCCAACATCTATGCGCCGGCATCTCCTTTGAGGCCGATTTCCTCCGCCACTTCGCGCATGCCCATGATGGTGTCTTCGATGAGTTCACCAATGTCCACGCCGAGCATCTCGGCACCCTTCTGGATGATCGATCGATCCACGCCGGCGGCAAAAGCGGGCGACTTCCACTTTTTTTTCACCGATTTGGCCTTCATGTCGAGAACGCTCTTCGAGGGCCTGACAAGGGCGCTTGCCGTGACGAGGCCAGTGAGTTCATCGATGGTGTAGAGCGTTTTTTCGAGGATTGTCTGGGGTTCCACGTCCGAGCAGATTCCCCATCCGTGCGAGACAACAGCCCTTACATACTCTTCGGGCCAGCCATTTTCCTCCAGGATCTCCCGGGTTTTCGTGCAGTGCTGGTCGGGATATTTTTCGTAGTCGAGGTCGTGAACGAGACCGATAATTCCCCACTTATCCTCGTCTTCCCCCTGCTTCTTCGCGATATAACGCATCACTGCCTCAACGGCATAGGCGTGTTTTCGCAGGCCGTCGGTTTTATTGTACTCATGTAACAGCTTCAGTGCATCGTCACGTGTTGGCATCGTGTGTCCCATGTTCGTCCTCCTTTTGACTGTTATTGTCGTTTCAGTATCGCACCGAAGAATCCGTCGGTGCCATGGTGGTGCGGGAATGTCCTGAAAAACCCCTCTCCGGTTACCATGGTGCCATCAATGGCAGACGGAAGATCGCTCAGCACATAGTCGTGGTGTGTTCTCAGGAATTCCCTCACGACGTCTTCGTTTTCCTCTCGTTCAAGACTGCAGGTGCTGTAGACCAGTGCACCCCCCTTTTTCGGGTAGCGTGCCGATGAGTGTAGTATGTTTTTCTGCAGGAGGGAACACTTTTTTATGTCCGCCTCCCTGAGGCGCCACTTGATCTCGGGATTGCGGCGAAGGGTCCCAGTGCCGGAACAGGGGGCGTCCACGAGAACGCGGTCAAATGTTTCATGGTACTGCGCTCCGAGGTCTGTCGCGGCATCGCCGACGATCGGTTCGATGTTGGTCGTGCCGAGCCTCCGGCACAGCTCCCGCAGGATGCCCGTCTTCTTCTGGCTGATGTCGCAGGCGACGATCTTCCCCGTATTGTGCATCATCTCGGCAAGGTGTGTTGCCTTGATGCCGGAGCCGCAGCAGAGATCCGCTATCGTGTCACCCTGCTTCGGATCGACAAGGCAGGATATGAGCTGCGATGCCTCATCCTGGACCTGGATGTGTCCGGCTCGGAAGAGACCCATCGTCTTGAAGGGCCCGGAGGGTCCGGTCAGTAGAATTCCATCGCGAAAATAGTGGGCCGGGTCCGCCGCGTATCCCTCGTCGCGCAGGTGTCGCAGTGCCTCGTCACGGGTGGTTTTCAGCGCGTTGACACGGAGTGCACGTGGCGGCACTCCGTTGTTGCCGCTACACAGGGCGTGTGTCTCTTCCGTACCGAGGTGTCCGATCCATCGCTCGACCATCCAGAGGGGGTGCGAATGGACGACGGAGATATGAAGGGCAGGCTCCGTGGTAATGTCCGGATACGCTATTTCATTCATTTTTCTTATCGCGTTTCGCAGAATACCGTTTACCAGTCCCTCGCGCCCGGGAAAATATTTCCCGACGAGTGTGACCGCTTCATTGACGGCGGCAAAGTGAGGAATTCGGTCCATAAACAGTATCTGGTAAAGGGCCGTTCGCAGGATGTTTTTTACCATGCCATCCATGGAGGCCGGTCTGCCCCGGTAAAAATGATGGATAATCCAGTCCAGGTGATTTCGCATGCGGAGAGTTCCATAGACGAGCTGCGTGAGGAGGCGTTGGTCATGGATATTGTCGAGATATCCCCGGGAGAGAAAACTGTCCAGGAGCGGTTCGGCAAAGGCGTTGTCACGATCTATCCGATTGAGGATGTGAAGAGCGATACTTCGTGGTGATTTATCCATGATGTCCATCCCGGGGGCGTTTCGAAACTAATGAAAATATAGGCATGTTATATGGTCTTTCCCGGTGAATTGCAATGAAAAGGTCGCGCGGCAGTCGGTGTCGCAATGTGGTCGGCACGGTGATGTGTGCATGAAACAAATCGTTGTCCGCCATTTTTATCTGTGGTAGCCTTGGGCACATTGCCTGCTGATTTTCTTTCGGTATCTATTCGATGAGAGGGTACGTGATGGGGGCAGGGCCTTCCGCGAGATGAATCGAGGATGACAACACCGCTGGATCGATTTGTTCTCAGGTGCATTAAAAAGCACCTCGCTTCATGGATATCGCCACGTCTGACGGACTGCGGGTGGCTGCAGCCATGGGTGATTACGGGTGCTTACACGGTGCTGGGGATGAGTGCCGGCGTAAAAAGGGAGGGACGAGATGAACGACATCGGTGTGATTCACGGTCGTTTCCAGATCTTACACAATGATCATATGAAGTATCTTATGGCGGGGAAGGCACGGTGCGAGCACCTTATTGTCGGTATCACAAATCCCGACCCCACCTTGACCCACGACGGTTCGGCTGACTCGCCGCAAAGTGCGCTGTTTGCAAACCCGCTGACCTATTATGAACGATGCCGCATGATTACAAAGGCGCTGCGCGAGGCGGGGGTGGGCTGGCAGGAGTTTTCCGTCGTGCCCTTTCCAATCAATTCCCCGGAGTTGTACCGCTATTATGTGCCCCCCGATGCGACGTTCTTTTTAACGATATACGACGAGCGGGAGAGGAAAACGCGTGCTCAGTTTCAGACCATGGGATTGAAAACAGAGATACTCTGGGAGAGGCCGCCGATAGAAAAGGGCTTGAGCGGTACTGAGATTCGACGACGAATCGTTTCGGGGATAGCATGGAAACATCTCATCCCCCCGAGCACGCACATGTTCTTGCGGCAACAGGGTATACTGAAACGGCTGCGGGATCTTTACGGTACATAAAGAAGGCTTGTGTTTTAACATAACATCACTTATGTAGAAGTGACTGCTATTGATACACACTATTCTATCCGAAGGCCTGATTATGGGAGGATTTCACATCAACGACATACGAATCACCGGATATTATCCCGGTGTTGTCGGTGAAATTACCACGCTTCATGCAACGTATTATTACGACAACTGGAGATTTGACGTTTCCTTTGAAACGCAGGTGGGCAGAGAGCTTTCCGACTTTCTCGGTATGTGTGTGCAAGATCGTGACGGATTCTGGGTTGCCACGGTTGACGGCATATTTGCCGGCGCTGTTGCCATTGACGGCAGCGGACCATCCGCTGAAGGAGCGCGACTTCGGTGGTTTATTGTCGCTCCTGCGTATCAGGGAAAGGGTGTCGGACGGAAATTGTTGCAAAAGGCCGTCAAATTTTGTAAGAGTGCGAACCACGAGAGAATTTATCTGTGGACATTTAAGGGTCTTCATGCTGCACGATCCTTATATGAGGGAGAAGGCTTCAAACTCCGTGAAGAACATGATGTGAGGCAATGGGGGAGTCGGATCACGGAGCAGATGTTTGACGTCACGCTGGTGTAGTATTCGGGCGGATGCGTCGGCATGCCACAAAGGGACGACAGGCACAAAGGAGGATACATTCCTATGTGCCTTTTTTATTTTGTATGGAAGGGAGATGCTGTATGAGCGATAAACATTTAGCCAAAATGATTTTACAGAAGGTGAGAGAGCACGGCGATCATATCGCGATGCGTTACAAGACCGGTGAGGAGTGGAATGAAATATCCTATTACTCCCTCGGTGAAAAGATCAGAACCGCTGCCCTGGCGTTGATCGAGCTCGGCGTTCGGGAAGGTGACATGGTCGGAATCTTTTCCCAGAACAGACCCGAGTGGGCGATCACCGATTTCGGTATCCTCTGCGCAAAAGCAGTTTCCGTTCCCATCTACGCGACGAATACGGCCAAACAGGCCGAATATATCGTCAACGATGCCCAGATAAAGATTATCTTTGTCGGCGATAGAGAACAGTATGAGAAAGTGGTCTCCTTTGCCGGTTCTTTTTCATATCTGACGAAGATCGTCGTCTTCGACGACGATGTCAAACTTACGGGGGATCATTCCCTTTCCTTCGGTGACTTCCTGAAAATAGGGGAGGCATCGGCGAAGAACGATGAAATAGAGCGCAAACTCAGCACAGTGTCATCCGATGATCTCGCCACGCTTATCTACACCTCCGGCACAACCGGCGACCCAAAGGGAGTGATGCTCACGCATGACAATTTTTTTCATCAGTTAGAGGCGGTCGACAAGAGTTTTGACGTGACCCCTCAAGATCGTTCCTTGTGTTTCCTTCCCCTGAGCCATGCCTACGAGCGGACGTGGTCATTCTATGTCTTTAGTAGGGGGGCACAGAATAATTATCTGGCGAATCCGAAAAAGATCATAGAATATATGCGGGATGTGAAACCGACGGCAATGGTGAGCGTGCCGAGGCTCTACGAAAAGATCTACTCAACCGCCTATGATAGTGTCGAAAAGGCATCGAACTTCAAGAAGAAGATGTTTACCTGGGCCGTGGCGGTCGGCAAGCGGTACGCCGATCGAACGAAAGAGCAGAAACCGATCGGGCCGTACCTGAAACTGCAACACACAATGGCCGACAGACTTGTCTTGCGCAAGATCAGGGATATTGTCGGCGGCCCGAAGAATTTTTTCTCTGCCGGCGGTGCGGCACTGTCCACGGAAATCGAAGAGTTCTTCTTTGCGGCGGGGCTCCTCGTCTGCCAGGGGTATGGTCTTACGGAGTCGTCTCCCATGATTACGTATAATTCACCAGGGGCATTCAAGTTTGGTACCGTTGGCAGGTCGGTTCCCGGGTGCGAGGTGCGTATCGGAGAAGACGGCGAGATTCTGGCCAAGGGCCGCAACATCATGAAAGGGTACTACAACAGGCCCGAAGAGACGGAAGAAACGGTTGTCGACGGGTGGCTGAAAACGGGTGATGTCGGTCTGATCGACGAGGACGGATTCGTCAGGATTACCGATAGAATCAAGAACCTGATCATTACATCAGGCGGCAAAAATATCGCGCCCCAACGGATCGAAACTGCCGTGGGGAGTGATCACTATATCGAACAGATTACCGCTATCGGCGATGGAAGAAAATATGTGAGTGCCCTCATCGTGCCGTTCTTTTCTGCCCTTGAAGATTACGCAAAGGCACACGGTGTATCCTATGAAACACGTGAAGAACTGGTGAAAAAACCCGAGATCATCGAATTCTACAGGACACGAATCGCGGAACAGTCAAAAGAACTTGCAGGATATGAGAAGATAAAGGCATTTTCTCTCCTTGCGCGCGAATTCACCCAGGAAGACGGTGAGCTAACCCCGACACTCAAGATCAAGAGAAAGGTGGTGATGGATACGTACAGCGACGTGATTGATGCAATGTATCCTGAAGACTGAAAAGATCACGCGTTCAGTATGTCTGATACGTGAACGAGGGAAACATCGGAAGCCCTGTTGTCTTGAATAAAATCTCCGATGGCCTTTGCGGTCGCTCTAAAAGGATGGCCGATTCCTACTGCGTGTCCGTATCTTCTGGCATATCGTGTCAGTTTTTGCAGTTGAAAGTGAATACAGGTTTCATCGCGTGAGTTGTCGAGAAATATGTTCCTGCGGGTAGTGGTCATGTGAAGTCGCTGTGCGGTTCCATATGCTTTCGAGTGATGTGAAGTCAGGCTGTCGATGAAGAAGAGGTTTCGCTCCTTGATAGCTTTCAGTGTCTCTGTAATTTCATTTTCGCACGAGGTGAATTTTGATCCCATGTGATTATTAACGCCGATTGCAAAAGGCACATCGGAGATATTATCGTCAACAATTCTGCTTATTGTTGTTATTTTATCGCCCACATATAATGCCCCGGGTCCCGGGTCGAGATGCCGATTATACGGTTCCATGGGTTGGTGAAGCATCACATCGTGGCCCTCGTTGTGGATTTCCAGAGCGAGTGATTGTGAGCGTCGCAATCTCGGGAGAATGGAAAACGTGAGAGGAACATCCAGTTTCAGAAACCTTTCGGCCTGTGTGCGGCTGTTTCCGATATCGTCAATGATCAGGGCTATGCGGGGCTTTGAGAAATATCCTCCTTTCTTTCCTCCGAAGGCGAATGCCTCGGAGAAACTGCCGGCTCCAAGCAGGCAACCTGCTGTTATTACGGCACTTTTGTATAAAAAGTTCCTTCTATCCATATTTTCCGTTTTCGATCAGTGGTAATAATGAGAATGTTAGTTTTTAACGGCCGCTCGATTGCCCCACGGAACTTTTGTGCCTCTAATACAATATATTGTGGTTGATGTCAAGAAAAATACAATATGTTGATATATTTTTTCATTGATGTGGTACCTATGGCAACGAACACTGTAACAGTCCGGGAAAAAACCTTTTTTATGGCGATGACAGTGTAGTATGATGATATTATGAAAGGGTAGGGTAGGGTTTTGAGGGTTCAGACACCGGAAAGAGGGGTGACACATGCCGTATGGTGATTTCCTGCAAAATGTCTACCGGGGGGTTCTTGATAGACAGGTCTTCCATTCCTATCGAGGATCCCGTGATCTCAAAAGGGTTGAAATGCTTCTCGAAAGGTACGGTGCCCTTTTAAGGGAGTACTCGCCGGAGATGCTCGAAGCGGAGGGACGGATCCCCGATGAGATGCTGAAGAAGATGGGTGAGGCGGGGCTTTTCGGAATATCTGTTGCCACATCCTATGGCGGTGGTGGTATTGATCTCTGGGACCAGCTGAAGATAGTGGAAAAAGTTGCCGCTCTGGACATGTCCGCAGCGCTGGCATTTCTTGCGCATCTTTTGATCGGGATCAAGGCAATTGAGCTTTATGGCACGCCGGCGCAGAAAGAACACTATCTCGTCCCGGCCGCATCCGGAGAGATGATTTTTTCATATGCCCTCACTGAGCCGAAGATCGGTTCCGATGGCCGGCACATAGAAACAACGGCTGTGCTTTCGGAGGATGGTTCCCACTATCTCCTGAACGGGGTAAAAACCTACATCACCAATGCAAATTATGCCGGAGGTCTGACTGTTTTCGCCCAGCTCGATCCCGACAGTCCGGGTTTCATGGGGACCTTTATCGTTGAAACATCGTGGGATGGCGTGCACATAGGCAAAGATATGCCGAAAATGGGTCTGAAAAGCAGTTCCACTGCCATGATTCGGTTTGAGAATGTCAGGGTGCCCGTGGGAAACAGGTTGGGGAATCCTGGCGACGGATACACGATTGCAATGACGGTACTCAACTATGGACGGTTGGGATTGATGGCAGCCGCGACGGGTGTGACGAAGCAGTCGGTAAGTGACATGCATTCGAGGGCACACTCAAGAATCCAGTTCGGCGTACCCATCGGAACATTCCCGCTTGTGCAGGAAAAGATAGCCCGTGCGACGGTTCACGGATTCGTAATGGAGGCGATGAATTATTTTGCGGCAGGTCTTCTGGAAAACGACCCGGAACATAATCCTGTCATGGAGACGTCGCATTGTAAGCTTTACGGAACCACTCGAGCCTGGGATGCCCTCTATGATGCGCTGCAGACTGCCGGGGGATCCGGGTATATCGCAACCCAGCCCTATGAAAAGAGGATGAGAGATTTCCGGGTGACTACAATTTTTGAAGGTACGACGGAAATACACTCCGTGTATCCCGCTCTGTTTGCCCTGGGACGATTGGGCAAAGAGCTCAAATCTCGCAGGGGTCTACACCGCTGGATCTGGCTGGCGCGAGAATTCATTCTCAGTTTCGGCACGATGGACTGGCACCTTCATTTCGATGAGGCGATACTGAACAGAGCGGTGAAAATGGCAAAAGCCAATGCACGAATGATCAGAAGGATGCTTATCGTGGGACTGGTGTTTTATAGAGAAAAAGTAGGAGAAAAAGAATTCTTCCTCAGAAGGGTTACTACTTTGAGTGTATACCTTTTCGGTATTCTCGCCGTGCTTTCGAAAATGAATGCGGACCGCCAGTCAGGTGTCAGCACCAGAGAAGATAGACGGCTTCTGGCATATTTCCTTGAAGAATCCCGTGAAGCACGACGAAGAAATAATAAATATTGTGATATGAAAATTGAACGGTTAATCGGCAGCATTTACAAAGATATTCACTAGTTGTTGTCGCACCGTTCGTGGACCCCGCTGTAATACGATAACCCTTGACAAAAAAACGGATTAATGTACCTTTAGTCGCGGCTTCGACTCCGTAGAAACAAAATACACGATCCGTATGATCTGTCTGACAAGGGGGAAGCTTTCTCATACGGGTGAGAGAATCTTTCCGTTGCCATCGGCACGAGTTCAATGGCCGATGTCACCTGCCCGTATCTGCATCAGCAGAGGGTATACTCTATATGAGCTTGTTACCATTATGAAAGCATCCTTTCTTGACAACCGATAACTATTCGGTGAGAGCTTCAGCGTGAGAGTTGTTTGATGTTTTTTAAATGTGGAGAAAGCAAATGACGAAGACACCTGCGTATGACGAATTGCACCAGAGGGTACAACAACTGGAGCGAATGATCGACGAATACCGGCACATAGAGGAAACCCTTCGCGAGAGTGAACATATCTACAGAACAATTTCAGAAAAATCCTTGGCCGGCATCTATGTGGTTCAGGATGGGAAGTTTCGGTCGGTCAATATGAATGCCGCGAATTACGCCGGCTATACAGCCGACGAACTAGTTGGCAGGAAATCCGACAGTATTGTTCACCCCGACGACAGATTGAGGGTAAAGAAAAATGCCCGTGAGATGCTTAGCGGCAAACGAACGGACCCCCATGATTTCCGGTTCATAACAAAAAAGGGCGAGATCCGGTGGGTCATGGAAACGGTGACCTCTATTGTGTTTGAGGGCAGACCTGCAATTTTGGGAAACTCGATGGACATCACGGAACGCAAGCGTGTCGAGGAGATGCTGCAGCGGTCAGAAGATCTCTACAGGACCATATTCGAAAATACGGGGACGGCGATGATCATTATCGAAGAAGATACGACAATATCATTGGTGAATACCGAATTTGAGAAGTTGTCCGGCTATTCCAAAGAAGATTGGGAAGGAAAGAGAAGCTGGACCGAATTTGTCGTGGACGAAGACAGGGAGCGGATGAAAGAGTATCACTGTAAACGGAGAACGGATTCCGATGCCACACCGCGGAATTATGAGTTTGGGTTTATTGATAGCTGGGGACGAGTAAGAGAGGTATTTTTGACTGTTGCAATGATCCCCGGAACGAGAAAGAGTGTGGCTTCCTTCTCAGATATCACCGAGCGCAAGCAAGCGTTACGGAAAATGCGTGAGTCTGAAAATTGGTATCGAACCATCTTTGAAACGACCGGTACGGCAACGATTATTATCGAGGAAGATACGGTTATGTCACTTGTAAACACCGAATTCGCAAAATTATCGGGAGCATCCAAGGACTACTGTGAGGGAAGGAGCTGGACGGACTTCATTGCCGATGAAGATGTGGATCAAATGAGAGAATATCATCACCGGCGACGGCTTGACCCTAACAGTGCGCCGCGGAATTATGAATTCGGCTTTGTTGACGTACAGGGTAATCGAAAAGACCTGATGATTACTATTTCGATGATCCCCGGGACAAAAAAAAGTGTGGCCTCTTTGCTGGACATTACCGACCTCAAACATGTGGAGGAGGAGGCCAGGCGAAGAGAGCAGGAAGTACAGACAAAATCGAGAAATCTTGAAGAAGTCAACACTGCCCTGAATGTCTTGCTGAAAAGGAGAGAGGAAGATAAGAATGAGCTTGAAGAAAAGGTTTTTTTAAACGTACGCGAACTTGCCATACCCTACGTGGAGAAATTAAAAAAAAGCAGATTGGATGATGAACAGATTACGTATCTAAAAATTCTTGATAAAGGCCTCAACGATATAATTTCGCCTTTCATCTACAATATGAAAATAAAGTATTCAAAACTCACTCCTACGGAAATCCGCGTGGCGAGTCTTATTAAAGAGGGTAAAACTTCTAAGGAGATTGCAACGATGATGAATTTGTCCACTAGGGCGGTTGATTTCCATAGGGGCAACATTAGAAATAAACTCGGCTTGAAAAATATGAAGGCAAATTTACAGTCCTTCCTTATGGCCCACTCATGATGACAGTATTATGCTGTCATTGTACGTGTAATACATTGATGTCTGATTTTTTGTGTTTTTGGATATTTCACTTTTCCTCCCCCTGGCATAGAGTCTTTTTGCCCGCCGTAACATTCGGTGCCAAGCATCATCCACCACATATGTTTTTGTAACATCCTAATTACATTAGAACTATACAGGCAAGTACATGGATGTCTGCGTGTCGTGCGAAAAAATGCGGGGTACACGGTACGGAGAGCGCACGGTCTCGTTTCGGAGTAACACAAGAAACAGAGAGACAGTATAAAAAAAGAAGAGATCCGGCACTTGTTGACAGGTATATGCTGTCAATATACCGGTAATCAATCGTCATTGCATTTTTTAATCCTGTCGCGCATAGTGCTCATGAATTATACAATGGGGTTGCGCCAAATTCATATTTACAGCCCACGATAGACGGCACACCTCTGCTGGTAAAGTCGCTCTATCCTTCGGGGGACAAAGGGCTGTGAAGTTGTCGTTTTCTTTTCGGGTATCACCGTTTCTGATTGCATTGTGAAAGATACGTGACGACCGTTACTGCCTGTTCAGGAAAGGTTCGTGACGGAGGAAACTGATCCACCGGTGTAATTTTACCCTGCCGGGCGTTTCCGGGGTATAAGCTTTTGTATGGAGGCAGTACATGGTGCCTTCGAGTAGCCGGAAAAGGGTTACGCTGCTCATTGAAAAGATGTCCAGAAAATAAATATAAAAGGAGGAGTAAGTATGGCGGAAAAGGTATATCAACCGGGCGAGAATTATCAGTATCAATTGACTATTAAAAAACTACTCACGACACCACTTGTTTATGCACCAGATCAGGAAATTGTCTACAGGGATGTGTTCAGGTATACCTACAGAGATTTCAACGTTCGTGTTCATAAGTTGGCGAATGCCCTTGAGAGTTTGGGGGTGACGCAGGGTGATACGGTGTGCGTATTCGACTACGACAGCCACCGATACCTGGAGTGCTTCTTCGCGGTACCCATGATGGGGGCTGTACTTCATACCATGAACTGGCGTCTGTCGCCCGATCAGATCTTGTTCACCATGAACCATGCGGAGGATGATATTGTTGTAATTAATTCGGATTTTCTTCCGGTATTGGAAGAAATTTGGGACAAATTAGAAACAGTGAAGAAAGTCGTCATTATCTATGAGAATGACAAGGTGGAGACGAGTCTGAAGGTAGATGCCGACTATGAGGAAATGGTTGAAGGAGCATCTGCAACGTATGACTTTCCCGAGCTTGACGAATATACACGGGCGACAACGTTTTATACGACGGGAACAACCGGAGATCCCAAGGGGGTCTTCTTCTCGCATCGACAACTGGTAATCCATGCGATGAGCACGGCCATGATGGTGGGGTCGTATGATTCACCGTGCCGGTTTAGGTCAGGTGACGTGTATATGCCGATCACCCCTATGTTTCATGTGCATGCCTGGGGGATTCCGTATGTCGCGGTCCTGTTGGGGTGCAAGCAGGTATATCCCGGTAGATACGAACCGGAAATGCTTTTAAAACTCATTCTCACTGAAAAGGTGACATTTTCACACTGCGTTCCTACAATTCTCCATATGCTGGTAACAAGCCCCGTGGTCAAGCAGATCGATCTGAGCAACTGGAAGGTCGTCATCGGTGGTGCCGCATTCTCCAAGGGGTTGGCAAAGGCTACGTGGGATCTGGGTATTCAAGCAATAACCGGATATGGTATGTCGGAAACCTGTCCGGTGCTGACAATTGCAAACCTGAAAGAACATATGTTCGATTGGGATAACGAAAAAACGGCAGACGTCGTTATCAAGACAGGTCTTCCGATTCCCCTGGCGGAGCTTGGCATAATGGGTCCTTCGGGGGCGCTTCTTCCCCATGACGGCGTGACAACGGGTGAACTGGTAGCTCGAACCCCATGGCTTACGGCGAGCTACTTCAAAGACGAAGAACGGGCAAAAGACCTGTGGCGAGACGGCTGGCTTCACACGGGTGACGTTGCCCTTGTTGATGAAGACGGATATTTCAGGATTACCGACCGCTTGAAGGATGTCATTAAGACGGGTGGTGAGTGGATCTCGTCGCTGGAATTGGAGAATCTCATCAGTCAGCATGAAGCGGTATCGGAAGCTGCAGCAATTGGCGTTCCCGATGAAAAATGGGGTGAGCGGCCCATGATTACAGTCGTTTTGAAATCTGGATTTGAGGGGACGGTGGATAATGACGACATGAAGGCTTTTATGAGCCAGTTCGTTGATGAAGGGAGAATCCCCAAATACGGACTTCCCGATCGATATGAATTTGTCGAAGAGATTCCCAAAACCAGTGTAGGTAAAATTAACAAAATTGCCCTGAGAGAAAGATTTGGAAAGTAATGGTTGGTGGCCATACGCTGCGCCGATAAGCGGACGTGCTCGGGTCCGCTTATCGGTTGAATCTCGACAGTGAGTTGAACTTTACACATGGGTGAAATCACGCATTATCCCCACTCGATAGTGCGTGTGCATAAGAATGTCAGTGCACATTTCACCTCTTTTCTCGGAAAATATTTCATTCGTTTCCGTTTCTGAATTTCCTCATTGCATAAAAAATATTTTGCGCAAATGCATCGATAGGTTTATGAATTTTACAACGACACAGACCTTGAGGGGGAGATGTATGGCATTGGATCTCAATGAAATCCGCACACATTTTCCGGCTCTTGCATCAGGTGATGTTTTTTTGATGGTCCCGGTGGCACGCAGGTTCCCCGGGAGACGATCGATGCAATAGTGCACTATTACACGACCGCCAACGCAAATTTTCACGGTGCATTTGTGACCTCTCGGAGAACTGATGAGACCACGAAGGAGGCCAGACGTGCCGTGGCCGATTTTTTGAACGCCCGTCGTGATGATGAGATCGTCTTCGGACCCAACATGACCACCCTCACGTTTCTCCTGTCCCGTGCAGTCGGACGTACTCTGAGGGCCGGCCATGAAGTGATGGTGACCCGTCTCGATCACGATGCAAATATCGCCCCGTGGGTTACCCTCGAAGAACGCGGGGGTGCCGTTCGTGTGGGACTTTCATTTTACAGTACCGGAGAAGAAGTGAACCTATTTCTCAGTGTTCTGGAAAACATTGCAGGAGAGAAGCAGTGAAAAGAGAAAGCCTTCTCGTTCGAGAAGGCTTTCTCTTTTCTCATACAAGATACGTTCCTTATTCTTTAAAGACGGCGCCGGTGCTTGCCGAAGTGACCATCTTCGCGTAGCGGGCGAGGTAGCCTGTCTTGATGGCTGCCTCTTTTGGTTTAAAGGCCTTTTTCCTTTGCGCAAGCTCCTTCTTCGTGATTTTCACATCAATTGTTTTTCTGGGAATATCGATAGTAATGATGTCTCCCTCTTCGATGAGGCCGATAGGACCTCCTTCTGCCGCTTCAGGTGAGATGTGTCCGATGGCAGCGCCACGGGTGCCGCCGCTGAATCTTCCGTCGGTTAAAAGAGCGACCGATGTGTCAAGACCCATACCCACGATGGCGGAGGTGGGAGACAGCATCTCCCGCATGCCTGGACCTCCCTTTGGACCTTCGTACCTGATCACGACAACATCTGCCGGTTTTATTGTGCCGCCAAGAATTGCCGCAATAGCTTCTTCTTCGGAGTTAAAAACTCGCGCACGGCACTCGTTCACCATCATGTCGGGTGATACGGCAGATTGCTTTACCACGGCTCCATCGGGAGCAAGGTTGCCCCTCAGAATGGCGATGCCCCCTTCAGGACTGTAGGGGTTGTCAACGGATCGGATGACGGTGCGATTTTTCACCTTGACGCCCTTGAGATTATCTTCAACCGTTTTCCCCGTGACGGTCACGGCATCGAGAGTGATGCCTCCAAGTTGACTGATTTCCTGCATGACAGCCTGAATTCCGCCTGCCTCGTCAAGATCCTCGACGTGATGAGGTCCCGCGGGGCTGAGATAGCAGATGTTGGGAGTTATTTCGCTGATGCGGTTAAAAAGATCAAGGTCGAGTTCTATGCCTGCTTCATATGCGATTGCCGGAATGTGCAATACCGTGTTCGTGGAGCACCCGAGCGCCATGTCGACGGCAATGGCGTTTTCGAATGCCGCCAGCGTTGCGATATCTCTTGGCCTGATACCCTTTTTTACGAGGTGCATTACCTGCAACCCCGCTTTTTTCGCAAGGCGTCTCCGGGCCGCAGAAACGGCCGGTATCGTTCCATTTCCCGGAAGACCGAGTCCGAGAGCTTCGGTCACACAGTTCATGGAATTTGCCGTGAACATGCCCGAGCATGATCCACAACCGGGGCACGCACAATCTTCGAGGTCTTTCAATGCTTTCAGGGTTAATTTCTTCGACTTGACCCGTCCGACGCCTTCGAAGACATTGATAAGGTCTACCGCTGCTCCCTCTAACGTGCCGGCCATCATCGGCCCTCCGCTGATAACAACCGTGGGAATATTCAGCCGCAGTGCAGCCATCAACATGCCCGGTACGATTTTGTCGCAATTGGTAACCATGACAAGCCCGTCAAAGGGATGGGCGGTTGCCATGATCTCAATGGAATCAGCGATGAGCTCTCTGCTCGCAAGCGAGTATTTCATCCCCGCATGCCCCATCGCGATACCGTCGCAGACACCAATGGTGGGGAACGTAACCGGTGTTCCTCCGGCCATTCTGATCCCCGCTTTGGCATCCTCGGCAATTGTGTCGAGATGCACGTGACCGGGAATAATCTCATTTGCTGAGTTTACCACACCGATCATCGGACGGGAGAGTTCTTCATCCGTGTACCCCATGGCCTTAAAGAGAGACCGGTGAGGCGCACGCTCCAACCCTTTTTTCATCAGATCACTTCTCATTTTCCCTCCTCAGTTGTGAGCTTGTGGTGAAGCGCACAAGGATTTCAGTCCTTTTTCCTTCGTTCGGGTCTGAGCTGGCGAAGCACCGTTCCTGCCTTCCACATCTCCATATTTCTCATTTCGGACAGTTCTTTTTCCAGTCTGTCTCTGTAATCGGGAGCGCTGTTTGCCTCGAGCACGATGGCCGTTTCCTTACCGGAGACGACCCGCTCATAGAGCTCGTCGAAGACAGGTGCGACGGCATCCCGGAATCTTCCTTTCCAGTCGAGGGCGCCGCGCTGTGCTGTCGTACTGCAGTTTCCGTACATCCAGTCCATGCCGTTTTCAGCCACCAGCCGAATAAGACTCTGGGTAAGTTCTTCTACCGTTTCGTTGAAGGATTCACTGGGACTGTGGCCATTTTTTCGCAGTGTAGTATATTGAGCCTCCATAATGCCTGCGAGAGCCCCCATGAGAACGCCACGTTCACCGGTAAGATCGCTGTACACCTCATTTTCAAAGGTCGTAGGGAAGAGGTATCCCGAGCCGATGGCCATACCAACGGCGAGTGTTCGCTCTTCGGCCCTTCCCGTGTAATTCTGGAATACGGCGTAACTCGAGTTTATGCCGCTTCCGTCGAGGAAGTTGGTCCGGACCGTTCGTCCGGAGCCCTTCGGGGCGACAAGAATAACATCGATATTTGGGGGGGGAATGATTTCCGTCTGGTTCCTGTAGACGATTGAGAAGCCGTGGGAGAAATAGAGGGCATCTCCTTCTTTCAGATGTGGTTTTATCTTCGGCCACAGTTCTTTCTGCCCTGCGTCCGAGAGGAGATACTGAAGTATCGTTCCCCGTTCGGCTGCCTCTTCGAGGGGGAAAAGGGTTTCATCGGGGACAAATCCGTCGGTGACCGCTTTGTTCCATGAGGCACCTCCTTCACGTTGGCCGATGATAACATGAATGCCGTTGTCCCGCATGTTCAGGGCCTGTCCCGGACCCTGTACGCCGTAACCCAAAACGGCAACTGTTTCATCCTTCAGTACCTCTTGCGCCTTTGTAAGGGAAAATTCTTCGGAGGTGATTACCTCTTCCGCTATTTCGCCAATAACGATTTTTGCCATGTTCCGACTCCTTTGTGCTGTAAGTTAAAGGGCGACAATGCCTGATCGGCACATGTCTTCCATGCCTAGCGGCGCAAAATGATTTAAAATGTCATCAATTTCTTCTCCGCTGCCCGTTGCCTCGATGATGCAATGATCGGTCTTTCTCGAAAGCACACGGCACTTGAACGAGTCAATTGCATTCATGATCTTGTCTTTATTCTCTGATGAGAGTTTGAGTCTTATGAGCACTATCTCACGCTGTCCGTGTTTCGTTTTCCGTATGTGTGAGACCTGCCGAACATCGACAAGTTTTTTCAGCTGATTTTGAATTTTTATCACTGTTCTTGAATCACCAGTTGTCACGATATTGATTTTTGTGATCCCGGGATCCATGGTGACATTTGCCGTGATGCTTTCAATATTGAATCCACGACCGCTAAAAATTCCTGCAACCCGTACGAGTACATCTGGCCGGTTTTTTACCACGATTTGAATCGTATGCTTTCCTACTTCCATGACCGCTCTTTTCCTTTCTCATTGGTGAAATTGTTACTCGTCTTCTTTTCCCAGAACCATCTCACTTATGGGAGAACCCGGTTTTACCATTGGATACACCCCTTCTTCGGGATCGACGGCAAAATCCATGATAACGGGACCGGGTGTATTCAATGCCTTTTCAATTGTCGGTTCCACTTCCTCCGGAGTCATAGCCCGCAGGCCGACTGCTCCGTATGCTTCGGCCAGTCGGACAAAATCAGGAACCTGACTGATGCTGGTATGAGAATACCTCTTTCCGTAGAAGAGTTCCTGCCACTGACGGACCATTCCGAGGAACCCGTTGTTGAGGATCGCTACCTTCACGGGGATATTGTAGTTGACGACCGTTGCCAGTTCCTGGATGTTCATCTGTATGCTGCCATCCCCGGCGATGTCAATGACCGTTTTGTCCGGGCACGCGACCTGTGCACCGATCGCGGCGGGAAATCCGTAGCCCATGGTACCGAGTCCGCCAGACGAGAGGAATCTGTTTGGTTCGTTGAAATGGTAGAATTGTGCCGCCCACATTTGATTCTGCCCCACTTCTGTTGTGATGATGGCGTCGCCCTTTGTGAGTTTGTACAGCGTTTCGATGACATATTGCGGTTTTATCGCTTCACCCTCGGCATAAGAGAGAGGTGCATAGTCTTTCCATGCCCGTATTTGATCCAGCCACTGCTTTCGGTCTGCTTCAGGTGTCGTAAAATGGTTCTGGTGGAGCATTTTGTTGAGCTGTTGGAGCGCGGATTTACAGTCGCTGATAATCGGCAGATCAACGAGAACATTTTTATTGATCGACGCAGCGTCAATATCAATGTGAATGATCTTGGCATCTGGGGCGAATGATGCAAGGTTTCCCGTCACGCGGTCATCAAAACGGGCACCAACGGCGATGAGGAGATCGCACTGGGATACAGCCATGTTCGCATAATAGGTTCCGTGCATGCCCAGCATACCAAGAGACAGGGGATCGGTTCCGGGAAATGCGCCGATTCCCATAAGTGTATGGGTCACCGGAATTTGAACTTTTTCGACAAACTTCCGCAACTCTTCCGACGCCCTACCGAGTGTGACCCCGCCGCCGACCATCAGAACCGGTTTCCTGGCCTGTTTGATCAGTTGCAGGGTTTCGTTGAGCGCCTCGAGGTCGGGGATATAGATAGGATCATGGGATGGCGTTTTCTGTGGTCCCGATGCGCTGTAGTCGGTTTCTGCCTGTGCTACGTCCTTCGGCAGATCAACAAGGACCGGTCCCGGACGTCCCGACCTTGCAATGTAAAGTGCTTCCTTTACAGTTCTCGCGAGGTCTTCGACCTTGCGGACGATGAAGTTATGTTTAGTGCAGGGCCGTGTAATGCCCGTGATGTCGGCTTCCTGAAAGGCATCGGATCCGATGAGCGTCGTCGGCACCTGCCCGGTAAAGACGACGATCGGGATCGAATCCATGTACGCCGTCACGATACCGGTGACGGTGTTCGTGGCTCCGGGTCCCGATGTAACCAGGCATATCCCGACCTTGCCCGAGGCCCGCGCATAGCCGTCGGCAGCGTGGGCTGCTCCCTGCTCATGACGAACGAGTATATGCTTGAATTGTGATTTGTAGATTTCGTCGTAGGTATCCAGCACCGATCCGCCAGGATATCCAAAGATGGTATCAACGCCCTCCTCGGCAAGTGCCCGAATTAAAATTTCGGCTCCCCTTAATTTCACCTAAACACCTCCTGTATACTGATCATTATTTTTCCGTTAGTAAAAAAAAACCGTTACCATGACTGGCAACGGTTTTTATTACTTTTCACGTTATGAAAACGTTAGACCATCACCCAGCCTCCGTATGGGCGGATATAATTATGCTAATCATAATAACAATACCCGTGAGTGTAACGTCTTTCATAGTTCCTCTACATTTTGCAAATGCAAAGTGACCCAATAACAAATCTCACGGAGATTGTCAAGCAGATATTGTCCGCCCCTCCTTATTGAATGGTATTCTTATGTGAAAGCGCTATCGTTCCCGTTCTTGCTATTTCTTCTATGCCGAGCGGTTCAAAGTAGCTGAGAATTGTCTCCGTTTCCTTTCTGATGCCCACAATTTCCACGATGCAGTAATCAGACTTCATAAAGATGACCTTGCATCCGTACATATCAACCGCCCTCATAATGTCGGGCCTCGTTTCCTGTTGGGTTCTTATGCCGATGAGCACCATCTCTCGTTGGACCGATCGTGGATGTTCGAGTTCTTCAACCTCGATGACATCGACGAGTTTATCCAGTTGTTTCATAACCTTTTTTTTGAAGGTCGGATTGGCCTTGCTGACTAAGGTAATCCTCGATACTTCGGGATCGGTCGTTTCCGCAACACAAAGACTCTCGATATTGTACCCCTGTCTGCCGAAGATTCCCGACACGCGTGAGAGCACACCCGGTCGGTTGTTGACAAGTATTGAAATCACGTGTTCCTCCTCGTTCATAATTCTCCCTCTCTCACTACATAGTATCGCAGTCAACCATCACACGGTTGACTGTGTAAATTGCCTGTTTCACCATCTAGCTTCTGGCTCCCGTCATTTTCGTACCTTTAAAAAATCTCCTTTTTGCTGATCCTTCCGCACTGAAAGCTCCCCGCGCATACTAGTCCGATCTTCCGAAGATCATTTCCACATTCGAACCTCCCGGTGGTATGATAGGAAACACATAGTTGTCCGGCTCCACGAGAACCTCGAGGAGAAACGGTCCGTCCGTTTTTGTCATCGTTTCGATGCCGGTCTCCGGACTGTCGACCATCACTCTTTCCGCCGGTATTCCGAATCCCCGGGCGATTGCGACGATATCCACGCTGTTGCCCAGGTCGCTGTCGGAAAACCGTGTATCGTAGAAGAGATCCTGCATCTGACGAATCATGCCGAGGTGACCGTTGTTAAACACGACGATTTTTATCGGTATGTTGTAGTGACGGATTGTTGCGAGCTCCTGGATGTTCATGAAGAAGCCGCCGTCGCCGCAAAAGGCGATTACTTCACGGTCCGGTGTCCCGATTTTCGCGCCGATCGCGGCGGGGACACTGAACCCCATCGTTCCCAATCCACCACTGGTGAGAAGGCCCCGCGGCGTTTTTGTCTGCCAGCTTCGTATCGCCCATATCTGATTGAGGCCGACATCCGTTACCGCCGTGGTCGCCTCCGGCATCGCGTCCTGAACCATCATGATAAAACGACCGGCAGCGCCACATCCGTAGTACGAATTCTTTTTATCCGTCTGATGTTTCTCGCTCCTGATCCGCTCCAGCCATGGGGATCTGTCTTTGTGCTCGATTCGAGGAGTCAGTTTCTCGAGGGCTTCTTTGATTTCCCCGATGTATGGCAGATCCGTCCGGATGGTTTTTCCTATCGATGTGGGATCTATGTCAATCTGCGCTACTGTTGCAAGTGGCGCAAATTCTTCGACGTTTGAAGTACTGCGATCACTGAAACGAGTTCCGAGGGCGAGGATGAAATCGGACTGATGGATGATTCGATTGGACAATTCAAATCCATGGGTTCCGATGAATCCGAGATTGAATCCGTTGGCAGTGTGAACGGAACCAACACCCATCATGGTATTGACAAACGGTATCTGTCCTTTCTCGATCAGGGCGCTGAGCTCAGCGCATGCGTTACCGAGTTTGATCCCGCCGCCAACAATAAGGATGGGCCGTTCAGATTGATTGAGGGCCTTTGCAATCTCTTCAATGCGATCATTCTTTTCATCGACGTGATTGTTTCGCTTTTGGGGGAGTGTGGTCGTTCGTTCGTCATCCTCGCTACATTTTGAGGCGAGCACATTTCTCGGAAGGTCGACCAGTATCGGTCCGGGCCGTCCGCTCTGCGCAAGTTGAAGTGCCTGTTGTGTTGTTGATCGCATATCCTTGACATCTCGTATGAGAAAACTGTGCTTTGTTATCGGCATGGTGATTCCAATAATGTCTGTTTCCTGGAAGGCGTCGCTTCCGAGAAATTCCGTTGGTACCTGACCCGTCAGCGCAACAATGGGTGTGGAGTCCATGTAGGCAGTTGCGATTCCGGTAACAAGATTTGTAGCACCGGGTCCTGAGGTCGAAAGACATACACCAACCTTTCCCGTCGCCCTGGCATAGCCGTCAGCAGCATGAGCCGCCGCCTGTTCATGCCTCATAAGGTAGTGGCGTATGGCTCCGTCCCGTAAGCCGTCATGAATGGCAAGGGTATTTGCTCCCGGGTATCCGAACATAGCCGTGATACCCTCTTCTTCGAGTGACTGCAGCAGAATTTGTGCCCCGTTTTTTTCCATTTTTCTTCCTCACTATGTGGTGTTTGAAAATAAAAAAGCCGCACACTCTTATGAGATGCGGCTTTCTTTCAAATAAAAAAAGCCGCGGACCCTTTGGGGTCCGCGGCTCGCTTGTGCCAGTTTCTATTTCCTGACGGCCGAGCAGCGGTCCCCGCAGCTAACTACGACGAGAACATTTACTACGCTAACTACGACCGAAAGGATGTTGCTCATGGTATATATCCTTCTCCACTTTATATGAAAACGTAGCTTATAGGAAAATTGCTATTTGTCAAGTGAAATATTTTCAGAATAGCCAGTTTTATCTACTCGTCAAGAAACCTCAGCGCTTCCTGTGTATTGAAGTCGTCCTGAAAAAATTCTTTTTCGCGTTCCTTGTCTGCGTCCTCTACGTATTCCGTGGGGGCCGTTCCTTCGAGGTAACATTCAAAAACTGCGTTTTTCGTTCCCGGTTTCGTGAGGAGTCCTGTTTTAGGATCGATTTTGGCAAACACAAGGCCTTCAGGAGGAGTAAAGAACTCAACAGGTTTGTCCTTCAGCACTTCCTGCATAAAGTAGAGGAAGATAGGGCTTGCTGCACGGGAACCTGTTTCATGTTTGCCGAGGGGCTGCAGGTTGTCAAATCCTACCCATGCTCCGGCAACCAGCGACGGGGTGAATCCGATGAACCATGCATCGTTAAGGTCGTTCGTCGTGCCCGTTTTCCCCGCAACCGGTCTGCCAAGGTCTCTGACGCGCCAGCCCGTGCCATGCTGAACGACTTCCTGCAGCACATGCGCGGTGATGAACGCAATCCGGGGATCGATAACCTGTTCACTCTCCGTCTCGTGTTCTTCGAACACGTGGCCTGTCCGGTCTACGATCTTTTTGATGAAGTACGGTTTTGTCTTTTCCCCTCCGTTGGCAAAGACCCCATAGCCTCGCACCAGCTCTTCGAGGGTGACTCCCGATGATCCCAGGGCCATCGAGAGGTCTCGTGCCACAGGAGAGGCGATTCCCATGTGTGCCGCATAATCGGCAGCGTAGTTGATGCCGATGTCCTTGAGAACTTTTATGGTAACCAGGTTTCGCGACTTCACCAAGGCCGTTCTCAACGGTGTCGGCCCATAGAATTTTTCCTCGTAGTTGCGGGGTTTCCATTTGCTGTCTTTCAGAGTATCTCTGAATATAATGGGGGTGTCCATGATAATGGTTGAGGGGGTCAACCCCTTATCGAATGCAGCGGCATAGATGAAAGGCTTGAAAGCCGAACCGGGCTGCCTGCGCGATTGCGTCGCCCGGTTGAATTCACTCTTCTTGTAATTTCGCCCGCCAATCATGGCCTTTATCCGGCCGGTTGCGGCATCCATAGCGAGAAACGCTCCCTGGGCAATCGGTTCCTGTTCGAGGGCTACTTTGAAGATCGGTTCTGTCTCCGTGGCGTCTACCTCCAGGATTCTCACCACTATCACGTCGCCGACCGAGAGGGCATCCGCGGGATCTTTCACCCTGACAATGTTATACGCGATATCCGGATCGGGCTTTCTGGCCCATGACATATGCTTCAGTAACAGGATACCCCTGTAGTTGCCGAACCGCACGTGAACGGTCTTTTTTAAGCTGTCAATATCGACGACGAGGGCCGTCACGCACTCGCCCTTTGACGGGACGACGTTTTTCGTTCTGTTGTGCATCTTTTCCAGAAACGGGGCGAACTCGTCTTCTGCAAGTGTTTGCTGCGGGCCTCTGAACCCTTGACGTTTATCCAGTTCCCTAAGACCCCTCTGCACCGCATCGGTTGCGGCTTTCTGCATGTCCACGTCCAGCGTGGTGTACACCTCGAGCCCCTCTCTGTAGAGCACCTCGCTTCCATAGCGCGACTGGATATATCGCCGCACGTTTTCCGTAAAATACGGCGCAATTTTTTCTCTTTCCTCTGCCGACTTCAATTCTACTGCCGTTTCGAGGGCGACGGCTCTCTCATCTTCCGTGATATAGCCGTCTGCAGCCATTCGATTTAGTACATAGGTCTGTCGCGTCTGTGCCCGCTCCGGGTGCAGTACAGGAGAGTATCTGTTCGGTGCTTTCGGCAGTCCGGCAAGCAGCGCTGCCTCGGAAAGTGTCAAGTCGCGGGCACTCTTGCCGAAATATCGCTGGGACGCCGCCTCGATTCCGTATGCACCGCCGCCGAGATAGATGTGATTGAGGTAAAGGTTGAGAATTTCATATTTCTTCAGATATCGATCTATTTTGTACGCGAGGATTGCTTCCTTCAATTTTCGTATATAGCTTTTTTTCGGTGTGAGGAAGAGCGACTTGGCCACCTGTTGTGTAATGGTGCTGCCTCCCTGGACGATTGTTCCCGCTTCGATGTTCTTCAGAAAGGCCCTGATAATGCTTTGAATATCCACTCCTTGATGGTGAAAGAAGCGCGCATCTTCGGCGGCGACAAAGGCCTGGATTACAAACTTCGGTACTTTGGTAATCTGGATAACCTTTCGATCTTCGAGGTAAAACTCATCGATCAGCGTATCGTTGTCGGCATAGACACGCGTGATAATGCTGGGACGATAATCTTTGAGGGATTCGATACTCGGCAGTTCCTGGGCAAGATAGTAGAGAAACCCGACGCCGGCAACGGCTCCGACTAGAAACAGGAGAAACAATACCACGAACGTTTTTCTGATATAACCCTTCTTTCGTCCGCGTTGGTTCTTTGTGTCTTTTAATAATTCTTTGTCGTTTTCACTCATGCTTCGTGTTCTGATACTTCTTCCTTTGAATCTTTCTTCTCTCCTAGTTTCACCACCCAGACGCTTACTTCATATAGCAACATAAGGGGACCGGCCATCAGGATCTGCGTCACAATATCTGGGGGGGTAAATAGTGCGGCGACGATGAATACTATCAATATGGCGTATTTCCTTTTTGTTATCAACATCTTTGAGTTTACCAGGCCGACCCGCGATAGGAAAAACATAAAAATGGGAAGCTCAAAGATAATCCCGAATGCCAGAAGAAGTTTAAATGAAAAAGACAGATACTCTCTGATTGAGAGCATCGGCTTGATGAATTCGGTGCCGAAGGTAAGGAAGAATTTAAACCCGAATGGAAAGACAACGTAATACGCGAATGACGATCCGCCAATAAAGAAAATCGTGGAAAATATGACGAAGGGGGCGACGTATTTTCGCTCGCGTTCGTAGAGCCCGGGGGCGATGAATTTCCATATATGGTACAGGATATACGGACTGGCTAAAAATATCGCTGCGAAAAATGCTATTTTGAGATACGTAAAAAAGGCCTCGGGGAGGCCTGTGAAGATCATTGCGCTCTCATCCGGCATTGCCACTCGCAATGGAAGAGTGAGGATTTCGAAGAGCCTTTCTTTGATAAAGTAGCATGCAACGAAAAGCAGCCCCACCGCGACGATGCACCGCAACAGTCTCGTTCTCATCTCCTCAAGATGGGAGGTAAAGGGCATTTTTTCATCTTGTGGATTGCTCATCGTTATCTGCTATGTGCGGTTTGATAATACAGTGAGATGAACACAGAAGCGTGATCATTGGTTTTAATCGCCATCCTGGCCTTCCGCGCCGGTATCTTCTTTGCTATCCGCCTTCGCCTTTTTCTCTTCTTTTCCGTATATAATAGAGTCTTTCAGGTCATGTACCTCATCGCGAATCCCATCGACGTTGAGCGATTCTTTTACATCGTCTGTTGCCCGCCGGAATTCAGCCAGCCCCTTGCCCAGCGACCGAGCAAGGTCGGGGAGTTTCTTGGGGCCGATTATAACGAGGGCGACGATGAGAATTACGATAAGCTCGGGCATTCCTATGCCAAACATTTTTTCACTCTCTCAATAAGATTAAGGCACAAAATATAACCGATTTTGAAACTTTGTCAATCTGTTTTAGCTGATTCGGTTTGCTCACCCGCGATGGAGCATAGTGTGTGCCTTGATAATTGACCACAGCCGAAGGGCACAACTATTGCGTCGATGCGTGCGAAAGCGCTCTCTCTGTCATATGCCTTCCGATTCGTTGATTATGAAGGTCTGAATGTACCCGATATGATATTTCATGGCATTAAAGGCCTTATTTTTGTCCCCGCTCTGTATTGCGCGAACGATATCGCTGTGCTGTTTCATGGCTATCTCGAGTTTGTTATATTTTTCGATGAGACGTTTCTGGTTTGCGTAGATCACGAGGGTGAGATAGTCGTAAAACAGTCGCATCATGTGTACCTGCAAAGGATTTTTGGTGGCAAAGGAAATTGCCATATGGAAGGCGACATCGGCCTGCTCGCCGCGACCTTCCCGCATCGCCTCTTTCATCTCTTCAAGACAGCTTTCCAATAGTTGAATGTCTCTTGATGTTGCCCGTTCCTCAGCGAGCGCAGCTGCAGAGCATTCCAGCCCCATTCTCACCTCCATTATTTCCTCAAGAGGCATTGCTTCGTTTCTCATTGCAGCGACGAGGGGATTCCGGTTTTGTGATTCAAGCGAACGGACGAACGTTCCCTTGCCCTGCCTCGGCTCGACGAGGCCCATGAATGCCAGGCGACTGAGTGCGTTTCTCACCGTTGTCCGGCTGACTCTCAATGCCTGTGCAAGTTCTCGCTCAGGCAGCAGTCGTTCGTCAGGTTTCAGCTCACCCCGTAAAATGAGCTCTTGCAGTCGTTCGAATACCTGGTCGGAGACCCTTTTGGGTTTGATGGGGTTCAGTTGCACCGCCATTGATTGCGCCTCCTTCTATGATAATGGGTGAGAACCGCGGTCAAACAGCTAATCTGACGCGGAACTTTCGCCATGCGCGCTCGTAGACGTGACGAAAAAACGCTCTTCGTGGGACTCGTACATAGGAAAGGTTCACCGATTGGTATGACCATGTACCATAGTATGTCGGCGAGGTGCAAGAGAAATGAACGATGTAGTAATATGATATATATCCGTAGTTATACACTATTGTCTGTTCAGTTGGTTGGTGTAGGTACGTATATATGACAATAATTGGTATGACCGATGGGAAGAAAAGACGTGTAGAGGGTGGTCGGTTGATTGAACAGTTGCGTCGCATAATCGATGGCGAAACAGCACACTGTTACGTGACCCCGGCAATCTCTTCGACAGTCTTCCCTTCGACCGTATTTGATACGGTCCATTGTCATTTAACTTTTGAAAACTGATATGAATCCATGTATTATCATTATGATAGTAACCGCAGTCTTTTAAATCTTTTGCCTTTTGCATAATTGTGTGATAATTAAGGCAATCTTTTGAATCAGAGGGTTATCCTTTAACGTGGTCTTTCATATGGCAATGGTGGGGTAAAGATGATGAAAAAGACGGGTATCGTAAGGGATGAGAGATATTTACATCACGACACCGGTCGCTTCCACCCGGAAACAGCGGAGAGACTTGAGGCAATCTATAACATGCTCGAATCTTCGGATATGGAGTGGAACTATGTAGAAGTTGAGCCCCGATATGCTTCCGAAGAGGAGATCGGGATGAATCATGGTGATGCATATATTGAGAGAGTTGCCCGCACCGCGGGGAAACAGCACACATCTCTCGATCCTGACACGGTGGCCTCGGCAGAGTCGTATGGTATAGCCAAGCTGGCAGTGGGAGGGTTCTTAAATGCGATAGACAGCGTTGTTGCGGGTGATGCAGATAGTGCCTTTGCTCTGGTACGGCCTCCCGGACACCACGCAGAATACGCCCGGGCGGCAGGATTCTGCATTTTCAACAACATCGCCGTCGGTGCGCTTCACGCCATCAAGAAGCATGGTATGGAAAGAATCCTCATTGTAGATTGGGATCTCCACCACGGCAACGGTACGCAGCACTCATTTTACGAAGACTCGCAGGTGCTCTATTTTTCAACCCACCAGTATCCCTTTTACCCCGGCACGGGGAGTCTAAACGAAATTGGCCGGGGTGCGGGGCTCGGCTACACGGTCAATGTTCCTCTCGGGCGGGGACCGGGAGATGCGGAGTATTTAAAGATATTCAGGAAGATACTGCTGCCGGTGGCCCTTGAGTTCAACCCGGATATGGTTATGCTGTCTGCCGGCTTCGATATCTATTACCAGGATCCCCTGGGAGGCATGAAGGTTACCCCTCAGGGATTTGCGAATCTTCTGAGGGTCCTGTTACACATCGCTCAGGCCTGTTCGAACGGACGTTTCGTCGCGACTCTCGAAGGCGGCTACAATATACAAGGGCTGACGGATTCGGTCAAAGCGGTCTTGAAGGAGATGAGAGAGGAAACATTCCAGACCGATGCGGAACTGGATCGAATCGAGAGTGGTGCCGATTCTTCGATCAACAAGATCATTGCAGCGGTGACCAGACAGATCGAACCCATCTGGCGAGTATTTTAATAAAATAGCTAACAGCTTTCAGTGGATTGCTCATAGCTGCGTGCTGATTTCAGGAGGCAATAGTGAAGATAACGAAGGAAGAGGTTGAGCATGTTGCCCATCTCGCTCGGCTCAACTTTAGAGAAGAGGAAAAGGAAAAATTTACATCTCAGTTGAATGACATACTTGTGTATATGGAAATCCTCAACAAAGTTGACACCGACGGTGTCGCTCCCATGACCCACGCCATTACGCTCTTCAATGCTTTCAGGGAAGACGAGGTGAAAGAATCCATAGGTCAGGAAAAGACGCTCGCCAATGCGCCTGACAAACTGGGAGAAAGCTTCAGGGTTCCAAAAGTAATCGAATAGACAGAACGCTCTCGGCAATCATCAATCCCGTTTTTCCCGAATGTGCCACATCACTTTTGACTGACGGCTGAGAACTTAGTGCTTACGTATGAGGTAGATATGAAACTTAATGAGTTGACAATTCACGAGTTGCAGGCAAAATTGCGGAACGACGAAACCACTTCGGTAGCGATTACCGAGGCAGTCTTTGAAAGAATAGAGGAGACGGAGGATAAGATACATTCGTATATTACCCTCACGAAAGCGCTGGCCTTTGAGCAGGCAGAAAAGGCAGACAGGGCGATTCAAAACGGGAAGGGGAGGTCTTTGACCGGTATTCCCATCGCCATCAAGGATCTGATGTGTACCGAAGGTGTAACGACGACCTGCGGATCTCATATTCTGGAGAATTTCGTGCCCCAGTATGATGCGACAGTAGTAAAAAAATTACGCGAAGAAGGGGCCGTTTTTGTCGGGAAGACAAACATGGATGAGTTTGCCATGGGTTCCTCGACGGAGACTTCATATTTCGGTATTACGCGAAATCCGTGGGATCTTGAGCGAATTACAGGGGGGTCGAGCGGCGGTTCGGCCACGGCAGTGGTTGCCGGGCAGTGTATCGGATCGCTCGGTTCAGATACGGGGGGGTCGATTCGACAGCCTGCGGCGCTGTGTGGTGTCGTCGGGATGAAGCCGACCTATG
>Ga0272441_10003220_pt1 | contig 31441 bp, 27 predicted proteins | sample SSMProp6N_FD_193582 | JGI IMG/M metagenome (GOLD analysis project Ga0272441, IMG submission 193582) | Marine sediment archaeal communities from Little Sippewissett salt marsh, Falmouth, MA, United States - SSM-Prop-6N | ecosystem: Environmental > Aquatic > Marine > Wetlands > Sediment ... | reverse complement strand
TGTTGTTTGTGGAGTTTTACTGGTATTGCTAATCATTCTCATCGCCGATGGCCTGGGCTATGCTGCTGCAATTTATGCCGCGTTTCTAACCGCCGTTTCCCCCGCGATGGTCTTTTACAGCCGTTGCTATATCCAGGAAATGCTTCTCGTATTTTTTACTTTCGGTGTCATTGCATCCGGTTATCGTTATGCTCGCACCGGGAACATCTTATGCGCTTTATCGGCGGGGATATTTGCAGGTCTCATGCACGCCACCAAAGAGACGTGTATTATCGCGTTCGGCTCTATGCTTTTGGCGCTTATAGCTGTTTTATTTATGCTGGATCGGAAAAACGCTAATGCGGATGTGCGCGGGTCATTAAAGATTCCACATATCATTGTCGGCCTTGCGGCAGCGATTATTATCTCGGTACTTTTTTATTCGTCGTTTTTTTCCAATCCTCGCGGTATCCTGGATTCTATCAGGACATATACGACTTATTTCGACCGCGCAGGCAATAATAGTCTGCACATCCATCCCTGGTATTACTACCTCAAAATGCTCGTCTATTCCAGATATGATGGCGGTCCTCTCTGGACGGAGGTTCTGATTGTCATTCTGGCCGTGGTTGGTTTTACAGCGGCGTTTAAGAGCAGGGGCAAATCTTTCGCCGAAGCCGGACTGCTTAGATTTCTTGCGATATACGCGCTTGTTATAACGGTTGTTTATTCGGCCGTGCCGTATAAAACTCCCTGGTGCATGTTGGGATTTCTGCACGGGATGATTTTACTGGCCGGCGTCGGGGCTGTCGTTTTGGTAAGATCGATGTCGAATAAGCCAATCCGTTTAATCATCATTTTGATGTTATTAGGGGCCTCTGCTCATTTGACATGGCAGGCATATCTCAACAATTACAAATATTACGCCGAGAGCACCAATCCGTATGTCTATGCGCACCCGACCACGGAAGTTTTTATCATAGTCGATAAAATCGAATATTATGCAGCAGCAGATCCGAACGGCTATCGAACGGATATTGATGTGATTTGTCCCGGTCACGACTATTGGCCACTGCCCTGGTACCTGCGGTCGTTTTCTCGTGTGCATTACAGGGATAAAGTAAACGACGGGCCGCCCGCTCCGCTGGTTATTGCTTCGGAGGCGGTGGAGGACGACCTGAGAAAAAAATTCTACGACGAAGCGATTCCTTTCGAACAACGTCACCTGTATATGTATATGTTCGAATCGCCCTACTACGTCTGGCTGCGTCCTAATGTCAAATTACTCGGCTTCGTACGAAAAGACCTGTGGGACGCTGCGAATCGCGCGTCTGTTCCGAATGAACTGATAAAGAACGTACCTGAAAAATGACCGAGCCTGAAGAAAAATTTGATTATTTCGGAGATAAACCGCCCGCCGTGCCCGGGATGAAACGTTTTTCGCATGAGGCGATGGCGACGACGTTCGAGGTGATTGTCGTTGTCGACGATGAAAAATACTCCCGTCAGGCAGCAGCTGCCGCGTTTGAGGAAGTCAACAGGCTTGAAGCCGAGCTTAGTCGATTTATTCCCAATAGCGATATCTCGCGCATAAATAATCTGCCCGCCAATCGGCCGTTAATTTTAGGTCTGGATACGTTCGAGTGTCTCAAGCTTAGCTGCCGAATATATAACGAGACCGGCGGAGCTTTCGATGTCACTATAGGCCCCCTGCTGAGCTGCTGGCGAAGTGCCGACGGCGGCCATAGCCAGCCTTCGGAACAAGAACTGGATAATGCCCGGCGGCGCACGGGGACAAATCTCCTGAAGCTGAATGAGGATGAACACACTGTCGAGCTGTCGGTCGCCGGTGTTCAGGTTGACCTCGGCGGTATCGGCAAAGGTTATGCCGTTGACAAAATGGCGGAATTGTTACGCGAATGGAGTATCAATACGGCACTGATTTCCGGCGGTTACAGTTCAGTTCGTGCCCTTGACGGACCGGCCGAAACAAACGGCTGGCCTCTGACATTGAGCAATCCGGCCAATCGCAAAGAGATTTTAGCCCGTCTCAATCTGCAAAATCGGGCATTGGGCAGCTCCGGCATAAAAAAAGGGCGACATATTATAGACCCCCGTACGATGCAGCCTGTTAAGGGCAGATACGCCGCATGGTCATCCGCGCCGGATGCCGCGACCGCAGATGCCCTTTCGACCGCATTTATGATTATGTCACCGGATGAAATCGAGCGGTATTGTTCGCAACACCCGGAGATAGCCGCCATGATAATGCTACAGGAAAAGGATAAAGACACACAAAAACATAATATCCTGCACTTCGGCAACTGGAAAGCCGATGAGCTGCCCATATAATGGCATTAATTTTTATGGAAAACGGATTGTTCGTTTAATAGCAGCCAGCTCGGCAAGAACACGCCGCGAGCTGCGGGTCGGTGACAACCTGCTGTCACGATCGCATGTCCAGTTAATGGGAAATTCCATTATCCGGTAACCTTTCTTTTGGGCGCGCATGATGATTTCGATATCGAACATAAAGCCGTCGGTAATGCATTCGCCGTATATATGCCGTGCCACGTTACCTTTGTATATCTTGAATCCGCACTGTGTATCCGTAAGTTCGGGGGGGATTTTCATATCATGAATGACGAACCAGTGGAATAATTTCGAGCAGATGCGGCGATATAAACTCTGGGGCCTTTCGATACGGCATCCCGGCATTTTTCTCGAGCCGTGAGCAATGTCACAGGAGTCACTTTTTAACAGTTCCAATCCCCGCAGAGTATCATCGTATGGCACACAGAGACCGCTATCTGCGAACATTACATATGTGCCTTTTGTATGCTCGATACCTTTTCGTACGGCGTAACCTTTACCGCGATGCAGCTTGTATCGGATGACTTCAAGTTTTACATCGGATGGAACCCGGACATTTTCCGCCGTATCGGCGGTCTTATCTTTGCTGCCGTCATCGACGACGATTATCTCGCCGGAGAGGTTGTGAGTAGCAAGAAAATCCGCCGCCGCTTTTATGTCACCGGCGATTTTCAGGCTTTCTTTATACGCCGGTATAACAATCGATAAATCCATTGGCAATTATTTCCGAGGCAACTATGCCCTGAGAACGTCTTTGTCGCTGTCAGTTTTGAAAATCCGGTTGGGAGTGACAAATCTTGTTTTCGTCAGCAGTCCCGAAGTATGTGTTTTGAAGGTCGTCGGCATGCTTCTTTTGTTTCGCAGTGCCGCACTTGCCTTCTCGAATATGTTATGTTCCAGGGGACAGGACAAATCAGCGTCACTGACAATCCTCAAAAAGCGTCTTTTATGTTTGTCCGTGAAATCTTTTCCCTGTTTGAGCACGAAGTAAACCTCGTAGAGCGCGATAAGATAGACCACCGATAATTCCACGGCCAGTCGGTAATACTTGATGTAATCGACATTCTTTATGTAATCCAGGTACATCTTTGATTTTTCTTTGTGCTTTTGATATTCCTTATCCGCTTTTTTGTAAGGCCCGACCTGCTGGCACACTTTCAATACGAGCAGAAGGTTATCGACGGAATTCTCGATTTCATCTTCGGCCGGCGACGAGCTGTACGTCTCCACGAATCCCCGCTGGAGGAAGTAACGGAACCAGTCCTCGGCGTTCGTGAAAGTCATTCCCCGGACGCAATCCATCCATCGGCGGAAATCCTGCTCGAAGAAATCGTATTTCGAGCCGGTCTTATCTTCCAGGCGATAAACTTCCGTGTAGAGGAAATAGTCCTGGAATACCTCGCACTCGCGGTGTGTCTTGCGGTTTTCCCCACTGCGATAATACGGGCCTGCAACACTGTTCACGACGGGATGAATAATCTGGTCGGCGGCGATATGCGTCAGGTGCCCCGCCGTGTAGGCGAGTTTTCTATAGTCGTCGATTTCAGGTTTGACGCTGCCGTTTTTTCTTATCACGTCCCGAAAAATAACTTCGACAAGCTTGAGGGGAAATTCGTTGGGCCTGTGAGAATGCAGGTGATAGGACCATGGAGTAACTCCCTTGGCCTGGACAAAACCTTCTTTTAGCATGTCCTTGACGGAGCTGGCCATTTTGGAATAGTAATATAGGTCCGGTCCCACGGAGCCGAGGTTCATGTATGCCTTGTAGTTTTTCTTTTTGGAAGTGTCGTCAAGGATATTAGCAAATTCCTCGAATTCTTTGATTCCTTTGGTCTTTAGTGTTTGCAGCGCCTTATGAGCGATAAGCATGTGCGTAATATTGGCCGGCATGGCATTTTCCTTTCTTAATACATACAATCCGTTCTCCGTAGGGCGGGGCTTGCCCCTCCATGATCAATTTGGTGGGCTAAAGCCCACCCTACAAGGATGAATCCTTTTTCTTGATAAAATCATATTTTGGGTTTATAATCAAATCAAAATTTTGCCGATTGCGCTCGTAGCTCAGTAGGACAGAGCACTGGTTTCCTAAACCAGGGGTCGCAGGTTCGAATCCTGCCGGGCGTAGTGAATTTCTTTATTTGCTGAAATTTGTGTTTCCGGCGGATTCAATCATCGAGAATAACGGGTTCGGCCCCCGAAGCGGATATGCCACGTCTTTGGAGCAGCGAGCCTTCCAGTCTGAAAAGAGAAACCAGAGCCTTGAGGTAATTGGCGAACGACTCTATTTCGGCAATCTGGCTTGCGACAAGGTCTCGCTGGGCCTGTGCAACGAGCAGTGATGTGGAAGAGCCGACTTTGAATTTTTCCGTTTCGGCACGGAGTTTTTCCTCCTGGAATTTGCGAGTGGCGGCGGTCGCGGTAATTTGTTCACGTGTTCGAGTGACCTCGATATAGGCCGAACGCACATCGACCTGGACGAGCTGGATGAGATTGTCCAGGGCTTTTCGCATTTGTTCTCTGCTTAAGATGGCACGGGTATAATTAGACCTGGCGGACCGGTTTGCCATTGGGTATTCGAATGTCAGGCCGAAGGTAACGTCGTAACTATCCTGGTCCAGATTACGCAGGGACCTGCTGAAAGAGTCTGCATAACCGGTCTTGCCGAAGTTGATAAATGCGTCCAGTCTGGGAAGCAGGCCGTTTTTGGTTTTTACCACCTCCAAATCGTCTTGCCGTATCAGGAGACGCGTCTGGTTCAGATCCGGCCGCATTTTAAGAGCGACTCGAACATGCTGCTCGACGTCGTCAAGTTCGATCTCGGGCAGGGAAGTCTGATATATGAGAGTGACGTCCTGTGCCCAGTTTACTTCAGGTGGAGGATTCAGAAGTCTTAGAAGGTCAAGGCGTTCCCGGGCCAGGTCACTTCGTGCATTAATAAGATTTTCACGTCTGAGCGCAACTTCGGCCTGAGCGGCTGCCAACTCGATTTCGGCGAGTTTACCGATATTTATTCTCTCCTGAACCTCGGACATTTGCTGCTCGGCGAGGTTAAGGGAATTCGTGTATATCTCAATTTGTTTTTGAGCGAGCGCGTAATCCCAGAACTTTAATTCGACCTCTTCGAGCAAAACTTCCGCGAAACCGCGAAGCTCGTACTCCGATATAAGGACATCTATGCTGGCTTGATGTACCCCGGCCGTATTCGCACGGACATCCATTCCCTGCAACAGTGCCTGCGTGACGGTTATTCCCAGACGATTGGAAGTGAATGTGTCACTATATAGAGACGAATCGGTATAGCTTGCGCCGGCAGTAAGCTCGAGGTTCGTTCCGGTCGAGAAAAACTTATCTACGGACAATGAGCCTGTCACACTATCGACGATCTGGCTTTCCGTGCTCGATCCGGCGCGGGACAGTCTGTCGGCAACGGTCCTTCTCGGGGATATTTCCGCGCCGAGAACCGGATCGAAAATGGAACGCTCTGACTGCTCGTATGTGCGAATTATATCCGGATTCATTCTTTCGACCGTCAGCGACCGGTTATTTTCCATAGACATGAGAATCGCTTCCCTGATTCCTATTGTAAGCGGTTCTTTCGCCGTATCGACTTTTTTTTGTTTGCCGGAGATAGTATCGCTTTGGGATTCGGCTGCGGCGAACAATACCGGAGACGGCAGAAATATAAACACTATAAATATCGAACCAAAAAATGCTGAGGCCGGATTTTTATTAACCATGAGCATTTCCTTAAAAATGGGATTGAAAAATATTTTTGCTTAATCCTTCAACTGCCGGATGTTCCCCCCGCCTTTCGGCGTTCGAAAATCGAGTAAACAACAGGAACGAATACCAGCGTGATGAATGTCGAGCTGAGCAGGCCTCCGATGACGACCCTTGCCATAGGTGCCTGCGCTTCCCCTCCCTCGCCGAGACCGAGAGCCAGAGGCACTAGGCCGAATATCGTTGTTGTTGCAGTCATCAGGATAGGCCGAAGGCGTCTTCTCCCGGCTTCCTCGATGGCTTCCCGAATCGGCATCGATGCCTTGCGGCGAAGAAGATTCGTATGATCGACCAGAAGAATCGCGTTATTGACAACAATTCCTCCGAGCATGATTGTACCGATAAATGACTGCACGTTAAAAGTTGTGCCGGTTAGAAAGAGCATTAAAATTACTCCGATCGCCGCCAGCGGCACCGAGAACATCACTACGAAGGGATCTCGCAAGGACTCGTATTGGCAGGCCATCACCATATATACCAGCATCAGGGCAAGAATACAGCTCAACAACAGTTCACGGAATGACTTCTGCTGCTCTTCGTAATCTCCGCCTATGCTGATGGTAAAATCACGCGGCACGGGGATGGTTTGTAACAATTTACGGATGTCCGACAGGACCGAGCTCATCTTTCTTTCGCTGATATCGGCAGAAACCGTTATATTTCTTTCCTGGTCGATTCGCTCGATACGAACAGGGCCGCTTTGAGGCTCTACACTTACGACATTCTTGAGAACGACCGGCCGACCGTCGGTGTTGACAAGTGTTAAATCGAGGATTTCGCTCATGTTCATTTGTTCGGCTTCTCTGAGCTTGACTAAAATTGTATATTCATCGCCGCTATCTCGATAATAGCCGGCCCTCGTTCCGGAAAGGATTGTTTGGAGGGCGTTGGCGATTTTCGAAACGGTCAGATTCATATCGGCGGCTTTCTGGCGGTCTATTTGAATAAGCTCTTCAGGACTTCCTGATTCCCGGCTGATTTGCGTATCGGTAACTCCTTCTACCGATTCTACTATATCCCGGACCTGCATGGCCAATGCGTCCGCTGTTTGCAGGTCGTGACCCCGGACCTCAATTTGAATCCTGTCGTTTCCGCTTGTTCCCATACGGAGTATGAATAGTCCCTGGCCGGCACGAGTGCGAATTGTCATCCCGGGGATATTACTGAGTTTTTTGCGCAGGTCTGTGGAAATTTGTTCGCTCGATCTTTCACGCTGCGACTGTGGTTTGAGAGAGATACGGATATTTCCCGTATGTCCGCCCGAGCCGCGCCAGCCACCTCCTCCGATACTAAGAACTACGTTTTCGATCTCGGGAACAGAATCGTCGATGATTCGCTCAATGATCCTGATTTTTTCATCCAGCAAATCCAGGCGGGTGCCTACCTGCATTTCGCAGTTTACTCTGACCTCGCCTTCGTCGGTGCTGGGCATTAATTCCGCACCGACATACGGAATCAGAAGCAGGCTCGAAGCCATTATAAGAACGGCAATCAAAGTGACAGTAGCGCGGTGATTAAGAGATATATGCAGCAGTTTCTTGTAATTATTTTCCAGCCGCTGGAAGAATCTGCCGCTTATTTCGAATACCCGTCTCCCAAGAGACTGCTTTTGTGTATTATCCCCGGAAGCAGACGGAAGCACTCGCACGGAGAGCATCGGCACCAGGGTCAGCGCCGCCCCCAGAGAACAGAGAAGTGAAAAAGCGACCACGATTGAGAGCTGTTTGAACATAACACCTGACATGCCCCGGATAAAAACAAGCGGCAAAAAGACAACCATCGTTGTCAGAGTGCTTGCAATAATAGCCGAGGTAACTTCCTCCGTCCCATCGACGGCTGCGCGTTCCAGGGTTTCTCCCGATTCTCGAATTCGAAAGATGTTTTCGAGTACCACGATGGCGTTATCGACAAGCATACCGATTCCGAGAGCGAGACCGCCGAGGGTCATAATATTAAGTGTGAAACCTCCGAAATACAGCAAAGCAAAGGAGGCTATTATCGAAACCGGAATGGAGGTAGCGATAATGACCGTACTCCTGAAATTTCGCAGAAATACCAGCAGAGTAAAAACTGCCAAAATCCCGCCGAAAATTGCGGAAGAGCCCACATTTTTAATCGAGCGCTGGATATAATCGGAAGTATCGACTATGGGTATTATTTGAATCTGGGGAATGTCACGATTTATGTTTTCAAGCTCTTTAAGCGCGCCTTGTGCGACCTCCACGGTATTTTTTCCTGACTGTTTGCTGACCGAGAGTCTTATTCCCGGCTGGCCGTTGACGCGTACAATCCTGGTAATTTTTTGCCAGGAATCTTCAATTGTTGCAATTTCCCTCAAAAGAATCGGCACTCCCTGGCGGACTGTGACGACCGTATCTTCCAGCTGTTTGAGGTCGGTGTATTCTCCCGGAGTTCTTACTGTGATCTCGAAGTTGCCCTGTTCGATAGTTCCTGCGGGAATGTTTACATTTCCCTCGCGTACGCTTGTCAGAATTCTGTCCAACGGTATCGACAATGCATTTATTTTCGCCGGGTCGAGATTTACGTGTATTTCCCGTTCAAGACCGCCCCAGATATCGACGGCGGCCACACCTGGTATGCGTTCGAGGCGATATTGAACCTCATCTTCGAGAATTCGCCGGGTCTGAATCGGATCCAGTTTACTGGAGGCACCGAGAATCAGTATAGGGAAACTGGCAAGGTCAAATTTTCGAAGAGTCGGTCTTTCAACTTCCTCCGGCAGATTCCTTATCACACGATCCAGACGGTCGCGGATATCGTTTGCGGCGGCGTCGAGATCTGTTCCCCAGGAAAAAGTTACCCGGACGGAGCTTCGGCCTTCGACCGATACCGAGCTGACCTCTTCAACACCGGGCACGGCGCTCATCGCCTGCTCAATCGGGCGCGTTATAAGTTCCTCGATTTCTTCGGGGCCGGCATTCGTATAGCTGCAGGAAATGCTTAAGGTCGGGTATGAAATGTCGGGCATAAGATCGATCGGCAGCCGCAGTAGTGAGATAATCCCGAGAAGAATCACAATAAGTACTACCATTATTGTGAAAATCGGGCGGTGAACAGCAAAGCTTGATATCTTCATAAAGAAAAATTAAAAATTTAAATTTAAAAAATTAAAATTGTGGAATCCCGCGAGATAGGCCAACGCCCGTCATCTCAAGGGATGACTTCTTTAGTTTTGCATTTTGATTTTTGATATTTTATCTTCTTCCGGTAGTGTAACATCGGTACCGTCTTCCAAAAGATGGTTGCCTAATGTGGCCACAAATCCCGAGATATCCGGTTCCAGCACTTCGACCAGCTCATCGTTGATAATTCCGACCGTCACGGGAACGAATCCGGCCTTAAGATTTTCCCGGTCGATAATAAAGATGCCTTGAGTGCCGTTTCTTCTTACCAGAGCAGCAAGTGGGATAAGTGTAGCGTTATCATTACTGGCGAATTCTATTTTTGCCCTTATAAACATTCCAGGCTTGAGCAGCAGATCGGTGTTCGGAATTTCAAGCTCCACACGAGCTTGTCGGGAGCTTTCCAGCAAAAGAGGCGCTATACGCACGATAATCCCGGAGAAAGTTTTACCCGGATACGCGTCGGTGGTGATAATTGCTTGCTGATTGAGCTTAATTTTCGGGTAATCTTTTTCTACCACGTAAACGACGGCGGTCAACGTATCGTTTTCGAGAATGGAAACTATCGGCTGATTGACCTGTAACAATGCCCCCTCGTCAACGAATCTTTCTCCGACAACTCTGCTTTGCCCGTCTGTTTCCCAGAAGGCCTGGACTTTCGTATATGATAATCTAAGCTCCGCGGCTTTCAGGACGGATTCTTTTTGGGCGACCTGAGCGAGCGAGACTTTAAGCTTTGTCTGACAGGCATTCAATGCGGCCTCGGATTCATCCAGCTCGGAAGCGGAAGCGATTTGTTTTTCGCGCAGTGCTTTTGCTCTTTCGTATTCTCGCCTGGCCAGCTCGAGGTCGCTGTCACAATTTTCGGCGTTTGCTTTGGCAACCTTTAATTCCGCACGGGCCTGTTCGAGATGCTGGGTGAATTCGGCATCGTCGATAATTGCTATAACCTGATTTCGCTGGACCGTATCGCCGAAGTCGACGAGAAGCTGCTTTAACCAGCCGGATACTTTTGGTGCGACAACGAATTGAGATCTAGGCTCGAGAGAGCCGGTAAAAACTCCAACATCCTTGATTACATCTTTATGTACAGGCTTTACTTCTACGGCTACTGCGGCGACGCGACGTTCTAATCCAACATCTCCGGCGGAGACAATCCGTCGATATGTCAACCATCCGAGACCGGCGAGGATTGCAGATGCGAGCAGTGCAAAAAACAACTTTTTCATCTTTTTTTCTTTCCGTAGTGCCTTTAGGCATCCTTTCGGGGCTGCGAAGGATGAATTTCACAAAACGACCAGAAATAAATCCCATGGAATGGCTGCTTACAGCCTTTTTAAAACCTCCATTTTGCGACTTTCCACAAAATGAGAGCCCACTCATGGGGTAAATCAGGAAAACCGATTTAACAGAGGGGATTTTATTCAAATCTTTATTTAATGTCAATATTTTCCGGTTAAGCGGCGGAATATACCGTTTTTTTCTCTGTTCTTGCATTAAAAACTCTTGTTATGTATAATTACGATTTCGTACTTTGTTTATCCTCCGTGGTCCCAAAGGTATTTATGAAAGTACTGCTGAGAATAAACGAAAACTAAATATTATTGAGATATTAACTTTACTGAAAAACGGATTCCTGAAATGAATGAAAAAACACCTGAAAAGGGAACCCATAGTAATAGGGCAAAGAATTCATCTCAACCCGAACCGCGACCAAACCGCCGAAAGCGCGGGTGGTTCAGGCGGAATATCCCAAAAGTGATTATCATTATTGTCGCGATAGCAATACCGTACTTGATTTCTAAAATACCTCCACGAGACAGGTCTGCAGAACCTGCTCCGGCCGCCCCCGTGAATGTGAGGGTAATGATGGTTAATCCTGAACCTCTGTTCGATGACTCATTCGATCTGCCTGCAATGGTCGAGCCGAACCGAATTGTTACCGTCTCTGCCGAGGTTGAAGGTCGTATCGAACGTATACAGTCTGCGGAAGGAAGCAGGGTACAGGCGGGTGAGTTACTTGTTCAGCTCAATGAGGATATTATACGCCCGCAGTTTGAAATGGCCGAAGCACAACTCAAACGGGACAGGATCGAGTTCGAACGCATGAAGGAATTGGTCGAAAATGATGCCACTCCTCGCAGCGACCTGGACAATGCCACTACCGGCCTGGCCACAAGCAAGGCACAGTTGGAGCAGGCGAAAGCCCGTCTCGAGCGCACCCGCATTCTCGCTCCCATAAGTGGTGTGCTCAACGATACTCTGGTTGAGGAAGGGGAATACGTTCAGCCGGGAATGCCGGTTGCGGAAATAGTTGAGACCGATACGGTTAAGGTTGTGGTCGAGGTGCCCGAAAGGGATATTACGTTCTTCGAGGTCGGCTCCGAAGCCGAGGTGTTTTTTAGCTATCGGGGCGATGAAAAATCAATGACCGGCAAGATTACTTTTATCAATGAGCTGGCCGATCAGCAGACCCGCTCCACAGGCATTGAGATTGTTCTTAAGAATGAAAAAGGATTCCTGCGCAGCGGCCAGATCGTGCGTGTGCGCCTGACCAGGCGCGTATTAAAAGATGTTGTTTTAATACCTTTGCTGGCTGTTATTCCGACGGAAAAAGGCAATGCGGTATATGTAGTCAATTCCGAGAAAGCGCGGCGCTGCGACGTTAAACTTGGGACTATAAAAGGAGATAGTGTCCATGTAATGCAGGGACTGGAGCCGGGTGATAGATTGATTATAGCGGGCCATCGTTTCGTTGCGCCGGGACAAAAGGTTAATGTTGTTGAAGAGAATAAGTAGAACAAAATGATAGTCACTGACACTTCCATTCGGAACCGAACTACCGTTGCCGTTCTGGGCCTGATCATCATTCTGATGGGAGGCTACAGCTATTTGTCTCTGCCTCGTGAGGCATTTCCGGATATTCCGATCCCGCAAATCCTGATCAGTACGAGCTACGAAGGTGTTTCACCGGAAGATATCGAGACATCCGTCACTATGAAAATCGAGAAGGAGCTGAACAGTATCCGCGGTGTCAAGGAAATTCGCTCCAGCAGCGCCGAGGGACTCTCGATGATCGATGTGGAATTCAATCCGGATGTACCGACCGAGGTGGCCCTTCAACGAGTGCGTGACCGCGTGGATATAGCTAAAGGGGAGCTTCCGTTCGATGCCGAAGAGCCGATAATCAGCGAAATTAACTTCGCGGAATTTCCCATTATGCTAATCAGCATATCCGGTGACATATCGCCGGTCCAGTTTAAGGAGATTGCGGACACTCTGCAGGACACTCTCGAGACCGTGCCTGGAGTACTCAAGGTCAATGTTATGGGTACGCTGGAGCCGGAAATCCGGCTGGAATTCGATCCCGAACGGCTGGCGATGTACAACCTGACAATCCCGGAGATTCTCGCCTTGATTCCTTCGGAAAATGTGAATATATCCGCCGGTGGCCTGGAAACCGAGGGAACTAAGTTCAACATTCGCATTCCCGCGGAGCTCGTCACTGCCGAGGATGTCGATCACCTGCTTCTTACCGTACGCAAAGATAAGCCCATTTATCTTGCCGATGTCGCTACCGTAAGGGCGACATTTAAAGACCGCACCAGCTATTCAAGACATAATGAGACCAGCAATGTCACGCTGAGCGTCCAGAAGCGTGTCGGTGCCAATGTTGTTCATATATCGGACTATATCAAAGTTATCATCGACAAGGCAAAGCAACAGGCACCGGGTTCGATCGAGTTTGATATTACATTTGATATGTCGAAGTATATCCGTAATATCGTAGCTGATCTTGAAAACAATATCATGGCAGCTCTTATTCTGGTATCGTTTGTGCTGCTGTTGTTTTTAGGGTGGCGGTCGGCCACAATTGTAGCGATGATTATACCTCTGAGTATGCTCATTACTTTTTTTCTTATCCAGTTGCTCGGATTTACCCTGAATATGATTGTGCTTTTTTCTCTGGTGCTGGTACTGGGTATGCTTGTTGATAATGCCATTGTCATTGTTGAGAATATCTACCGACATACACAGCTTGGTTACGGCAGAATTGAGGCAGCCATTCTCGGGGCGCGAGAAGTCGCCTGGCCTATTACCACTTCTACACTTACGACGGTATGTGCCTTTTTGCCGCTTATGTTCTGGCCCGGCATCATGGGCGACTTTATGAAATATCTGCCTATAACTTTGACTCTTGGCCTTCTGTCCTCACTGTTTGTGGCGCTTGTATTTAGTCCGACCATCTGTTCGGTTTGGTCGAGGCGTTCGGCCGAAAAGCGGCAGAGAAAAAACTGGTTCATCAACGGTTACCGCCGGCTTCAAAAAACTGCTCTCGAACATCCCCCTCTCACTCTTTTTCTGGCGGTATGCCTGTTAGTTGCTATGGTTAGCCTGTATGCCAAAACGGGCAAGGGCTCGGAGTTTTTCCCGGAAGGTGACCCCGAACGTGCGATGATCAATGTACGTGCGCCACAGGGCACGAATATCCACGAGACGAATCGTATTGTGGAAATAATCGAAGAGCGTATCAAACCATATCAGAAATATATAAAACATGTTGTCACCAATGTCGGTTCGGCGGGCGGGAGCCTGGATATAATGTCCAGTTCCGGCGGTCCGCACTTAGCCAATATCACGATTACTTTTTATGATTTCGTTGATCGCGAGCGTCCTTCTATGGAAATTATAGCGAATATTCGAAATGACATTGCTGATATCGCAGGCGCCGAAATCAAGGTTGAGCGGGAAGAAGAGGGGCCGCCTACAGGCGCGCCGATTACCGTACGTGTCATCGGGGAAGATTTTAAAATGCTCGAGCAGCTAAGCGATAAGGCTAAGAACATGATCGCCAAAGTGCCCAATGTAGTCAACCTGCGGAGCGATTTGGAAGCAACCCGTCCGGAGCTGGCCTTTATTGTCAATCGCCGCAATGCGATGCTGCTCGGAGTAAATACCGCCACAGTCGGGAATTTTTTGAAGATGGCCATATTCGGGTCGAAAGTCGGGACATATCGTCGGTATGACGACGAGTATGACATCACAGTTCGCCTGCCTTTTGAGCGACGAGTTAATATCGACGAACTTCCTCAGCTTCGGATACCCAATACTTACGGCGAATCTGTGCCGTTAAGCGCGCTTGGTCGTTTAGAGTATAGAGGGGGATTCGGTACTATCAATCATGTTGATCAGAAACGCGTAGTGACCCTGACCGCCGACACCGAAGGCCGCCTCAGTTCCGAGGTGCTCAAGGATGTACAGAATCAACTGGCTTCTCTGGAATTACCGAGTGGATGTGAAATCACTTATGCCGGTGAAAAGCAAGAACAGGATGAGGCTCAGGCGTTTCTCTCCAAAGCGTTCGGCATTGCTATTTTGCTGGTAACACTTGTGCTTGTCATTCAGTTCAATTCCATGATGGTTCCCTTTATTATTATGACAACCGTGGTTCTCTCGCTTATCGGCGCGCTTACGGGATTACTGGTTTGTGATTTGCCTTTCGGAATAATAATGAGTGGAATAGGTGTGATAAGTCTTGCCGGTGTCGTCGTTAATAACGCTATTGTTCTTCTGGCCTATACGCGACAGTTACAGCAGAGAGGTATGGACCTGGTGAGCGCCGCCTCGGAAGCCGGTGTCACTCGCCTGCGTCCCGTGCTTTTGACCGCCGTCACTACAATCATCGGCCTGATACCAATGGCCGTTGGGGTATCCTATGATTTTCACTCCTTGAGCTGGGCCACTAAAAGCGAATCCTCCCAGTGGTGGGTGAATATGTGTGTTGTTGTTATATTCGGCCTGGGTTTCGCTACGATTCTGACGCTCGTGGTTGTCCCTTCGCTTTATGTCATGCTGAGTCGGTTTTCCGCCAGGCTCGGGTTCAAAGGTCTCGGCGCCGATGATTCTGTTCAAAAGGCCGAACAGGCGGGCTTGAAACCCGCGGCTGAAATTTGATTGGCAAAAAGGTCCTAGCAGCTTAATTTATATCTTTTATTCCAAGGTCGTCTTTTGTGATGATACTCTCGAACTGATAGCCGGCCCGGTTGATATTTTCCGATGCTCCCTGTTTGCGGTCGATAACGCTGACGATTTTTTTGACCTTTGCCCCGGCTTCGGTGATAACTTTGGCCGCCTCGATGACCTGCCCGCCGGTCGTAGCGATATCCTCGACCAGCAATACGACATCGCCGGCGTTTAAGATGCCTTCGACTAAATTCCCTGTGCCGTAGCCTTTTTTGCTGTTGCGAACGATTATCCAGTTTTTGCCGGAGGCAATTGCAGTCGCGGCGGCTAAAGCGACTCCGCCCAACTCGGCTCCGGCGATTAAGGTGACATCGTCGGTGATATGTTCGGCGAATTTCTCACCGAGCGTCTGGAGAATATCCGGGCATGTTTCGAATAGATATTTATCCAGATAGTATTTGCTCTTTTTGCCGCTGCGAAGGGTAAAATCCCCTTCCAGATAGGCAGTTTCTTTTATCCGCTTTATCAGTTCTTCTCTGGTCATCTTCCTTCTTCTTCAAACGTTAAGTTCTACTTTTCGGTTCAATTCTTTTCGGTATTTTTTGAGTATCGGCGTAACAACACCTTTTACAAATTCATCGACCTGCTGCGGTGCCCTGCCGATATAGTTTTTGGGATTCAGCACTTTTTCGAAGTCAATTTTACTAAAATCTATATCAGCATTTAGCCTGTCGATTAAATCGTTGGGCCTGCCGAACTGTTTGACCTGTGCCGCGGCGGCATGTGAATGGAGTCTTATTTTTTCGTGCAGGACCTGCCTGTTTCCCCCGGCTTTCACGGCCGCCATCAGGATGTTTTCAGTGGCCATAAAGGGCAATTCCGCAGCAACACGGGCGGCGATGACTTTCGGATAGACCATAAGGTTGCCCGTGACATTGATAAGGATTTGTAAAATCCCATCTACGGCTAAAAACGCCTCGGGAATAACCACCCTCCTGTTGGCCGAATCGTCGAGCGTTCTCTCGAGCCACTGCTCGGAAGCCGTCATTGCCGGGCTGGTGGCGAGACTCAGGACAAGCCTGCTCAGGGATGTTGTCCTCTCGCATCGCATGGGATTTCTTTTGTATGCCATCGCGGAAGAGCCGATTTGCGTTTTTTCGAAAGGCTCCTCCATTTCCTTTAGATTCGCGAGCAGCCGAATATCGTTGCACATCTTGTGAGCCGACTGTGCAATCAATGCCAGAGTATTAATTACCTGCGTGTCGATTTTTCGCTGATATGTCTGACCGGTCACGGCACAAACTTTATCGAAGCCGAATGCGGCGGCGACGGCTTTATCAAGCTGTTTAACCTTGCTGTGATTGCCGTCGAACAGTTCGAGATAGGACGCCTGAGTACCTGTAGTGCCTTTGACACCTCTGAACGGCAGTGTCTCGAGCCGGTGTTCGATTTCCTGCAGGTCCATCACGAATTCGTAGCACCACAATGTCGCTCTTTTACCGACGGTTGTCAACTGGGCCGGCTGGTAATGCGTAAAACCGAGCGTTGCAAGCGAGCGATGTTTCTTTGCGAATTTACCGAGCTGATTGATTACAACCGCAAGCTTGGCCGCAATCAGCCGCAGAGCCTGCCGCATTATAATAAGCTCGGCATTGTCACCGACGTAGCAGCTTGTCGCTCCGAGATGAATTATCGGGGCCGCTTTCGGTGCCGCATCGGCGAAGGTATATACATGGGCCATAACATCGTGCCGGAATTGCTTTTCGTAGCGGGCCGCCTTTTTGAAATCGATATTGTCGAGGTGCCTGGCCATCTGGTTAATCTGATTTTGCTTGATATCCAGGCCGAGCTTTTTCTGTGCCTTTGCCAACTCCAGCCAGAGCCTCCGCCATGTACCGAACTTTTTCCGTGCGCTGAAAAGCTCCGTCATTTCCTTCGAGGCATTTCTTTCCACTAGAGGGCTTACATAAATATCAAAATTATTTTTCATATTTCCCACCGATGAATAAATTTATTCCGTGCCGACTTTTGTTGTGTATTCCGCCAGGAATTTTTCTATTTCCTGAATATCTTTTTCGCTTAAATCCCAGTCCGATGCCGGGGCTGTTTCGATGATCTGGCTCGGTCTTCTCGCCCCTACGATAGCGGCGGTAATTTCTTCTCTGCGAAGAACCCAGCTAACAGCCAATTGTGCGCAGGTTTTGCCGTTGCGCTCGGCGATTATTTTTAGCTGCTCGACCAGCTCTAGCGCAGCGCTGAAACGCGGCTCCTGGAAATATGGATTTTTCCTTCGGTGGTCGTCCAGGGCAAGGGACGCAAGACGCTGCGGACTGAATTTACCCGTCAGTAATCCTCTTTGCATAGGGCTGTACGGTACAACTCCTATCTCATGCTGCGAACAATAATCCAGAAGCTCATTCTCAACCTCACGATGAAGCATGCTATAGGGCGGTTGAAGCGATACGGCAGGTTCCATCTTGCGGATGCGTTCTAACTGTTCGATGTTGAAGTTGCTGACTCCGAGATATCGCACTTTGCCTTCATCCCTTAGTTTGAGCATCTCTTCCCAGGCTTCTTCGACGTCTTGGTCCGGTTTGGGCCAGTGCATCTGGTAGAGGTCTATCACATCGAGTTCGAGCCTTTTGAGGCTGTTGTGGCATTCGGTGCGGATACTGTCTTTTTTAAGGTGGCATATCATTTCCTTCTTTTCGTTCCAGAGTATCCCGCACTTTGTGGCGATAATAGGTTTGTGTTTTGTTTGCTTGAGGGCCTTTGCGACAAGTTCCTCGGAATGTCCGAGCCCGTATACCGGGGCCGTATCTATCCAGTTAATACCGGCTTCGAGCGCCGTTGTTATCGTGTCGACGGCCTCGTCGTCGTCCTGCGGTCCCCAGCCGAATTGCCAGGGGCCGCCAATCGCCCATGCGCCAAGTCCTACCGTCGTCAGGGTCAAATCGGTTTTACCTAATTTTCGCTTCTGCATAGTCAGCTCCTGAAGTATCTGTATTCGCTCATAACATATTATGATATTGACTGTTTATCAAGACTTTTGTACTGTTATCCGGTTAACTTTTGTCTGTTATACTGAAATATATTCGGTTAAGGTAAATAATTAAGATTATTATGAAAAGAGGCAATTATATCCCGCAGCATTTTCTTTTTGGTCTTTTGTTGGTTCTGCTTTCAGTTTTTTTTTATGCGCTTCACTATCTTGTTTTCAGAGACAAGCACCATATCTTTATTTATCTATTGGGCGATATTGCTTTCGTTTTTATTGAAGTTTTACTCGTTACATTGATTATACACCAGTTGTTGAGCGAGAGAGAAAAGCGTGCCATGCTGAAAAAGCTGAATATGGTTATCGGGGCTTTTTTCAGTGAGGTGGGCACCTCTTTATTGAGGCATTTCATGGAATTCGACACTAATGCCGGAAAACTGTCGAAGCATTTGATAGTAGATCAGGGCTGGTCACCGGAGCATTTTACACAAATGCGGATTGTACTGCATAAACATAAACATGCGATTGACAGCCGTACCGGAAACTTAGAGGGGCTGCAAAGTTTTATTGTTGATAAGAGAGCTTTTTTATTACGGTTATTAGAGAACCCGAATTTGTTGGAGCACGAATCTTTCACGGAGCTTCTTTGGGCGGTTTTTCATCTGGCGGAGGAATTATCGTATAGAATTTCTGTCAAGGATTTGGCCGAGACGGATTATAAACATTTGAGTGGAGATATACAAAGAGCCCACCAGCTGCTGGTGCGCGAATGGCTTTCACATATGGAGCATCTGAAAAACAATTATCCTTATCTGTTTTCTCTCGCCGTCAGAACCAATCCTTTCGATCCGAATGCATCGGTAGAAGTTGAATAGAAGTATACGAAGATAGTGTTAACGAAAGTGACCGGCCTTGTATTGGGATTTTTTAAAACTCATCGTCTTCTAATATACTACTTTTTTGTGTAAGAAAATCAGCCCGTTCTGGAAATTTCCTGACAATATCGGCCCGGGTAACGGTTTCCAGGACGTATCTTTTGTTTTGTTGCAATATTACCCTGGCGATTTGCATGTGGTCATTGAGGTAAACTAACTGGTAAAATCCCTGTCCGTCCAGTATATCCAGCTTTGTCACATAAGGGGTATCTTCATCGTTTGTATTTTCTTCAATTATGGAAACGACAGTTGGAACTATTTTGCCGTCGGAGTCGATTATGTCAACGATGATTTGTTCGGTGTTGCTATCGATCATCCGGCCCAGAATCGCTTCGATGAAAATATCCGGTATTGCCACGGGGCTGAGGCGATGCCTTAATTCAAATTTAGTTCGAGAATCCCTGATAGTCATGAGACCGGATTTTTCAAGTATTATCTCTTTGTGATTTATGCCAGTCGGGCTGTTCGATTCGTTCTCCCAGATAAATTCGTTAATGTTGTTTTCGCACCGAAAACTTGTCGCCTGCTCCTGGAGAGGCCTTTGCTTTGGGTGATCCCTTACATAAAAATGGCCGGCGGCATATACATTGAATTTGTCGTCCGATTCCGTGCTATGCAGTATATCAATTATAAATCCGATATTTTGCCTGTTCGAGTCTGTTATCAGGAAATATATCTGTCGATTCTGATTGTCTATGAAACTGTTGATTCCTTCGTTTTTAATTGTTTCGATAATTTCCGTACCGGCCTTAAACAGCTGGTTTTCTTCAAAATTCAGATTGTCGATGATTTTCCTGAAGACCTTCTCGGCATCAACATCGCTGGTAACCTGGTAAACCTCGATATTGATTATGCGATTGTATGGTAATTCGATAGTTCCAATAATAGAATTTAGTTTGGGTTGCCCAATATGTGCCCAGTCAACTGTCAGTGCGGCCACCTGTTCCTGACCGGTTTCGAGGATTGAACCGTTAATCTCCGCTGCTTTCTGCTCGAACCATTTCTGCGGGGCAGGAATTTCAGCATTAAGGATGTATTGGCAGGAGACCCAGGCGGTAGGTTTTTTGGTATTCGCCGTAAAAATACTGTTTAGGATGAAAGTATTTGCCTGGAATTCCCATCTATTTTCGATTTTCCAGCCGTTACCTTCAGGTATCGATATCGCCAGGCCGGTATGAGGAAGCTCTATCGGTTCAGAGAATAAAAGAGCGGTTTTAGCTGAAACGATGAAGTGGACTATCAGCAAAGACAGGGCAAACAGTCCCAAAAGAGCTATCTTATCGGCCTCAAATTTTTTTGATTCAAAATTTATATTCATATTATAGGTAATAGTACCTATGCAGTGCATATTTTGCAAGCATACCTTATTAAGACCTTATTTTATTGGAGAAAAATTACCGATAAATATTGTAAAGAACCTGTTTTGTTATTAGACGGACAATTCATATATTTTATATGAGTTCCTGAATAAAAAGTGGGTGCTGCGAACAACACGGCGAAAATTTGTACAGCGTCTCGCTTAAGTTTAATTTTGCACCGGGCTTACAAACAGGAGAGGTTGAAATGAATGAAATGGTGACGATTCAAGGGAATAAGCTGGATTCAATTCTGAAAACTGTAATAGACGAAAAAGTGCCCGCCATTATGTCATATTTATCCAGGGGTAAATGGCATGTCGCGAAAGTGCTTCTGACAAGTCTTGAGAGAAACCAGCTATGTATCGAGAGTATTCGTGCAAAAAAGAAACAGCGCCCGATCAATATCCAGGTTGATCAGCCGGTCGGTATTTCGTTTAAGCATGAATACGGCAAGTTTGTTTTTGACACTACTGTTATAGCTCTCGAACCGTCACCTTCTGCCGATAGCGAACAGGATTGGGGTGGAACAATTGTGCTTTCGGCCCCGGAGAAGATCGAGGTAGTCCAGAGGAGAAGTTATTTCCGCGTTGAAGTTCCCGGCTCACTTAAGGTCAAAGTGCTGCTGTGGCACCGCAGCGCCGGGCGTGAAACAAAGGGTCATATCCAGGACAAATCGGAGCGGGTAAGTAATTGCTGCCAGGGCAGACTGCTGGATATTTCCGCCGGCGGTGTGCAGGTAGAGCTGCCGAATCAGAAAATGGCGGTTTGCCAGGAACCTTCCGGGCACGAGGACGAGCATGATCAATGCGCGGAATCCGAAGCCGGAAAATCCAGTTATAAAAAGGGGCAGTTTGTCGGAGTGAGGTTTACTCCGATGCCTTATGAAACGCCTTTGACGTTCAGCGCCCAGATACGGAATGTCCTGCCGACAGCAGATGGCCAGGGCATCTCGCTCGGATTGCAGATTGTCGGTCTGGAGGCAAGCCCCGAGGGACATCGGGTTCTGACCCGGCTTATAGCTGTTGTCGGGCGATATTACCAGATGAATCAATCCGAGGCCAGGCGTGTGAATAAGCAGCCGGTCGCCAATTTCTGAAAAAATGTAGGGACATCTTCAGGCTGTTTCCCGGTTCTGCTGTGTTTCTTCGAGCAAATCAGAATGCGGTCGCAGAATCGGCATTTTCGTATATAACCATTTCCCGAAGCTGCTGACGGCAAATCCGCAGAAAATCAATACCAATGCCGCCTGCAGATTCCATATCACGAAAGCCAGCAATAAAAGTATCTTGATAAGGTGTGCGAAAGGCTTTTTGCCTCTGAGATATTGATTCAGGACATGCGGGTATTTTATTCTGCTGACCATCAGCATTGCCGTTCCCAGGACTACGAACGGCAGAGCAAAAATGATCGTTAAATTCAGCACCGAAAGTATATCCATGTGTTTTTGCTGGAATATAATCAGGCTGACTATCACTCCCGCTGCGGCCGGCGTCGGCAGACCCACGAAGTTCATGTGAGCGGATGTATCTTCTTCGTTTTCAACATTGAATCTGGCTAATCTGATTGCCGCACAACTTAAATATGCCGCTGCCGTTACCCAGATAAAACGCTGTATAAAATTCTCGTCACTATAGTTAATCCATTTCGTCAGCTCCGATTCCATGACCTTCAGCATCAAAAACACGGGTGCAACACCGAAGCTGATTACATCGCAGAGACTGTCGAGCTGTCCGCCGAAACTGGATGTGTTCTGGCTCATTCGGGCCAGTCTGCCGTCGAGCATATCGGCAATCATCGCCAAAAGAATAAAATATCCGGCCAGAGAGAATTGACCTTTGCTGGTAACAACAATCGCCGCAAAGCCGAAGATGCCGTTGAGAATTGTTATTAACGACGGCAGAATCGTAATGGTCTTGAGCCTTTGCTTTCGTACCCCCCGCATTAATCTTTTTTTTGCCGATTCTTTTTTCATTAGGGACATATTTCATATCTTGCAAGCGGGGTCAGCCCGGCCTTGACTTTGTCGCCTTTTTGAACCAGGCATTTAATCTTATATTTGGAATCATGGACGGTGACATAAAGTTCCGTTCTTGAGCCGTATTTTATCATGCCGAACTTATCGCCGGCGGCCAGCTTGTCTCCGGCTCTTGTCTCGCAGACAATCCGCCGGGCTATTGCCCCGCTTATCTGCCTTACGACCAGGCGGTCCTGGGGACTGTCGGTTCTGGTTAAGCTAAGCGAGTTGGATTCGTTAACCCGGGCCGATTCGGGATTCATGGCGTTTTTATATTTGCCTCTTTTATAGGTGATTTCTCCGACCTCCGCATTACAGGGCATACGATTAATGTGTGTATTAAAGATGCTTAAAAATATCCCTATTCGAAGGGCCTTGCCTTCGATGTATCCGTTGTCTTTGGAGATTTCTATGTCGGTTATCCGGCCGTCGGCAGGCGCTAAAAGGAGGTTCGTATCCGCAGGACACCGGCGCAAAGGATCGCGGAAAAAGGCCATTGAAAATATTAAAGCGCCGCCCAGGATCACTTCTATCGAAACAATGGCCCATACCGGCAGGAATCTACCTGTACCGACGGCGATAATTGCCATAGCAGCGAGTAATACCCCGGGTATGATTACTACCTGGGGCCAGCCGTATTTTGTCAGCGGTATTCTCATAGAAATGTATGATAAACTCCAGTTGAGATGTAATCAATAAAAAAGGCCGACCCTGTGGTATCGGCCTTTTGAAGGAGGGTGATGACATATGTATATGTTTTAAATCCTTGGAGGATTATTTTCGATTGCTTTTGCAACTGTTTTTACCCTTGTGGGGTAAACAAACTTCAAATATCCGTACTGTCAGAACGACCTGGGCTCCAGTCCCTGTATATATATAGACGTCAAAGAGTCCGAAAAGTTGCGGTTTTTTTTGAAAATTTCAAATTTTTTATAAAAAATGCGCTTTTTATGCATGAATCACGTACATTTTTTACTGTTCCGGTCGGACTGTTGCGACCTTGTTTCAGTTCAATGGGCAGGATTTTGCTGATACGAAAGACATATAATTCCAGGATCTGTTCTGCCTTGACGTCCTCGGTAAAAGTGGATAATCTTCTCATACATGTTGCATAAGATAATTACCATACGGACGGTATTTTTTGTCCTGTTTTTCGCTTTCGGGGCGGCTTCGCTCGGCCTGAGCGTTCTGTGTGAGGATCTGTATCAATACTTTCAAAGCCGCCAATTAGCCCGGGCGGCCCGGCAGTCTCTCGAAAAGCTCAAAGCCCTGAACGATGATTACAATATGCTCCTGTCCCAATTGGCCGAAGACCCTAATCTTATCAAACGCCTGGCACCGGCTGCGATTGGTAATGAGCAGTCGGACCCGAATACTGTTTATCCGAGAGCCACGGCCCGCCAGTTAGCCGCCGCTCGCAGGGCCTTAACGGACCCGAATCAACAAGCCGAAGAGCCGGTGATTCCCGGCTGGCTTAGCCGTTGCGGCGAGCCTCACAAAAGATTGGCACTTTTTATCTCCGGCATCGCTTTAATTCTCATTTCATTTATTTGTTTCAGGCCCGCTGCAAGAACCGTTTAAATACTTGATGGCAGGGATGTTTTCTTGCTATCTACTGTAAATTCAATATACTGGGCACTTGATATTTTTTTCGTTATATTGAAATATCCCACATGTGAAAAGGTATTTTGTTATGGAAAAGCAGGTTGTTTTGAAAAAGCTTAAAGATTGTATAGATGAGATCAGGCAGCGTTTTTACGTAAGAACTCTTGCGATTTTTGGATCGATTGCACGCGATGAGGCTGCTGATAACAGTGACGTGGACGTGCTGGTTGTATTTGACAGGAAGGCAACCTTCGATTTGTTTATGGACCTTAAATTCTATTTGGAAGAATTATTGGGAATTCAAGTTGACCTTGTAACCGACAAAGCACTTCGACCCCAGATACGACGAATAATCGAAGGAGAGCTTATAGATGTTACGTGATGAAATCATGTACTTGCAGGATATAGCTGATAGCTGCGATAAAGTTTTCGTTTCACCAACGGGCTGAGTTTGCCTGATTTAATAAAGGACGAAAGAACCTATGATGCAGTTGTTCGAAATCTGGAAATCATCGGCGAAGCTGCCAAACATATATCTGAAAACTCAAGGTCACGAATGTCGAATATTGAATGGCGAAAAATCGCTGGAATGAGAGATAGGCTCGCTCATGCTTATTTCGGAATCGATAATGATATTCTGTGGGACGTTGTACGAAATAAAGTGCCCCAGTTAACCGAAGTTGTGAGGGCATTTTTAGGTAAGGACCTGCAATGAAAATTAATATCTGTAGTCCTAATTCTTAAATAGACTCATAGAGTAATGACAATGGCAAATAACAATAATCAAGCAAATGATAATGCACGTCTGGATTTTGTCCGGCAGATTGTGGCCGATGATATCGAAACGAATAAGTGGGGCGGCCGGGTAGTGACACGATTTCCGCCGGAACCGAACGGGTATCTGCATATCGGGCATGCCAAGAGTATATGCCTGAACTTCGGTATCGCCGCTCAGTTCGGCGGTCGATGTCATTTGCGGTTCGACGATACGAATCCGGAAAAGGAAGAGGCCGAATACGTCAATTCCATTATCGAGGATGTCCGCTGGCTTGGCTGGGACTGGGGCGAGCATCTGTATTACGGCTCGGATTACTTCCGGCAAATGTACGAATGGGCGGTTGAGCTGATTAAAAAAGAAAAGGCATACGTCTGTGACCTGCCGGCCGAACAGACACGCCAGTACCGCGGCACATTGACGGAGCCGGGAAAGGAAAGCCCCTATCGTAATCGCAGCATCGAGGAAAATCTCGATCTTTTCGAGCGTATGCGGGCCGGTGAATTTCCCGACGGCTCACGAACGCTCCGGGCAAAAATCGATATGTCGCACCCGAACCTCAATATGCGCGACCCGGTTATGTACCGCATCCTGCATGCTAGTCATCACCGCACCGGCGATAAATGGTGCATCTACCCGATGTATGACTGGGCGCACGGATTCGAAGATTCCATCGAGACTGTCACCCACTCGATTTGCACCCTGGAATTCGAGAACCACCGCCCGCTTTACGACTGGTTTATAGACGCGGTCAACGAAGGCCGCACGGACGACGGCTCCGGTCCATGGGGCAAAAAGATTGACCATCCGCAGCAGATAGAATTCGCCCGGCTGAATTTGAACTATACGGTAATGAGCAAGAGGAAGCTCCTGCAGTTAGTCCGGGCAGAACACGTTTCCGGCTGGGACGACCCGCGGATGCCCACCATTTGCGGGCTGCGCAGGCGGGGCTATTCTCCCGAAGCCCTGCGTGAATTCTGCAAACGGATAGGAGTCAACAAATTCAACAGCACGGTTGACATCGCACTTCTGGAACATTGCCTAAGGGAAGATTTGAATAAAACTTCGCCGCGTGTGATGGCCGTGCTTAAGCCGCTGAAGGTTGTAATTACCAACTACCCGGAAGGTCAGGCCGAAGAGCTTGATGCCGTTAATAATCCTGAAGACCCGAATGCGGGCACTCGGAAGGTGCCGTTCTCACGCGAACTATATATCGAGCAGGAAGATTTTATGGAAGAGCCTCCTAAGAAATTCTTCCGCCTGGCGCCCGGCCGGGAAGTTCGGCTGCGCTATGCGTATTTCGTGACATGTACCGATGTGGTCAAAGATGATAACGGCAATATTATTGAGCTGCATTGTACTTATGATCCCGCCACTCGTGGCGGGGACGCCCCTGATGGGCGCAAGGTCAAATCCACACTTCATTGGGTTTCCGCCGAGCATGCACTCGAGGCGGAGGTTCGGCTTTATGACAGTCTCTTTACCAAAGAAAATCCCGACGACGTCGCCGAGGGCGAGGATTTTACATCCAGTTTGAATCCGAATTCGCTGGAAGTATTACCTTCATGTATGGTCGAGCCGTCTCTGGCGGAGGCGAAGCCGCTTAGTCGTTTACAGTTCGAAAGGTTGGGCTATTTCTGCGTAGATACCGATAGTTCCGAAGGCAAACTCATCTTCAACCGTACCGTCGGCCTGCGAGATACCTGGGCAAAAGTGCAGAAAAAAATGAACAAATAGAAAAGACTTTCTTATCTTTTGTCATTTCATCTTTCAAACTAACTACCCTCAGATAATACAAACCTGGAAATTAGCAAAAAATATCAAGCGGACGTTTGCGGCATCACTTATAATTCGTTTGTTTAGTAAACAGAGCATAATGGAAAATAAACAATGAAAAAATCTACAGAACAACTTTATAAAAAAAGAATCCTGCGTGTGCAGATGTACATACAAAAGAATCTCGACAGTGATTTGCCGCTCGAAAAACTTGCTAAAAAATCATACTTTTCCGAGTATCACTTTCACAGAATATTTCGTGCCGTGGTCGGTGAGTCACTAAAGGAGTATATTCGCCGGCTTCGGCTCGAACGTGCCGCCTCGAATCTGAAACACTCTAACAACTCTATTATTAACATCGCACTGGACGCCGGCTACCAGACTCACGAAGCCTTTACACGAGCGTTCAAGGCGGTTTTCGGATGCTCGCCGTCCGGCTTTCGATCAGGTAACGGAACCCTCGCTCACTCACAAAGCGACACCGGCAATAAAAAAATAAAACCAGATAACGGAGACTATCCTATGAAAGTTGAAATCAAAACAATCGACAAAATGCGCGTGGCGTTTGTGCGCCACGTCGGGCCGTACAATCAATGCGGTAAGGCCTGGGAAATGCTTTGCACTCATTTAGGCAAGGACGGATATCTCGGTCCCACATGTAAGTTCGTTGGAATCTGCTACGATGATCCCGAAGTTACTCCACCAGAAAAGATCCGCTACGACGCTTGTGTTACGGTAGATGAAAATTTCGAGCCTCAAGGAGATATTGCCGTCCAAACCATCGGCGGCGGTGAATATGCAGTGACAACACACTTCGGGCCGTACGAAAAACTCAGTCTGACGTATCACAAGCTGTTCGGCCAATGGCTCCTTAAAAGTGACCGCGAAGTGCGTTCGGAACCTTCCTTAGAGTTTTACCTCAACGATCCGGACAGCGCGGAACCAGAGGAGCTGATCACAGATATTTGTTTACCCTTAATACCGAAAAAATAAAAGGAGCAGTAGTTATGCAAAAAACAGAAAAAGTAGATTTGTATAAATTGCACAAGGACCAATACATCGCGCCGAAAAAGCCCCAGCTTGTTGAAGTCCACGAAGCGAAATATCTTGCTATCAACGGCCGCGGCGAACCCGGCGGAGAAGAATTCACGGCGAAGATTGGTGCTCTTTACGGCATGGCTTATACCATTAAAATGACCCGCAAATTCGCAGGAAAACAGGATTACTCTATCTGTAAACTCGAATGCCAATGGTGGATGGATGATGGCAGTCAGAATTTCTCGACTACTCCGAAAGAACAATGGAACTGGAAATTATTAATCAGGACACCGGATTTTGTCCAGGACGATGAGCTGGACGAAGCAGCGAAAAAATTACTGGAAAAAGGCAAAGAATCCGAGGTAAAGCAGGTCGCATTCGAGTCTTTTTCTGAAGGATCGTGCGTGCAGATGCTGCATGTTGGGCCTTACGAGAACGAACCTGAGACAGTTCTGATAATGGAGGATTTTGCCAAACAGCAGGATATGGAATTTCACGGCAAACACCATGAAATATATATTTCCGATCCCCGCCGCATTCCGCCCGAACGTCTCAAAACTATCCTGCGTCACCCCGTACGAAAGAAAACGTGTTGAAACACTTGCAGTTAAAAATAATTTTCTGTAACGGGAAACTATTTGGTTAAGATCATTTTCAGGGAAGCAATAAGCAGAATAAGACCGAATACTTTTCGAAGTATATTATCCGGGATTTGAACGGCGAATTTTGCTCCGATAAGTCCGCCGAGGAAGAATCCAGCACATATAAGTGCGGCGATTTTCAAGTCCACGAAACCGGCCTTGTAATATGTCCATGCGGCGAGCAGGCCTATCGGCGGGACCATCAATGCCAGCGTAGTACCCTGGGCCATACGTTGTTCGAGTCCGAAGAAAAGGACCAGCGATGGTATGATGATTATCGCTCCGCCTATACCAATCAGGCCGCTGAAAATTCCCGTTATTAATCCCAACAGCAGATAGAGATATGTATTCATAGGATTATGACCGCCTTTTCATGTGAAATTAATTGAACTATCTGCCGAAAAGCTCGGTGAATTTTTGTTCGATATCGGGATTTTCACAAAGTGTCTGTCCGATTAATACTGCTCTGACCCCGATTTTCATCAGCTTTTCGACATCCGCTCTTGTTTTTATGCCGCTCTCGGCCACCAGCTCGTTTGTGTTATCGAGCAGTCCTGCCAGGCGGCTAGTCGTATTCAGATCGACCTGCATTGTGGTTAAGTTTCGATTGTTGATTCCCAGGACGCTGTATCCTTTTTCGGGAAAGCCTATAAGGCTGCGGACCGCCATTAACGTATCGGCATGGTGAACTTCCAGAAGGACCGTCAGGCTCAGCTCGGCCGCTGCTATCATAAGGTCCATAAGCAGACCCGGCTTGAGGGCATCGGCAATTAACAATATGGCGTCGGCACCGGCGGCACGTGACTCATAAACCTGCCAGAGGTCGATGATAAAATCCTTGCGCAAGACCGGCAAATCGACAACCTCGCGAATCCGGTTTATGTATTCGAGCCGGCCCTGAAAATATTTTTCATCGGTAAGCACGCTTATAGCATCGGCGCCGCATTTTTCGTACTTCAGGGCGATTGAGACGGGATCGAAATCCTCACGAATCAGGCCGGCCGACGGCGAAGCCTTTTTCACCTCTGCGATGACATTTATGCCGCGGGCGTTCGGCTTGGTGACGGCTTTGTAGAAATTCCGGCACTTCGGCAGGTCACGGACCTGCTCTTTCAATTGTTCGAGACTCGTCTGCGAACGACGGGACTGGACCTCGATTTTCTTATCGGCAATGATTTTATCCAATATATTCGCCAAGATTCTTACCCCGCGATCTTGACATAACCCATACGCAGCTCGCTGAGAGTATTTGAAAGAACGGTTTGCTCTTCAGGCGTCAGGTTTCCCTTTGTTTTTTCCTCGAGTGTTTCGAGCATATCGATATTGTATTTTGCAAGATCCAGGTCCGGCTCTTTTTTCTCCTGGCCTTTTATTTGCAGCAGACCCAGGGCAAACAGCGCCTGTGTTGTCAGCATACTTATTAAAGCGGCAAAATTGCCCGGAGGTAAAGCGCCGCAGGTATCGTTTTGCTCGGCGGCTTTATCCTTTTCGTCTTCTTCCTGGGCCGCTAAGATTTCTTTTTCCTTTTGGGCTTCCTGCTTCCAGTCTTCATCGACTATGATTTTTTTCTCCTGGTTTTCTTTTGATTCGGCCATAATTGTTAAACTCCATTAGGTTTCTGTTGTTATGTCTTTTATCTTCTATATTTTTTCATACTTCTGTCGAGATCTCGTTTTTGGTCGCGTTCGGTGATTGTCTGTCTTTTGTCGTATTGTCTTTTGCCTTTGGCAAGGGCCAGCTCTATTTTGGCCAGACCGTTATCGTTAAAATATAACCGAACGGGCACAAGAGTAAAGCCCCGTTGTTCGAGTTTTGTTGTTATTCTGCGGATTTCGCTTTTGTGCAGCAGCAGTTTTCTTTTTCTGGTCGGCTCGTGCTGCCGGTTTCCTGCCTGCTTGTATTGGGATATACTTGCGCCGACGAGCCAGCATTGTCCGCTATCGATCCTGGCATATGAGCCGCTCAAATCGGCACCGCCCTCTCGCAGCGATTTTACCTCGGTACCTAATAATGAAAGGCCGGCCTCGAAGTTATCGACGAACTCGAAATTTCGATAGGCCTTTTTATTGACCGTTACCGGGCTTTTTTTATCCCTGTTTTTTTGAGATTTCGCTGCCATGCGTAATATAATAGCCGGTGATATTCGATTTTGCAACAATAGGGATTTAACAGGCAGATTCGGATTTATAAGGGAATCTGCGATGATACAAAAACGGCCTTATGCAATTAAGCATAAGGCCGTTTGTTTAAGTAAATTTCACGCGATTTACTTCTCGGCTAAGGATTCTTTTGACAGAATGCCTCATGACCGATCAGATTAATAATCGCGTACGATAACAGCATCTTTGCCGACCATATACCGGTCTGAGCTATTGACCTTGACATTATAAACTGTGCCGACATAAGGCATTGCCCTGGTAGTTACGCTCTTGATGGCGATTGAGCCGTTAAGCGTTTTCAGGTTCATGCCGCTTCTGAGCTGTTTTGCCGTTACCCACGCTCCGGATTCGAGCATGAACAGGTGCGACTCGACAACGCTGATGCAATTTCCGCTCTCGAGCATGATATCGCGGCATTCAAATGCTCCTACGTGCTGCTCGAGTTTTTCAACTGTAGTGGTTGCCAGAGCATTGACAGTCTGTCCTGAGGCGACATTCGAGATTTTAACCATCGAACCATTGATCCAGACGGGCGTATTGGCGAGGAAGCATGCTCGGCCTTTTTGCGGGGTTTGGCCGCCTTCCATATCATTAACAAGATATGAATCTTCCCTGTCTGAAGGCATCGTTTGTGGTGACGGTAATGTACCCCTTCGGATATCCGAAGTATTGCCCCAATAGGTGTAGATATTGTCGTCGTTGACACCGCAAGCAGGTGATTTTGCCTGTTCGACGTGGATATCCACAAACAGTACGTTTTGCGAATCACCCTGGTGTGAAGGCGAATTGCCCAAAGACATCTGTTCTCTGGTGCCGTCAGGATTGTAGTTGGCGAAATCAGTCGATGCCGTATCGGTCGGGTCGTGCCCGGGCCCTTTAATCCATGGATTCCTGTCTGCGGCT
>Ga0272441_10003219_pt1 | contig 31459 bp, 29 predicted proteins | sample SSMProp6N_FD_193582 | JGI IMG/M metagenome (GOLD analysis project Ga0272441, IMG submission 193582) | Marine sediment archaeal communities from Little Sippewissett salt marsh, Falmouth, MA, United States - SSM-Prop-6N | ecosystem: Environmental > Aquatic > Marine > Wetlands > Sediment ... | reverse complement strand
CTGCTGGTAGTGGATATTGGCGAGATTAAGGGCGTTGTCGGCCCCGCTGATGAGGAAGAGATTGGGAAACGGGGTTCGTATAATCGTATCTGACAGCCGCCGTACCTCCCTGTTCGTAAAATCCGACAAGTTGGCCTCGGGGTGGGGAATACCGATCATTGTGTGGAGATTCGCCCCTCCCAGATCCACATCGATGAGGAGGGTCCTTTTACCGTTCGCGGCAAGCAGGATGCCGAGATTGCCGGTCAGGAAGCTCTTCCCGGAGCCCCCTTTTCCCCCTCCGATCGGTATGATACACGCCATAGATTAATCCCCCTGCCTTCCTGAGGCATTATTACACGAAAAAACAACAATCTTCAAACCTTGATTCGTCAATTACGCATAATTTGCACCGGGCAGGCAACCGTTGTCCTGCTTCTGAGGCGAGATTCATATTCCTTTATCAACCAAATTTGCAATGTACCGATGACAATTATACGGTGATTTGTCCTGATTCCGCACCCCTTCGGTTTCCGTCCCCTTCCGTTATTTTCGTAAATACCACTTGACTTTACGCCGATTCCAATGTACCAAAATGTTAAATGATCCAGCAACAGATGAGGGCACCGGATCATTTGGTAAGTTGGGTGCATGCGTTTGAAGTGTGAGGCGTACCCACCACGTCTTTCGCTGTGGGATGTTTTTTCATCTCTGTCAAGGTTGTACCCCAACTTGAAAATACGCTATGAAGGGAATACAATCGATGGCAGAAGGAACAGTAAAGTGGTTCAATCAGCAAAAAGGTTATGGTTTCATCGTAAGTGATGAAGGAAACGATCTTTTTGTCCATTATTCTTCCATTGAAGCAGAAGGTTTCAAGACTCTTTCTGAAAACCAGCGTGTGAGCTTTGATGTTGAGCAGGGTAATAAGGGTCCTGTTGCCACCAACGTCAAAGTAGTCAAGACAAGTCCGTTTTAGGCGAGAAAAGATCCATCTCTGCGTGGGTTACCTCGTACTTTTCTCTGTGCAGATAGGGGGCTCGATCTGCAGTCAGTCGAAACAGCAGGAGTGGTGTTGCCGGAGAAAAGGGTCTCTTCCAGGAGCGGGTACAAGGGTGTAACGGCCGGAAAGAGGACATGTTGTCGACGGTAAAATGAAACGTCGGAGTAACCCATGTCTAAGTAACCGATAGGTTTCCCCTGACAGGCATATCACGTGCCTTATCATGGTGTGGAGCAGTGCGGTGTCCCCGTGTCGTCAGGCCGGAGGAACATCTACACACAACAATAAATTTCCAGGGATGAGGAGGAAGAGTACCCATGCAAGGCAGTAAATTATATGTTGGAAACCTCAATTATTCCGTTACCATTGAAGATGTGAAGGATATGTTTGCCGAGTACGGCGAGGTGATGAACGTCAACATCATCGAAGGCAAGGGGTTTGGGTTTGTCGAAATGAGCAATCAAAGCGAAGCGGAGAGTGCGAAAAAAGCTTTGAACGGTGCGATGATGAAGGGACGCTCCCTGCGGGTCAATGCAGCGCTGCCAGCCCGAAGCCGACAAAAGAAGAAAGGGTCACGAAGAAGAGAGTATTAAGTTTTCATGGAATGGTAAGAGCGAATACTTACTATGTAAGAGGTGTCCCCCTTGTTATGTGGCTTAGACGAAGCGCAGATACACGAAGGTTACCGCAATCACCAGATAGATGATTGACATAATTCCCCCTGCACGAATAAAATCGGCATTTTTGTAACCCCCCGGCGACATGAGCAGTGCGTTGACATGATGTGTGGGAAGGACAAACGAATTTGACGCACAGATGGCAACGAGCAGCGCCAGCCCCCGTGGATCGAACCCGGACACATCGCCCATGATCATGACAAGGGGAACGAGAAGCACCGTGGCGGCCACATTCGTCATGAAAAGGGAAAACACCGTGGCGAGGAAGCCCACGGTAAAGAGGAACACAACAACATGCGTTCCCTCGAGGAGGGACATCATCTGTGAGGCGACATACGCCGCGGCGCCCGTGCGATCCATGGCGAGGCCAAGGGGAATCAGTCCTGCCAAGAGAAATACCGTTTTCCAGTCAACTGCCCGGTATGCTTCGTCAATCGGTACGATCCTGAGAAGGATCATGGCCAGTGCCCCCGTCAGAAGGCCGAGAGCAATTGGAAGACCGGAGAGTGTCAGCGTAATGGCCCCGACAAAGCACAGCGTTGCCGCGATCGGTCGTGATACACCCGTTGCCTCCGCCGCTTCCACCGGGGTGACGAGCACGAAGGTACTATTGTCGGCCATGGCCTTGATCTGTTCCCACCGGCCGTGAACAATAATGGCGTTACCCGGATTGAGTATCTGATCGGAAAAATTTCCCCGCTTTTCGCCCTCGCCGCTGAGGAGCATGACTGGTTCGACGCCGTAGGTTTTACGAAGGGCTATCTCATGCAGTGTTTTTCCGATGATGGGCGATCTCACGGGGATTATCAATTCTGCAAAACCCGCATGACCTGCGGTCTCGAGGAGTTTAAAAGATTTCATGTCTTTTTTGAACATCAGTTCGTATTCCGACACAAATTGGACCAGATCGATCTGGTCGCCAAGGAGTGCCAGCCGCTGGCCTGCCGCAAACGGGGTATGGCGCCACGGCGCGTACAGCACATCATCTCCGTCGGCAACGGCGAGGAGATTCAGCCGGTGTTTCGTCCATAATTCGGCCTCTTCTCTTGTTTTCCCCACGAGGGTACTCTTCGATGGTATCATACATTGGTAAATGGTGGTCGGAAGACGCCATGTGTCAATCAGCCGCTGCTGTATGCTGATGGTTTTTTTTACTTTTCGTTTCGCTTTCGGGAGGATCTTGTCACCGAAGAACAGGAAGTACAGTACTCCGACAAGAAGGAGCACGATTCCCGCCGGAGTCACACTGAACAGACTGAACTCTGTCTGCCCGCCGTGTCGCATGAGATCATTCAGTATGAGGAGCGGGGTTGACCCCACCATACTGAGGTTGCCCCCCAGCATGGCGGCAAATCCCATTGGCATCAGAAGCCGTGATGCAGGCATGCCCGTTTTTTTTGCGATTCGCAGCATGGCCGGTAGAAAGAGCGCAGCGGCGCCGATATTCTGCATGAAGGCGGAGATGAGCCCGACGGTTATCGAGACAAAGACAATCAAACGCTTTTCGTTCGATTTTGCCGCTGACACGATGGGGTGAATCAACCGGTTCATCGCCCCGGAGCGGTCGACACCGTAACCGAGGATCATAATGGCAATGATTGCCACCACGGCATTGCTGGCGAATCCCGAAAATGCTTCCGCCACGTCCACGAGCCCCAGCCAGGGTAGGGATATCATTACGACAATGGCGACAATGTCGACCCTCACTAACTCGGTGACGAAGAGGAATACCGTCAGGGCGAGTATGGCGAGGACGAGAGCGATCTGCAATGTCATAGTGGCGACTCCGTTCAGCAATGGAACGCGTTCAACGGAAAACAGTAAATTGTAGTCTTTGAGATGGTATCTCGGGTGATGATGTAAACACACCCATTATATTCAGGCTGTCTTATTTTTGCAATAAACACACGACATTCTTTCATCTCTGCTAAAATGGCCATATGACCGGTGCAAGTAACACCGTGGTAATCCAGAATATGATGTTCAGGGGTACTCCAATGCGGGCGTAGTCGGAGAAGTGATACCCGCCGGGAGCGTAGATCATGGTATTGGTCTGATAGCCGATGGGTGTCGCAAAACTCGTTGAGGCGGCAAATGTGATGGCGACCAGGAAAGGCCGGACACTCACCCCCATAATTTCAGCGGCCTCGAGCGCAATAGGCACCAGGAGGATTGCCGACGCATTGTTTGACATCATCTCCGTGAGGGCCGCAGTGGTGAGGTAAAGACATGCAAGCACTACGAGGGGTCCCAGGTCGATCAATGGTTTCAACACCGTGTTGGCGAGCCATGCGGCAGTTCCCGTCTGCTGTATAGCAAGACCGAGAGGCAGAATGCCTCCCAGCAGAAAAATGATCTTCCAATCTATTGCCTTGTATGCCTCTTCGATGGTGATACAGCGGCCCAGTACCATGGCCACGGCACCGATGAGCGCCGCAACGAGGATCGGTACAATGTTGAATGCGGCAAGGAGTATCATAGCAATAAATATCGCCAGCGCCGTTATGGCCCGATCTTTCCTGAGATGGAGTTCGGTTAGTTCATTGGTAACGATAAGATCCGTCGAATCAATGATGCGTTGCACAGAGTCCCTGTCACATTGCAGGAGCAGGGTATCACCATCATCGAAGGTGATGTCGACGAGACGATCGCGAAGAACGTTACCACGGCGCTGTATGGCCAGCACCACGCAGCCGAACCTCCGAATGTAGTCGGCGCCACGGAGCGTTCGTCCGATCAGCCGTGACCGCGGTGGAACCAGTGCCTCGATGAGTTCAACCTCATCTGACTGGAGTTTTTTATCATCGATCACATCATCTGCTTTTGTTTCGAGGCGATAGTTATCCTTCATTTTAATCAGTTCGTCTGCATTACCGTGAAGGAGCAGGTAGTCATCCTTCCTGATCTTTGTGGCCGACGCCCGCCACGTGGCCTTATCGTCGCGAATGATTTTTATGAGATCAATATCTTTCAAATCTTTCTTCCGTAAGTCCGACCACCGTGTGTCGATCAGTGGGGATCCTTCCCTGACCCTCATCTCCGACAGGTAATCGGCAAGCAGGTATTTGTCGATCTGTTCGTCCACTCCCTTTCGCTTCGGTATCAATACGCGGGAAAAAATGGTCAGGTAAAGGATGCCGATCAGTGTGAGAACGATTCCCAGGGGTGCAAACTCGAACAGGTGAAAGCGCTTGAGGCCGTTTGCCACGGCTATGGAATTGACCAAGATGTTGGTGGACGTACCTACCAGTGTACAGACACCACCAAACTGGCTCGCGAAGGAAAGAGGTATCAGAACGCGCGATGGCGCAATTCTCCGGGTTTTGGCGAGGATGACGGCAACGGGTATCAGTATGGCCACTGTCGCTGTATTCACAATAAAGGCTGAAAGGGCCGCGACGGTGATGCAGAGCACGATGACCAGTTTCCGTTCACCAGTTCCGGCAAGCCTGTCGAGATGACGGGCCAGCCATTCAACGAGGCCAGTCCGCACCAGCCCCGCACTGAGGACAAACATGGCGGCCACCGTTGCCGTGGCGGTGCTGGCAAATCCGTACAGTGCCTGATCGGGTTTGATGAGCTGGAGGATGAGAAGCGCGGCAAGGGCACACATGGCCGTAACATCGACCCGTAACTTCTCGGTGACGAAGAGCACTGCGGCGCCGGCAATGACTGTCAGTATGAGAATGTTCTCTAACGGGGGCACGTCACACTACTCTCAGTGGAACTAATTTTCTGTTTCCGAGTTTTCTCGGCAACAATGTTACAGTAAACACATATACTTGGTGAATAATTCTTCCCTTCTTACATTACTTTACACCTTTTGTTTTTCAATGTATAGTGAGGGTTAGGGTCCCTCCTGGTACGATACTGTCTGTAAATAAATATCTAGAGAAACACAAAGAGAAGATTTTTTACCCGGAGGAATGAAGATGGATATGGCAGCATTCAATTTTCTCGAACTGATACCGAAGATGTTTAGTCTTACCCTTTTTACCATCGGCCAGACACCGGTAACGGTATCGTCCCTCATCCTGTTCGTGTTATTTTTCATTGTATTACTCTTCCTGTCACGGTGGGTTACACGAATAGTCGGATTAAAAATACTTTCGCGATTGCATATCGATGAGGGTACGCGATACAACCTTGAGCGCTTCTTTTATTATACTCTCGTCATAATAAGTGCCGTCATGGCATTTCAATTTATCGGGATAAACTTAACGGGCCTTGCCGTCATTTTTGGTCTGCTCTCGGTGGGAATCGGGTTTGGCCTTCAAAACATAACGTCAAACTTCATTGCCGGACTGATTCTCCTGTTCGAGAGGCCCGTCGCGGTGGGCGATCGCATCACTGTCGGTGATGCTGAAGGGGACGTTATTGAGATAAATATCCGTTCAACTACGATTCGGACGGTAAACAATATCGCCATTATTGTTCCGAATTCTGAGTTCATATCAGAAAAAGTCGTCAACTGGTCGCACGGTGAGAAAAAGATACGGATCGATATTGATGTCGGTGTTTCCTATAAATCTGATCTTGATACGGTTCTGCGCTCTTTGAGGGAGGTTGCCGAAGAGAATGATCAGATATTGAAGATACCGGAACCGGCTGTTCACCTCGTCGAGTTTGGGGATTCTTCCTGGAATATGCAGTTGCGATGCTGGATTGCAGATCCTAAACAGCATCCTTCGATTCGATCTGCTCTGCATTGTGCCATAGTGGGCAAATTCCGAGAAAACAATGTTGAGATTCCTTATCCTCAGCAGGATATCCATTTCCGTTCGGCAATCCCGCATCCCATCGCAGATTGAAGGACCGTAAGGGGGTCAGTTCTACACTCCTGACAAAATGGGGGAGGGAAGGGTCTGTACTTTCACTTTCATTCCTTTAGCTTGATTCGAATGTGTTTATTCCTGACGGTAATATCTTCTCCTTTGCAAATAATTTTCAGCCCCCGCTCTGTGAACCGGACTCATCCACCAGATTCTTGTGCTTCAGGTTTCTCAGCCGCGCATTCAGCAATGGAATTCCACTCAGTGAGAATAAAAATAACAAGGAAAATCCAATAATTCAAAATATCTTGTGAATTGCTATTTTGTATAGTTGAACCGCGGATAACGATATTCTACGAGGATTATTCAAAATAAATGATTGGTTCAAAGTACTGCAGCCTGAACCCGTAACGCTCTTTTCAATTGCCCGCTTACCACTTAACATTCAGAATTTCCTTGCAATTTCCCTTTTTCGGGCGTATACATGCCAACTCAGTGGTAAAGAAGAAGCCTCGCAAGAAGACGTGGTTCGCTTACATAATTAAATCTGTCAATAGTGTAGACCTGACCCCCTCTGGAGGTATTTTGTGCAAATATTGGTTGACGCTGATGCGCTTCCGAATCTGATAAAAGATATCCTGTTTCGGGCAGTTCTGCGGTTTCGTGTTCCGTTGACTCTCGTTGCAAATCAGTATGTGACTCTTGAAAAATCAGCGTATATTTCGAGTATTGCAGTACCGGCCGGTCCCGATGTGGCAGATGATCAAATTGTTCAGCTGGCCGAGGAGGGCGACCTGGTCATTACCGCGGATATTCCCCTTGCAGACCGTATTGTTGCAAAAGGTGCCTATGCAATCAACCCGCGGGGAGAGCTCTATACGGATGACAACATTAAGGAGCGGCTGGCCATACGCGATCTCATGAGTGAGCTGAGGAACGAGGGCGTCATAAATGGTGGGCCGTCGTCGTTTAGCCGAAAAGACCGCAAGGCGTTTGCCAACCAGTTGGATCGTTTCTTGACGAAACACTGTAAAAGCTGAAGGGGCAGACCAATGGCACGCAGTGGATCGCTCATTTTTCAGAGGAGATACCGATGAATGGAAGAATCCGGAGCGCAATTAAGCCGGGATCCCATGTACAGGTTGTGCAGAAACAGGATCAGGGTTCCGAGAAATTGACAGAAGGAATCGTGAAGGATATTCTTACCGCTTCTCCTACACATCCTCACGGTATCAAAGTACGCCTCGTCAGCGGAGTCGTGGGCCGGGTGAAAGAGGTCCTTTCCAGAGTGAAAGATCCGAAGCATCCGAACTGCTGACTCTCACAGTAACCCTTTGGAATGACAGATCGTATGACAACAAAAAAAGAAACGGAATACCATGGTGTCTACTCCACTGCGCATGGCAGGATGTGTCCCACGTGCGGTAAGCCCACTTCTCAGTGCAAATGCCGTCAGAAAAACGGTCCTCCCACAGGCAATGGAATTGTAAGAGTCGGAAAGGCAACGAAAGGACGCAGGGGAAAAAGTGTAACGGTGATCACCGGGGTTCCTCTGGCCCATGATGGACTTTCGAAACTCACAAAACAGATGAAACAAAAATGTGGCACCGGAGGCACCATAAAAGACGGTGTCATTGAAATTCAGGGCGATCACCGGGACATGCTGGTGGAAGAGCTGAAAAAACAAGGGTACAGTGTCAAACCATGAGATGGGGTCAAATCTTTATTCTTGACTTTGTTTAATGGGATCAGTTCTACACTCTTGACAAAACGGGGGGAGTGAGGGTTCAGTACTTCCCCCTTCACTCCTTCAGCTTGATTCGAATGTGACCTTCCTTAACTGTAATATCCTCAACTCCCTCTGCAAATAATTTCCAGAACCCGCTCTCTGTACCAAACTCATTCACCAGATTCTTGTGCTTCAGGTTTCTTGGTCACGCATTCGGCAATGGAATTCCACCCGGTGAAAGTAAAAAAACAAGGGAAATACAATAACTTAAAAATCCTGTATTCTGATTTTACAATATTTCAAAATTCCTCAGCCTGCGGATATCAGTGAAGTAGCCCCACTGTTACGGATTCCACGGGGCTGACTCGAAAGTGATACCTCACCTCGGCGTGAAAAACCCCACCTCCGCTTCAGCCCGTTGCAGCAGAATATGCTTGTCATGATAGTGTAACTTCGGTATCATATAAAATAATAGTCTTTACAAGTGTAACATTTCTTCCTTAAAACAAAATCTAACAAAACTGTATAAGTCATGGCAAAACCAAAAGTAATCATCGTCTCTATACTGCTTGTTCTGTTCGCCATCCTTCTCCTGCAGAACACGGAGGTCGTGTCGCTCAAGCTGTACTTCTGGGAGATCAGCATGTCGCGCATCGTCTTCTTCCCGGCGCTGGTTCTGATCGGCTTTATTGTGGCCAAGATGACCGGCTCGAAGGATGAAGACTGAGGGTACCTGCCCGGAATGGACGGGGCTCTGTTAACAAGTGGTGTGTCGTACCGGTCAGGACCGACGGAGAGAGCCTGCTATGGGCGCGACGCACCGGTAGAGAACAAATAGATGATACGAAAAGCCCTCACACTGATCGTTATTGTCGCTGTTGCCGCGCTGCTCTGGCTGTTGGAGACCAGGGCACCGAATGTCTACGTGCGTAAGGGGTTTCTAACCGCAGCCACCCTGGCCGGGCTCTACCTTCTGTTCAAGATCGTCATTGAAGAGTTCCTTGCCCGGGGTATCAAGGACGCAAAGACAAAATATTCCCTCCGGAAGACCTTTTCCATCATTTACGTTGCCGTTGCCCTTCAGGATTTTTTCAAGAACTTTGCAGGAGGTATCATCATTTTTGTTACCGGCATATACCGGGTCGGTGACCGCATAGAAATCAGCAGCACATACGGTGATGTCATTGATATCGGCATCATGTACACCACGCTCATGGAGTTGAGACAGTGGGTTGATGGCGATCAGGAAACGGGGAGGCTTACGATCATTCCCAACGGGTATGTGCTGTCCGGCCACGTGTCGAACTATAACAAGGACAACAATTACGTGTGGGATGAACTGATGATTCCAATCACCTATGACAGCGACTGGCGGGCGGCGGAACGCCTTATCCTGGAAATTGCGAGGTGCGAGACTGAACAAACAGCCGCCTATGCCCAAAAAGAGATCGCAAAATTGGGCGACAAGTACTACCTCTTCCAACGGAGCACGGAAGCGGCCGTATTTCTCGTCATGACGGACAACTGGATATCGTTCCACATCAGGTACGTTGCTGACTTCAAGGAGCGGCGTATCAGGAGAAACAGATTGATGCGCCTGCTTCTCGAAGGAATAGAAAAGGCGGACAATATCAAAATTGCATCAGCCACGTATGATATTGTGGGGTTTCCCGAACTCACCCTGAAAGGAAAGGAATAGCAACCACAGGTTGGTGGAGTTAGGTCTACACGCTTGACAAAACGGGGGAAGGGAAGGGTTCTGTACTGCCCCCCTTTACTCTTTCAGCTTGATTCGAATATGTCCTTCCTTAACGTTGATATCCTCGATGCCCTCTGCAAATAATTTCCAGAATCCACCCTCCGTACCGAATTCATCCACCAGATTCTTGTGCTTCAGGTTGCCCAGCCACGCATTCGGCAGAGGAATTCCACCCAGTGAGACGCCCCGGTTTTGGCGTCGGGTCGTTTGAACCGATGTATCCTGGCGAGCGGCTTCCTCTCCTTGCAAGTAAATGGTTATTATTGCTTATCTCCTCCATGGCTTCACCAAAGGTGGGGTCAAATCGTTACTCTTGACTTAGAACAACGCAAAGACGGTACACGTGTAAAGTCAAGAGTAACGATTTGACCCTCATGTTTTTTAGAGGTCTCTTATAAGTATGTTCGCCGGTGATTGCTGAATCGTTTCCTGGAAGGACTGGAGTGATTCAGACAGTGTTATCAGTGTGTCATCTCCGGCAACGGGTATGTCGTGTATCCCCCTGTTTTCGAGGGCCTCGATAACGGAGGCGACTGTCAGCATGGTGATATCACGGGCCGGTTGATAGGCCGATTCTTTATAATCGTCAGTTTGTATCTCGGACAGGATGCCGCTTTCAACCAGTTCGTAGAGGATCTGATTGACCAGCCCGAGCGGGATTTCCAGTGCGTGTGAGATCGCGTATGCCGAAAGGGGGTCTTCCCCCTTTGAAAAGTTTTTTATCAATACATGGGCAACACGGAGGGAAAGGAGTCTTTTGAAGCGAGTGCTTATCCGCTGGCTGTCCGGTTCAAATTCATAGGTTTCAACGTTCTGGTAGGCGAAGGCGAGTTCTGCGCCAAAGAGAATTATAAGCCAGCTGATCTGCAGCCATACCATGAATAAAGGCAGTGCTGCGAAGCTGCCGTAAATTGTATTGTACTTTGAGACTCCGATCTGAAATGTGATGTATGCCCACTCCGTCAGAGAGAAGATAGTGCCGGCGATGACCCCGGCCAGGAGGCCTGGTCCGAACTTGACTTTTGTGTTTGTCAACAACATGTAGAGAAACGTGAAGACAAGCCAGTTAAGACCCAGTGGCAGGAAATTCAGCAGAAAAAATATGACGGGACTGATAACCCCGATCAGCGCGATTTTTTTGGTTATCAGGGCAACCTGTGTCTTGATCAAAATGGTGATACTGCCTGACAGGATAATAAACAGGGGGAAAAGGAACATTACGGAGAAGTAGTCGCTGAATTTCCGCCACAGAGAGCGGCTCTTCTGGATCTTCCAGATCTCATTGAAGGACAGCTCAATCTGACTCAACACTTTTATAATCGCCCACAGCAAAACGACGACGCCGACACCGGCCAGCACACCTCCCCTGATGTTTTCCAGGAATGACCCGGCAAAATTGATGATCCAGGCAATTACTTCTTCCTGGCCGCGAAATTTGACTAAGAGCTCTTTTTCCAGCAACTGACGGAGCCCGAATCCTTTTGCTATGGCGAGTGCCATGGCTATGGCGGGAACAATAGAAATCAGTGTGTAAAAGGTGAGCGATGACGCCCGCAGCGTGCATTTATCCTCAGCGAATCCCCGTATCGAGAGCAGAAAGACCCTCAGTGTTTTTATGAGTACTGATCTGCCACCGGTGAGGTCGCTCAACCGGATCTGCCAGATTCCGATCGTTACGAAATGGATCGCTTTCCCGATGGAATCACTGATGTTTTGCATAGGCGTCTCCCCGGGGAATGGGGTCTAATTTTTACTCTTGACTTTGCATCCATTCGGTCGTTATTCCGCTCTGGTCTAATTCACGAGTAAGGATTGGACCCCTCATTGTCTTATCTGCTTCCGAAAACTTTTTTAAGAAGATCCGTGCCACGGGCTGCGGGGTTCTTCCGTATGGTTGCCTCCTCCTTTGCGAGCATGGAGAAAAGACCCTTCAGTGACTGGTCCGTAACGTACTGATCGAGATCAAAGCTTCGCTTCCCTGCAAAGGGGATGGTTTTTATCTTTGCGTCGAGCGTCTGGTACTGACGGGTCACCCCCACCTCTGACATGGATTTATTCACGATGGGTTTGAATGCCGCCGTGAGTTTGTCATACGTTTTCCCCTTGAAATAGAGGGTTGCTTCACTGTCTCGACCGTCGAGAATCTTCCGGGCATCCGCAAAATTCATTCCTTCAATGGCATCTGAGAAGATTGTCTGTGCCTTTGGTGCTGCCCGTTCAGCGGCACGATTCATACTTGCCTCAAAGACATCAATTTGTTCACCGTACCCCGCCACCCTGAGGACTTTCTCTACCTTTTTTACCCCTGCTGGCAAAGGGATCTTGATCTCCGGATTTTTATAGTACCCATCGACCCGGGAGACGTTTTCAATTGCCCGGCCCGTTCCAACTTCAAGGGCCTCCTTCAGGCCCTGTGTGATTTCATTCGAGGTAACGCCTTTCTTTTGCGTCAGCGTCTTCACGGTGTCCTTGAGATAATCTTGAAGCCCGGCGTTCGTTACTGCTGCGGTACACACTCCCACCACAACAAACACCCCGATGATCATATACCTGAAGTGCTTCATAGTCTGTGCCACCTTCTCTCAAAGACCCCAAAATGTTTATTGTTTAAGGACATCTTTCATTAACCCTTTCAGCTCTTTTTCCAGCCCCTTCGGCTCAGCTTTTTTGAGAGTTTCTTCCAGGTCTTTGGGTTTCGGAAGCTTTCCTTCCAGCCCCTGTTTGAGGAGGCCTTCCAAGTCCGGCCCAAACCGGGGCGAAGAAAACGTCCCCGTCACCCTGACGGGTACCGTAATGCCCGAACGGGCCGCTGTATCTCCCTGTCCCTTCACGGTTGCAACGACTTTGGGTACAATCCGAAAATCCAGGGTCTCGTCGACAAGGTTGGCATTTCCCGTTGCGATGACACGGAGAAAGGGCGACTTGATCGATGTTTCCGTCGTGTTTACAACGCCGTTCGTGGCGGTAAAGGGAACGCGAAGCTCGGAAAAGTCAGTCCGGGGCTTTTCAGCTGACGGTGCACTCGAAAATGCGTCTTTCACGTTTCGGACCATTCCCGCCAGGTCAAATCCCTTAATGGCACCGTCGTTAAAAATCAGTTCTCCCTTACCGTTGAGTGTTCGTTTGATACCGGAGGCATCATCACCCTGTGTTGCAAGCTCGATGCGGGCGACGGCGGTTCCTTCCAGGATGTCTTTTTTGAGAATATCGTTGAGAAGCGGATTGACCTGTATCCCCTTTGAGGTGATCTTTACCTTCGTCCGGGGCACCTCCCGTATGACGTTCAATAACGCTTCTCCCGCAACAGTGCCCTCGTAGAGTTTCACCGTCACCGGCTTCAGGGAAAACACACCGTTTTCCCCGGATACGGTGAGTGCGAGTTCCTGCATGCGGGCATTCCTGACGGTAAGCTCCCCGATTTTCACGCTCCCGTTCACTCGGAGCTTTCGGAGGGGTGTGTAGTCAGTGGGTTTTTTTGCCGGCGGAGAGGCCTTCGTCATTGTCTCTCCCGCAGGTTTCTCTGTGACGGGGGGCGGCAGGTATCGGTCCACATCGATCCTGTCCAGTGTGGCATCAAAGGTCACGTCCGGCTTTGCGAACGCTTTCACACCGGTAGAAAACCGAAGTGTTGATTCATCAATGGTAAGAACACCGTCGGTCAGTGTCACCATTTCTGGATTCCCCTTCAGTGCGGCTTTCAGGGACACGCGGTTTACCGCCGCGGGATCTTTCGTTTTCAGCGGAAAAGGCCGATCCAGAGCAGCCATGAATTTCCGCGGCGAAAAGGATGAAATCTCCATCGCCAGGTCAAACCGGGGCTGTGAAGCAGGATCCGTGATACTTCCCTTAATTGTCATCGCCAGCTCGTTGAGCGCCGTGACAGAAAGGGCGACGGGAACCGAACCTTTGCCTGGTTCCTTTCCGAAGGGCCCGATGTTGCCCTCCAGGGCCACCGGTTTTTTATCGATGAGGGAAGAGACGAGAAACGATATCGGCCTCCGCATCGATACGTCCTGGAGACGTACCGTTACATCGGAAATCTCACGTCGTTGATTCGTTGCGTGATCGATCCACAGGACCACTCCGTTCGTAACGGCAAGCTCGCCCAGGGTGAAATCCTTGAGGGGGAATTCCCCTGCCCGTTTTTCTTTTGGCGGTTCGGCACGTTCTGTCGGTGCTCCCGGGGGGTGTCCGAGGCCGTGCCAACTCGTACGCCCGTCCTTTCTTTTTTCCAGAACGATTCTGGCGCCGTCGACGATGAAGCGCTTGATCTGGACATCTCTGAAAAGGAGGGGAAGAAGTTTCACCCGCACCTCGAACGATTTGACTTGTACGAAGTCCTTTTCCTCGAACCCATCCGGGTTGCCGAGATGAAGATCAGAAAACGATACACCTGCCCAGGGGAACAGGGAAAGACTGAGGTCACCGCTTAGAGTGAAGGGTCGTCCCGTTGCCGAGGCGACCCGTTCCTCGATCCGGGGCTTGTACTGCTGAATATCTACAAACCGCGGCGCGACAATCAGGATAAGAATGAGCAAGGCGATAAGGATACCGCCTATGATAGCCGCCCATTTAATCACTCGTATCATGACTTACCTCCTTGCAATAATGGATGATAGTGGGAGTACCCTTGCAGTCCCTCGCATGAACGACATGACTGAAGTGGAGAAAGCGGTGGATCTGTCACGGTGCATCTGTACGAGAGTACGGAATACGCGCAGGCGGTTTCGCTTCCGGTCCGGTGTGCAAACATGAATGAATACCGTTAGATACAAAAAGTGTAACAGGCGATTGTGCGTCCGTCAATCTTTCATTTCTGTCACGGGGGATCCTCTGCTGATTTTCGATTCCTTACCTTTTTCCGGAACCTGTATCTTGGCTGGATCATTCTTCCAGGTAAAGCGTCAGCATAGGAGCGTGCCATACGTGATGTTATCGCTTTCAACTGCACATCCGCCATAGCGTGCAGGGGACTGAATCGAGCCGTTGTCAGCGGTGAAAAACACTTGACTTTTATTTTTGAATATGGGATTAAGGAACATGAATATTATTAGATGGCTCTAATTATGTAAGGGGAAGATGTGTGCCGATGTCGAATACATTGCTCAGCCAGACCATAGAAGATTATCTCAAGGCCATTTTTCTCCTCGAAAATGTGAAAAAATATGTGCGGGTGCGAGATATTGCACAGAATATGAATGTAAGGCTTCCAACAGTAACGAGCATGTTGAATAACCTTGTCGAAAGGAATCTGGTAAACCATGAAAAATACGAACATGTAGAGTTGACAGGGGAGGGCCGACGCATTGCCAAGGATATTTATCATAGACACGTCACACTGAAAAATTTTTTAGCGGATATTTTAAACATAGACGAGGAAACAGCTGAAAGAGATGCATGTAAAATGGAACATGCGGTGAGTCCTGTTACACTGGATAGATTGACAATATTTATGCAATTGATAGAAAATTGTAAAAGCGATGGTGAGAGCAGCGAGAAAAACGCAAATGAGCACCAAGATCAGGGAGTATTAAGCGTAAAATGCATGGAGCAAATGCGAAAACTCAGTGAGAAGACAGAAAAAATAGAGGAGTAGAGAGGAAGAAAATTTTTTACGGTGAATGTTTGATTCATCTAATAATATAAATGCATACTAATTATTTTCGGCATACAGGTGGCGAGAAGCGAGAAGATTCATGCGAGGTCAAATGTGTGTGTTGAAAATGAAAATAAGGAAAATGGTGAATGCAATTGTGCGATTATTACAGACAATATGAGTAGCATAAATGCTGCCATTATGTCTCGCCATGGGGAGATGAGCTCATAAATGTATAAAATATAACGTAAATATCTATAGTATGGTGCCGTATTGATGGCACAGATTATGCTGCTATAGAAATACGGTTGTTCGAAGTGATAGAAATTATCACAATACAGGAGGTGAAAAAATGCCAAGAGGTGATGGAAACGGCCCGCAGGGGATGGGACCTAAGACGGGACGTGGACTCGGACCGCGCGGCACGCAATTAGAGGAAGCCCAGAATCCCGCTGAGAGTGAAGGATTTTTCCAAAGACTGGGAAGAGGTCTGGGATTTGGGAGAAGAGGTCAAGGCTCTGGTATGGGTCGTAGTGGTGGCCGAGGCCGTCGTCGTAATCGCTAACAATATAAACTTACTATGAGGAGGTTCTCATTATGCCAGGTGGAGATGGAACCGGTCCTGCTGGGATGGGACCGATGACCGGGAGAGCAGCGGGGCCATGTGCGGGATACCCGATGCCCGGATATATGAGCCCGATCCCCGGAGTGGGGAGGGGGTTTGGAAGGAGAGGCGGTTGGGGCCGTCGTAACTGGTACTATGCAACGGGGCTCACTGGGTGGCAGCGAGCGGCGTATGGCAATCCATACGCGGGGGTTGTACCGCCCGGCACTCCAAATGCCGCACCCTATTATCCTCCCGGTGCAGCAAGGGTGGCAAGGGAGGATGAACTTGCCGATCTGAAAGGACAGGCAGAATACTTCGAAGATGTTCTAAGCGGAATTCAGCGTCGCATAGCGGCGTTGGAAAAAGAAACAGAAGTGAAATAAGCGAGAGGGAGCGCCGGTAGAGGTATTCGTCATGTTCGGCGCTCCTTTTGTATGGTGAAAGGGAGTAAACAGAAAATGAAGATAGCGATAACGTCAATGGGGACATCCTTGGACGATCAGGTGGAGGCCCGCTTTGGGAGGACTCCATACTATATATTTGTAGATAGTGAGACAATAGAATATGAAGCTGTCGAAAATCCTAATGTGGCCGCCGGGGGCGGTGTTGGCATCCTGTCAGCACAGTTAATGGCGGATCATGGAGTGAAGTGTGTTTTGACAGGTAACTGTGGACCTAATGCGTTTCAGGTGTTTAATGCAGCCGGGATTCAGGTCGTTGTCGGTGTTACAGGTACGATCCGTCAGGCGATTGAACAATTCAACGCCGGTTCTATTGCTGCGGCAGGCCAGCCCAGTGTGGTAAGCCACTTTGGTATGGACAGTGGGCAAGGCATGGGCGGCGGCAGAGGCATGGGTAGCGGCCAGGGCATGGGCGGCGGCAGAGGTATGGGTAGCGGCCAAGGCATGGGCGGTGGCAGAGGCATGGGTAGCGGCCAGGGCATGGGCGGCGGCAGAGGCATGGGCGGCGGCAGAGGCATGGGTGGTGGCCAAGGCATGGGCAGTAGCCAGGGCATGGGCCGTGGTATTTCACAGGGAAGAGTATCAGATAAAGGGATGGATCGGGGTGCACGTCAAGCGCCAGCTTTCGGAAATACCGGGGTACAGCCGCAGATGACGAAGGAAGAGGAAATTGCCTTTCTCCGGGCACAGGCCCGTGATCTCGAACAACAGATTCGGGATACGGAACGGCGAATCGATCGAGCACAGACAGGCAAAGGTAGTATCGTTGCCTATGTGGATGCCCAAACGTGCACGGGTTGTGGCATTTGTGCTGATTTTTGTCCCGTGGGGGCGATTACTGTCAGTGATATTGCCGTTATAGATACACACAAATGCATCGGCTGCGGAGCGTGTGTCGATGAATGCCCCTTTGGGGCGATTTCAATGAGCTGATATAACGTGAAAATCAATGACGATGAAAGGAGAATAATACCTTGAAAATAGCGATTGCGAGCGGCAAGGGAGGAACGGGAAAGACGACGATAGCAACGAACCTTGCCTTGACTCTTGCCGACAAAGGGAAAGCGGTCCGGCTTCTGGATTGCGATGTGGAAGAACCGAACTGCCATATTTTTCTCAAGCCGGAAATAGAATCATCTGCGCCCGTGACAGTGCCGAACCCGGATGTCATCAAAGAGAAGTGCACGGGCTGTGGGATTTGTGCAGATGTCTGTGAATTCAGCGCCATTGCCGTTGTGAAGGGTACGGTGTTGATATTTTCTGAGCTGTGTCATGGATGCGGCGCATGCAAGATGTTCTGCCCCGAAGATGCCATTATCGAGACGACGCGGGAGGTGGGCATTGTCGAAAAAGGAAAGAGCAACGGGATTAGTTTTATCCATGGGTTGCTCAATATCGGTGAACTCATGTCACCGGCCGTCATCCATGGTGTCAAAGAAATGGCAGGAGAAGCGGAAATACTGATTCTCGATTCACCGCCGGGGACATCATGCCCGGTCATCGAAGCCGTAAAAGATGCGGAATTTGTTCTGCTCGTTACGGAGCCGACACCATTCGGCCTCAATGATCTGGAACTTGCCGTTGGGATGGTGAGAGAATTGCGATTGCCCTTTGCCGTCGCTATCAACCGCTCCGATGTGGGGAATGAGGATGTTCGAGACTACTGCAATCGGGAGGAGATCGAGATCCTTCTGGAAATACCGGATGACCGCGCTATTGCTGAGGCTTATTCCCGCGGGGAAATGGTCATTGATGCCGTGCCTGCATACCTGGAATTATTTTCAGAGTGCTGGTCGCGCATAACAGATCTCTATGAAAGCGTTGCAGTCCAGAAACACATTAAACGGGAAACGACGGCGGGGAGTTAATTCTATGAAGGAAATTGTAGTGATAAGTGGAAAAGGCGGGACAGGCAAGACCAGTATTGTGGCATCGTTTGCAGCTCTGGCTGAAAAGAAGGTGTTAGCAGATTGCGACGTGGATGCGGCAGATCTGCATCTTGTCCTCAACCCGAAAATAGAATCCCGTAACGATTTCAGCGGCGGCAAGAAGGCCAGGATACGGGAAGACGACTGTATTGACTGCGGCCGATGTATTGAGGAATGTCGTTTTGAGGCAATATCGTATCCGGTCATGGACACGGGAGTAACGGCAGATATCCCCGTAATCAATCCTATCTTCTGCGAAGGGTGTGGTGTCTGTTTTCGTATCTGTCCGGTCGAGGCGATTGACTTCGCACCCTATGTCAACGGTGAATGGTATATCTCTTCGACACGGTACGGACCAATGGTGCATGCGCGGCTTGGTATGGCCGAAGGCAATTCGGGAAAGCTCGTAACGCTGGTGCGCCAGGAGGCCCGGAATATCGCCGACCGTGATGGCCTCGATTACGTTATCGTTGACGGTTCACCGGGCATCGGCTGTCCGGTTATTGCCTCGATTACGGGTGCCGATCTCGTGGTGGTAGTAACCGAACCGACACTTTCAGGACAGCATGATCTTTTCCGTGTTTCTGAACTCGCCGCACACTTTCGCATTCCCACCGTTGTATGCGTTAACAAGTGGGATCTGAATCCGGAAATTACGGAACAGATTGAAACAGAGGCAAAGAAACGCGGCGTGACAGCTGCCGGAAGAGTCCGCTACGATAATGCCATTACAAAGGCCCAGATCATGAAGACCAGTGTTGTCGAATATACGGACGGTGCCGTATCCGATGACATTACGGCCTTGTGGAGAGATGTCGTTTCAGCAATTGGGTAATGCAAGAGACAACAGGCATGCAGAGTGATAATTCGTGGCAACGGCTGTTTCTGCCTTCTCAAACAAACCCTGGAAGCGGGCAGAAGAGCCGGTACGCGCGAAACAACCCCGGTAAACGTCGTACGAGCAACAGTGTATGTGTTGTCGACTCACTTACCGGTGGAAGCGCCATGTGATATACGGTTGTGTGAAAGGAACGAAAAAAATGAGTAAAACAGAGAAACCGAGACACACGTTTGGTCCCGTCCCATCACGGCGTTTGGGCAGATCGCTGGGGGTCGATCTTGTCCCCTTCAAGACCTGTACCTATGACTGTATCTACTGCCAGCTGGGAAGGACAACGAACAAGACGACAGATATGCAGGAATTCTTTCCGGTAGAAGAGATAATCCGGGAGGTTTCAGAACGGGTAAAGGAGATTCCACCCCCCGATTATATAACCCTCTCAGGGTCCGGTGAACCGACGCTCTACAGCCGTCTCGGGGCTGTCATCCGTGGCATCAAGCAGGAGACGGATATTCCCGTAGCCGTGTTGACAAATGGGTCACTTTTCTGGATCGACGCGGTCCGCGCTGACGTGCAGGAGGCAGATTTACTCATTCCTTCCCTCGATGCGGGGGACGAGCAGATCTTCCAGTATGTCAACCGGCCCCACCCGGATATTTCGTTCGAACGGATGGTCGAGGGATTATGCGCGCTCCGAGAGCAGTTTCACGGTTCCATATGGCTGGAGGTCTTTCTCATCGGCGGTGTTACAGACAGCAAGAGTGAAATAACAAAGCTCAAGACGTGGAGTGATCGCATCGCACCGGATCTGGTACAACTCAACACCGCGGTCAGAACTCCGGCTGAAGACTACGTGGACATGGTTGGCAAAGAAAAGATGGAAAAGATGCGCGCCCTTTTCGGTACCAACTGTGAGGTGATTGCAGATTATTCGAATGTCCACAGTCTCGGCGAGTTTCATCACACACAAGAGGACGTCTTCGAACTTCTGAAACACCGTCCCTGTTCCGTCGATGATATATCGAGCGGGTTGAATCTGCATCGAAATGAAACGGTGAAATATGTCCAGGAGTTGCTGGACAAGCGCCTGATCAGGATGGAAAAACGAGACGACAAGGTACTGTATTTCATATAAATATTATGATGCGCCGTATATCACTGCGGCAGTGATCCTGAGGAGGAGTAGAATGACCACGACAGGGAAAAATGAAGAACACACACCAGGGGAGAACCCGGATGACCAGCAGAAGGGTGGCGAGGCGTTAGAAAAGTTTACCGAGAGTAAGGAACTGTCCGATCGTATGGGACAGATAGCACACAAGATAATGGTCCTTTCCGGGAAAGGCGGTGTGGGCAAGAGTACCGTTGCCACGAATATTGCCGTTGCACTGGCTCTGGAGGGGGCAAAGGTGGGGCTTTTGGATACCGATTTTCATGGTCCCAGTGTTCCCACGTTGCTCAATCTGGAGAACGCACGACCGTCATCCGACGGCGCATCGATTCTTCCGGTCAATTTTGTTGAGGGAATCAAGGTGATGTCCATCGGCTTTTTACTGCCGAATAAAGATGATGCGGTTATCTGGCGGGGGCCGATGAAGATGAATGTGATCAAGCAGCTGCTGACTGAGGTAAACTGGGGCAAGCTCGATTTTCTGATCGCGGATTTTCCTCCGGGGACGGGTGATGAACCCCTTTCGGTGGCACAGCTCATACCGGGTATGGATGGCGCCGTCGTGGTTACCACCCCGCAGAATCTCTCCCTTAACGATGTGAGAAAGTGTATCAATTTCTGTCGGCAGGTGAATGTTCCCGTACTGGGGGTTCTGGAAAATATGAGCGGTCTTGTTTGCCCCAACTGCAAGACGGTTATCGATGTCTTCAGAACGGGGGGAGGCGAGACGATGGCTGAAGAGATGGGCGTTCCCTTCTTGGGAAGAATTCCACTCGACCCGATGATTGTGGAGGCCTCCGACAGCGGAAAACCGTTTGTCTACCATTACGGAACCACGGTGGCTGCTACGGTGTTTACACAGGCCATTCAGCCCATTTTACGTATGAGTGGAGCCGGAGAAAATTAGACGGAAATTCATAGAGTCAAAGGAGGACATAAAAAAAATGAAAATAGCGATACCTGTTGCCAAGGGGCGTCTCAGTGTACACTTCGCGCATGTTGAAGAATTTGCCCTGTTTGATGTCGATAGGGAAAACAAAACAATTGTCAGGCAAGAGACGTTTCCGGCACCGGAGGATCATTCGCCGGGTGTACTTCCCAAATGGCTTATTGACAACGGGGTAACCATGGTGATCGTGTATGGAATGGGTTCGCGAGCCATCGCGATCCTCGAACAGAAGGGTATCACGGTCCTTACAGGGGCTCCCTCTGAAGAGCCCGAGATAATCGTGCAATCATATTTGAGCGGCACCCTTGAGTTCGGGGACAATTTTTGCGAGCACTGATGGAGGAATGCCATACAGGCGACAGTGAGAACGGTATAAGAAACGGAGTGATGCCGTTTTTCGGGCAATAGACGGTATAAAGAGTGTGGTTAAGCCATCAGGCACCTGACAGGATAACCAAAAAAAAGGAGGAACACCATGCTGACCTTAAAAAACATGTTTTTGTTTGCTCCCATAAAAACAGGCTATGGTGATAGCAGCGGGACGGTAAATGAACGGCACCTCGCATTTTATGAGGCGCGCTGTCGGCATGTGGGGGCGATAACGGTCGAACCGTTGTACCTCGATAAAGGATTGCGCGAGATCCCCACGCAACTGGGGATCGATGCCAATGATAAAGTGGTGGGAGTAGCAGAACTGACCGACGACATCCATGCGGCGGGCGCGAAGGTCATCGCCCACCTCAATCACCCGGGGAGGATGGCGAATCCGAATATCCCCGGCAACTACTTTGTTTCTGCAACCGACAAGCCCTGTGAAAACGGCGGGGCGACGCCGAAACGTATGGACCAAAACGATATGGAGCAGGCCGTGCACCTGTTCGCTGATGCCGCCCTGCGGGCGAAGAAGGCGAACTGCGACATTATCGAATTACAATTCGGCCACGGCTATCTCTTGGCGCAGTTTCTCTCGCCCTTCGTCAATCAGCGGGAAGACGAATTTGGCGGCAGCTTCTACAACAGAGTACGGTTTCCCCTGCAGGTCCTGCGGGCAGTCAAAGAAACGGTTGATCTGCCCATTATTGCGCGGATAAGCGGCGACGAGATGCTTCCCCAGGGGATTAAACTTCCCGAGATGATCGCCTTTTCGAAGATGCTGGAAGCAGAGGGTGTGCAGGCCATCCACGTATCCGCCGGTTCGGTGTGTTCGACACCGCCGTGGTATTTCCAGCATATGTTTGTCCCGAAGGGGAAGACGTGGGAAATGGCGCGGCAGATCAAGGAAGACATTTCTATACCGGTAATCGCCGTGGGTCAGATAAACACCCCTGAGGACATCGAAACAGTCCGCCGCGACTTTGGTGCCGATTATATCGCCGTCGGAAGGGCGCTGGTGGCAGATCCTGAATTCGTCGGCAAGTATCTAGGCGAGGTACCGGGGGCGATCTGGCCCTGCCTGACCTGTGCCGAGGGCTGCCTGGGCGGGGTAAAATCAGGAAAGGGGCTGCAGTGCCTCGTGAACCCCCGGGTGGGAGAAGAAGGAGACACGGTGCAATCTGCCGTTCAGCCGAAACGATATGCCGTGGTCGGTGGTGGGTTGGCGGGTATGGAAGCGGCGGTCGTGTTGCGGGAGCGGGGACACGCGGTTGACCTCTATGAGAAAGATCAACTGGGTGGACAGTTTAATCTTGCGCCTCTCACGCCGAACAAGCGATCGCTGGCGAAGCTGGTGCCGTACCTGGAAGAACGGTTGCATGAAGTGGGGGTGACGGTGATTTCTAAAGAGGCGACCGCATCGGATCTCGTGGGACACTACGACGGGGTGATCCTGGCAACGGGATCGAAGGTGTCGGTGCCGGCGATTCCGGGTCTGGATCAGTATTACTGGGCCGAGATCCTGTTGGAGGAGAATCTGCCTGAGAACAAACACGTGCTGATTATCGGCGGTGGTCTTATCGGTGTGGACATAGCGACGGGGTTGATCCCCCGGAACAACAGAATCACCATCGTCAAGCGGACAACCGATTTTGGTGAGGATATGGAGATGATCGCCAAGAACCTCTCCCTGAAGATGATGAAAGAAAAGGGAACCGTGTTCAGCGATTACACTTATATCAAAAAGGTAGAGGGGCAGACCGTCTATGCCGAGAGAGACGGCGAGCCGATACAGTTTGACGATATCGATATCATTGTCGTTTCGACGGGGATGAAGAGCTTCAATCCCCTCGAGGATACACTGCAGGGGAAACTGCCGGTCTATGTCATTGGTGATGCAGGATCTATCGGGAATGCCCAGGATGCAATCAGAGACGGGTATCGGGTCGGAACAGAATTATAGAGAGTGCGGAGATGACTCGTATATGGCAACCGGCATAAACGAACCAGTTGACAATCATGACGCCGAAGTTTTGTTGCAGGGGATATCCATATGTCCCGGTATTGGCATCAGTCATGCTCATCTGGCTGATTCTGCGGTGCACGTTCCCAGAAATACCATCGAATCTGCTGAAGTGCAATCTGAGCAGAAACGGTATACCCATGCTGTTGAGATAGTACAGCATCAATTGCAGCAGCATATTGCAACGGCACACGAAGGTTCAACATTGTCGAACAAGGCTATCCTCGAGGTCCACAGAGCCATACTTGGCGATACGTCTTTTCACGACAGGGTTTGCAGGAGGATCGCGGCGGAATACAAAAATGCGGAATGGAGTCTCGAGGAGGAGGCGCACAAAGTGATAGCGCAGTTCGATGCGATGCGGGACCCGTATTTTCAGGCCCGAGGGGAAGATATACGGGATATGGTCGGCGATATTCTCGCGATTTTGACACTGCCCAATGGACCTGAATCCTTCTCCGAATCGATTATCGGCAGCGCGCAAGTGTTTGTTTCTCAGCACTTGTTTCCGTCGTCCGCTATGCTGGCCTATCGCAGGCATGCGACAGGATTTGCCACTGAGAGTAATGCCTTGTCTTCACATGCTGCTATTCTCCTGAAGGGATTCGGCATTCCCACTGTCGGCGATATCCGGAATCTGCAAATGACGGCACGGGAAGGCGACACGATTATTGTTGATGGAATGAACGGGCTTGTTATTGTTCGTCCTTCTCTTCACACCCTTGATAAATATCGAGCGCTGAAGAAAGAGATGGAGGTGCCTGCGGTGGTTGTACCTCCTACTCCGTGTTTTACAAGCGATGGAACCAGAGTTTTTTTGAAAGCCAATATTGAAAATCCAGATCAAGTGCGATTGATGATTAGTCGCGGGCTTGAAGGAGTCGGTCTGTTTCGCACGGAGTTCTTTATTCTGACAAGCGGGCGAATACCGGACGAAGAAGAGCAATATGAAACCTACCGTGGTCTCATAACGAAAGCCGACGGCAGGACTGTTGTAATTCGAACATTCGATATTGGCGGTGACAAACAGATGGATCCTCTACAGAAATGTACGGGGAGTAATCCGTCTTTGGGCGTTCGTGGGATTCGGCGTCATCTTTCAGAACAGGCTGAGGAATTCCGGATTCAGTTACGGGCCATACTCCGTGCCGGTGTTGATGGCAGTGTTGGGGTTTTGATTCCCATGATCACGACGCTTGAAGACGTGATACTTGCAAAAAGGCATTTCACCGCTGTCAAAAAAGAATTGCGAGAGAGCGACATTGCATTTTCTGAAGAGGTGACGTTCGGCGCCATGATCGAAACCCCAGCAGCAGCAATTGCCGTGCGCGATATACTGTCGGAGGTTGACTTTATCAGTTTAGGTACTAATGATCTGCTTCAATACTTAATGGCAGCGGATCGTGATAATGAACAGGTACTTCGTTACAATGAAGCAGAAAATTCGTCGTTTCTATGGTTGTTAGAGTTTATCATCAAAGGAGCCAAGGAGTTAGGACGGGAGCATGATGTAACGATCTGCGGTGAAATTGCCTCGCAACCACACATCATCCCGCTATTGCTGCATTTCGGATATCGGTCGTTCAGCATTTCTCCCGTTGCGGCAGCGCTTGTTCGAAATGCCTGTGCGAGGACGGATGTAACGTTAAAGAGACGATTTCATTAGCGGAAACAAGGTAACATCAAGATAGAAGTGCGATATATCTTTTGAGGTTATGTTGTAGCAAGCCGTGCAAAAAAGATTTGCAGGGGAAACTACCGGTTTCCGTCATTGGTGATGCAGGATCCATCGGGAATGTCCAGGATGCGATCAGAGACAGGTATCAGATAGAAAAGAATTATAGACTGTGATGCGTTGAGAGCGAAACGGTGCTCAACAAAGGAAACATTGCGAGTGAGGAGGTAAGTAAACAATGCCGTGGGTTGATGTTGAATTGTGTACGGGGTGCGGAGTGTGTGTCGAGGAATGTCCCGTCGATACTATTGTGATGAACGATGATTTTGCCGAGATATACATGGATGACTGCATTCGCTGTGGTATCTGTCATGCTATATGCCCTACAGAGGCCATAAAGCACGATAAGCTGAAGATACCGGAAACAGTACAGGCAAACGTTGCAAAAACTTTGGAGTGGATGGCGGCGTGTGAGAAATATTTGGGCAGTCCTGTTGAGAGGCAGAAGTGTCTCGTCAGGACGGTCAGACATTTTGAGAATATGAAAGAGATTGCCGAAAAGACGCTGGAAGAGATCGCCAAACTCAAAGAATAGGGGGTCAGGTCTACACGCTTGACGGTTTTACCCCCATAACGATCATACGATATGACGAGTACGACAACTATTATACTCTACATCTCGATCGGGATCTTCACCGGGCTTATGAGCGGCATGTTTGGAATTGGCGGCGGGGCGGTGAGGATACCGCTGCTCAACCTCGCGGGGCTACCGCTCTTGAGTGCCTTCGGCATCAACCTGTTTGTCATACCCTTTTCTTCGTTCGTCGGTGCGCTGAGCCACCGGAGAAATATCTCAACACATATTGCGGTGTACGTTATTATCGGTGGCATCATAGGATCAGTCGTTGGGGCACTTTTTGTCGGAGTGATCCCGACGTTACTGTTAGCCATCATATTTGTTGTCACGGCCCTGATAACGGTATTCGGTATATACCTCGATCGGATCGCGCCGTCACTCTCTCAAAAAATACACCCAAGGGCCGCATTAACGGTCGGCATTGCATTTTTCCTGAATCTCATTACAGGGATGCGGGGAGGAAGCGGCGGGTCGCTGTTCCCCCCGTTTTTAAAAACGTTGCAACTGAATATTCACCAGGCAATTGCCACATCACTGTTCGTCACAATTTTCACGTCCGTTGCCGCGACCTGTATCTACTGGCATCGGGGTGACATAGTCTGGGTGCCCGCCATTGCCGTGCTTGGCGGTTCGCTGATCGGTGCACGAATCGGGAGCAGAATTTCGGTAAAGATAAAGTCACGATGGTTGGAAATCGGGCTTTCCCTATTTGTCGTCGCCCTCGCGTTTCTGACCGTGTATAAGGCCTTGCAGTAGGGGGTCAGGTCTACACGCGTGACAGTCTGAACCGTACCTTTACCGATCATTGGCAAAAGTAAGACGGAATACGTAATATTTGGGAGGTAACTACGGTAGGTTCCGATCTTCTGACCGGTCATGGTGTCATTCATTATTGGTAATCTTTTGCTTAATTCTGCAGCTGCTGCAGTTTGAAATAGAAGCCCCTCCGTTCCATCAATTCGCCGTGGGTACCTTCTTCGATAATCCTGTGCCGGTGCAGTACCAGAATCCTGTTCGCGGAGCGGGCCGTCGAGAGTCGATGGGCAACGATTATGGACGTCCTGTCTTTCATGAGGTTCCCGAGAGCTTCCTGGATCTTCACTTCGGTCTCCGAGTCAATATATGATGTTGCCTCATCGAGGAGGATAAGGTCGGGGTCGCGGGCGAAGGCCCGTGCGATGGAGATTAATTGACGCTCGCCACTTGAAATCGATGCTCCTCCTTCCGAGAGTTCCGTATCAACGCCGTCCGCCAGTCGGTCTATCATGGATTTACAGTTTGAGGTCTCTATAATTCTGCTCAAGGCTTCGTCGGAAATGTCACCGTTTCCACTGACGATATTTTCACGAATGGTTCCGGAAAAAAGAAAAGGATCTTGTGTTACCAGGGCCATCCTGGATCTGAGGAGCCTGGTGTCTATTGTCGCAATATCCCGGCCGTTGATAAAAATGCGACCCGATTGGGGTTCGTAGAAACGGGGCAGAAGATTTATCGCTGTTGTCTTTCCTGAACCCGTGGGTCCGACAAATGCAATGGTTTCACCCGCCTTGACGTGAAAGGAAATGTGCTTCAGGACGATTTCATTTTCCACATAGCTGAATGAAACATCCTCCATGACAATATCCTGTATCCGCAGATGGTCCGACCGTTCGGATCTTCTCGCATCGACAGGCTCCGGGTCGGTTTCCTCGGTATTGAATATCAGATAAATTCTTTCCGCCGATGCCAGGGCATTCTGCATGATATTGTATTTTTCAGCGATATCTCTGATCGGTCTGAAAAACATTCTCATGTACGCGATAAAGGCAACGAGGGCACCAAGACTGATGCTGCCCGCGAAGACCCTTCTACCGCCATAGAAGATGACGACTGCCAGGGCAACCGCACTCAGCAACTCGATAATCGGCATAAAGAGTGCGTAAATATGGATCTGTTTCATGCCTGCCATGTAATTTTCGTGATTCAGGTTTTCAAAACTCTCGTAATTCGCCTGTTCTTGTCTGAAAAGCTGAATCACCTTGATCCCGCCGATCGTTTCGGAAAAACGGGTATTGATTTCCGCAATCTTTACTCTGAGGATTCGGTAGACATCCCGGGCTATTACGGAAAAGTGAATGGAGAGCACAATAACGATCGGGAGGACCATAAAGGAGATCAGGGTAAGTTTCCAGTTAATGGTAAGGAGAACGATGGTAATGCCGATAAGTAAAAATATATCCTTGAAAACAAACGCCACGATCGATGTGAACAGCTCATGCATATTCTGCGTGTCGTTGGTGACCCGTGTGACAAGCCGGCCCACGGGATTGCGCGTAAAAAAGGCAACGGACAATTTCTGTATGTGATCAAAGAGCCGGACCCTCAGGTCATGCATGATCATCTGTCCGGTGTATTCCATAATCATGACTTGGAGAAAATTGAAAAAGAAATTTGCGACGATCAACGCGAGGAAAATAGCGGCAATGAACGCAATACCGGCAATATCAGCCCGACGCAGGACGATAATGTCATTTCTTTCGAGCTTCGGCAGGTCGGTATAGGGAATGAGCGCAGTTTCCCCCTCCAGCGTAAAGAGATGCGGGTGCCTGCTGACAATCGCCCCGATGTGAGGATCGGTGATGTTGGCCGTTAAGTATCGGATTTTTCGTTCACCGGCAGCGTTATACGTTTTTCCCACCGATTCCGCCTGGGGAACGATATACCGGTCTATTGCAATCTTGGTAACATAGGGGACAGCAAGGTCCAGAAGGGTTATCAAAACGACGAGAACGATGGACCCCGCCAGCAAAGCTCTATACGGATTTGTGAGAGGATAGAGCCATTTCAGCATTTTCACATCGTATGATGTGCCGAGCTTTTCTTCTTCAAAATAGACGGAGTTAGTTGCCATTATAACCCTCTTCTATTTCCTGCAGGCGGAACGTCTGTGCATAGTACTGGTTCTGTTCCAGCAATTCCTCATGAGTGCCCGATTCCACGATACGGCCGTTGTTGAGGACGATAATAGTATTGGCATGTTGCACAGCAGAGATGCGATGTGAGACGATGAAGACCGTGCATTGTCCTGCCATGGCCCTGATGGTAGTGATGATGGCGCTTCCCGTTTCCATGTCCACCTGACTGACGGGGTCATCGAGAATCAGGATCGGTGTTTTCTGCAAGAGCGCCCGGGCAAGGGCGATCCGCTGCTTCTGCCCGCCTGAAAGGATAACTCCCTTTTCTCCGACAACAGTTTCAAATTCATTCGGAAAGGATTCTATGGTTGCGGTGAGATTTGCATCATCGGCCGCCTTCATCAGAACGGTCGTGTCTGCCTCTCTATTATCAAAAGCGATATTTTCACGGATTGTACCGGCAAAGAGAAATGGTTCCTGGGGCAAAAAGGAGATCTGCGATCTTAAGTCGCTGATTCGCATGTCACGGACATCAATCTTGTCTATGAGAATGCGTCCCTGTGACGTGTCAAAGATCCTCGGGATGAGGCTTAAGAGAGTGGTCTTGCCGCTCCCGGGAGGGCCGACAATGCCCAGCGTGTGGCCATGGTGCACCGTTAAATCGATTCCGTCGAGAACCGGGGCTGTGTCCGGCCCGTACGAAAAGGTAACATTTTCAAAAACGATAGTATCTCTGACCACTTTCATCGATACGGCATCGGGTCTATCATTGATTTCCGGCCTGGTCTCCAGTATTTTGTTAATCCTGTCGAGGGATGCCGTTCCACGCTGGATCAGGTTTACCACCCATCCCATGGCCATCATGGGCCAGGTAAGAAGGCCGAGATAGCTGATAAAGGCGACGAAATCTCCTGTTGTAATGGTTGTATAGATGGTCTGTCGGCCACCGAGGAAAAGAACGATTGCAAGGCTCAGGTTTGAAAAAAGCATCATCATCGGGAAAAAAGACCCCGTTATCTTCACCAGGCTGAGATTTTTATCCACATACTCCCTTGAAATGGTTTCCAGCCTGTCTGTCGCATCTCGTTCCCGGTTGTATGCCTTGATAATGCGGATACCGGCGAATCGTTCTCGTACTACCTCGGTTAAGTCGGCAAATGAGGCCTGGACTTCCTGGTATAAGCGGTGCATTTTTCTCGTGAAGACACGCGTGCCGAAGACGATAAATGGCATGGGTATCAGAACATAGAGCGTCAGTGTGATATTGATGTATGACATAAAACCGATTGCCGCTGTGCCGAGTACCACCGCATCGGTGAGCGCCACAATGCCCATGCCCGTCGCCATCCGTATGTGCTGAATGTCATTCGTTGCATGCGCCATGAGGTCACCCGTCTTTGCTTTCTGAAAATATGAAGCGGACAGGGTTTGAATATGGCCGAAAAGAGTATTGCGCAAACCCTCTTCAACCCGTCTCGATGTTCCGATGAGACAGCGGCGCCAGACATATCTGAGCAATGCCATCATGATGGCAATACCCACGATGTAAAGGGCATAGACTATGAGGTTTCGAACGTCGATATGCAATGCCGTGAGGTCGTCAACGGCCCACTTGATGACCCGTGGAATAAAGAGCTGTAGAAAATCAACGGCAGTCAGGCACAGAATACCGAAAACAATAATAAATCGATTTTCAACAAAATACGGTTTTATCAAATCGACAGCTTTCATTGGGGGAAGATCGTCTTTCTGTATTTTTCGAAACAGATTTCCCGAACGTACCTATGGGAGAACCGACAGAGAAAAATTGCTCTCACGTTCGTAATAAACGATATCTATCATAACGACGACACGGGGGGAATAGAATATTATCAGGCCGGCTGGAGCACATTGATTTTCATCCCCACCACTAAATCCTTTACATTTTTTCGGTAGGTTTTCATATGGGGAGCCGTCAGGTGTGCCATCAGAGAATCGAGATTCTTCCATTTTTCCATAATGGTTACGACATTGTCGCGAAGCGGTTCCTGCACTTCGATTCCGGAGGGAAAATCAATCGCCGGTCCGTATTCGAGGCAGCCTGCTTCGGCCCGAACATCGGGAACTACCTTATGAAATTCTTCTAAAAATGCTGCTCTCTTACCGTCGGCAATCTCTACGGTGGCAATAGCATATATCATATCCATTCTCCTTTCGGAAAGTTAAGAGTATTGCAGGATTGTACCCAATGAATTCTTCACGTCACGTTACTATATATTAATCCGGCAAAGTCGCAAAGGCAGGTGATATAAACTAAATTGTGGAAAATTAAAAAGGGTGTTAATCCTTTCAGTTAGGGAATAACAAAGGAAAGGAGGTAACACCCTATGAAAGCCAAAGGGTTTCC
>Ga0272441_10003218_pt1 | contig 31472 bp, 23 predicted proteins | sample SSMProp6N_FD_193582 | JGI IMG/M metagenome (GOLD analysis project Ga0272441, IMG submission 193582) | Marine sediment archaeal communities from Little Sippewissett salt marsh, Falmouth, MA, United States - SSM-Prop-6N | ecosystem: Environmental > Aquatic > Marine > Wetlands > Sediment ... | reverse complement strand
CGCCCTCCGCCAACGACCTCCCTCCCGATATACATTCTTCCCCCAAGGAAGGTTCCCGCCGCCAACACGACCGACCCCGCACCCACCAGGCTGCCGTCTTCCAGCCGCACACCCTCAACACGCCCCTTCCTCACCTCCAGCCCCCGCACACATCCTCGAACCAGGTTCAACCCCCGCGTTGCCCCTACCACAGCCGTCATCCGCTCGGCGTACGCCCTCCGATCGCACTGCACACGCGACGCCCAAACCGCCGGGCCCTTCCTCTTATTGAGCGTCCGGAACTGAACTCCCGTATAGTCCGCATTCCTCCCGATCTCCCCACCCAACGCATCCAATTCCGCCACAAGATGCGATTTTCCAATCCCGCCCACGGCGGGGTTACACGACATTTCCCCCAGCGCCCCTTCCCGCATCGAAACCAGACTCGTCCGCGCCCCGACCCGCGCAGCGGCAAGCGCGGCCTCACAGCCCGCATGTCCGCCGCCAACAACCAAAACGTCGTACACCATCACGCCACCGCTGTTCACAACCTGTCAACAATCCAGCGTTCCGCCAATCTCACTCACGACCTCATCGCCCCCGCCGACACCCGTCACCCCAAAAGACCCAGTATTCTCGCACCCTTCGCACCGCCGACCTCCACACACACACACACCTCCCACGCCGTGCACGCCCCAACCCAAATGTTAATAACGCCCCATCAACCGCCGACTGCATCGAAACCCCACTCCTAGCCCAACAACCTAATATCCATAAGCTGCCATCCGGACATTCTTCACCGTGGCGCCCCTGTCTCTCCGCCATCGACATCTCCTTCACAACCATACAACCTCCGCAGACAACCTGCAAGCGTCTCCCCCCGTCCCCGATCCGCGGATAAGAATCCGCGAATCGGGATAGTGGATCGTGGATTGTGAATAAAGTGAATGGTGTTGGGAGCGCTTTGGAAGATGCTTCGTTCGATCAAGCCATGCATGTCCTTCTGCTCGACGCCCTCCGACGCATCACAGACCATCTCCCATTCACCATCTACCAGCCACCAGCCCAAAGCCGCGAGGCTCACTCGCGGATTTGGGGCCCTCACCTGTACTTGACACCGCCGCATCACTTCTGTTACGCTCCCGCCCTTAGGATCAGCCACCTGCCCTGCGCAGCCGCTGACCCGGATGTGTCCTCCCCGGAACCGCAGGCGCCACAGCCCTGCAAGAATGAGGCAGTTAACCATGAAATGTTCTCTGCGAAGAAACCACGTCACCTTCGCCAAGTTCGATCTTTCCGAGGGCGAGCAGACGCTCGGCTCCGCGAACGACAACACCATCAAGGTGCGCTCCAGCACGGTGTCCAGCCATCACGCGACTCTCGTCCAGCGCGACAAGAAAGTCTTTCTCAGGGATCTGGACAGCACGAACGGCACCGTGGTCAACGGCGACGAAATCAAGGGGGAGAAGGAGCTGCACGACGCCGATATCGTCCTAATCGGCGACATCTCCTTTACGTTCCACGCACCGGACCTTCCGAAAGCGCCCGGCGCCCGGCGCCGCTCCGCCCCGGCCGACCGTCCCGCCGCCGCATCCCCCCGCAAGGGCGGCAAATTCCTCGATGTTCTCTGCTCCCTGTGGAAAGCCGCCCTCGTCGTCGCCTTCATTGGCGCCCTGGCCCTCGGCCTCAAGAAACGCTTCGGCACGCACGCTGACGGCAACGACGTCGACACGCCCCCGACGCCCCCGGCCGCCGCGAAGCCTGCGCGACAGCCCGCGGATCCGTCTCAACCTCCACCCCCGCAGCCCGCCCAGACCGACGACAACGCCTTCCAGGGCTTCGAGCCTGCCACCGCCGCACAGCGCACGGGCCAGCCCTCGCCGTTCGACCAGACCGCGCTGACCCCCGCCGATCAACAGCAAGCACCCCCGCCGGGCCAGCCCCAGGAGATGACAAAGGCGGCAGCCGACTACCAGAAGCAGATCGATGCCATTGAGAGCGAATACCAGGGCAAGGTCGAGACTCTCCTGACACAGTACGGCGCCTATCTCGAAAAGCTCCAGAAACGCATCATGGCGACCGGCGACTATGACGGCACTGTGGCGGTCAAAGAGGAACTCGACGCCTTCCAGTCCGCTGCGGACAAGGCCACGTATTTTTCCTCGACGCAGTACTACACGCCGCGCCCCAACACGCCGCGCGACCTCGCGCAGGCACGCGACTACTGCGTAAAGAAGATGGCCGAAGCCAAGGCGCTCCGGGAAAAGAAACTCCGCGTGGCCCGCCAGTCCTACTCGCAGGTGCTGCTCGAACTCCAGAAACGCCTGACCATGGCCGGCGATCTCGACGGTGCAGGCGCCGTGAAGGCGCAACGCGAGATGCTCGTCTACTAGCCGGGCTTTCCGCCCGCCTAATCCCTAGGAAAAGCCCCAAAAAAATTGTGCTTATCGCTTGACAGCACCTACGCCCGGTAGTAGCTTTTGTACACCTTTCGGGATAGATTAATGCGGCGTTTCCGGTCGACGTGACAGAACGGCTCGCGCTCGAGGATCGGGCGACAAATGCCGACCGCGGGCCCGCCTGTGCCCGTTGCGCGGACAGAACAATAACGAGGAGAAGGAGAAGAACATGGCACGCAAGACTTGGCTCGCACTAATGGTCTGCTGCTGCTTGGCCCTCACCGCTCGTGCGGAGTCCACAAGAACGCTGCTCGTTCAGGACAACAAGTACCCGGACTCGCGCGAGTTTGAGGTCGGCGTTTCCGTCGACTACGCGGAAGACACCGTTCTGAACAACGACGTTACGGGCGTCGCGATCGCACCCTACTGCCGCTACGGCGTGCCGGGCGACCGCTTGACCGCCAGTGTCGCGGTGCCCTACCTTCTGCTCGAAGGCGATTTTATCGACGATGACCAGGGGCCCGGCGACGTTCTGCTCGGCCTCGACCTGAGCGCGTTCAACGACGAGTACGGCAACCAGGAATTCATCACGCCGTACCTTCGCGTCTCTCTTCCGACCGGCGACGAAGGCAAAGGCCTCGGCACGGGTGAAACGATCGTGATCTTCGGCACGTCCTTCGGCTCTACGGTCGCCGAATGGTACACGCTCGTGCTGGACGCCAGCTACACGTTCCAGCCGGACGAAGACAATCTTGCGGCGCTGGCTCTCGCCGTGATCTGGGATGCCTCCGAGATTTTTGCGCTCAGCCTCGAGTGCATGGTCACTGACGAGAAGGACGCGGAGGGCGATTTCCCCTACTACGTAACCGGCACCATGCGCTACAAAGCGACCGACGATCTGTCGGTCTTGTGGGGCGGCGGTTTCGTGGAGAACTCGACCCAAGAAGTGGTCGCTTCCGTCAGAGTCTCCTATACGTTCTGATCCGGGAACCGGCTCGTCCATAGCCTGGAAGTCGCACGCGGCCCACGGCGCGCCAGCGCCGTGTGCCGCGTTTCTTTCGGGGGACCGAAATGACGTCGTTCGAAGTGCCCGGTTATGAGATCCTCGAGCAGCTCCCGCAGGGCGGGATGAGCGCTGTGTACAAAGCGCGCCAGCTGTCGCTCAACCGCGTCGTCGCGCTTAAGACGCTTCCCCCGCAAATGATCTCCGATCCCGCCGATGTCGAGCAATTCACGTTCGAGGCGCAGCAGGCGGCAAAACTGAAACATCCCGGTATCGTCCAGGTCTACGACTGCGGCGAAGCGCAGGGCTCCTACTACTTCGTGATGGAGTTCATCTCCGGCTACAGCGTCGCCGAGTGGATGAAGCGCTCCTCGCGCCTGCCGGAGAGTGACGCCCTGGTGATCGCTGAAGCCGTTGCCAAGGCGCTGGACTACGCGTGGGAGACCGCGCGCATGATCCACTGCGACATCAAGCCGGACAACGTGATGATCGACGGGGACGGCACCATCAAAGTCGCCGATCTGGGACTCGCTCGAACCGTGGGCAAGCTCGGGGACGCCGACGGGCCGCTCGCCGATTTCGTGATGGGGACCCCCAACTACATCGCGCCCGAGCAGTCCATGGGCGACAAGAGCCTCGACTGCCGCACGGACGTCTATTCGCTCGGCGCCATGCTCTATTTTCTCGTGACCGGCCAACTCCCCTTCGGCGAGTTCACCGATACGCAGGTCATGGACAAACAGATCACCTCCCAAGTCGAGGACCCTTGCGATATCCAGCCGGACATCTCGTGCGGCATGGCGACACTGATCGAGATCATGATGGCCAAAGACCCGGCGCGCCGCCAGTCCGACTGGAAGGCAGTATCCAAGGATCTCGCCCACGTGAAGGCAGGATATCTGCCGGTCTCGCCGCTGCCGCCGGACGGTCACAGCACGGTCAAGCGCGGCCACCACCGCAGCGCCGAAATCCGACGGCTCGGCCGACCGACCGGTCGGCGTCTGCCCCCGCTGCGTTGGATCGCCCTGCCTGTGCTCATGCCACTCGCCGCCGTGTTGGCCTACCTCTTCCTCTTCCGAGCAAGACCCGGGACCGACCCCCAGCCGCCGCCCGTACCGTCGCCAGCCGAGGCCCGGGCCCAAGCCGAGCAGCTCGCGCGAATCACGCGCGCCCGCGAACGCCTCACCCTGGCCCGACAGTGGGCGGCTCAGCATCCCGGCCAGCACGCCGAGGCGCTTGCGCGGTTCCGCCGCGTCGCGCAAGCTGCGGAGGGTACACGCTTCGCCCCGCTCGTCGACGAGGAAATTGGCAAGGTCAAGCAAGCGCAACGCGCGGCACGTGATCGCGTCCTACAGACCCTGCGTGACACAGCCGCGCCACATCTCGCGCGTTCACGATTCGCACGTGCCATCGCCGTCTACCGCGACTACGACGGCCCGTTCGCTGAACAGACGCGCAAACAACGCGAGGCCCAGATCGCCGCGATCCACGAACGCCAAGAAGCGGCACGCAAGCAAGAGGAGGCCGCGCAAAGGCGTGTTGCCGCCAAACGCGATGCGTTCTTTCTCGACGTGGCGGGACACATTCTGGATGCCGATGTATTCGCGGCGCGTCAACGCCTGCGCGAGGCCAAGGCCGACCCCGAGCTGAAGGCTCACTACGCTGCGTTCGAGCGTGCCGTCGAGCTCGCGGAAATGGCCGCCACGCTGGATGCCAGGATTCTGGCGTCTTTCGCGCGCCAACGTGGGGACGAGATTTCCGTCGGCCTGCGCGGCGGCGCCGAGACATTGTTCATTCGTTCCGTTGCGAGCACGAAGATCCACGCCGAGAAAGTGCTGCGCGTCGCCTCCGGCAGAATCCAACAGCCCGTTGTGTTCGGGCCGGAGGACTTGACCACGACGGAGAAGCGCGCGCGGCTCGGCAGCGACGATTCGCCGGAAACCGCGCTTCTCCAAGGGATCCTCTCCTGGCAGACCAAAGCATATCCGTCCGCCATTACGCACTTCGGGAAGACCGATCCCGTTCTCGCCCCGGCCCTCGTCCGACAGGCCGAAGCACGCCGGGTCGAAGAAAAGGAAAAGACGGCCGCGCGCGCGTTGCACCTGGTCTTGCGCGCCGCGGGCCTGCAGGTCGCCGAGCACGACCCCGACTACTGGCTCGCGGCGCTGCGCGAACAGCGCTTCACCGATGAACAGGCCGACTTTCTGCGAAGCCGGGTCGCCGCCTATCGCAGCAAGTACGGGCAGACGCAGTTCGGGCTCGCCGCCGAACCCGTGCTCAAAGCCCTAGCCAACGTCCCGACCGGCCGTGCCCGGCCCCGACGTGACGACACGCTGATGGGAGCGACCGACATCCTCTTGTTCCGCCGGGCCGTCGGCGCGCTGGCCGCCGACGCTCAGGGCAACGCCGTCAAAACCAAGTTCTTCAAACAGAACCCCGACGTGCAGCGAGATGACGTCACGTTCACGGCCGGCGCCGACGGCGCCATCGTGCATGTCGAGATCCTCTCTTCGGCCTTGCGTGACCTCGGCCCCATTGCCGCCCTGACCGGCCTGCAGCAGCTCGTCTGCGCCCCGCGACCTGCGCGTCGTGGACGCGGCGGCTTACGCGCGACGCCGCTCAAGGACCTCGAAGCCCTGCGCGGGCTGCCGCTGAAAATCTTCCGGTGCGAGAAATGCATGATCGGCGACCTGGCCCCCTTGGCTGGGATGCCTCTGACAATGCTGTTTCTGGCCGACACCTACGTGTCCGATCTGAGCCCGTTACGAGGCATGCCGCTTCAGACACTGCGCGTCAACAACACCTATGTCAAAGACCTCTCGGCACTCACCGGTATGCCCTTGCGGCAACTCAACATTGCCAAGACGCTCGTCACCAGTCTCGCGCCGTTGGCCGGGATGCCGCTCTCCTCCCTGAACCTGAACGACACCTCAATCAGCGATCTGTCGCCGCTGCACGGCGCCCCGCTCCAGAACCTGTCGCTTGCAGGCAGTCATGTCGTCGATCTCGCCGTCGTTGGCGGCATGCCGCTCGAATCCCTCAATATCCGCGATACCGGTATCTCCGATCTGCGCCCACTGCGCAACGCGCCCCTGCGCGTCATCTGGCTCGATGAGCCGGACGCGCACGCGAAACTGCTCGCCGCCCTGCCGAAACTCGAACGCGTCAACGGCCGGCCCGCTCCGAAATAGCGAGCTCCGGCAAGCTACTTCAACGAGCGCACGTATTCGCTCGGAGTCTTGCCCACCGCCCGCTTGAAAACAGTGCAGAAATGCGGCACAGACTGGTAGCCGACCCGGTACGACACCGTCGCGATGTTTTCCGACGACTCCCGCAGCAACCGTTTGGCGCGCTCAACCCGGAACCCTCGAAGATGCGACCGCAGACTCCGCCCCGTCTCCCGCCGGAGCAACGCGCGCAGATGCGACCGACTCACCCCCGCATGGCGCGCGACTGCCTTCGCGTCCAGCGGCTGACTGAAGTGGTGTTCCAGGTAACCCAGCGCGTGGCGCACGACCCGCCCATGATAGCGATGCGTGGTGTCCCCCGGCCTGCCGTACTGCTCAAGCGTCGACCCGTCACGCCGGCCAAGACGCAGCAGCAACTCGTTCAACTTCAAAATCATCATCGCCTCGTGGCCCGGCTGCAACGCCAGCGATTCTTCCTTCAACGCGCGCACCAGCGCGCGCTCCTCCGCTGGCAGATGCAGGACCCTGTTCTCTATGCCGCCCGGCGCCCGCCCCGAATACACCACGTTGAGAAAGTCGAAAGCCCGCCCCGACTTCCCGTGAAACTCGTGAAACGTCCCGCGACTCACCACAAAGCAGTCGCCCGTGTCCAACTCAACCCTCAGATCCCCCGCGCGTAAGCGTATCGCCCCGTAATCCACATAAATGAGTTCGTGCGCTTCGCGCTCTCGATGCCAACGGGTCCGGTATCCCGCCCGCTTCTCTTTGTGTAACACGTAGTGGATCGCTCGCACCGGGAACCGATCCGCATAGTCAAAACCCGAGTCATCGTTCCGCATAACGCTATCACCGTTACACGAATTGATCCGCGCGGGCAAGCGAAAATAGTCTGGGGTACACAGAGTGAGGAGCCACATCTCCATTCGCAAAGAGGAGTTACCAAGATGCGGAAATGTGAAGGCCCGAAGATCGTGATGGTGGGGGGGGGCAGTTATGGGTGGAGCCCGAAACTGCTGAGTGATCTGGTACAGACCCCGGAGTTGGAGGGCAGCGAAGTCGTACTCCTGGATCCGGACACGAAGGCTGCAGGCGAGATCGAGGCCGTTGGCCGTGCGTTGGCGGCAGGGCAGGGGAAGGCCTTCAGCTTCCGCGCAACGCGCAGCGAGACTGCGGCGTTTCGAGGCGCGGACTTTGTGATCATAACGATTTCCACGGGCGGCCTTCGCGCGATGGCGCATGATCTGGCGGTTCCTGAGCGGTATGGGATCTATCAGACCGTTGGCGACACGGTGGGCCCCGGCGGCTGGTCCCGGTCTTTGCGCAACGTACCCGTTTTCGTACATTTGGCACAACGCATAGAGAAGCTGGCACCCCGCGCGGTTGTGCTGAACTACACGAACCCGATGGCATCCCTGACGGGCACGATCGCGGCCGTCAGCAGTCTGCGTGTTGTCGGGCTATGCCACGGTGTGTTCGGAACTTATCGATTGCTGCAGCAGGTGCTCGGTGTGAAGGAATCGGACATCGCCATGCGCTTTGCGGGGGTCAATCACTTCTTTTGGGTCCTGGACTTCACGGTCAAGGGCAAGCCGGGTTACCCCCGGCTGCGAAGGAAGCTCGGCACCAAGACGCTTGAGGACGTCTTGCGCGCCCGGGACACCGACGGGCACGGCCACAGTTCGGGGCGTCGGCTCTGCAGTGCGCTCTACGAGCAGTACGGGCACCTGACGTATCCGGCCGACCGGCACACGTGCGAATTCCTCCCTGGCTACATCACGCCGACGCCGGAGGCGCTGCGCCGGTTCGGTCTGCACCGCACAAGCGTCGCGACACGCACCGAGAACCGGAAGCGGGCGCGCCGTCGTGCGTTGCGCATGGCATCGGGAAAACTGGGTGTTCTACCCCGCTCACGGGAGACAGCGATCGACATGATGGTGGCTCTGCGACAGAACCGCCCGTTCGTGGACGTCGTGAACCTCCCGAACGTCGGCCAGGTCGACAACCTCCCGCGTGGCGCCGTGGTGGAGACGCTCGGCTTGGTCGATCAGCTGGGGTTTCGGGCGATCAGCGCCGGCACCGTGCCGACGAACCTTGCGGAACTTGTACGCCCGCACTGCGTCTGTCAGCAAATGGTTCTGCAGGCCGCGCTTGAAGGCGACAAGGAGCTGGCGCTCCAGGCCCTGATGCTGGACCCGGTCTGTGCGCATCTGGCTCCGTCAGATATCCGCAAAATGGGCGCCGACCTGCTCCGCGCCACACGGCGGTGGCTCCCGCAATTCAAGTAGTCAATATCGGAATCCGCTTTCCCCGATGAACTCGCGCAGGATCGAGTTCTTCGGCACCTCGTAGGCGGACGTATCGATGAAGGCAAGCAGAAACTCCGTGAGCCGCCGTGACTCGGCGTATTCCGACTCGGACGGCTTGACCTGCATGAGCAGCGGTTCGATCATTGGCTTGAGCACGGCCAGCTCGTAGTCCAGCGCCGAGTTGAACATCACGTCCGCCTCCGCCTGGAACGGAAAGATCCAGCGTTTCTCGCCGCGCCGAACCGACGGCCACATCCGCAGGGTTGTCAGCGCCGAATGCCCTCGAAACTGATGGTCGCGCACCAGCCGACGCATCAGCCGGTTATCGGTCGTCGATATGCGATTGTGCGAATCGACGTTCAGCTGTGTAAGTGCACTCACGTAAATCTTGAACTTATTCCCGGCCGCGATCAGATGCGTCAGTTTCGGGTTCAGACAGTGCAGGCCTTCCACGATCAGCAGTTCATCTTCGTCCAGACGCATCCGTCTGCCGCTGAATTCGCGACGGCGCTTCGTGAAGTTGAAGGTAGGCACTTCGATCTCGCGTCCTTTACTGAGCGCCAGAAGCTGCTCGTTAAACAACGCCAAGTCGACGGTCTCGAGATGCTCGAAGTCGTACTCGCCGTTCTCGTCGCGCGGCGTCTGCTCATGGTCGACGAAGTAGTCGTCCAGCGAAACCATGACGGGCCGAATCCCGTTCACACGCAGCTGCACGGCCAAACGTTTGGAGAACGTCGTCTTGCCCGAAGACGAAGGCCCGGCCACCAGGATTACCCTCACTTCGCTGCGGTTCGCGTCGATTCTGTCGGCGATCTGCGCGATCTTCTTCTCGTGCAGCGCTTCAGCGATCCGGATAAACGCACCGATCTCCTTGTTCGCGATGATTTCGTTGAGCTGGCCGACGGTCTTGACCCCGAGGATGCGGCCCCACTCGGCGTGCTCCTGGAAGATCTGGAACAGCTTGGGCTGGTCTTCGAACGGCCTGATCGCGGGCGGGTTCTCACGGTCGGGGAACTGCAGCACGAACCCGCCGTGATAGGGGACGAGCCGAAAATCCGCCAGAACGCCCGTGTTCGGCGCGAGCGGTCCGTGCGCGACGTCCGAGAACCCGTCGCACCAGTGCACCACGATGCGGGGGGGATTCCGGAACTTCAGCAGGTTCAGTTTGTCCGATTGTTTCTCGCGCTCAAATTGTGTAACAGCCTGCATGAAGGACAGCTTGCGCCGCTCGATCGGCAAGCGCTGCCCCACCAATTCGCGCATATGTGTTTCGATCCGCTCCAGCGTCACGGGCTCCATCGCGGCGTCCGAGCCGTCGCCGTTCTCGCTGAACCGGCAGTAGAAGCCCTGCCCGATGGAATGCTCGACCCAGAACGCGGATTCGGGGTACAGATCCCAGATGGCTTTGGCGAGCAGGAACGAAACGGACCGCCGATAGATCCGCCAGCCGTGTCCGTCCGCCATCGTCAGGAACCGCACCGCACAATCGGTGACAAGCGGGTAGGACAGGGAGGTGACGTTGTTGTCCACCAGCGCTCCGATATAGGGCAGTTCCGAGGCGGGCGCCACAAGCGCGACGAGCTGCTTGACCTGCGTGTGCACCGCACATTCCGTGCGCTGGCCGTCCTGCAGCGTGATCGTGATGTTGGCCATGGAAGAGAGCCCCTCAGCATCCGGACGATCCGTGGGCCCGGGCGGGGGCCATGCCGCTCAAAGCCGGCCGGGCAGGCACCGCGAGCCGACCCCGCATCCCGCGCTCAGAGCAAGGCGGCAAGTTGCCGCAAGACCCGTTGCGGCTCCGAGCGCAGCCTGTGTTCCTTCATCGCACGATCACTGACGCCGGCGGACGGGTCGATTCCAGTGAAGACCCGGGCGGTAGCCAGTTCGTCGCGGCTGTAGGTCGTGATGTCGGGCTGCGCGAACGGGCGCGTTCTCTTCGGGGCCGGTCGCGGTGTGGCAACTCTACTGTCGCTCATGTCAGGCTCCTCCTGCAAAAAAACACGGTGATGGCTACGACACTCCGCCCGTAAAGGCGATCGTCGATTTCAGCTCCTCCGGCTCATAGGTCTTGATTGCCGGTCGTACCAGCGGTCTGGTCCGTTTCTCCGCTTCTTTCCTATCACGCGATTCGTTGCGCATTTCGATATCCCCTCCCGCATTTAATACAGACTACGACACCGCCCCGCGCCACGTCAAGCGTTCGGGCCGTGCCCCGTCCGCGCGCAGGGCTACAGCAGTTCGCAGAGCTCGCGCAACACGCCTCGAGCGGGCAACCGCCGCATGTTCTCTTTCAGGCGCCTGTCACTATCCGCGCCGGAGCCCGTGTCGCCGGTAAATACCTGGGGCGTCGTCAGTTCGTCACGATCGTAGCTCGTGATCTCGGGCCGCTCAAGACTCCTCGCCTCCTGCGGCCGAGTCCCTGTTCTCGGTTCACTGTTCGCCATGTCCACCTCCTGTTGCGCGTTCCCCTCATCGGCTGACGTTCGCCGGCCTCACCGCAGGCGGTTCCCTGGCGCGCCACGGCAAACTCCAGCCTGCGCCGCGGCCTGCGTCCGGTCAAGCTCGCCGGATGCGCGCCAATGCCTCGCGGATCTCCGTAAGCCCTTCTCGCAGAGCCGCGATCTGGCGATCGCGTTCGTCAAGCAAGGCGTCCAGTTCCTTGATCGCAGCGAATGCCACGCCGATCGCGTCGCCGAAGTTGATCGTGCGCGCGTCGTCCGCGAGCCCGAACGCGGCGGCGAAATCCTGAGCCATCGGCCCAATATGCCGGATTTTCGGATCATCGAACTTGTAGTTCCAGCTCTCGATCCGAAGCCCGGCCAGCTTGTCCAGGATCCGGCGCCCGTCGACTTCCCTGCAATCGCGCCGCTTGTTGTCGATCGGTTCGTTCATGGCGCGATCCTCACTTGCGTTCGTTAAGGGCGGCGGCCTGCAGACGTCCGAGCCTCGCGCGCGCTTGCGCGAGATCGGCTTGCACACGCGCGAGCTCCCGGTTCTGTTCGAGCATGCGCTCCTGCAGGCCTTGCACCGCCGCGAGGGCGACACCGCAGGCGTCGACCGGATCGATCTTCTTTGGGTCCGCGCCCACGCCGAACGCTTTCGTGAACGCCTCCGGGTCCGGCAGTCTGCCTGGTGTGCGTTCCGTCCTCATTTCTCTGTTACCCGATCCCGCTGACGCGTTTGATCAGGCCCCAGCCGACATAGATGCTCAATGCGATCGCGAAGATGTCGGCCAGAGCCAGCACGACCGTGCCCGGCCGTTTGAAGCTCCAGCGGAAGTAGCCCATATCCTTACGTGTCACGCGCCAGAGCAGCACGATCCCGATTACCGGGAAGACAATGGCCAGAAACGCCGCGAACACACGGATCTGGTACATCGGATCGATCCGGATCATCAGCAGCGGGACCGACGGCACAAAGAACAGCAGGACAATCCACCGCATCGGTTTCGTGTTCATGCGCACGGGCAGATTGAAGATGTCGAGCAGCGCGTAGGCGCCGCCCAGCCACCATGCGACGCCCGAGGTCCATGCCGCGGCGAACAGCCCGATCAGGAACAGCGAAGACGCCCAACTGCCCGCAACCGGCTCGAGCAGCACCGAGAAATCGGCCGGCGATTTAGGCACGATATTGAACGGCCGCAGAATGGTCGCCGCCGTGGCCATGATCGGCAGCGCGACAATGCCGGCGGCCAGTACGCCCCAGCCGTAGTCGAACCGGGCCCTGTGCAGGATGTTCACTTTCTCCTGCAGCTTGTGGCTGAACCATTTCTTCTCAATCAACGTGTAGGGATAGATCAGGATCAGCCACGCATTGATCATGCTGCCCGCGTTCGACGAGAACAGGCCCCGCCAGCCCGGCTCCGCCGGCGCGCGCGGGATCAGGCCGGCACAGGCCGCACCCCAATCTGCGCGTGCCAGGACCGCTGCCGTGAAGAAGCAGACGAGCAGCGCGATCAGAATGGCGACGAACAGTTTCTCCAGCCGTTTGAAGATGCCCTGGAACACGAACAGCATCGCCGTCAGAGCCGCCACGCCGCCGGCCACTTCGAGCGGCACGCGCGGGAAGAAACCTGTGATCACCATCGCACATGCATTCCACTGCGAGTACGACCCGAACAGCGCGCACACGATCACGGTCACAAACATGTACACCGAAAACAGCGGGTGCACGTCTTTGAAGATCGCCATCGGCGTCTGGCCGAACCGCAGATAGTAGCGCGTCGCCATATCGATCAAAGCCCACGCCGCGATGCCCAGCACGAAATATGTCCACCACAAACTGAACCCGAATTTCGCGCCCATCGCACTCGCGATCGCGATGTCGCCTGTCCCAATGAAGAACGCCGCGATCAGCGAACCGCCGCCGATCCGCAGGATCGTGCGAAGACCCAGCTTCTTCGGCCGCAACGACCACGGCTCGGCCCGCGTCACGTCCTCAGCTTTCGGCTCGGTCCCCGAACCACCGCTCCTCTGCAGCTTGTTCCGTATACGGCTCACCTCTGCGCTTCCACGCTCCTTTCTCAGCAAAACGCGACAGTGCGACCAGAATGGATACGCTCCAGACCAGGCAAACCAGCGCCGGCAGCCATACGCTCCACCAGCCTGCCTCGACCAGGCTGCCGCGAATGACTTTCAGCGGGTACTCCAGAATCCGTTCGTCCTGCCCCACGCGCACCGTGATCCCGAACCGATACACGCCCAGCGGCGCGTGCTTCGCCGGCACGATGCCCGTGATCGCCACGCGTTGTCGCGCGCCAGGCTCGATCGTCTTGCCCACCGACAAGTCCTGCGGCAACCCGAACTGCGAAACGTCCTCCGCCGGCGCCGTCACGCTCAGCGCCACCTGTTGCGCTGAATCCCCGCCGTTCTCCGAGATCGCCATCACATTGACTTGTTGGCCCTGCCAGATCCAATCGGGTGCGAAAACCGTCGTCTGTACCACGCCAAGTTCCACCCGCTCGCTGTAGGCGAAAGCACTCGACAGGCACGCCAACGGAATCGCGACACCCACGGCAATGATGTACCCTCCGCGTTGCATCTCACGCAAAGTGTAGGCAAACCGTGCCCGCATCGCCACAAAAATATCTGCTGGCCCGGCGCGTGCAGCGCACGCGCGTGGCCATTTGAAACTTGAAACTTGAAACTCGAAACTCGAAACTCCTCAGCGCGATGACGTCAGGCCGGAACCACGAATCAACACGAACAGACACGAACAGGGATTGGAGCGTCTGCTCCCATTCGCATCATTGACCTGTTGGCAGGCCCACGCATTGGGGACGACAAGGGTGGTCGACAAAGTTTACGACGAGCTTTGTTCTTTGAGGAGAGACTCGTGCAAGGAGATACGAGCAAGCGCTCGAGCCGGTTCCCGGAGCTGACGCTCCGGTTGCCTGCATGGGTTCAGGATTGCCCGGAGCTGGCCACGCCCGAGTATCCACAACCGGAAGACCGGATGCGTCTGGTGATCGCGTTGGCGCGCCGCAACGTGCAGGAACGGACCGGCGGCCCGTTCGGCGCCGCCGTCTTCGATATGCGCACGAACCGGCTCGTCGCACCCGGCGTCAACCTGGTCGTGCCCCTGAACTGCTCGATCGCCCACGCGGAGGTCGTCGCGCTGGCGCTCGCCCAGCAACTGGCCGCGCGCTACGATCTCGGCGCGACCCAGGAACTCGCCTACGAACTCGTGTGCAGCACCGAGCCGTGCTCGATGTGTCTCGGCGCTATCCCCTGGTCCGGGGTGCGCAGCATCCTGTGTGGCGCCCGCGAAGAAGACGCCCGAAAGGTCGGCTTCGACGAAGGTCCGAAAGCTCCCCGCTGGTACACCGAGCTCGAGGCGCGCGGTATTCGCGTTGTCCGCGACCTGCTGCGCGCCGAAGCCGCCGACGTTCTCCAACAATACGCCGACGACGGCGGCGAAATCTACAATGGCCGCCAGGCCAATGCGCGTTGACTTTGCGGCGAACCCAAAACACGCCTTCGCAAGCAGAACCCCGAAAAATGCTCCGCGCTCATCCCCAACTTCGCCGAACTCAAGGCTGCCTTCGCACATAGCGAGTGGGCACCCTTCTTCTTCGACTAGCCCCCCTCCTCGAGCTGCGTCAACATGGCGCACAACCACAGAGACGAGACGCAACGCGCCATAATGTCTCGGTTGTTTCTTGTTCTTGGAGGCAAGGTTTTGCCAAAAAGGACTTCTTTCCCGGTCTTTATCTGGCAATCGGCTCTGTGTTGCGTTCATGGCACGATTTTTGCTTCTTGAGAGGGTACGGAGGTGTTGAGAAATGAGACAGGATCGATTCACGATAAAGGCGCAGGAAGCGATGAGCCACGCGGCGCGGCTGGCGGAGCAGCATCACCATCAGGAAATCGACGTGGAACACATGCTTCTGGGGTTGGTGGAGCAGGAAGACGGGATCGTGCTGCCGCTCTTGCAGCGTCTGGGCGCATCAGCGGAGATGCTGAAAGGCGAGTTGGCTGCGAGTCTTTCGTCGCGTCCGACGGTAGAGGGGGCGGTGGAGCAATACGCCTCGAAGTCGCTACGAGAAGCGCTTTCGTCGGCATCGGCCCTTGCGCAGAAGATGCAGGACGAGTACATCAGCACGGAGCATCTGTTTCTAGCGGGCCTGGAGCAGAAGGGCACGGACGCAGCAAAGATCGCGAAGAAGCTGGGCTTGACGCACGACGCGGTTCTGCAGGCGCTGCAAGCGGTCCGTGGCCGGCAGCGTGTTACGGACCAGGAACCGGAAGGCAAATACGACGCGATCAAGAAATACGGCCGCGATTTGACGGACGAGGCGCGCAATCAGAAGCTGGACCCCGTGATCGGCCGCGACACGGAGATCCGCCGCGTGATGCAGGTACTTTCGCGGCGCACGAAGAACAATCCGGTCCTGATCGGCGAGCCGGGCGTCGGCAAGACGGCGATTGCCGAGGGTCTCGCGCAGCGTGTTGTCGCGGGCGACGTGCCCGAGGGACTCAAGGACAAGCGCGTCATCGCGATGGACCTGGGCGCCATGCTTGCCGGCGCGAAATACCGCGGCGAGTTCGAAGACCGCTTCAAAGCCTTTCTCAAGGAGATCACCAGCGAAGAGGGCAAGATCATCCTTTTCATAGACGAGCTCCACACGCTTGTCGGCGCGGGCGCCGCGGAAGGAGCGGTGGACGCCTCGAACATGATCAAGCCGCAGCTTGCGCGCGGCGAGCTGCGCTGTGTTGGCGCGACGACCTTGGACGAATACCGCAAGCACATCGAGAAGGACGCCGCCCTGGAACGTCGCTTCCAGCCGATCACGGTCGAGCAGCCTACGGTCGAAGACACCATTGCGATTCTCCGCGGGCTGCGCGAACGCTACGAGGTGCACCATGGCGTGCGCATTCAAGATGCCGCGCTCGTCGCCGCCGCCAGGCTTTCGGCGCGATATATCTCCGACCGGTTCCTGCCGGACAAGGCGATCGACCTGGTCGACGAAGCGGCGAGCCGGCTGCGTATGGAAATCGACAGCATGCCGACGGAGATCGACGAAGTCGAGCGCCGCATCATGCAGCTGGAGATCGAGCGCGAAGCGCTTCGCAAGGAGAAGGACAAGGACTCCAAAGCGCGTCTTCAACGCGTGGAACAGGACCTGTCAGAACTGCGAGAGAAGAGCGCCGCCCTCAAAATTCACTGGGAGAACGAGAAGTCGGTCATCGCCGAAATCCGTGAGACGACCAAGCAGCTCGAGCAGGTGCGCGCGGAGGTCGAGACGGCCAAACGCGCGAACGAGCTGGAGAAGGCGGCCGAACTCATGTACAGCACCATCCCGAGACTCGAGCAGCAGGTCGCGGCCGCACAAGCCAGACTCGCAGAGCTGCAGGCGGAGAAACAGATCCTCAAAGAGGAAGTGGACGCCGACGATATCGCGAAGATCATCTCAAGCTGGACGCACATCCCGGTCAGCAAGCTGCTCGAAGGCGAAAAATCGAAACTCGTGCACATGGAGGAACGGATCCGCGAACGGCTCGTCGGCCAGGACGAAGCAGTCGAAGCCGTGTCGAACGCGATCCGGCGCGCACGTTCCGGCCTGCAGGATCCGGACCGGCCGGTCGGCTCGTTCATCTTCATGGGTCCGACGGGGGTGGGTAAGACCGAGCTTGCACGCGCGCTTGCGGAGTTTTTGTTCGACGACGAACGCGCGATGATCCGCATCGACATGTCGGAGTTCATGGAAAAGCACACGGTCAGCCGGCTTATCGGCGCGCCGCCCGGCTACATCGGCTATGACGAGGGCGGGTACTTGACCGAGCATGTACGGCGCCGCGCCTATTCCGTCGTACTCTTCGACGAAATCGAAAAGGCGCACCCAGACGTCTTCAATGTGCTGCTGCAGATCCTCGACGACGGTCGGCTCACCGACGGCCAGGGCCGCACCGTCGATTTCAAGAACACCGTCATCATCATGACCTCGAACATCGGCGGCGGGATCATTCATGAAACGCTTGAACACAAGCCCAACGCCAAGCCCGGCGACGCGGAATACGAGGAGATGCTGCGGCGCGTGACCGAAATGCTGCGCGCCCAGTTCCGGCCCGAATTCCTGAACCGGATCGACGAGGTCATTGTGTTTCACAGCCTGAGCGCAGAACAGATTAGGCAAATCGTCGAGATCCAGCTCCGGCGCCTGCAGGCACGGCTCGCGGACAACAAGATCGCGCTCGAGTTGACCGACGCCGCGAAAGACCTGGTCGCCGCCGAGGGCTACGATCCTGCCTTCGGGGCACGGCCTCTCAAACGCGTGTTGCAGCGAAAGGTGCTTGATGCGCTCTCGCTCGAAATCCTTGGCGGCAAGATTCCGGAGGGGGCCCACGTGCTTGGCGACGTCGGCCGGAACGGGCAGCGTGCGGAGATCCGCTTTGCGGTCCAGTAGCTCGAGGCCGGGCCCGAAGCGCCGTTTCCCGCCGCACACAGCGATCGGAACGGAGCCCTCGACTTTCTTGAAGTTTTTCGTGGCCTTTCGCCATTTTCGTGGTTCAATCTCTGCTGTTGCGGACTTGGCGCGCGGTGTCCTGGCCCGCGCCGTCCGATATTCCTCCGCTTCAGGCGGAACAGGCCTTTAAAGGAGCAATGCGATGGATTCGGCACAAGAGGCGTTGATGGATCGGCTCGTCGCGAGCCCGGCATCGGTCCCGAAGATGGATCTGGACACGGCACTCGCGCGGTTCAGTGCGATCGGGTTCCGCAAGTTCGAGGTCTGGACAAACTGGGCGAACTCCGCGTTCGATATCGAGCAAGACCCCGCGTTCTACCTCGCGAAAGGCCGCGAGTACGGTTTGACCTTTCCGGTCGTGCACCTCGAGACACTCCGGCCCAACAAGCCGGAGCTGTTCGAACGCGCCGTGAAAGCGACACGTTTCGCGAAGGCGATTGGTGCGGGCATCGTCAGTTTCAAAGCGCGCCCGCGCGCGCTCTATATCGAGCAGACGTCGTCATTCCTCGATGCGGTCGCGGCCCTCGGTATCCACGTGGTGGTCCAGAACCATGCGAACAGCGCGATCGAGACACTCGACGACGTGCGCGAGGTGCACGACCGGATTGCCGACGAACGGCTCAAGGCGTTGCTCGAGGTCGGCCATTTCCATACCTACGGCGTCGGCTGGAAAGAAGCCTGCGACTATCTTGGCGACAGGATCGTGCATGTGCACGTCTGGGACAGGAAAGGCGCGCAGGCCGTGCCGTTCGGCACGGGCGAGATCGATCTTCCGGCCCTGTTCCGGCACTTGACGGCGATGGGCTACACCGGCGATTTCCTGGTCGAGATGGAGATCGACGACCAGGAGCTGGCCATGCAGTATTTCGGCGAGGCGCTCGTCTACCTGCGCGAGCACTGCGCCGGGTGAGGGACGAACTCTGAACCGCCAATACGCGCGAATGCACGCGAACGGTCTTCTCATTCCCGTTCATTCGCGTTCATTCGCGGTTGGACATCTTTCTCGGAAAGGAGACACACATGACTATGCGTTTCGCATTCGCCGGGTTCCGGCATGACCACATCTTCAGTCTCTACAACAAGGTAAAGGAGCGGCCCGACACCGAGCTCGTTGGCGCCTGCGAGGAAGACGACGCCACGCGTGAGGCGCTTGCGCAGTCCGGCCGCGCCGAGATCACGCATCCGTCGCTGGCCGCGATGCTGGAGGATGTGGACTGCGACGTGGTCGCGATTGGCGACTATTACGCGCAGCGCGGCGCGCTGGCGCTCGCCGCGCTGCGCCGCGGGAAACACGTCCTTGCCGACAAGCCGCTCTGCACGGATCTCGACGAGCTTGCCGAGATCGAGCGGCTCGCGGAACAGAACGCGCTGAAGGTCGGGTGTATGCTGGGCAACCGCGACCGGCCCCAATTCCGCGCGCTGCGCGGGCATATCCGTGACGGCCTGCTCGGCGAGCTGCACGCGATCAGTTTCGGCGGGCAGCACCCGCTCCTGCTGGGCAAGCGCCCGCACTGGTACTTCGAGCAAGGCAAACACGGCGGAACCATCAACGATATTGCGATCCACGCGATCGATCTGGTCCCGTGGCTGACCGGCCTGCGCTTCGCGCGCATCAACGCAGCACGCGCCTGGAACGCGTTCGCGCCCGACTACCCGCACTTCAAGGATGCGGCGCAGATGATGCTGACGATGGACAACGGCTGCGGGGTGCTCGGCGATGTCTCGTATATGGCGCCGAACAGTATGGGCTATGCCACACCGTTCTATTGGCGGTGGACGTTCTTCGGCCGCAACGGCATCGCGGAGGTCAGCCAGAAATCCGACGGCATCATCGTCGCTCTGGACGGCAAGAAGGAGTTGGAAACCCTGCCGGCCACGCCGGGCGGCACGGGCGACTACCTGCGGGCTTTCCTGGATGACGTGGCCGGCACGCCGCAGCCGGACGCGCTCGACACGGCAACCGTGATCGAGTCGAGCCGCACGACGCTGCGCATCCAGAAGGCGGCCGACGAAGGCCGGCACGACCTGTCGCTTCTGGGATGAACGGACCTAACCGAACACGCCGAGGCCGTCGGCAATGGACAGGACCGCCCAGCCCATCTTGTCGGCGACCGCACGCAGGTTCTTGTCCAGGCTCAATCCCCACCCTTCTCGCGTTCGCACGTCGTCTGCTGGCCTTTGCTGTGGTGGTAGGCCTTGCATGCGTCACAGTCGCCGTGCCGCGGGCAACCCGGATAGGTGCATGGGCAGTCTTCGTTGATCTTCTTCTCTGCACTCACGTGCGTCCTCCCTGTCTGGCTCCCAACCGATCGGAACAGGCCCATACCATAGCATGAGGCACGGCCGATCTGCCAGGAATCTGTTTGCGCGCTGCCCGGTTGGCTGCTATGCAGTACGTTCATGTCGCAGGATGTGCTCTATCACAACGCCAACGTGTTGACGGTCGACGAGGGCTGCTCGGTGCAGACCGCGTTCACGGTGCGTGCCGACCGCTTCACGGCGGTCGGCACCGGCCCCGAGTTTCGCGAACAGGCAGGAACCGCCGGGCACGCAGTCGATCTCGAAGGCCGCACGGTCATCCCCGGCTTGTGGGATACGCATTGCCATCTGTTGAGCGCCGCCGTAAGCGAGCTGTACGGCAGGATTCCTGCCGTTCGTTCGGTTGGCGAGCTTCTCGAGTATGTCGAACGGGAGGTCGCCTCGAAACAGGCGGGCGAATGGGTCACGATCGCACGGTGTTTCGCGACGCGGCTTGACGAGTTGCGGTTCCCAACACGCGCGGAGCTCGACCGTGTCGCACCGGACAACCCGGTCTTCGTCAACGGCACCTACGCCGGCGTCGTGAATACAGCCGGGCTCGCTGCCGCGGGATTCACACGCGCGACGAAAAACCCCGCTGTGTTGAAGGACCCGCAGACCGGCGAACCGAACGGACTGTTGCGCCAGTCTGCGTTTGCGCGCTTGAACATCCCGCCGGCGCCCCCTGTCTCGCACGAGGCATGGGACACGGCTGCGCGGGAGTTGATGCGCAGATATAACGCCGTCGGCATAACGCACGTGACGGACTGCCTGCGCACGAGCGAACAGCGTACGCGTTTGCAGCAACGGCTCCAAGCTGCCGCGGATCGCGCTGAGCCCATCGTGCGGTTCCTGCTGAATATCGACACCGGCCGACCGCCGGACCCGAACGCGTTGGCCGAAAGCGTGCGAAGATTGACCACCCCGCCGTTCGAGCCGGACCCGTATCTTGCGTTCGGGCCCGTGAAGGTCTTCCTGGACGGCGGCGTCCTGACAGGGACCGCCTACCTGCGCGAGCCCTGGGGCGAGCCGGCAGCCGAGATTTTCGGGGTCGATGCTCTGGAATATCGCGGCGTTGTGAACTATGCGCCTGCGCAACTGAGCGCACTGGTCGAACGCGCAGCGAAACTGGGCTACGGTTTCACCGCGCACGTCACGGGCGATGCCGGTATGGACACGCTGCTCGACGCCTATGAAACAGCCCGGCAGAGCCGACCGGATGCACCCGGCGCGCGCGGTGCGATCCATGCAAATTTCTTCAGGCCCGACATACTCGCGCGCTGCTGCGCGCTGCAAGTCGCGCTCGAAATACAGCCCGCCTGGTTCTACAAGGACGCCGACGCCATGGTCCGCATCCTGGGCGAAGACCGCTGCCGGCATTTCCACGCCTACCGCACGCTGTTGGACTCCGGTGTTCTGTTCTGCGCCGGTTCCGACCATATGGTCAAGCTCGATGCACGTACCGCGATCAACCCGTACGATCCGTTCCCGGCCATCTACGCAATGACCACACACAGGACCGAGCGCGGCCCGTGTTGGTTCCCCGAACAGACGATCGGCCGCATGGACGCACTCAAGGCCTATACGCGTAACGCTGCGCTGCGCGCGGGCAAGACGGCGCTGCTCGGCTCGATCGAGCCCGGCAAGTTCGCGGATTTCGCGGTGCTCGAAAAGGATTTCCTCACTTGCACCGACGAGGAATTGCGCGACATGCGCGTGCTCATGACGTTCGTCGGCGGCCGTCCCGTCTACCGCCACTCGTGTTTGGGATAGCGGCCCTTCAGCTGCTTCTTGACTTCTTCGTAGCCGCTCTGCCAGAAGGAACGCAAATCGTCGGTGATCTGGACCGGCCGTTGGTTCGGCGCCAGGATATGCACAAGGAGCTTCACGTTGCCCAGCGCGATCTGCGGCAAATCCGTCACGTCATAGAGTTCCTGGACGCGCAGCGAAATATACGGCTGTTTGCCTTCCTCGTAGACGACCTTCGGCGTGCGCCCGTTCGAGAGCGTAACGCGGTCGGGTACCAACTTCTCGAGCATCGCCTGCTGCGCGCCGGACAGCCAGCTTCGGACAATGCTCCGAACCGGCGTGTTCTTGAGCTGCTTGTAGCTCACAGCGCCATGGCAGATCTGTTCGAGCAGCGCGAGCCGGTCCGTATCCGTAATCGGCGGCAGCCCGAGTTCGGGGCACCAGCCGGCGAGGCCGTTGAGCCTCGCGATCCATTGCTCGACGCTGCGATCCCATTGCCGCAGCACGAGTCTTCCCTCATGCACCTCCCGCGCCAGAACCGATGCCGCCTCTTCCGGCGTCGGCTCGCCCGCGTGTCGCGTCTCTAGCACCAGATCCCGAAACGCGATATGCCAACGCGCAGCGACCCGCTTGGCAGACGTGTCGAAACGGACCTCGCGTCTCTCGCTGAATGCCCCGGGCAACATCTCCCGCAGCCAATCCTGCTCGACCGCGGTCACCAGCCCGAGCCGGACCTCGACCTCGCCGCGGCTCGTGCCGATCTCCTGTACCTCGGCGGCAACGACCAGTGCGCGCTCCCGCACGACACTGTTCTTGTCCAGCGTGCCCCGCCGGCCGCGCACCAGCTCGTAGCGCGCGGCCGCAGCGCTGCGGCGCCGCGCGAGCTGGTCGGAGAAGCCCGCGAGAATGCACCGTCGGATCGCAGCCGAAGAGGGCGCCTGTTCGAACATATCGAGCCCCTGCCCGCGTGCGATTTCCAGGAACTGCTCGTGGATCCGGGCAATGCGGCGCGCGGCCTGCGCATGGATACCGAGTTCCGCGCACGCGCCCACCGAAAAGCGCTGTTCCCGCGCATAGTGCCAAGCCCGCATCAGCACGAACAGATCGGAGTCCGTCTCCTCGCCAAACACGTCCTCACGACGTGCCCGCACCGCCCGCGGTGCGTGCCGCAGCAGAAGATTCCGCTCCTGCGTGAGCGCGGCGATGAGCGCGGCGGTGGGTACGCAACCGTAGTATTCCGCCGCGACAAGCATCCGCGCATAGCGTGGATGCGCCGGAAATGCGAGCAGTTGCCGGCCCAGCGCCGTGATCGCTTCCTCCCGCATGTCCAGTGCGCCCAGGCTCTGGAGCAGTTCGATGGCTCCCGCCAGCGCATTCGCGTCCGGCGCGTCGACCCAGGGAAAGCCGCCGACGTCTCCAATCCCGCATGCCTTCAGCAGAAGCGTGATCTCCGCCATGTCCACGCGCTGCACTTCCGGTGTTTCCCGCACCGGACGTGCGCGGTGTTCACGCTCCGTCCATAAACGGATACAACGCCCGGCTCGCGTGCGGCCGGCCCTGCCCGTCCGTTGCTCCGCAGAGGCCTGGCTGATCTTCTCGATCAGCAACGTGTTGATCCCGCGATGCGGATCGAACCGCGCCTTCCTCGCCAAGCCGCTGTCTACCACCAGCGTCACGCCAGGTATCGTCAGCGAAGTTTCCGCAACATTCGTCGCCACCACCACCTTCCGCTGTGCGCACGGCATGACCGCCGCGTCTTGCTCCGCAGACGGCAAATCCCCGTGAAGCGGCATGACCGCGAACCGCTTACCCGCGCCCGTACGCCGGATCGCTTCGATCGTGCGCCGAATCTCGTACGCGCCCGGCATGAACACCAGCACGTCCCCGTCCGGTCCGCCCGCCGCCGCACGCTCGAACTCCCGCGCCGCCACCTCCCAAACGGGCGTCTTGTCGAAGCGTACCGCCCTGGGCAGATATGCCAACGCGATCGGGTACATCCGTCCCGCCGCTTCCAGGACCGGCCAGGACGACAGAAAACCCGTACGCGCGCCACTGTCGAGCGTCGCCGACATTACGACCAGCTTCAGATCCGGCCGTATGCTCCGCTGCAATTGCAGTGCCCTGCCCAGCATCACGTCCGTGTACAAATGCCGCTCGTGGAACTCGTCGAATACGATCGCGCCTACCCCGCCCAGCGTCGGATCGCTCACCAATCGCCGAAGCAGGATCCCGTCCGTCTCATACTTGATCCGCGTCCCCGTGCCCGAACGATTCTCAAAACGAACCTGATAACCGACCTCACCGCCCAGCACGCAACCCCGCTCACGCGCAACCCACGCAGCCAACATCCGCGCCGCAAGCCGACGCGGCTCCAACACGACAATCTGCCCTTCCGCCGCCAACCCACGATCGCATAAAATCTGCGGAACCTGAGTCGATTTGCCCGACCCCGTCGGCGCTTGCACGATCACACGCGGTTCCGCATGCAACGCCGATATCAACGCATGCTCGATCTCATAGATCGGCAACCGTCCGGTCTCACACATCGCCCCTCCAGCATCCCAACGCTTTCGCACACTGACGACACCCGTAATGCACAGCTCAATCCAATGTAGAGGCTCCGCGCACGATTGGCAAACACTCGCAACCGGGTGCCCCGGTCGCGAGCGCATAGGAGAGTCCGGATCCTGTCGTCTCTGGTAGGTGTTGCAGAAACCGGCCCCCGATCAATACCCGGGATTCGCCTCAATGCGCGGCCGGCTCGGCTCGGCTCGGCTCATAGCCCCATGATCGCGCGTATCGCACGCGTGTAGCAGTCCGGACAATACCCATGCGTCAGACGACGGTTCCGCCCATCCCTTCGCGATGAGGTCCGCCACGCACCCGCAACAAAAACCCGCCCACACCCGCCGCACGCACGGAATACGCCCGCCGGCAATACCAGCGAACGCTCCGGATAACGAGGCGAGTCATACGCGCTCAAGTCTATGCGGTTCCCTCTTTCTCTCATGTCGCCACCCTCCGCTTGATTCAGCACACATCTTCAACACGCCCGTCGTCAAATATTGTCCTGCCTTTCCATACAGCATAATGCATGCCAAATCACCGACCCCAATGAGCCGCTCGCCTCACAATCCACACACTTACCCCTCCTTCTCTCCGCTTTTCCGCCTGATCTCCCGCTCCGTCACCAACAAAAAAAAACGCCATAACCCCTTGCCCCAGCACCATCCACAACCCCTCTTCAACCCTTGCTAGGTTTAAACTAGGTCTAAACAAGAGGCAAAAACGGGTGGGGTGGCGTGCGGGGCAGCGCGCGGACCGAATGGCGATGGAGCAAGAGAGTCTGCCGCGCGCTTGGAGGAGTCCCGCGGGCAAGCAAGACGCAGAACGCGTCGTTGGCCGGCGAATTGGGGGATTGACACGTGGCCCGCCGGCGGCCGCTTGGCCAGTCGAGCGTAAGCAGTCGGCCGCGCATCAGCCTGTGGGTCAGGCATGCGCGGCCGTTTCAGGCTGGTTCCGGTTCAAGAGCTCATTCCTGCGCGGGATCAAGGTCCGCCGTTCCCGGCTCGTCTGCGCCAAAGCCTCTTCTGCGCATGCCTCGCTGTCGCATTCCCTTGCCGTGTTGCCCACGTGCGTTGCCTTTGCCGTCGGCGCGCGCTTGCATACGCCGACGCACCCGCGCACGCATCTGTTCTTTGGCCTTCCGGCGCTGTTCCGGCGTCAGGATTTTGCGCAGGGCCAGCGCGTGCTGCATTCGCAGCCTGGCCAGCTCGGCATTCTTGGCCGCTATCTCGTCGACATTCGCGAGGATCTTTGCCTCGTCCACATCGTCTTGCTCCAGCAGATGCCGCTGCGTCAAACGCAGTTTGCCCAGGTCGCTCTCCAACCCGAGCATCTTGAGCCGCTGCTCGTACTGCGCCTTTCTGAGCGCGGCGATCTGCTCCTCACTCAGTCCGAGCTCGGCTGCGATTTCCGGGTTGCGCGCAATCGCCCCGACGATCCGCTCCATGCCGTCCCCGCCCCGACCCCCACCGCGCTGTCCAGCCCCGCGTTGTCCGCGGCCACGTTGCATTGCCATGGCGCCCGGCTGGGCGGTCGCCCAACCTGCAGCCAACGCCACGAGCGTCACGATCCCCACTGTCCACGTGATTCGTCCCTTCATGACGATGCCTCCTTGTTTCCATCGCCGGGCCCGCCCGTCGGGCCCCGTGCCGTCATCAGTCATAGGAACGCACTCTTCGCCCGTCTTATTGTGTCGCAAGAAAAACTCCGTACCCCGGCAGTTTGCACGCCGCCGCCTTTCACGATTCGGACCGCGCGTCCGCTGCGTCGCCATCGATCTCGAGCCGCCGTTCGCACGGCGCGACATACCGCCAGCCGGACGGTGTGACCACCACCGTGTCCTCGATGCGGACCCCGCCCGCTTCCGGGTAGTACAGTCCCGGCTCTACCGTGATGACATTCCCGCTGCGCAGACGCCCTTCCGCGGTGCTGACGGCCGGCGCTTCGTGCACTTCCAGCCCCAACCCGTGACCCGTCCCGTGAAAGAAGCCCACCGGACGCCCGTCGCGCAGCTCCGTCTTGAACCCTCGCTCCCGCAGCGTCGCCGCCGCCCGCTCGTGCACGCTCTTCGCCTTTACGCCCGGTCTTACCGTCGCCAGCGCCGCTCGCTGCGCCGCTCTGACCGCCCTGTACATGCTGCGCAGCCGCTCGGACGCCCTCCCGCGCACCACCGTCCGCGTCAAATCACCCCAGTACCCGTGCCCCAGATGCTGCGGAAAAATGTCGATCACGATGCTCTCCCCCGCGCGAAGCGGACCTTCCCCCACTTCGTGAGGATCCGCCGCCTGTGCGCCGCACGCCACGATCGCGTCACGGCAAAAACAGCCCCGCTCCAGTAGCGACTTGTTGATTGCCGCCCGCACCGCAGCGCTCTCCAGCGCCCTGCCCCCGGCCCGCAGCACGCCACCCGCATCGATGCGTGCCTCCCCGATTAACTTCACCGCACAACACATCGCAGCCACCGCCGCACGCTGCGCCTCGCGTATCCGCGCCAGCTCCACCTTCCCCTTCACCGCCCGCTGCGGGAACAACGGCTTTCCGCACGCACGCACAACGATTCCTCGCCGCTCCAGATAACGCGCAACACCAAACGGAAACGTACCCGCCACACACACGCTCTTGATTCCCAACTTCCGCAACAAGCCCAGCGCCCAGCCTCCCTGCTTCCGCCGTGTTTCTCCGCGTAGACCCAACCCCCGCGGTGTCGTCACCGTCACGCCCCGCGCGACACGCGCCGCGCGCCCCTGTTCCAGACCCGGCACGACCAACCAACGCTTTCTTCCACGTAGTAGCAGAACCACAGGGTCGTTCACCTGTAGGCCGGTCACGTAACGGATGTCGGGACACGTGTCCGAGGAGCCGACCAAAAGGATCACTGAGTCTTTTTTTCGCATTTTTCTTCTCGCCTCCCGCGTCTTGTTCACAGCATATCAGAAGCACGCCCGCCGCCGCCATGGAAAGCTGAACCGGCCCTGTTGATAGGGTTCATATCTCGCCGCGGGTTATGAACAGCCTTGCGGGCCGAGGTTACCGCACGAGCCTGTCGTGCGGGCTTTTTCGCGGGCCCATGCCGTTTTGCGGGGTCGGCGCCGGCCGCCTGTTTCTACGACGCCATGTTGACAACCTGTTGTTAACAATCTGTTGATCACAGCGCACGGAACCCTGCGAGAAACGGGCGGGAACCGGCTGCCGACGGCTGATAATGAACAGCGCGGCAAAAAAATATTTCGTACGACGTTCCTTGCATTGACAAAGCCAAAACGCACCGATAAAGTGGCTGCTGGACTTCGGGCACCAAACCTGACCGCGACGGTCTTTCGGGGGAGCATCGGCACTGTGACAACCGACGCCGCAACAGTCTGGACCAAGGCCTGCAAACACCTTCAAGATCTTCTGCATCCGGACGTCTATTCCCGTTGGATCGCCGTGATCAAATGCAAGGGACTGACGGACGACGCGCTGACCTTGAGCGTGGACAACGACTTCTATCAGACCTGGCTCGAGGAGAATTACCTGCCGCTGATCGAGAACGCGGTCAGGTGCACATCGGACCGGGAGTTGGCGATTCGCTTTGTCGTGGTCCCGCTACCGAAGGAAGCGGCAGAAGCCGAGCCGCCGAAGACAACGTTGCGCGAGCGGTTGTTGCGTCGTCCAAAATCCGAGCATCCGCTCAACCCGAAGTTTTCGTTCGACAACTTTGTTGTCGGCTCCTCCAACAATTTTGCGCACGCAGCGTCGCTGGCCGTCGCGCAAGCGCCGGCGCGCGCGTACAACCCGCTGTTCATCTACGGCGGGGTCGGGCTCGGCAAGACGCACCTGATGCAGGCCATCGGCCAACACGTGCTGACCCATTCGAAATCCAATGTATGCTATATGTCTTGCGAGTCCTTCACAAACGAGTACATCGAGGCGCTCGGGAACCGCAGCCTTGTGCAGTTCCGCAAGAAGTATCGCAGCACGCATGTCCTTTTGATCGACGACATCCATTTCCTGGCCAACAAGGAACGGTTGCAGGAGGAATTCTTTCATACCTTTAACAGCCTGTTTGATGCGCACAAGCAGATTGTCATGACCAGTGACCGGCCGGCGTCCGAGATTCTCGGGCTCGAGCAGCGACTGGTCTCCCGTTTTGAATGGGGCCTGGTCACGGAATTGCAGCCGCCCGATCTCGAAACGCGGATCGCGATTTTGCGGCACAAGAATTCCATGATGAAGGACGCGTTACCCGAAGAAGTTGTTCTGTTCCTTGCCGAGAATATCAAATCCAACGTACGCCGGCTTGAGGGTGGTTTGATCCGATGTGTCTCTTACCGGTCGTTGACCGGCCGTGAATTGACCGAAGAGACGCTCAGGTCGCTGCTCAAGGATACCCTCGAGGAGGAGAAGAAAGAGATTCTCACCTTCGATCGAATCCAGAAGACAGTCGCGGAGTACTACGATATTCGTCTTGCGGACATGACGAGCAAGCGCCGCCAGCAGGCAATTGCGTTTCCTCGTCAAGTCGCCATGTATTTGTGCCGTTCCATGACCCAATCGTCCTTGCCTGAGATCGGCGAAGCATTCAGGAAGACACATGCCACAATCTTGCATGCTTGCCGCCTCGTGGAAAGCAAGATGAAGGTCGATCCCGATTTTCAGCAGACTGTCTCGCACCTGACACAAAAACTGAGAAGATAATCAAGCGCAGACTCTGTTGAAAAATGCAGCAGATAGATTGTCAACAACGTCAAGAAAATGTGTTTTTGTTGATAGACCCGATGTTATTGAACTTTTCTTTCAACGATGTTGACAGCCTGTAATGCGTTCTTTTCAACGGTCAATCGAGTGTTTTCGGACGTTGTTTTCATTGCTGACAGACTATATGAATAAGAAGAAATATATATTACTCTATTAGAACTATAAGATGCATGTGAATAATGCGTGGAGGCAACCGTGAAGATCCAGGTTGAGAAGACCGCGTTGCTGGAAGGCCTGCAGATGATTCAGTCTGTAGTCAGTACGCGAACGACGCTTCCTATTCTTTCCAATGTCTTGGTCAGAGGCGAAGAGAACAAGCTTTGGCTGACGACAACGGATCTCGAACTTACCGTACGATGCGCCGTAGAGGCAAAGATTCTAACGGCTGGTGCCACAACGCTGCCTGCACGACGCCTGTTCGGAATTGTGCGTGAACTGCCTGCCGATGAGATCGAGATTGAAGTCAGTGAGAAAGACGAAGCCTCAATTCAATGCGGTTCCTCATTCTTCAAGATCTACGGTCTATCCGAAGACGAATTTCCGCCAATTCAGGAATTCGAGGGAGGCAACAGCTACACGATCGACCAGCGCATCTTCAAGGAAATGCTGAAGATGACCTCGTACGCCGCCTCGGCCGATGAGACGCGGTATGTACTCAATGGTGTATTCTTCAGTTTCAAGGGCGACAAATTCACCACCGTTGCCACCGACGGCAGACGGCTGGCATTGGTTGAGCAAGAAGTCGAATTCCCCGCAGATGCCGAGGCAGATGCGATTGTACCGTCCAAAACTGTTTCTGAACTGCTTCGAAACCTGGGATCGGAAGAAGCACCCTTGAAGATTCATACAACCAAGAACCAAATCGCATTTGAGTTCAGCGATGTTCTGATCGTTTCAAAGCTGATCGAAGGGACCTATCCAAACGTTCGCCAAGTCATTCCTTCCCAATGTGAAGAACGTGTCACAATAGAACGGGAAGGCCTGCTTACGGCCGTAAAGCGTGTCGCTCTGCTGACGACCGACAAGTCGAATACCGTGAAACTGTCATTCGGCCAGAACCAGTTGAAGATAACGGCGATAACACCGGATGTCGGCGAAGCGCATGAGACAATGGCGATCAAGTATGCAGGTAAGGAAATCGCGGTCGCATTCAATCCGGAATTCGTAATGGACCCGCTACGCAACATCAGCGGCGATGAAGTCTATCTCGAACTGACGGACGAACTGAGTCCCGGCGTACTGAAATGCGATGTGCCCTTCCTCTATGTCTTGATGCCGATGCGGGTAACGTGATATACTCGCTTGATCCTTACTGCCGCATGGTGTAACGGTAGCACGACAGACTCTGGATCTGTTTGTCTAGGTTCGAATCCTAGTGCGGCAGCCAACCTAAAATTCGGCATATTTCTTAGCATTCAAGGCTCATTTCTTCCCCTATTTATTGGGTTTTCTGTCTATTTTGCTTCCTCCTGTCTGTTGTCCATCTTTGCCAATGTCCGACCATGTCTAACGATGTCTGACTATGTCGAACACGTACTAAAGAGGGACAGTTTTGGGGTTAAAGGTGGACAGGTGGTGGACAGTTTCCGGGGAAGAATGTAGGCATTTCTTTGGCGGCTTTCTTCTCCTCGTACTCCTCGAAAGAGATTTGGTCGATCCTTTCCTTACCTCCCCCGGCTTCAGACAACGCAGGACGTCTCAGAAGGGGCATCAGCAGGCTCTTCTGAATCGATTGAGGAGTTGCCTTGGGTGGAGGGGGCAGGGCGGCAGAGGAAGGAATTGCAGATGAGACCTACCTCCACCCTTACACTTTTCTTCCGACCACGAATTCCTGAACTACCATTTTGTTCCGACCAGGCTTCATTTTCCGCCTCTGACTGACATAATCTTGCCGATCAGAGGCGATTTCAGGCGGTTTTCGGCATTTCCTAATTCGTTTCCCCGTTTGTCACTTTGGGGAGGGGGATTTGGGGGGATTTTTGGGGAAGCGTATCTGGACGAACGAAGCTTGCCTGGTCGTCACCATGCTCACTTCCTGAGGCCGGGTACTACGAGCACATCGCCTGGCTCCAGCAATATGCTCTTTTCATGTCCCCTCGCAATCTTCGTGAGATTGACAGGGACCTTCCGTCCATTCCGGACAACATGCGCCCGCTCTGCTCTGGCGTCAGACGCCAAGCCCCCTGCCTGGGCTATCGCCCGCAGCACGTCAGATCTCTCAGAGAACACATATCGTCCTGGCCGTCGGACTGCTCCCTGTATGAAGTAGTAGTCCTTGCCCGG
>Ga0272441_10003217_pt1 | contig 31479 bp, 33 predicted proteins | sample SSMProp6N_FD_193582 | JGI IMG/M metagenome (GOLD analysis project Ga0272441, IMG submission 193582) | Marine sediment archaeal communities from Little Sippewissett salt marsh, Falmouth, MA, United States - SSM-Prop-6N | ecosystem: Environmental > Aquatic > Marine > Wetlands > Sediment ... | reverse complement strand
GGACGGTGCCTGGTGTACTGTACGGGGCTTCCAGAAGCCTGCAGCAGCCGTTGTCAAACACACAAGCCCATGCGGCGCTGCTGTCGCAGCCGACCCTGCAGAAGCCGTCCGCCTGGCAATTGCCTCCGACCCGGTATCAGCCTTCGGAAGTGTTATTGCATGCAATCGGGAAATTGATGTGGCCTTCCTCGAAGCAGTAGGAGATCTCTTTGTTGAGTGTATCGCAGCACCTACTTTCGATACGGACGCTCTTGCCCTGCTGCAAAATAAAAAGAATCTCCGGGCACTGCAGGTTCCTCAAGTTAACCCGGTACATTGGGATGAAATGCGCACCATCTTTGGCGGCTTGCTTGTGCAGCAATCAGACCCCTGTGAACCCGATTCGGCTGAAGGCTGGAAAGTCGTGTCAGAAAGGCCGCCGTCAGAATCTGAATTCGAAACACTGCGGTTTGCATGGAAGGCTGTACAGACAGTGAAGTCCAACGCCGTTGTGCTTGCCAAATCGGAAGCGGAAAGCCGTTTTACAGTCGGAATCGGCGGCGGGCAGCCCAATCGGGTTGACTGCGTGCGTATTGCCGGAGAGCGCGCCGGGGAGCGGGGACCCGGATCTGTGCTCGCCTCTGATGCATTTTTTCCCTTCCCCGACGGTATTGAAGCGGCACAGGAACTCGGCGTCACTGCGGTGGTGCAGCCCGGCGGTTCAAGGCGGGATTCACTCGTCATCGATGCGGTGAACAAAGCAGGTATGGCAATGATCTTCACAGGCATGCGGCACTTCCGGCATTAGATGGCAGCGCCGGTTTGGACAATTTTTTTTTGCTGATTATTTATTCCTCTGCAACAATTCTTGCCCCGGCTAAGCCGGGTTAAGCCGGGACTATCCGGGGCTGGCCCGGATAGTCCCGGCAGAAAAATTAGGCGGTATTGAAAAAAGGAAACCTGTTATGGACTTAAAATTCGATCAAAATGGATTGATTCCCGTCGTGGTACAGGATGATGAAACCGGACTGGTCCTGATGGTCGCATGGGCGAATGAAACCGCCGTCCAGCAGACGATCGAAAGCGGTTTCGCAACGTTCTGGAGCCGCAGCCGCCAGGAACTGTGGCGCAAAGGCGCCACCTCCGGCAACACCATGAAAATTGTTGAAATACAGGCAGACTGCGATGCAGATACGCTGCTCTACTGTGTAAAGCCTGCCGGCCCTGCATGCCACACCGGGAATACTACCTGTTTCTACAGGACACTGGAGGAAACTCTTGCTGAATAAACTCTCTGATATTATCCAGGATCGGAAAAAGAACCGGCCTGCCGGATCCTACACAGCTGAACTGCTTGAAGCCGGTGAGGATGAAGTTCTCAAGAAGGTGGGTGAAGAAGCAATGGAAGTCATCCTGGCCGCCAAAGGCCAGGGCAGACAGCGCCTGGTCGAAGAAACGGCCGACCTTTTCTATCACGTGCTGGTGATGCTGGCTGCTTATGACCTCACACTGGCAGATGTCGAGGAAGCGCTGTGCAGGCGGCACGAGTAATTACATCCAACCGGGCCTTCGCTTGCTTCATGTATTTGCCTGTACAATAAAAACTCTATTGACAACCGATGATATAAATGGAGAGAGTATGCTTTCGAAATCGTTCGGCCCTGGTATGCTCTTCTACCAGCATGATCAATGTGACACAGCAGACCTCGTATTCACTGCCTGCAAGAAAAGCGTGGGGGTGATTCAGCAGCTCTGGGGGCTTCCTGCGCCATCCGATCTGCGCGTATATATCATGACATCCTGGCTGCAGTTCTTTTTTCACGCACCCCCTTTGCCGTATAAAATACTGATGGCGGTCACCTTCCCATTATGGGCATTCAAGACAAACCGGCTGTGGAAGATTGCCGGCGGCTGGGCACAGAACTTCGGTTCGCGAAGTACGATCGGCATCAAACCGCCGGAGCTGCTCGAACAGAGCGACCTCCGCATCGGCAAGAGAATCTTTATCCCCCAGGAAACCACAACAAAAATAGAAAATAATGCCTGTCATGAACTCACCCATGCCTTCTCACTGCACCTGCCGCTTGCCGGATGGCTGCGGGAAGGATTAACAACCTATACGGTTGACCGGTTCTTCGGCCGCCCCACGATCAAGCCGGAGACACTGGACCTCGTGCTCAATCTCGCAACTGGAGAGGATCTGTTGAATGTAAAACCATTTGACGTCTCAAATCCGGACCGCACCATCGCCCGCTTCCTGCAGGGATACTGGCTCACACGGTATCTCGAAGAGACTCATCCCGGCGTGATCCGTTCGTTCCTCCAGACGAGCATCTCTTCCAGCGAAATGCACAGAAGTATCGTAAATGGCTGCGGGAAAGACGGAGATGCCGGTGCGCAGGAGTTCTGGGAGACGATTCGGCCTGAACTCGCCGCTCACTTCAGTGTCGCAACGCACTCCTGACCATTTCCTTCCGGTTCTATCCACGCTTCTGTTGGGGTATTATTAGAGAATGGAACACTTGCGCAGAAAAACCCACAACCCCCTCTTGCGTTTTGCCTGGCTTTCCATCGGTGCCGCGGCAGCTACCATCCTGCTCAAAGGGGCATCCTACCTCATTACAGGCTCCGTTGGGCTGCTCTCCGACGCGCTGGAATCGTTCGTCAATCTCATTGGCGCTTTGATGATGATGGTTATGCTGACCATCGCTGCCCACCCGCCGGACGAAGAGCACAGCTACGGCCACGACAAGGCTGAATACTTCGCCAGCGGGGTTGAAGGAATCCTTGTGATAGCGGCTTCTGGCGGTATCATCTTCAGCGCTGTCGAACGCCTGCTGCACCCGATGCCGATTGAAAAAGTGGGGATCGGCCTGCTCATTTCCTCAGCCGCATCTGTCGTGAACCTCGTTGTCGCCCGCACCCTGCTGCAGGCGAGCAAGCGCTTTCAATCGATCGCACTTGAGGCGGACAGCAAGCACCTGATGGCGGATGTGTGGACCTCGGTCGGGGTGATCGGCGGGGTTGGAGCCGTGTCGCTGACCGGCTGGCTGGTGCTGGATCCCGTCATCGCCATCCTGGTCGCCCTCAACATTCTGCGCACCGGGTGGGACCTCCTGCGGAGAACCGTATCCGGACTGATGGACACCACACTCCCGAAGGCGGAGATAGACAGCATCAAAGAGATCCTGGAAAAATATCAGAAACAGGGTGTGCTGTACCATGCCCTGCGCACACGCCAGGCCGGGCGCCGCCGATTTGTCAGCATGCACATTCTCGCTCCTGGAGAATGGACCATCCAACAGGGCCACCACGTTCTCGAAGAAATCGAGGGGGAAATCCGGGCTTTGCTGCCGGGTATTACCGTGTTTACCCACATCGAGCCGCTGGAAGATGAGGCATCCTGGCAGGATGTGCACCTTGATACAATCGATCCTGCTGAAGAGGGCTGGATGGAAGGTTGATTTTCGCTATCCTCACAACTACAATCCCGAACGATTAAAATATCTACAAGAATAATTCTGCAGGCATACTTCCGGTTATACAACAACCGGAGAGATAGCTTCTCCCGGACAGCCTGCTATCTACATAGGAATTGGATATGAGCCATTCCCATTCTCACAACCATCCACACGCGCACCAGTCCCCCTCCAATCTCAGGACTGCGTTTTTGCTCAACCTCGGGTTTACGATCCTGGAGATCTTCGGCGGTCTGTATACGAATTCGCTTGCGATCCTCTCGGATGCCGTGCACGATTTCGGCGACAGCCTTTCGCTGGGCATGGCATGGTATTTCGAAAGCCTGGCAAAGAACGATCCGGACCACAAGTTCTCATACGGTTACCGCCGCTTTTCGCTGCTCAGTGCGCTGCTGAACGCCCTGATCCTGTTCGGCGGCTCGATCTACATGCTCTCGCAGGCTGTAAGACGGATCCTCAACCCGGAACCCAGCCAGGCAGAAGGCATGATCCTGTTTGCGGTGATCGGGATCCTGGTGAACGGTGCTGCTGCGCTCAAGCTGAAAAACGAAAATTCCATCAATGCACGTGTCGTCGCACTGCACCTGCTTGAGGATGTACTCGGGTGGGCTGCGGTCCTGGTTGTGGGCATCATCCTGCTCTTCAGCGACAGCCCCTATCTGGACCCGATCCTGTCAATGCTGATCGCGCTGTACATCGTGTACAACGTCCTGAAGAACCTGCGGCAGACGGTGAAAATCTTCCTGCAGGGTGTTCCTGCGGGGCTGTCACTGGAAGACATACAGGATCGGGTGCTGCCTGTCGAGAACGTGGAGTCGATCCACCATCCGCATGTCTGGAGCCTGGACGGCGAGCGCCATGTGCTCACCATGCACGTGGTCGTCCCGGAAGATACGACTCTTGATCAAGCACGCTGCGTGAAGAACGACATCAAGGAGGCACTCTCTCCGCTCGATATCTCGCACCTCACCATTGAGATCGAGTACGGCGAATCAGACTGCACAATGGCGGGGTGAATGCAGGCGGGGCTGGTATTCCCGGTGCCGTTGGATAAATGAATTGTTTGAATAATCATCCCGTTTTGAATTGCACCCCCTATTGAAAACCCGCATTAAGTGTTCCGATTGGTTTAGGCAAGATTACTTGATATATTTTTGCCGGGACTATCCCGGCTTATCCGGGGCAAAATAAACTGCCGATTCTCTCTTTTGAAGCAAAACTTGTTGCCCCGGGATAGTCGGGGTAATCCGGGGCAAGTTTATTTGCACATGTGCAATGATTTGCTATTCCTTTTGCCAACACTCTGTCGGGCTCAGCCGGACTCAGCCCGGCATTACACGGAACCGGCTCTTTATGAATCCTCTTTCAACTCCTGTAGCCGCTTGATCAACCTCAGAATCGCATACATGTACAGAAGCATAATCAGGAACATGAACCCTTCCAGAATCTGCGTTAAAAGTGTTTGTCCCTCCCTTTGCTGAAACACAAAGATGAACGCAGGCAGCAGGATTACCAGCAGTCCCAATACCCGCTGGTATTTTTTAATCTTCGACTGGTTGTCCGTGTAGATCTCAGCGGTTTCTCCTTCCGCCACCTCTTTGCGGAAGTACTGCCAGCCCCCCATTTCACCCACCCATTCCCAGCCTGCATCACGGAACAGCTGAAAATAGTCCTCCCGGTCCTGCTTTTTTTTTAACGACGTATAATCCAGGCGATACACCTCTCGCTGCGGTTTTCCTTTCCTGAACTCATACACCAGTGGGAAGCCAACCCCGTTGAGATGATACCCTTCCTGAGCCATTTCCCCCAGCCAGGCTTCCTCCTTTTCATCCTGCCACGCACCGAAAAATTTTACTTTACGAAAAATCTCTCCAGACATCGCCTCTACTCCTCACCGCCCGGGTTGCCCTTGCCGGCAGCTTCTCTGCCGTACCGCAGCATCAGGCCGTACCGTTCTACCTGCTCCTTCAACACCTCCAGACCCATGGTTGTAAGCTGGTATACCTTGCGGCGGTCTTCCTCCCGCACCATCTCGATCAGCCCCTCCTTCTGCAGCGTGGTGAATGCGCCGTAGAGTGTGCCCGGGCCGATGGTCACGGCTCCGGCACTGACCTCTTCCGTCTTCTGCATCACGCCGTATCCATGCATGGGTTCACGCAACGCCGCCAGGATGTAGAACGTGCTTTCCGAAAGGGGTAGATAATCAGATGGTTCCTTGCCTTTTGCCATCGTAAACCGCCTTTTTATATCGCCAGATGGTATATCGTTTTGCGATATACTACCACACGATATATCGTGAGTCAATATAGTGATTTCTCTCCTGTGTAAAAGGGAGGAATGCAGCCAGAACAGGGTATACAATGCCTGTATACTGAACCAGTCTGCCGCACCTTTATCAGAGAGTTATTATGCCAGAATCAAAACCTGCTCTTTTAAAACCATGGAACTATTTTCTGCTGACTCTTGGATTGACATGGCTGTTCTGGATCCCGGCAGCTCTAGCCGGCGTTCCTGAACCTGCCCTGCTTCCAACTGTTTTGCATTACATCGGCGGAAGTATGCCGTTTCTGGTCACACTTGGGCTTCTCTTATTCAGGGAAGACCGGGCATATCGCCAGGAGTACTGGCAGCGCCTCGTGCAGTTCAAACGTATTCCGTGGGCCTGGCTCCTGCTGCTTGTTGTCCTGACCCCCCTGCTCGCTGTGCTGGCAGGAACCCTTGATTCTTTGATGGGTGGTGCCGGTCTCGAACTGGAAGCCTCTTTCAACGCCGGTCCGTTGTCCCTTCTTTCCTTTGCCCTGTTCATGCTGCTCTTTGGGCCGCTGCCTGAGGAAATGGGCTGGCGCGGGTATGCACTCGACTGGCTTCAGAACAAACACACCCCTCTCCTATCCAGCTTTATCCTCGGTGCGATCTGGGGATTATGGCATGTGCCGTTATTCTTTATCGAGGGATCCTATCAGTACGCCTTGCGAGGGACACCAACCCTGGCGTATTTCTTCATTGGAATTTTCCCAACCGCCCTTATCATGACCTGGATTTTCAACAACACTCGCCGCAGCACACTCTCCGCTGTCCTCCTGCACTGGCTTGTGAATATGACCGGTGAGTTCATGGAACTCAGTCCACAAGGAGAACTTTTTAACACACTCCTGTGGATCCTGGCCGCCGTGCTGGTCGCGGTGATATGGAGGGCAGACAAGATGGATGGAAAACTTGCCGCTCCACAAAAAAACTGACACTGTTCACCATCTAGTTTACATCCGGTTGCCAATTTTGCCGCCTTCTCCTATGATTGGTTTTCTTACGGCACTGATCCGGGACAATTCTTCTGACAGTTCGAAACTGCATCCAGGTCTTGTCCCCGGCAGTGAAATCATCTAACCCTCTGGAGGTATACGTATGGCTGATATTCGAGGTGCAATGGAATGGACTTTTTTCCAGGAGATAAAAGTTCCCAATGATATACAGAATATGCTGGTTGAAGGAGAACATGCTGTTGCAGCCTACAAAACCGTGCGGGATGTGGCCACCATCACGAACAAACGTATTATGATTGCCGATAAACAGGGCGTAACCGGTAAAAAAGTTGAGGTTTACACCATTCCGTTCAAATCGATCGTGATGTATTCTTCGGAAAATGCCGGCGCCGTTCTGGACTTTAATGCGGAACTTGAATTCTGGACCCTTGCAGGGCGTTTCAAACTCAAGCTCAAGAAGGGCATCGACATACGCAAGCTGGACCGCATCATCGCCCACCATATCCTTTAGAAACTATCCGAGTTGACCCGGCTATTCCATACACAGGTCCTCGGTACACCTGGAAAGATCGAGCCCCAGTGTACGAGCCAACGGATCAGGTATGATCCTGTCGAAACCGTACAGTCGTCCTGCCTGCATCCACCCGGGTATGGAATACTCACAAGGTACGTGAGCCCATGCAAAAACAAACTGCTTTCAATTTTCTTCTGGCCCTGACTGTTCTGATTGTTTCAGGCTGTGCTCAGCCGCAGTACTTCGACCCGCTTCCCGGTGTCCGGTTCGGCGTGAATGCTCACATGCCTGAGGATCCGGTTCTCGATGCACTGGAGGAGACCGATGTGAAATGGCTGCGGCTTTCGATCCCCTGGAGCCACATCGAGGTTGAGCAGGGCGTGTACGAATGGGAATTTCCCGATGACCGTGTCGCGGAGATTTCCAGCCGCGGCTATCATATCTTTCTGTCCATATCCGAAACGCCTGCCCGGGCGAACACCTCTGGCTCTTCAAACCTCCCGCCGGATAATCCGGCTTTGTGGGAGGAGTTCATGTTCCAGGTATCCAGCAGGTACAGCGGCCAGGTCGAAGCGTATGGCATCTGGAATGAGCCAAATGACGGCGGCGGGGAATATTTCGACGGAACACCTGAGGAATTCCGCGACCTGATCCTGATCCCCGGCTGTCGCGGTGTAAGACGCGGCGATCCGTATGCAAAGATCGCCGCTCCCGGAATCACCGTCCACACGGACTGGTCCGAATGGATGGAGCCAATCTTCACCGAGGAGGTACGGGAAATGGTCGACATCGTATCAGTCCATGTCTATACCCGGGGCGATGCCCTGGACCTGTTCTGGGATGTCGATTACCGGGATACGAACCTGGGAGACATCAAGCCAGTCGAGTACGTTCTGCGTAAACTCAACCTTGAGGAATATCCGCTCTGGATCGAAGAAACAGGTTGGCCGACCGGCGGTGAAATGGGCATTTCCGAGGAAGAGCAGGCTGCTTTCCTCAATGAACTGCTGATCGGACTGTCCGAACGGGAAGAGATAGACCGCACCTTCTGGTATGATGTCGTGGACGACCCGGCGCCCGGGGATCCATACTACAACTTCGGCCTCTTCCATGAAGATCTGACACCCAAACCTGCTGTCGAAGTCTTCTACGATTTCAGGATCGACTGATTCTTACGGGGGAAGTGTCGGCCTTCCCCCACAGAACCCCCTGTTCTGCTGTAGGATAGAGATGCAGCAGAACACAGATTCGAGGCGTTTCCTGAAAACCAAAAATCCAATTTCACCTGAGCAAGTTTGGAATAGAGGTCAAGATGAACAGCGAAAAACTGTATACAGAGAAGGTCACTTCACTCCGGACGGGATTGTTATTTCTCGGGCTTAGTGCGCTTTTTGCATGGCTGGCTTTCTGGAAACTTCAGCGCATCCACTCAGGCGCTCTGACAGGTATCTTTCTACTGCTTACAATCATGTTTCTTTTCTATACCCTTAACTACAGAACCCTGGTGATCGAAATCTCGAAGGAAGAAGTCACACTCCGATTCGGCTTGTTCCGCTGGCAGATTCCACTGAATACAATCGCTTTCTGTTCCCGCGATACGGCTTCTTTGTGGAGGATCGGCGGCGCAGGAATCCATTTCAGCTTTTTTAACAAGCGCTATCGTGCCATGTTCAATTTTTTGGAGCACGATCGTGTAGTTCTTGGTTTGAACAAGAAGAAAGGGCCGGTTTCAGAAGTTGCCTTTTCTACAACAGAACCTGAAAGAGTAATGGATATTATCCTTTCACAGATAAACCAGGGGGAAACTGCCTGACATGGCTGAGCCTGTCACACCACGGAGGCACAAAACACATGATTGATCCCTATGATTACGAAAACCGCACCGGAGTGCTTCCTGTTTCCTGGGAGATGTTCCACGGCCTGTGTAAAGGGCTTTCACAGACAGCTGCAGCATTCGACCCGGACATCATCCTGCCGATACTTCGCGGAGGTATTTTTCCGGGCACACAGATCGGCTTTCTGCTCCAGGCAGAGGTGCATCCAATCCGCCTGACAAGGCGGGAGCATGATGAACCGGTTTTCGACAAACCGCGCTGGTTCATTGAGCCTCCTGAATTCATCAAAGGCCTGCGCGTCCTGATCGTTGATGAAATCTCGAGTACTGGAGAGACTCTGGCCCTGGCACGAAAAAAGGCTCTATCCCTGGGCGCTGCCTCGGTCATGTGTGCTGTATTGTATGCGCACGCTCGCGGTTCGGTTGAGCCCGACTTGATCGGATTGATCAGCGACGACCTTATCCTGAATCCATGGGACCGGGAAATCTTCCGGAAAGATTCCTTTATCCCACACCCCGAATACGTGGACGCACTTTCCTCACAGAAGGAGCAGGAAGCCGGCAGCCTGATGTCCTGCCCTGCACCGATTTTCCCGGTAAAAAGCTGATTTTTATTCTGCAGCAACCTGAAACTTTTGGTGTATCCCCGGAATGAGTTCTGTCCTGTCCCAGGTCGAGTCTGAATCCTCAATCCATCATATCTCTGCCGCTGAATCTGCGGTATGATGGCCTTATGTCCCGCCGTCTCGTGTGGCCTTTCGCATTCAACTTTTTCCATTTCGCTGCCGTTGCGGCTTCCATGCCGTTTCTTGTCCTGCACTACCAGCAGCTGGGTTTTACTGGCACACAGATTGGCCTGCTTACCGGTATCACACCTCTTGTAGCACTCGGTTTCACTCCAGTCTGGACCGGGTTGGCCGACAGGTTCAACAGGCACAAGCTGATTCTGGGTTTTCTTCTTTTATCCGCCGCTGCCGCCTTTTTTATATTTCCGCTGTTTAAACCCTTCTTGCCCGTTCTGATTATTGCAGTCACGTACAACATTTTCTTTGGGCCGCTCACTTCCTTTTCCGACAGTTCCGCCATGGCCATGCTTGGAGACCAGAAAAACCTGTACGGCCGTGTCCGCCTGGGCGGCACCATTGGCTACGGTATTATGGCGCTGATCTCCGGATCCCTCGTTCAACTTCTCGGGTTGAAAGCTGCATTCTGGAGCTGCTCAGGTTTACTGCTGGCTAACTTCCTGGTCAGCCGAAATATGGACTTCAGCGAAACAGAACAGCAAGAAATCAACTGGAAAAAAACACTTCGGCTTCTGGCCAACCGGCAGTGGTTCTTTTTTATAGTGCTGGCATTTTCCGGCGGGATTTCTCTCGGTGTGCTCAACAATTACCTCTTCCCACTCATGCGGGACCTCAATGCCAGCGAAACCGCAATGGGCTTCGCTCTGACGATCGGAACACTTGCAGAAGTGCCGGTTATGATTTTTGGTGACAGGCTTCTGAAGAGATTCGGATCCGAAGGCCTCCTAAAAACTGCTCTCCTGATAACCGTTGTTCGCTTATTACTTTGCTTTTTTGCAGGCACTCCCACTGCAATTCTCCTTATCCAGCTGACCAACGGGATGACCTTTCCTGCTTTCTGGATTGCAGGAGTTTCGCTTGCAGATGAAAACGCACCACCGGGCCTGCACACAACAGCCCAGGGAATATTCAACGTTCTCGTCTGGGGCGTTGGCAATGCCGCCGGGGGCTTTGCCGGCGGCCCTCTGCTTGAAATGTATGGCAGCAAGAGCCTTTTTCTTGTTTCTGGCATCGTTGTCCTCGGGATCCTGATCCTTGTTTCAGTCCTTCAGTGGGTATTCCAACAAAATGAGAAGTTGAAACAACCTGTCTAATAGATCAGGTAGATATCTCAATATCAGCCAGGAGGAGAAATTATGGGCACACAATTTAATATGATTGGAATATTTGTTAAGGACTTGCCCGCCATGGTCTCGTTTTACCGTGATGTACTCGGGGTTGATATCAACGGGGATGGAGAGGGGCCCTATGCTGAGTTCAAACACGAAGGCATCAGGTTCTCGATGTACACACGCAGCCTGCTGCCCGACCTGCTCGGGCAGGAGCCCTCCTACCCCAAAGGCTTGAACGGTACCTTCGAGCTTGCCATTGACCTGCCCATCTACCAGGACGTAGACCGGGAGTTCGCCCGGATTGTCGAAGCCGGAGCCGCACCGGTATACACACCGCGCAATGAGCCCTGGGGAATGCGGTCTTCCATGATCGCCGATCCGGAAGGGAACCTGATCGAAATCGGTTCCTGGAACAGCGGTGCGGAGCAATCCGAAAGGGCTGCTTGATAAAGTAACTATCGGGATAGTTCAATCAAAATCGCATGGTCTCAGGAGATGCAGGGTGAATCCTTTAGTTTTCAGCAAGAGAAACCGGGTATTCATCACCCTGCTTGCTTCCCTGCTCCTTGGCTGCCTGTTCTGTTCCACCGGGCCTGGCTCATCGCCACCTTCAAGTACCGGCCGGACTCCCCGGCTGGCCCTGTGGCTGGCAAAAAAGGACGAGCTTATCGCACACCAGGATGCCTCCTATGATCTGGTTATGACCGGCTGGCTTACATCAGAGGAAGCCGATGCCATCACCGCCAGGGCACCGCAGGCAAAGCTGCTCGCAGGCCTGACGCACACCTGGATCCTGGAGGATCCCGGCTGGCAAACCCTTCTTGTTACTGTTGCAAACAACGGCGACCCGGATGGTCCGCTTCAGATCACGGATCAGATGAGACTAAAGCTGGATAACAATGGCGATGGCCTGCTGGACGAAAACTGCTCCCCACCCGGGTGGGACCAGATTTCCGCAATGGACCCGCGTGATCCTGCATGGCGTGAACTGATCCTCGCTTTTTATCAGAACACGGCTGCACAGCCCCGGCATGATGGCGTGATCGTCGACATGGTCGATGCCTACCCCTTTTGTGACGGGGGCTGGTCGGAGAATGTGCCGGAGCCGATCACGGAAGAAGAATGGGCTGTCTCGCAGGCACAGCTGCTCAGCCTTATCCGGGACAATGTTCCCGAGGATAAATGGGTTTTCGCAAATGCCGGGGCAGACTTCCCTCCCGGCTCTCCCTTTGTGCAGTACATCAACGGGTACGTGCTGGAGAATTTCCTCGGTTCCTGGGGAGCAGATCTGGAGCAGGGCCTGGCCTCAGCCCGGCGGGCACTCGATACAACCCGTGAGCCGCACATCGTCGTCTTCGCCGTGGATACAGAGGACACCGGTGTGATCGACTGGAATAAAGTCCGGGCCGGCCTCGCTGCCAGCCTGCTGCTCGACAATACGTATTTTGCGTTCGACTCCGGGCCGGCCGATCATGGCGGCGTGATGGACTGGTGGCTGCCTGAGTATGACTTCGATCTTGGTGAACCTCTCGGACCATTCGAGGAACAGCACGGATGCTACCAGCGCAGCTTCGAGAACGGCACAGTTCTGATTGCGTCTGTCAGCGACTGCAGCGTGCAGCTTGAAACTGAAGCCGTGGACATATTCAGCGGGGAAGCAGGACTTCTGTTCGAGATTCCTGTCGGTGATGCTTTAATCCTGGAACAAAGAAAATAGAGGCCTTCGCTTTACACAGATCCCTGGTTCAATGCTCTTCTGATTGATGCTTGAACTGAGTCTCATACAGATGCGCATACACCCCTCCGAGCTCGCGCAGCTCCTCATGCGTACCCTTTTCCACGATCCGGCCCTTGTCGAGCACCAGGATTGTATCGGCCGCCAGGATGGTTGAAAGCCGGTGGGCGATAACCAGGCTTGTCCGCCCCTGCAGAATCTCCTGCAGCGCGCTCTGGATCAGGGCTTCCGACACGGAATCGAGATGCGACGTCGCTTCGTCCAGGACCAATACCTGCGGATCCTTCAGGAACACACGTGCAAGTGCGATTCGCTGGCGCTCGCCGCCGCTGAGCCGGTAGCCGCGTTCTCCCACCACGGTATCATAGCCGTCCGGGAGAGATGCAATAAAGTCGTGGATATTGGCTGCTGTCGCTGCGGATGTAACCTCATTTTCGGAAGCTCCCGGCTTTGCATACAGCAGGTTGGCACGGATGGTGTCGTAGAAAAGGAATGTTTCCTGCGTCACCATGCCGATGTTCTCAGACAGAGAGCTTAAAGTGACATCTTTCAGTTCATGACCGTCGAGCAGGATACAGCCCTTTGAGGGATCATACAGGCGGGGGATCAGGTACGTTATGGTTGTCTTTCCCGCTCCGCTGGCACCAACAAGCGCAGCAAGCTGCCCGGGCTCGATCTTGAAAGAGACATCCTGCAGTGCCCAGCGCTCTTCCTCCTGTGAATGATCTCCATCCTGATTACGGTGTGTTGCCCTGCCTCGTTTCAAATGCGCCGCTCCACCGCCGTGCCAGTCCATGCGGGCAATTTCCTCCAGGCCGATATGCTCGTCATCAGACAGTTCGTAGGCAAAAGACACTTCCCGAAACTCAATCCTTCCATTCACCGTTTCCAGGTCCATTGCACCCGGGGCATCCCGGATTTCAACCGGAATATCAAGCACCTCAAAGACCCGTTCAAAACTGACAAGACTGCGGGCAAACTCGACCTGTGCATTGGTCAGCGAAACCAATGGGGAATACATCTGCGAAAGATAGCTGCCAAAGGCAACAATCGTTCCAATGGTGAATTCACCACGCAGAACCAGATGTCCACCCACCCAGAACACCAGTGCGGACCCAATCGCGCTGATCGTCCCCAGCAGCATGAAGAGCCAGCGGGAAGTCACAGCCGACTGGATGCCGATATCCCGTACACGCCGGGCATCGCGTCCGAAGCGCTCCAGTTCCCGCTTTTCTCGGCCAAACAGTTTGACCAGGAGGGCGCCGCTGATGTTGAGGGTCTCGTTCATGGTGGCGTTCATTTCCGCATTGTATTCCATCGAACGCCGGCTCAACCCGCGCAGGCGGTTTCCAATACGTTTTGCAGGAAGCAGGAACAGCGGCAGAATCACCAGGCCCAGCAGTGTTAGGCGCCACTCGAGGGCAAACATGATGCTGAGCGTGCCCACCAGGGTCGCCACATTCGAGATCATCTGCACAAGCGTGCTGCTTATGGCGCGCTGCGCACCGATCACATCGTTGTTCAGGCGGGACATCACCTCGCCGGTCCGGGTTTTTGTAAAAAAGCGCAGCGACATCCTCTGGAAATGGCTGTACAACGCCCTGCGAAGGTCGAAGATTACGCCTTCACCAATCCCCGAATTCAACCTGCGCTGCCATACGCCAAGAGCGCCTCTGGCCAGAGGGATGCCAATCATGCCCAATGCCAGCCAGTTCAGGCGGTTTACGTCCCTGTTCGGTACAGCATTGTCAATGAGGTCGCGGTACAGGAGTGGGGAAACCAGGGAGATCCCGGAAGTCAGCAGGATGGCAAGGAGCAGCTGTACGACAGCCCAGCTGTACGGGCGTGCATACGCCCATACCCGGGCCAGCAGTTCACGCGATACGGCAGGCTGGTCCTGCTCTTCATCATACTTGATATACGATCTCCAACCGCCGCCGTGCATACCCATGTATTACCGCCTCCATATATTTAAAAGAAACACAAAGTGCGGTTATTATATTCCAGAAAGTATTCGTATCGAAACCGGAGAATGAAGCAAGGGAAAATGCGCCCTATACTCTCGGAGGAACAGGGCAATCGCATTATCTGCTTTGTACCATCAGCTCCTTCCATTCCCATGCTTTGCTCCCTTTATCGCCGCGCCATCGAGATCCCTCGCAAGCTCGGGATGGGTATCAAGTGTGGGGAGTTTCTCCCCAAACCCCTCTTTTCAAAACACTGATAGTATGCAGAATACACTGCAATGTTCGTTTCTGTCATCAACTGTTTTACAATCACCCTTTTCCATCCAAAAAACCTCTGTTATCCTGAGGCAGTGAAGAATATCTGCTGCATCCTGCAGCTCATGCGAAACAAAGGCCGGCACAAGCCCATAACAGCTTTGTACCATCAGCTCATTCCATCCCCATGCTTCGCTTTCTTTATCTCCGCGCCATCGAGATCCCTCGCAAGCTCGGGATGGGTATCAAGTGTGGGGAGTTTCTCCCCAAACCCCTCTTTTACATGCGCTGATTACGCTGATTGCTACAAATTCCGGGATATGGATTTCTACATATAGACTCGGAGTAAATGAAAATCTGTCAAGTTCTTTTGAACAGTTTTCTTCTGAAATCAGAGATCGTTTCTCCTGTAAAAGGGTAGAAACAATGATTGCGTGTATTGGGAGCGCCAACCATCCGGTTGGCACTTTTGAACCATTTGCAATGAAATTCCACTCACAGAAATACGTATTAGAAAAATGCTGCCCCCATCATTTCTTTCACAACTCCACAAAGATCCCTCGCAAGCTCGGGATGGGTATCAAGTGTGGGGAACTTCTCCCCAACCCTCTCTTTTCAAAACACCGATAGTATGCAGAATACACTGCAATGTTCGTTTCTGTCATCAACTGTTTTCCAATCACCCTTTTCCATCCAAAAATCCTCTATCCTCCTGAGGTAACGAAGGATCAGTGATACTTGGCTTTGACCAGTATCTCCTCATGGGCATTTTCTTCATCTGCAAACAATAATCGTAGGGGTCGGACCCAGGTGTCCGCCCTGCATTCGCATAGTTCAATACTCAACTCGCACCCAGGGGTCTACAACATGGGTCGACTCGTGGATCGACACATACAAATATCATTCATAGCTGCGAACTCTCCCTCAAATCGTGAACATGAATGAATGATCCAGCATACTCACTTGTCTTGATAATGCAATTGCCCTGTTATGAGGAGCGTTTACGCTCATTTTTACAACATCCTGTTGTACAATAGCCGGAATAATTCGTTGATTCTGGAGATATTCTTGCTCGAACACATCCTTATCGGTGTTGGGTTTGCCTTTGCCGCGGCTGTGCAGCCGGGGCCGTTCCAGGCTTTCCTCCTCGCACGTACAGTCGAGAACGGCTGGAAACGGACACTGCCGGCTGCCTTTGCCCCGCTCCTGAGCGACATCCCCATTATCCTGCTGGTTCTGTTCGTGCTCAATAACCTCTCTGAGAATATCCTCCTCGGGTTACAAATCGCTGGCGGACTGCTTCTGATCTACCTTGGTATCGATGCATACCGACGTTCGCAAAAACCCGTTGAAGAGAAGCAGGATGACAAAACCGGAAAGCCGCGCACGCTCTTCGAAGCAGCGTTGATCAACCTGCTGAATCCCAATCCCTACCTGAGCTGGGCGCTGGTGTTGGGACCTGCCTTTATGGAAGCCTGGAGACAGAAACCTTCCTACGGCGCATCACTGATTATTGCATTCTATGCCGTGATGGTGGGCTCCCTGTTATTGCTCATCATCCTGTTCGGCACAACAACGCTGCTGGGCCCTCGCGGCCGGCGGATTCTCGTCCTTGCTTCCGCGGTTATTATGGCTGCCGTTGGGCTTTACCAGCTCGGGACCAGCCTGTACACGCTGTTCACATGACTCTGTACACATCCAGGAGATACCGATGAACACTCTTTCTTTATCCGAACTCGTAGACTTCCTGCTGGAAGCCAAAGCCGCCACCTATGCTGCCGGCGGCGGCAGCAGTTCCGCAGTCGTCGAGCCGCTTCTGCAGAGCTCCCACCAGCTCGAGTTCCTCTCGGGAAGCCTGCTCTACCGCGATATCTACTTCGGCCAGGCCTACTTCGCCGGCCAGGAGACCGTTTACAACGATCTGTCCGCTGTCTGGAGTATGTGCTATGCCGGCGGCTGGACGGAGGGGTTAAACGAGCCGGAACTCCAGGGGCCGTTGGGTGCCTTTCTCCAGTCTGCACTGGGCAAGGTTCCGCGTGAAATCCCTTTCCGGGGGCCCCTCAAATTCACATCGAATGACGGTATGAACGTGTATATCAACGAGCCATCCGGTTCGGTAGAAAGGTTTGCCGGCCTGGAGAAGATTTTCAGAGAAGGCGTGATTGTGTATGAGCTAAACTACTGCGGCGGCCTGCTGAGGTGAGTCCTCCAAAATAGTCCCTGTTCTCATTATCAAAACCAGAGTGTGATTTTTCGCAGCTGCGAACCATCCCGCATCCTCAAATTCCAAAAAAAAGCAGGGCAATCGCATTATCAGACAAGTAAATGTGCTCGATCACTGGTTCTTCTATTCATTCATGCTTACGAGTTTAATGCCCTTAAATTGCGAACATACTATCAACGTGAGATATCAGAGCTCCTTCACAAGAGAATAATGGCATGCCGGTGAAGATTACACTGTCATCCCGAACTTCAGTGAAGGATCTCTATAAGAGTGTCTGGCCTGGAAGATCCACTGGTAAATCAAAGCGCAGCGGAAATTCATACCGATTTGTTTCTATATACCCGAGTCGCGCAGCAGTTAGAGAAACATATCAGAGATCCTTCGTTTCCTCAGGATGACAGAGGAAATTTGAAATACAGTTAATGAAGTAAACCTATTGGTGCAGTATCCAAAACATCTGCATACAATCAGCGCAAGTTAAATAGGGGGTTGGGGACCTTCTCCCCACAATTCTTTTCATCCCGAGCTTGCGAGGAATCCCAATGGCACGGCGATAATAGGTGCGAAACATGGGAATGGAAGAAGCCGACGGTACAAAGCTGGTATAGGCCTATACAAGCCGTTTCAACCTGCTGCCAGAAGACGGCTGCAGAGATCCTTCGTGACTTCGGAGGACAGGAGGGGGGAGGCATACCGGGGAGTGAATATATCAGCCGGAACCAGCGCTTCAGCGATAAACAAGAGGGGGTTGGGGAGCTTCTCCCCACAATTCTTTTCATCCCGAGCTTGCGAGGGATCTCGTTAAGAAAGTACTGACCCATGAATTCGTTTGGAAAATGCGTTTACCCTGGATACTGCATACAGTAACCAGAATGTGTTGTATGATTGTGGGGTGTATAGAAAGATAGCCTGGCCGTTCTCCTTTTACTTCTTCAACTTTGCAGCCTCCGCTGCCGTACTGCCGTACGTTGTACTTTATTATCAGGAACTTGGTTTCAGCGGCACACAGATCGGCCTGCTGACGGGAATCACACCGCTTATTACACTTGTCAGCGCGCCATTCTGGACCGGTTTGGCTGATACCACCCGCCGTCACCGCCTCATCCTCGGAATCGTCCTGCTGATTGGATCGGTTATCCTGGCTGTTCTCCCGCTCCTGAGAGTCTTCCTCCCCGTATTTCTCCTGATTATCGGCCTGAACCTGCTCCTTGGTCCAGTCAACTCCTTTTCTGACAGCGCTTCCATGACTATGCTCGGGGAGAAAAAGGAGCTCTTTGGCAGAGTTCGGCTTGGTGGGACACTTGGTTACGGAGTATTCGCCATTCTTTCCGGAACCATTGTCCAGAACCTTGGTTTGAGAGCGGCTTTCTGGGTCAGTGCCGGTGTGATGTTTGCTGCCTTTATCGTTTCCCGGAAGCTTGAATTCAGCACAGTGGAATCTGTAAGGGTTGAGGGGGGCGGCCTCCATTCGCTCTTGAAAAATCCGCGCTGGATCGGATTCCTTGTTCTGGCGTTTGCCGGCGGTTTGTCTGTTGCCGGTTTGAATTCCTATATTCTGCCTTACATGGGGGAAATAGGCTCCAGCGAATTACTTATGGGCATCGCACTTGCATTCGGCACGGTATTTGAGATTCCGGTCCTCTTTTTTGGAGACCGCCTGCTGAAGAAACTTAAACCCTGGCGGTTATATACCCTGTCACTGGTTCTGTCGGGGATACGCTTTCTGCTCTATGCAGCAAACCCTTTTCCGGCAGCAGTCCTTGCCATTCAGATGCTGAACGGGTTGACGTTTCCAATCATGTGGGTAGCTGGTGTGGCGTATGCGGACGAAATCGCACCTGAAGGGTTCCGCACTACCGCACAGGGGATCTTTTCTGCATTTGTAGTGGGTATCGGCAATGCAGTGGGGAGTTTCCTTGGGGGAATCCTTTTACCGGTGCTGGGCGGGCGCGGCGTTTTCCTCGTTTTGGGATCGGGCATCCTGCTGTTCCTGATTCTCGGCACACTCCTGCACAGGTTCTACGAGCGGAAATCTGCCTGATCGAATAGGATAGTCACTTATTGATGAGATTGATCCCGGAGAACAGGAGTAGAACTTTTCCGCTTAATCATAGAGACCTATAATCAAAACACCTGCAGGTCTTATTAGCATTGGTGAAACGAGCTGCTGTCCGGCAGCAGACACGATCGGGGGGCCATACATGAGAAAAGGCCGATTCTTTCAATATCAATGGGTGCTGTTGTTCTTGCTGTTTGGCTGTCGGGATTCACACCCTGCCCCGGATTCAACACCCTCGCCGGAAACAGATGTTGTTGAGCAGACACCTGTTCAAGCAGAGACAGATCTGATTCCTGTGATCTCAACGGATACACCCCAACCCATTCAGGCTGCAGCAACAGAGGAGATAGCTCCAGTAATCCTTGAATGGAACGAGATACCAGGCGACTTTCTTGAGTGTGGGGTTTTATTTTTGCTTCAGTATAAAAATATGCTTGAAAATCCGATAGAAGTTGACCTGTATTCTTTCTCTCAAGAAGACAGAGATTTGAACCAGGTTCCATTTGATCTTGATCCCGGGTTATTGGGGAATTTCCATGTTACTCCTGACAGGGATTGGATGATTTTTAAATATGGGAATTCAACGGAAAACACAGAAAAGGATTATCTCGTTCTTTCAACCACAAACGTATCAGAGAAAAGAGTTGTGCCATATTATTCACAGATCTGGACAAATACAATCATTGGATGGGCTGCGGATAATGAGAACCTGATGATCGTTCCTCGAAATTGGCCTTCCTATACACTCTACTTGTTCAATCCTTTCACAGGAAACCAGCAGCTTGTGGAACCCGATTTTCTACCGGCGGGGAGAGAGATAAGTGAAAACTCTTGGGCAGTATTTGGGTTAAGTGTAGCGTATGATCCCACTTTCACCAGAGTTGTCTACAGGGAAGATGAGGACACCATGGTGCTCTGGGATCTTGAGGATGAAAAAGAAACCTGGAGAATTGATGATCCTGCGACTATGGAAGATAATGCTCCAATCTGGTCACCTGATGGATCATATTTTGTGATTCTGGATAATTTTACTGAGAGACCAGATTTATTGGATCAGGAACCATACCAGATAGTCATTATCGACCGAAACGGAAACGAATTCTGGCGAAGTGAAGAGCTGCCCTTCTTTACTCGCATGAGATCAACCGCTACTGTCTCCTGGTCGCCCGATAGCAAATATCTGCTTTATCATTGGATAAATATGGAGGAAAATGACTTACACACTTTCGTTCTGAATATCGATTCCTTTGAGGAAACGGAATACAGTTTCTGGGGAAAAGGACCTGTTTGGTCACCAGATAACAATCAATTTATAATTAAACAATGGTCTTTCGGGCTTGACTGGAATGAAGTAGGTGATTTCCCCTGTGTTGTCTTGGATATAGAAAGCGGAGAAACGATCTATATTTCATGTAACGACACATTACATCCAGTTGCATGGTTGAATAATGAACCCTGAGGTTTCTGTTCTTATAGAAAAAGGGTGTAGCATCTCTCAAAGAATTTTATCCAAATGAGTAAATTGCAGGTATTGATTGTTTACAAAAAATCCCCCATTATCAGATGATGCGGGCATCTGGCTCCTGAAAGAAAAACAATAGCGAATACTACATTACACCGATGGATCCCCTTTCCATTTCTCCAGCCGGTTTGAAGTGAAGGTGCCGACAACTACAGCAGCTGTCGGTATGGTTCTGCCAGGCGGTACTTCCGGCCGCGGCGGGAAGGATCTGCCATAATCAACCACCCTTCCGCAGTCCACCTTTGCAGCAGTTCACGTGCCTGGCGAGAGGAAATTCCGAGCAGGTGGGCAACGTCGCTGGACTGGATAGTTTCCTGTCCGGAGAACAGCCCCAGCACCCGGCGAGATCGGTGGTCCAGCGGCCGCAGGAGTTCCCAGGCGGTATCGGTTTCAGCGTCAGTATGCACACTGCGGCTTACTTCCTGCGCCACCCGTTCAAAGACAGCTGCCATACCACTAAGAAAATAATCAAGCCATAACGTGATATCGGCAGTATTGCGGCCGAAATAATAATTGTGGTGCGGATGGGTAATCAGAGCGTTATAGTACCCCTGAAGATCTTCAGCATAGAATTCTTCAAGTGCAAAAAACTTTCCCAGATCATAATCCCCGCGATAAAGAATCCATGTAGCCAGAGTGCGGGCTGAGCGGCCGTTTCCATCGAAAAAAGGATGAATAGTGACGAACTGGTAATGAGCCGTACCGGCAATAACCGGAATCGGCAGTTCTTCCCAGGAGGACTGGATCCAGGAAACCAACTCCGCCATAAGGTCCGGCACATCAGACGCTTCCGGCGGCAGATATACAACAGCGCCCTCTCTGTCCCGGATCACATTTTGCCCATCCCGGTAAGGGGTGGCCTTGGATCTCCGCCCGTAGTACAGAATCGTATGCAGCTTGCACAAACGATCCTCGGTGATGGGCAATCCCTTTTCTGCCCATGTCTCGATCTTTTGCAGCGCCTGGTAATAGCGTTCTACTTCGTGTACATCCCGCTCTTTATCCGGAACAGCGTGACCCTGCTGCAGGACTTTTTCCGTTTCCTCCAGTGTGAGCCTGTTCCCCTCGATTCGCGTGGAAAAATGTGTGGAGCGAATGTGTGCCCGCAGGCGGAGCCGTTCAGCGATCAGCGGAGGCAGGATTGTAAGACTGACCCTCTCCCGGACGCGCTCAATAGTCTGTAAAGATCGCACGATCGAGGAGGTAAAGTTGAACTGGTACGACATAAACAAATTATATCATCACCGCCGATAAACCGCCGATAAACCGCCGATAAAGTGCCGATAAACTTGAAATGAATAGCGTTTTATTCATTTGCTTATCAAGACCTCAATAGATCTCCCTGGGTCCATTTCACACAATGAATCTGTATCCCGGCTTTTGCTAAATGCCAGGTCTTGAGTTTACAGAACCAGGTGGATATAATTGTAATATCAGGAATATGCAATTCTGGAGTGTAAAAGTATGTCCACGCAAGTCAGTATTGGGCAGGTTAAGCGCGATCTTTCCGAACTGGTCAACCGCGTCACCTATGCAGGCGAGCGGATTATTCTCACATCCCGCGGCAAGCCCAAAGCAGCTCTGGTCAGCATGGAGGATTATGAAAACCTGCTGCGCAGAGAAAAACCCGGAGATATGACAACATGGCTGGCCCAGGTACGCGCCCTTTCCAGCCGGATTGAAGCACGTCGCGGCCAGCACATTGATGTGGATTCCCTTCTTTCTGCAGATCGCCAGGACCTGGAGGCACATTGAGAGAAGACGTCATTGTCCTGGACGCCAGTGTGGCTGTGAAAGCGATCCTGCCAAATGCACTGCAAACACAGTGCCAGGCGCTGGTACAAACATTTTCCAGCGTTCAACCAGCCGCTCCCGCGCTGTGGCGCTGCGAAACGACTTCGGCGATTGCCAAAGCAGTCCATTTTGGCATATTGACTGCAGACGAAGGCTGTCAGGCGCTTGAAATGCTGGATCAGCTTGATGTGCATCTTTTTGTTCCGGACGTCGAGCAGAATCAGGCAGCCTTTGAATGGACTCTGCGTTTGAATCGTGCGGCAGCATATGACAGCTACTACCTGGCTCTGGTTCAGGAGCTGGACTGTGCATTATGGACAGCTGACAGCCGCCTGTTCAACGCACTGAAGGATCACCATCTGCCCTGGCTGCATCTGGTCGAAGAAACTTATCCGGGAAACAGCTGAACGATACTGTAGATCCGCTCCTGGCAATACAACAGCATAATACTTCTGTCTTCCCCCTGTCCGCATTTATCTACATCCGGTTCTTTGCGGCTTTGAGACTTTGCGTTAAAGTTTTTTCTTTCAGTGGTTTCAGCGTTTTCTCTCAGCATCCTCAGCGTTTTTCTCTCAGCACCCTCAGCGTTCCTTTTCTCAGCGACCTCAGCTCTTTTTCTCAGCATCTTCAGCGTTCCTTTTCTCAGCGTCCTCAGCGTTCCTTTGATAGAATAGGGCTAATTCCGCTGCAGTGCTTCTACATACAGGAAAAGTTAAGCGGACCCAGACCAGCTCCTGGAGGCAGTGATGAAATTGTTCTACCTTGGCCCGGAAAATACGTACTCCCACTCTGCCGCCAGCAAAAGCGCCGCAGCGATCTCCCCCTCGCCTGAACTTACTCCGCGGGTGCCGCTCGAAACCGTTGTCTCAAGCCTGGTTGAGTCCGGCGGCGAATCCTCCCTGGCGCTCGTACCGTACTACAACTACCTCGAAGGTCTCGTGCAGGAATCGCTGGACCTGATCTACGAAAAGGATGTCTATATCGTCGGCTCCCAGCGCCTGCCTGTCCTGCTCTGCCTGGGCGGCTATACAGCCGTGAAACCCGAAGCCGTCTATTCACACCCCAAGGCACTGGCGCAGTGTTCGCAGTATCTCCATGAACACTACCCTGATACTTCGCTCGTCCCCACCTCCAGCACAACCGAGGCTGTAGGCAGGGTGGCAGCTGCCGGCTCAGGCCTGGCCATCGCCAGCAAGGCAGCGCTTCAAGCGAATGATGTTCCAATCCTTACTGAAGACATCGGTAACACCAAGTACGGCGTCTCCAATTTTACCGACTTCTTCCTTATCTCCACGGATCCCGAGCCTCTCTCCCCACCGGATTCAAAACTCACCATGGTGGCCATCACACCGCACGTCGACAGGGTAGGTTTGCTGCGGGACATCCTGCACCAGATCGCGTATTACGACATCAACCTGGCCAAGATCCACTCCCGCCCGGCGATCGACAAGGTCGAGAACGCTGGCGACGAGCCGCAGATGTTCTACCTGGAAATGATATGCCGCCAGGACGAAGAACGGTTCCTCCGCTGTGTCGACGCGCTCCAGTACCGGTTCAGCCAGCCGGGAGGCCTGGATGCAGTCCGCGTCCTCGGCTCGTATCCGCCCCTATCTGCCAACTGAGGAAATCACGTATTTGCAGACTTGCTGTCCGGATTTTTTATCTGCAGAATGGGCACACAAAAACTTCAACCATTCAAAGCCGTTACCTGGAACCGATTCATGAGGCTGTATGAACCATGGAATCCCTAAACCTTGCTTTGGTCTATTTTTCCGCCACCGATATGACCCGAACGTATGCCAGGATCATACGCGACGAAATACATACCTGTGAGAGTTCAGCAAAACTGATCGATGTAACTTCCTATTCCTCCAGGCAGAATTTGCTCTCCTTCGATAACTATGATGGAGTACTGTTCGGGTTTCCCGTGTTTGCCGATTTTCCGCCGGCTGTATTCGATGATTGGCTGCCGGCGCTTGATGGAAAGGGAAAACCAGCAGCGATGTATTTCACCTACGGCGGACGAACGCCGGGTTATGCCCACTACCATACACTGGAGCTGCTGAAACAGGGCGGGTTCCAGGTGCTGTTCTCGGCAGAATTCCTCGCCCGGCACTCTTTTAACACCTTCGGATGGAACGCTGCAGCAAACCGGCCCAATGAGGACGATACCGATCTGGCCCGGGTTTACGCCCGGCTGGCGTTGGAAAAGTTTGCCCTGGAATCACCCGAGCCGCTCGTCCTCCAGCGTCCATTTGCTTACCGGCTTGCCCTTGAGGACCATGAGCGGATGAAGGCCAGCACCGAGCCGCGCTGGGCACAGCCATACCGCGCTGCCGAAACCTGCTCCATGTGCCGGTTGTGTGAAACGGAGTGCGCCAACCAGTCCTTCAACGCCGACACCGGCCTGGCAGATCCGCAGACCTGCATTGAATGCCTGCACTGCCTGTACATCTGTCCGGATAAGGTTCTGGTTGTTGGAGAGGATGTATTGCATTCATACGACGCTTTTCTTGACCATTTCAACCTGACCGAAACCATGATCAACGCCAAAAAAAGCAAGCTGATCACGGAGTTCTGGCACACGGTAATCTAGAACTCCCGGCGCTCCCTGAATCAACCTGGAAAAGACGTTTTTGATCAGGCATTACCTCAACAGCCATAATGGATAGAAACAGCCCGCACCCTCAGCTCCGATTCCCAGCTCGCCATTACACAGGATATCCCGCATCTTTAATTTGATTTCTTCTCACCTGAACCTCCGGGGATTCAACTCCCACCAAGGTGTATATGAAAAATCATGACATGTTCAGAAAAAAAATAACGGAAGATTCCCGGGTTCCGGTAGAGGTTAGAGAAGTATTCAATGCGGCTCACGAAGCGCCATTGTGTGTGGAGAAGTTCCAATGGGAGGTCACGAAGTTCCAGCGGGAGGTGGAGAAGTTCCAATGGGCGGTGGAGAAGTTCCAGCGGGAGGTGGAGAAGTTCCAATGGGCGGTGGAGAAGTTCCAGCGATAGGTGGAGAAGTTCCAGCGGGAGATGGAGAAGTTCCAGCGGGAGGTTACGAAGTTCCAGCGGGAGGTGGAGAAGTTCCAATGAGCGGTGGAGAAGTTCCAGCGGGAGGTGGAGAAATCACGATAGGAGTTTTGCTAAGGTCGCGTCAGAATCTGTGTGGGCAGTGTCAGAACCTGTGTGTAAATGACATTTTCATAGGGTTCCGACATCCTGTCTTCAAGCCGAATTGTCAGCTGATTCAGGATAGACGGTCAGAGAGGGGTAGGTCTTACACAGTTTTTCTGACACTCTCCCGATCTATACTCATGCCTGGAAGCAGACGGTGCACTGGTTCATCCTGGGCAGGAGGCCGCCATGAATATCATCCTGGTTATTGCCGATACTTTCCGCAGGGACCACCTTCCGTGTTATGGGAACAAACAAATCCAGACGCCGAACCTGGACAGGTTTGCAGAGCAAAGCCTGATATTCGAGGACTGCTTCGCCTCCTCCTTTCCCACTGTGCCGGCGCGGGCCGATATTCTCACTGGCCGTTATACCTTCACCTATCTGAACTGGGGTCCGCTGACACAGGATGAAATCACACTCCCACAGATTCTATGTGAAAATGGTTATCTGACTGTTGGTGCAGCAGATACACCTTTTCTGTTGCGCAACGGCTGCGGCTACGACCGCGGCTTTGATGACTTATTCTGGATCAGGGGCCAGCGCTCCGGACCGGAACATGAGGATGTGGTCAAGCTCCGCAGGGCCGAGGAAGACTACTTCGCCCCGAAAACGTTCAAAACAGCAATCGCCTGGCTCGACCGCACCCATGCCCGCCCCTTCTTCCTCTATATCGACACCTGGGATCCCCACGAACCATGGGATCCACCCATAGACTACGTCCGCCGCTACATGCCGGACTATGACGGCCGGCTGGTGGAACCATGCTACTGGTCCTGGAAAGAAGCGGGGTACAACGAGCAGGACCTGCAGACAGCTCACGCCTGCTACTGCGGCGAGATCAGCATGGTCGACCGCTGGTTCGGCCGCCTGCTGGAAAAACTCGAAGAACTGGATCTGGTGGAAGATACAGCTGTATTGTTTACATCGGACCACGGATTCTACTTCGGCGAACACGGATTTTTCGGCAAACGCCGCTTCCGCTGGCCAGATGATCTCAGCTTCGAGGAGGGTTTCAAGCGCGGCCTGACCCTGAACCACGGCTCCATCTACCGCTCTCCGCTCTACCGCGAGCTCACGCAGGTACCGCTGCTTATGAAGCTTCCGGGGCACGACAGCAGTCGGGTATCCGGCCTGGTGGCTTTGCCGGACCTGATGCCCACCATCCTCGATCTGGCGGAAATCGACACGCCTTCCAGCATCCGTGCCCGGTCGGTTCTGCCGCTGGTAAACGGCAGTGCGGAGGCGCTTCGCGAGATCCTGGTCACCAGTACGCCGCTGGAAGAGCTGGGTGACATGACATTGACGGTGGACGATCAGCAGCGTAAAACGCTCGAACTTTCCCCCAGCACAATATCGGATGGAAAATGGGAGCTGCTCTACGCAGCTGAGGGGGAGCCTGTCGAGCTGTATGCACAGAGTGACCTGAAACAGGAACACAACCTTGCTGCAGAAGTGCCCGAGGTGGCTGCCCGGCTGCACGAACAGTTCGTGGAATTCCTTGAAGAACAGGATACACCCGAGGAAAGCCTGTCCATCCGGCGAAACTTATAGGCAGGAAGATAAATACTCATAAATTTTTCATTGTGTCCGTGGTGACAACCGGACTGGTATTGGCATGAAGTCAGCTTTCTGGAACAACGAATAAAGATCTGTACTCAGAACTGCCCACAGCTAAGCAGCCGTTTTTTGCTCGAATACGAAGTCACATTGGCTTTTTCCATAAGCAATTGTGTTCTCCCAGGATCCATTCCTGTGGAATATCAAATCCGGAAAAGCTGCCTTATAAAAAACCCGATCCACTTCGCAGAATAGTTGGGTTAATTCCGGTGTCCCCGCTGCATCCAGAAACTCAAAAAAGGGACATTTTGTAACCACTCGATGACAAACCTGATCGTCCCTTCGCGAGTAGATTCTCTCACAAAAACGCCCCGCGCCTTTCTCATCTACATAGTCCAAATAACCGGCAAGGTGTTCCATGGGGTTTGAGAACGTTTCCTTCAGTCTACGGTATCCTTCCATTGACTCATTTGCACCAACAGGAACGAGGATACTCCTCATCATACTCATTGCTTTATCAGAATCCCGCAGTCTCTTTAGCTCCAGATATAACGCCGAAAGAACGGGTAATCGTTTAACATATTTTGTTGGTTCCACGCCGGCTTCGATGGCTTTATCAAACAGTACGTTCTTTCGCCTCACGCTGTTTATTAACACAGTTGGCCACAGCAATCCAAACTCATTGCTCAGAACACGGGCTGCAAGTATTCCTTCGTTGATTCTCATAATGATTAACCCCTATACCGAATATTCTAGTAAGTATCATACTTTATTGGAAAGAGTTCAATACCTTGCATATCAGACTTACCTGTAATATGAAGAAAGCATCTTTAAATTCAAACACCGGCTCACTTTCTATATCCTTCATACTGCCCTTTGGATACAATCAGCTGCTGCTGGGCGGGTTCCCTGGTCTCTGCGCAAGGCATCCACCATTCGAAGGCAGTCGCTTCTTCGATTCGGAAGATTTGTCCGAACTGCAGGGCGGGTTCCCTTGTATCTACTCAAGGCATCCACTATTCGAAGGCAGTAATTTCTTCCATTCAAAAGATTTATTCGAACCCGCCCGTACGAGCACTCTTTGCGATTGGAGCCCTGCCCCGCCACCGCTGCGCTCCGACTACAAAACCCGCTTCTCCCAGCTGAACCCATGGGTCACACCCTGCGGCACTTGCCTCCCGGGCCAACCTTATTTGAACAAGCAGGGTCGACACATAGATCGAACCCTACGAATCTTTGCTTCGTACGGGCGTGACCTTCACAGCAGCAGAACAGCATGTAATCGTTGAAACTCGCCCGGCATTTACTTCCAATAATTCCGGTTTCTGGCATACTATCTGAAAGAAAGGAGCAAGACTGCATGATTACACTTTCCGAATCGTGGAAAACCACATACCCTGATGCCTCGGTCGGCATCCTGGTTATGAAGAATGTGACCAACCCCGGAAGTTCTTACGGGCTGTCTGCCGTCAAGCAGGAACTCGAAGAATCGCTGCGGGAACGCTATGAAGGCTTTGAACGGAAAGATCTGAAATCCTTGCCTGTCTTTGAAGCCTACACCTCCTATTACAAACAATTTAAAAAGACTTATCACCTGCTTCTCCAGTTGGAGAGCATCATCCTTAAAGGGAAGTCTATTCCCTCCGTGGCCGCGCTGGTGGAGTGCATGTTCATGGCTGAAATGAAAAATCTCCTGCTGACTTCCGGACATGATTTCGATAAAGTCCAGGGAAAGATCAGCATTCATGCAGCCGAAGGCAGCGAGAGCTACGTCCGGTACAACAACCAGGACCAGGTACTTAAACCGGGTGACATGTACATATGTGATGAGGAGAGCATCCTGTCGAGCATCATCTACGGCCCGGACAGCCGTACGGCCATTGCAGGAGAAACCAGCCGGGTATTGTTCACGGTTTACGGCGTTCCGGGGATATCGATACAGGCTGCGGAAGAAAACCTCGAAGATATCCGCCGGTATGTCGAGATCGTCTCACCGGAGACTGAAGTTGAAGAACAGAAGGTATATGCAGCTGTATAGAAATGGCAAATGATTTGGTTTTCTGCGTTCCTTTTCTCCCTTCCGCAGTGAGAGTGAGTGATCTATGAAACATTCCTCCTTTCAGGATAAGGTTGTGATCATTACCGGCGCTTCCAGCGGCATTGGTGAAGAGCTGGCCGTGCAGCTTGCACCACAGGGGGCACGGCTGGTACTTGCTGCCCGCCGGACCGGCTTGCTGGAAGATGTGGCAGGGCGCTGCCGGGAAACAGGTGCCGAGGCGCTGGCCGTCCCCACCGATGTGAGCAACAAGCTCCAGTGCAAACATCTGATAGACAAGACACTGGCCCATTTCGGCCAGATCGACATGCTGATCAACAACGCCGGGTTCAGTATCGTATCTCGTTTTGATGAGCTTCCGGACCTGGCCGGGTATGAGGAGATGATGGCAGCCAACTATCTTGGCAGCCTGTACTGCACCTGGTATGCGCTTCCATCACTCAAACAGAGCCGCGGCCGTATTGTGGGCATATCCAGCGCGACGGGAAAACTCGGCGCACCCACACGCAGCGGGTATTCCGCCACCAAGCAGGCCATGGCCGGCTTCTTTGACGCACTGCGTGTTGAGCTCCTTGAGGATGATGTATCCGTCACGATGATCTACCCGGGGTTTGTGGCTACCCGCGGCCGGGTGCCGGGAGGGATCATCATGCCGGTGGATGTCTGCGCCCGGCAGGTTATACGTGCTGCGGCTGCCCGCAGGCGCGAGCTGGTGATGACTCCGCTGATCAAGACAGCCGTTGCATTGAAAACGCTGTTCCCGGCGCTACTGGACCGCATCATGGCGCGCCTGCTTCTGCAGGACACAGAATTTCGCCAGCGCGGCGAACCTGACTGAGTAAGCCGGTTCGCGATATTTCCTTCAAAATCCATATTGACTCGTTCCTGGAACTTCACCATACTGAAAGAGACTGATCGGTGATCCACCCTTATCGGAGGTGTTACAAGTGAAGCGCGTACGATCGTATTGTTTGCTGCTTCTTGCGCTCACAGCCGTGATATGCAGTGCCTGCCTCCAGCCGGATGCGGCCGCTGTTCCCGCTGCAGAAAACACACCTGCCGGTGAGCACACACAGCCAGCACCGCATGCCGTCCTTTCAGAAGAGCCGGCTGCCGCCCCCAACAGTCTTCCCGCCGAACTGCAGATTGCCTGGGAGAGCCCAATCGAACCGCCGCAGCAAACGTATGAGATCACAATCGCCCTTCCGGACGATCCTGCTCAAACTGTCGAATGGACACTCGCCGATGCAAAGCAGAACCTTGCTGAGGGAACCCTGGCCTCCAGCGAAACAACCGAAATCCAGCTGGAAGTCGATTGGGAAAAAAGGGTTTTTGCTGCCTCTCAGGATTTCCTCACATTTTACGCATGCAGCAGCACCGGGGACTGTACGGCGCAGCTGATCACAGTCGATTTCTACCGCCCGCCGACTGCGGAACTCACCCCGACAGCAAGCTGCGGGTATGCCCACTTCTCACTGGTATCCAGCCCAGAAATTGAACTCGTTTACCCCGAATCCGAATTCGCTCTGGAGATCGCTAACGAAGGCATCCTTCAATGCGGCACACTCGACTGGCAAATGATTGCGCCTTCGATGCAGCCCCCTGGACTTTCCTGCTCACCGGAAGTCGGGACGCTGGAAGGCCCGCAGCCCGGGGAGACAACGGCCAAACAGATTGTATGCACCCTGGATTGGACTCTGCTTGAGCGGACGGTGCCGCAGGATCTATTTTTAACACTGTACGCTTTCCCGCAGGTCAACGGCAGCGATAGTGCAAATCTGATACATATCAGCCTGAGGAGATAATACTGCCGGCAAGCGAGGCTTTTTCCGCTTTCCCGGACAGAACAGCAGGTGTATCAGAAGTGAACGTATCCATTAAAGGTATTCTTTCTAAGAAATATAGCCCTGCTATTTCGCGCAATATTATTTGCTGTTGCTGATTTTTCGGCAAAATATTTTGTCCCGGCCAAGCCGGGTTAAGCCGGGATTGCCCCGGCATGGGATTCTTGCATAATAGTTTGCAAGGGTGTGTCACAACCCAAACTGTTTCCTTGAAAAATTCTGATTCTTCTGTTTGAATTACCTCTGCTTTATCCCGTGAAAATCTCCCGGAAAGGTCAGCATCCCCATGAAACCAAAAACCA
>Ga0272441_10003216_pt1 | contig 31481 bp, 27 predicted proteins | sample SSMProp6N_FD_193582 | JGI IMG/M metagenome (GOLD analysis project Ga0272441, IMG submission 193582) | Marine sediment archaeal communities from Little Sippewissett salt marsh, Falmouth, MA, United States - SSM-Prop-6N | ecosystem: Environmental > Aquatic > Marine > Wetlands > Sediment ... | reverse complement strand
ACAAAGGATAGACGCTTTAGAGAAGAGTTTAAAAGAAACAAAGATTTCCATCCCTCTTAAGGTGGAGGAGGCGAAAAAACCGCTGGAAGAGCGGATTCGCGATATGAACAAACAAATGGCGGCATTGGAGGATTCTATCCCCCCCCAAATTATTGAGGCCAAAGCTCCTCTAGAAGAAACGATTAAGACGCTTCAGCTTGAGATGAAGAAAAAAGAGGGGTCGATTCCGGATAAAATCAAGAAGGCAGAGGCTCCTCTCAAAGATACCATTCGCCTTTTGGAAAAACAGAAGGAAGCACTGGAGAATTCCATTCCTCAAAGAATCGCTGAGGTGAAAGATCCTCTGCAGGATAAAATTAATTTTCTTGTTGAAGATCTCAGGAAAGTTAAAGAAGCAATACCGGAAAGAATCAAAAGAGAAAAAATTCCTTTAGAAGAAAAAGCGCGTTTGCTTAAAGAGGAGTTGCAGAAAAAGGAAGAGGATCTTCCCGTAAAGATTAAAGAAGCAAAGTTGCCTTTTGAAAAAAGAATTATGGAGCTTGAGGAATCTCTATCCAAAGCTCAAAATTCTATTCCTCAACTAATAGCAGAGGCGGAAACTCCCTTAAAAAGGAAAATTGATGCCCTGATAAAGGAACTTAACGCGTATAAAAATTCTATTCCCGAAAAGATTCAGATGGCAAAAGCTCCTTTAGAAGAAAAAGTCAATGCCCTCAAGGCAGAACTCAACAACCTGCATGCTTCTTTCCCTCAAAAACTGGCATCTCTTTCTGAAGATTTTGAAGCCAAAATCGCAAAGTTGGAAATGCAAATTCAACAGAAAGATCAAGAGCTTGCGCGCAAACAGGAAAGGATTGACAATCTCGGCAAGGGAATAGATAAAATGACAATGACTTTGTCTTCCACCCAGCAGGAAAACATCTTTTTGAACAAAGAGTTGGAGGCGGTGCAGGGACGGCTTAAGACGATCGAGACGTCTCTTTCACGGGATTTCGTTATAAAAGAAAAGGACATGAAGGATAAAATTAGATTTTTGATGGATCGGATTGATATCAAGGAAGAAGAAATCAAAGAGAAAACAAAAGTTATCCTTGGTCAGAAAGCCAAGATCAAGTCATTAACACAAGAAACAGATGAGTTGGCAAAGGATTATTTTGAGATATTAGATGAAAATGTTGCCTTGGGAGAAGAGGTCCAGAAATTTAAAAAAGCGATGGAAGAACATTTATCTGAATAAAAAATTTTTGATTTACGATAGAACCATATTCTGAAGCACAGGCCGAAAGTTTATAAATATTTATGAGCATATTTCAAGCTGTCATCTTTGGGATTGTTGAAGGGATAACAGAATTTCTGCCAATCTCTTCAACGGGGCACCTTATCTTAACAGCCCGGACTCTCGGGCTTTTTCCGCCGTCAGAGTTCTTGAAAACTTTTGAAATCGCTATTCAATTGGGTGCGATTTTAGCGGTTGTTGTCTTATACGCAAAGACAATGATTTTGGATAAAGAAGTTTTAAAACGGGTATTGGCTTCTTTTTTGCCAACAGCAATCATCGGTTTTGCATTTTATAAAACGATCAAAACATTTTTATTAGGGAACGATCAGGTTGTTTTAGGCGCGCTTTTGCTGGGAGGCATTGGCATCATTGTTTTAGAGACATTTTATAAAAGCAAAGAGCCGTGCATTAAGGAAATGAAAGATTTGACTTATTGGCAGGCTGTGCTCATTGGTGTTTTTCAATCCATCGCGCTTCTTCCTGGCGTATCAAGATCGGCAGCAACAATCATGGGGGGGTTGGCTTTGGGGGTGAACAGAAAGACCATCGTTGAATTTTCTTTTCTTTTGGCTATTCCAACGATGGTAGCGGCAACGGGGCTCGATTTGATAAAAAGCGCTTCTCATTTCTCACAAGAAGAGATGTTTCTTCTTGCAGTGGGGCTGTCTGTATCATTTCTTGTTGCCATAGGAAGCATTAAATTTTTGCTGTATTTTATCAAGCGGCATGACTTTGTTGTCTTTGGGATTTATCGCATTTTAATTGCTGTTTTGTTTTTAATGGTATAAAAGGAAGAATATTGTTGAAAATTTTATTGTCTGATAAAGAATTTATGCAATTGGCTATCGCAAAAGCCAGAGAAGGGATAAAAAAGGGACAGACACCTTTTGGTGCCTGCATTGTCAAAAAAGGACAAGTTGTTAGTTGTGCTTATAATGTCGTCTGGAAATCCCAAGATATTACGGCACATGCCGAAATTAATTGCATAAGACGGGCCTGTCGGGAACTAAAAACAATCGACCTTTCAGGATGTGTTATCTATTCGACCTGTGAGCCTTGTCCGATGTGTTTTAGCGCATGTCATTGGGCCAAGATCAACAAGATATTCTTTGGCGCAGGGATTCGTGATGCAAAAAAAGCGGGATTCAATGAAATGATGATTTCCAACACACACATGAAACAACACGGGAAGAGCCATGTTGCGGTTACAGGAGGATTGCTAAAGGAAGAAAGTCTTTGTTTGTTTGAAGAGTGGCTACAAAAAAGGGACAAAAAGTTTTACTGAAGAACAAGGGGGGCATCGTGCAAAAGGTATTTGTTTTCTTACTATGTGTTTTTCTATATGGTTGCGTGACGATTGAAGAAACAACATCTGCGTACTCATTTGTTAGTGAGAAAAAACCGGAAGAAGAATTTGGAAGAAAATTTTTAAGTACAAGGCAGGCGCTTGAGGGGATGACTAAAAAAGAGGTGGAAAGCGTCTTGGGTAAGGAAGTCCTCGTTGGTTATGAATTGACACAACGAGAGAGCGGTCAATACAAGCCTATTACTCTTGAGAATCCATATCGCACAGAGCCGCTTCAAAAAGCGAAAAAATCCTACCAGGTGGACTATTATCTTGTGGGGATTGCTCAGCCGGATAATGTCGTAAGCGATAATGAATTAGTTCCCTTGGTGTTTCTGGATGATAAACTCATTGGGAAGGGATGGGGTTTTCTTAACAATATTAAAAAGTAAAAAGATGATCTGTTGATATGAGAAAGCATCTTGATATTGCCCTTGATGCCCTCATTCCTCATTATGAGATTAGGCATCCTGTTTTATGGGATGAGTGTTTCCATGAAAAAAAGCCAGTAGAGGTTGAGATAGGCGCCGGGCTTGGAGAATTTCTCGTTAAGAAATCTCAAGAGAATCCCGATACTAACTTTATTGCAATCGAACAACAGTGGAAAAGGGCCAAAAGGATTTTAAGGAAAGTTAAGGTAGCGCGCCAGCAGCATGAGGGCTTTGAAGATAACCTCAGGGTTCTTAGGGCCGATGCGACAATTGTTTTTGAGAGATTTTTTTCGCCTTCTGTCATTCGTAAGGTGTTTTGCCTTTTTCCTTGTCCGTGGCCCAAGAAGAAGCACATCAAGTACCGGTTATTTTCTCGTGATTTTTTTAGGCTTGCCAATAGCCGTTTAATCAAAAAAGGCGAGATGATCATCGTTACGGATTTTTTGCCGTATTTCGAGTGGATGAAGGAGGAAGTGGAAGGTTGCGGATTTCAGACAAAAACAAGGATTGTTAAGCCGCAATTTGATACCAAGTTTGAACGCAAATGGTGTGCGCAAGGCAAAAAGGAATTTTATGAACTGCACTTGGTTAAAACCAGGCATATTGCTGTTGCCGTTAAGAAGGACGTTTCCTTGAAGAATTATTTTGTAAAAAATTTTATCCCAGAAAGGTTTAGTTTTACGAATAAGAAGGGGGAGACCTCTATTGTTCTTAAAGAATTTTTGTTTGACCCGGAAAACAACAAAGCCATGGTAAGACTTTTGGTATCGGAGAAAAATATTTCGCAGCACCTTTGGGTAATGATTGCAAAACAAAAGGCTCGATGGCGTGTTTCAAAGGCAGAAGGCCATCCCATTTTGCCAACGGAAGGTGTTACGGCCGCTTTAGAATCGGTTTTCAAAGAGGTGAATAAAACAGTTTTTTGAATTTACTAATATTTGCTAAATTTATAGGATGAATCATTCAAAAATTTCTCGCGTTGTCATTCTTTGCCTTTCGGTCGCCATTTTATTTTCTTTGCCTACGCTGGAGGCGAGGGGCCAAAAAAGGTATACTGTCTCAGCAAGAGCGGCTATCTTTTCCAACAGCACAAAGGTCAAAAGGTATTATGGAAAGAATGTGCACATGCGTGTCTTACCGGCAAGTACGACCAAGGTGATGACAGCACTGGTGGTCTTGGAAAGGCTTCCTTTGAATCATGTCGTGACGTTCAGCAAGAAGGCCAGTTTGGCCCAGCCTTCCAAGATCTATGGACGGCCGGGAGAAAAGTTTAGGGTGAAAGATCTTCTTTACGCGCTTTTGTTAAGATCAGCCAATGACGCGAGTATTGCTTTGGCCGAGGCGGTTTCAGGATCGGAATGGAAGTTTGTCCAGTTGATGAACAAAAAAGCCAAACAACTCGGGGCTAATCATACGAAATTCGCAAATTCCAGTGGCCTTCCCTCAAGGAATACGAAACAATATACCACCGCCTATGATATGTATTTGATATTCAGAGCAGCCTTAGAACATAATTTTTTTAAAACGGTCCTCAAGCATAAGTACAGAACGATCAGATCTCTTGATGGAAGAAAAATTAAGCTGAAGAGCCACAATAAAATATTGTTTTTTAAGAAATGGAGAAGAAAGTTATTTGGGAAAACAGGATGGACCAGGTCTGCCAAATCGTGTTTTGTAGGCTATATTACCAAGGGAAGAGATATTTGCATTATTGCTGTTTTTGGCTGCAGTCGTAGATGGGATGACATCAAATACATTGTTTCTAGATATGGAGGGATTTCTTTATAGGAACGATCCTTTAAAAAATTTTAATGGTTGCAAAAAAAAGGGATTTGACCTAAAATCCTTGTAATATCTCAAGGAAAATTATATTCAATTTTTTAAAAAGAAAGGGTAGGAGCATGAAAGACAGAATCGTAAGCTTAGGGCTAATTTTTATTATTGCAATTTTTACGGGGATTTTTGTATCTGCCCACTATACAACGGTTCCCCTCATCAAGGAATTGATTTCCCAACAAGGGCAGATTTTGGCACTTCAAAGGTCGATAGATAATAATGTCAAAAGCATAGGATCAGGGGCGGGGAAAGATACTCAACTGTTGACAAAACTTGTGTCTCTAGAACAGAAAGTGGACAAGATGGCCAAGGTTTTCGAAAATTTTAAACAGCCGTCACAAAGGCCACAGCGTCCTCAGGAGGATTATTCAAAAGTCTATACAATCGATGTCGGACATACACCTGTCAGGGGCAAGAAAGATGCGCCTATTACGATTGCAGAATTTGTTGATTTTCAATGCCCTTTCTCTTCAAGGTTTCATCCTGCTCTCAACCAACTCATTAAAGAGTACCCGGATAAGGTTAATTATATGATCAAAAATTTTCCCTTGGGTTTCCATAAACAGGCAAAGCCGGCAGCCAGGGCGGCGTTTGCGGCAGGAGAACAGGGAAAGTATTATGAGATGGCAGATTTGATTCTTCAGAATAACAGAGATTTAAACGATGAGAAATATGAAGAATTGGCCAAGCAGCTTGGTTTAAATGTTAAAAAATTCTTAAAAGATTATAAAGAGAATGAAAAGTATGATGAATGGATTGCAGCCGATATGGCGCTAGGAACAAAAGTTAATGTCCGTGGGACGCCGACTTTTTATATCAATGGGAAGAAAACAAGGGCTCGAACCCTTCAGGCGTATAAAGACGAAGTGGATGCACTCCTTAAAGAAAAAGAGTAGTTAAAGTCTCATAACAGCGTATAATAAAGTTTTTTTATTATATTGAAATTGCTGTATTTGTTAAATCATAATTGTTTACATTTCATATGATTTTTGTTAATATATACCCCTTTTAGATTCCATAATTCGAGAGGGGTATTTTTTAACCAAAACGCGTTTTTAATCAGGATGGTGCGATGATATTGCTATTTTAAAGGAGGTTTTTTCATGTCTAAAGTTGGGGGCTTAACGTCAAAATACTATAGAGAAACAAGGGGATTAAAGGTTTCTGGGGGTAAGTTTGTAAAATCCGGAACCCTCTTAACGCGTCAGGGTTATAAGTGGAAACCAGGCAAAAATGTTAATGGGGCGGTTCATCTGACAGCCGGATGTGATGGGGAGGTTTATTTTACCAGGAAAAAGGGCAAGCGTAAAAAAAAGGAGACATACATTCATATTAAGCCCATAGAAAAAGCGAAATCCACGAAAGCAAAGAAAAAAACACCTGCAAAAAAAGGAAAAGAAGAATAATATTGGTGAAAAATTGAAGAAGTAGCATTCAAAATGGTTGTGCCGCTGGCGTGACATTTTTTATTCAAGAATTTCAAGACAAATCCAGAATTTTTAACTTACCATTTTTCATTTTCAATTATTATGTGTGGCATTATTGGATATGTGGGACAAAAGCAAGCAGTACCTATTCTTATTGAAGGCCTCAAAAAATTAGAATACCGAGGCTATGATTCAAGCGGAGTGGGCATTGTCTCTCAAAAGAAACAAACAATCGTCGTTCGAAAAACCCAAGGGAAAATTCAAAAACTACAGGATCTTATTAAGACGGCACCCCTTCCTCGCGGGGTGGTCGGTATCTCCCATACACGCTGGGCCACGCATGGGGTTCCCAGTAAAAAAAATGCACATCCTCACTTTGATTGCTCAAAAAAGTTTCTCATTGTCCATAATGGCATTATTGAAAATTATGCAGAGCTGAAATCTTTTCTTGTGAAAAAGGGGCACAAGTTTTCCTCAGATACAGATACAGAGGTCATTGCTCATTTGATTGAAGAAAGTGATCGGGGGAATTTTTTGAGTGCTGTCAAACATGCTGTCAAACAACTCAAAGGGGCATTTGCTTTAGGCGTTATTGCGAAGGATTATCCTGATACGTTGATTGCAGCACGCGTTGGCTCTCCGCTTATTATTGGTGTGGGCAAAGATGAAAATTTTATCGCTTCTGATGTTCCTGCTATTTTAGACCGTACCAAAAGGATCATATATTTGCAAGACGGACAAATGGCCGTAATGACAAAAGATACAATAGATGTTTTTACATTTGAAGGCAAAAGAGTTAGACATAAAACAGACACGGTGACCTTTAGCGTAGATGCCGTGCAAAAGCAAGGTTTTGCTCATTTTATGCTTAAAGAGATTCATGAACAACCTGGGGTCTTGGAGCGAATGATCAAATCTCGCCTTAAAGGGGATAGAATAAGACTTGAGGATGTCGGGCTTAAGGCCAAAGAATTTAGAACAATTAAAAGCATTTTTATCGTTGCCTGCGGCACGGCTTATCACGCAGGATTAGTCGGGAAATATATCATTGAAAAATTGGCGCAGATTCCCGTAAGCGTTGAAGCTGCCAGCGAATTCAGATATAGGAATCCTATTCTTGATAAAAGAACGCTGATTGTGACCGTCAGCCAATCGGGAGAGACGGCCGATACTTTGGCCGCCGTCAAAGAAGCAAGAAAAAAAGGGGCCAAGGTTGTTTCGGTTTGTAATGTTGTGGGTTCTTCTTTGACGCGTGAATCCGATGGGGTTTTATATACGCATGCAGGTCCCGAAATCGGTGTTGCCTCCACCAAGGCTTATATTGCACAAATTGCCATTCTTTATCTATTTGCCCTTAAGCTGGGAGAACACACAAAGGCTTTTTCCAAGAAATTCAAACAAAAACTCATCAAAGATCTTAGGCGAGTGCCGACTCTTTATCGGGAGATACTCAAAGATAAAAACAAAATTGCAAAAATCGCAAGAGCCAATTCTCACTTTGGTTGTTTTCTTTTTTTAGGAAGGAACATCAATTATCCTTCAGCTCTCGAAGGAGCATTGAAATTAAAGGAAATTTCTTATATTCCGGCTGAAGGGTATGCCGCCGGGGAAATGAAACACGGGCCGATTGCTCTTATTGATGAATACAGGGCGGTTGTTTGTATTGCCCCTCAATCAGCTACCTACGAAAAAATGATCTCTAATATGCAGGAAATTTGTGCCAGAAAAGGGAAAATCATTGCCATTGCAACTTGTGGGGACAATCACATCAAAAAGCATGCCAGTCATGTTATTTATGTTCCGCGAACCAATGATCTTTTGACACCGCTGCTTGTGGCGTTGCCTTTGCAGCTCATTGCTTATTATATCGCTGTTCAGCTCGGATGCGATGTGGATCAGCCCAGAAACCTGGCCAAATCAGTTACAGTAGAGTAAAAACAGGATTAGGGATTCAGGATTAAAGGATTAAGTGAAATTCAGAGAATTTGTTTGTTTGAAATTTTAATACCGGATCTATAATTCTTGATCCAAAATTTTTAATTTATAATTTATGATGTTCGTTCTGTAATCCATAACCCTTAATCCAGAATCCTTATGTTATATATCGTCTCCACTCCCATCGGGAATCTTAAAGATATTACTTGCCGCGCTATTGAGACATTAAAAAGCGTAGATCTTATTGCTGCCGAGGATACACGGCACACAAGAATTCTTACCCGTCATTATAATATCCATACACCTCTTACAAGCTACTTTGAACATAATAAGGTCAGAAAGGGAGAATACTTGATTGGTCTTCTTCGAGGAGGAAAAAATATTGCTTTAGTGACGGATGCAGGGACCCCTGGTATCAGTGATCCCGGATATCGACTGATAAAATTAGCCAAAGATAATAAAATTGATATTACGGTAGTCCCTGGTTGCTGTGCGTTAATTGCGGCTTTGTCTGTCTCGGGGCTTCCATCGGACAGCTTTGTTTTTGCAGGATTCCTTCCGGGTAAGTCCATTGCAAGAAAAAAGAAGCTTGCAGAGTTCCGAGAAGAAAAAAGAACGCTTATCTTTTATGAATCGCCTCATCGGCTGACAAAGACCCTTCAAGATATAGAGGAGACCTTGGGAGATCCTTTGGTTGTTTGTGTACGTGAAATAACCAAAAAATTTGAAGAGATCATAGAAGGCAGAGCCAGTTTTTTAGTGCAAGATTTTGAGGAGAAAAAACCTAAAGGAGAATTTGTATTGCTTGTTTCTTTGATTTAAAGGATCCCATAAAAAAGGCCCTTGGTTTTTTACCAAGGGCCTTTTCTTTTTCAGAAAACAACGCTCAATTATTCGAACCTGCTTTTTAATGCTTCGATTTCTTTTCTTTGGTTGTTGATTTCTTCTTTGAGCGAATCCACTTCTTCCTGAAGCTTATTATTTAATTCCTTCATGGATTGAATGAGGTGAATCTGTAAAGGAAGCCCGTAGCGGATCCCTTTATATCCATTTTCACTGGTTTCTACCCATTCAGGAAAAACTTTTTCAACATCTTGAGCGATCAGCCCTTCTTGCATGCCGTCAGGGTATTTTTCATCAATAAACTCAAAAGAAACAGGCTCAAGTTGGGTAATCCTCTCAAGAGAACCCGAAAGAGGTTCAATATTCTTTTTTAACCTTCTGTCCGAAGGGACTATTACTGGAATAAGATTCCCTTCATAGAAAATATCTCCTGCGACATGAAGAGGTCCGTGGACAAAAAAGGCTTCCGTAGGAGGAGTGGACGTCGTATGAGGGCCAGCGCGCACGCTTCCGTTTTTAAAAACGGTAAGGCCGTTAGCCCGGTTGCTTCCATCAGAACCTATTCCGATACTCAAGACCGGTTCTGTCGTATCCCATGTTGCTGGATGGAAACCCACTCCAAGGAGATTGTAGCGGCCCAAAGCGACCTGCAAATAACTGTTTGCTTCGATGTTGTTTCCGGCAGCAAAGGATATATCTCCTGAAGCAAGGGCTGTATCTCCTGCGGCCAGGGACCATTGCCCGGAGGCAATATTACTTCTTCCGCTTACAACAGCAGCGCCTGAGTTGCTGGCCGTATTGCCGTCTCCGGTAAGGATACCGGATACCGTCTGGCTTGCGGTATTGCTTCTTCCTCCTGCGACTATAGATTGCAGTCCTGAGGCCGTATTGTAAATTCCGCCGCCGACAGTTGCCCAGTTTTCGCTGGCCGTGTTGCTTTCTCCTCCTGTGACAACAGATCCAAATCCATGGGAATGGTTGTCTTTCCCTCCACCAACAACAGCATGGGTCTCACTACTTTTGTCAGAAATATCTCCTGCGGTATTCGATTTGCCTCCAGCGACAAAGTCGTATTTAGAATAGGCTGTGTTAGAGTATCCTCCGGCGACAGTCGAAAAATCTCCAAGAGCTCGATTTCCTTTTATGGTTTCGCAATCATCAGGGTCACCGTTGCCTCCTCCAGACACTGTTGCCTCAATGCCTTCAGCTCTATTGCATGTTCCTCCTGCAATGGCAGCACCGGCTGCTCCTGCTCCTGCCGTAATTTCATTACCTCTGCCGCCGCCGACAAAAGATCTCACACTATTGGCCTTGTTGAGCCTTCCTCCTGCTACGGTTGCTTCACTGGCCAATGCTTCATTTTCAGAACCGCCGGCAACAGTGGCTCCCCAAGGAACAGATCCAATGTCAACAGCAACAAATGAATCAGCTGTGTTTTCGTTACCTCCTCCAATGGTATCTGCACGCCCGAGAGCTTTGTTCAATCGGCCGCCTCCAACAGTAGTGTCGCCATATTTGGTACCAAGAAGAGTTATGTATGCCGCTTCATTAGATGATCCGCCGCTTATGGTTGAGTAAGGTCCACTGGCTATATTCCCGAAACCCAAAGCAACCGAAGCGAGCCCTATGTTTGCGGGACGAAGTTCGTCATTTTGGGAAACAACGGCTCTAAAAACGCCCCTTGTGGGATCCCAGTACAGAACACTTCCGGGATCATTTCCAAAATCATAGGGGGCCGGGGCAGATACGTTAAAAAGAGCTGCTCCGATGGAAGCTATGGATGCATCCCCTTCAATATGAAGTTGGAAAACAGGTTCTCGTATGCCTATTCCAACATAGGCTGTCAAGTCATCGACAGATACATATGTTTCGCCGCCTGCTGTTTCATCATAAACCCACGATGGTGTCATGGAATAAAACCGTCCTTGTCCGGACGCTGCTTCTCTAATACAGGCATAAAGCAGATGGTCTTCGGAACTATAAAACATTTCCCCTTCATCGCAGACCCCGCTTATATCGTCAGGATTGGTTCTTGGAGAGAGCTGAAGCAATGCAAAGTCTCCAAGAGGAGAGGGAACGTAGGTGGTAAGGGCTACTGATCCCGCAAAGGCTGTAACGCTAAAAGCCAATAGGATAAAAAGGGTCAATAAAAGATTTTTCATGATATGCCTCCATTTTTTAATGTTATTAAATAATAATAAGAAAATAAATTCATTTTTCTTATTCCTTATTTTCAAAAGATCAATCACATGATCCGTAAGGTGCAATGTTTCTCCATCCTTGCCCGTCACAAAAACAAAGCGCTCTGGAAGAGTCTACATAAAGCATTCCATTTCCATTTATATCGCAGGAAGAAGGCGGATTCGTTTGAGGCTGAAGCCGCATTACATCTTTGATGTGCAATGTTTGTGTCGGGAAAGCGACCCCTATCCCTACGTTTCCGTTTTTTAGAACGGTAACGGCATTTTGAGGAGCACCGCTGTCCCCATTCCCAATGACAAAAAGTGGATCGTTCTTTTGCCAGATATCCTCTGAATAATAGCCAACAGGTTGAGAGTTATACCTTCCTGTAACAAACGATCCGTAGGAATGCGATGTTACGTGATTGCCTATGGCAGTCGAGTAGTCTCCCTTTGCGATATTCGCATTGCCAACTGCAAAAGAATACTCCCCTTGGGCGGTATTACCATCTCCTCCAGCAACGGTGCTGTAGGATTCTGTAGCGCTATTATTTGCTCCTCCCGAGACAGTGGCATACTCGGCTGGCCATGGAGGACCAGCGTTATTATTATTTTCTCCTGCGATGTTTGAGTCGCCACCGCCGATAGTTGAACCATAAGAAAAAGCTTGATTGTTTTTTCCTCCGGCAATGGTCGTATGATTATGCTTGGCAATATTTAGAATTCCTCCTCCAATCGTTGCATGATCAGGCAGGAATTTGACTCCCGTTAAATTGTATACGAGGATACTATTGTTGGAGCCACCGGCAATGGTTGCTCCTGATGTTAAAGAAGCGCTTGCAGGAACTTTTCCTTGAATTACATTTTGTTCTCCCCCTGCGATGGTTGAAAGAGCACCGCGTATATCATTGTTATAGCCGCCTCCAATTGTTGAAGCTATATCTATGTCGGTTGATGCCAAGTTTCGTTCGATTTTGTTGGCCCATCCTCCTGCAATGACTGAATATGTTGCTTCTGTGGTTGTATTTTGCAAGCCTCCACCCACGGTTACGTATCCGCCAGAAATACCGATTTCTCCATCTGCCGTGTTCTCAGATCCTCCACCGACAACGGATGCCAATCCTTTTGCCAGGTTCTTATTGCCACCGCCTATAAAGGAATATTCATCTAAAGCTGTATTTTCGTTTCCGCCTGTAATGGTAGCATAATCTCCTGAGGCAGTATTTTTTTTCCCGCCGGCAACGGTTGCATGTCCTGCTTTAGTGGGGTCAGGGTCAGAGCCGCTGGCCGTATTCATCTGCCCGCCTCCCACAGTTGAATAAGTCATAATAGCCTGATTTTCCTTTCCTCCGCCGACAGTGGTCCAGGGATATTCCGTTTTATTAGACTCTCCACCAGCAATGGTATTGGCAAGTGATGGATAACTGTCGTCATCACTAATGGTATTATTTTTTCCTCCACCAATTGTATTGTGGTGGACAATGGGGTCGGGTTCGCTCTGGTTATCATCTATGGTATTCCCCGATCCTCCGGAGATGACATTATGAAATCCATCTTCTATGGTATTAGCTTGTCCTCCGGCAATCACATTGTGGGAGCCCAGTATTGTTCCACCAGGGTCAGTTGTTATCTCATTTGATTGTCCTCCGAGTATAGAGGAATGTTCTGCTTGGATAAGATTATTATTTCCAAAACTGAAAGAATAGATTCCTATATTAGAGGATTCTATAGTTCCCTCTTCATAGGTGCCTGCTCGAAAAGCACTCCTTTGAGGATGCCACAAAAACAACGTGTCTCCGTAGGAGAGTTCGGGAATAGGAACGTTGCCATCAAACAAGCCTTCTGCAATAATGGATGAATTTCCTGCCAAATGCAGCATGCCCAAGGGAGAGTTGGTTCCAATTCCTACTCTCATATTTGCCGATATATTGACACCCAAATCATCTTTCATATCATAAATGTAGACGGTTTTCTCTTTTTGGTGCCAAACGCTGATATTGATCCATTTATAAGTAGTATCAACAGGGTCCTGTTCGCATCTGACAAGTCTTCCATCAAGATCGGTGCGCAATTCGTATTCGATCAGTTCCTCACAAGTAGGCAAAGGTTCTTTAGGAACCACATTCATGGCCACATAAGCACCGCGCGGAGCCGGATAATAAGAAGTCAATGTGGCTGTTTCTGCATATACATTCAAGCCTAGATTTAGACAAACAATGGATACGAGTAAAAAAATACATTTTTTCATAACTCACCTCTTGCTTAAAATAAGAAATCAAATACAGGGGACATGATAATAAAAAAACCCTAAACTTATCATTAAGGATAGGGTTTTTGTTTGACATCTGCTTTTGGCAGCTGGCAGCCCTTTCAATCTTTTCCTAAGAAAAATATAGGGGCCCTATAGCTTTGTGCCCTACCCTTACGAGCAGTTTACCTTTTTCAAAAAGACTTTTCAATCAAATCTAAATATCTTTTAAAGAGCAGCTCAAATATGAAAAATTTTTATAATTCTATAGTTTAAGTATGGAATATAGACAGCCTTTTTTCAAGAGACAGGGAAATTTTTGAGAAAGCGGTTTCAAAGTTGAGGAACGAAAAAGATTCGTTAAATTTGCCATCTGGACAAATTCGTAACTTGTTGCCGTTGTTAAGGTTAAATAGGGCCTGTTTATCTTATACAAAAAAATGCGAATAGGCCTATTGGAAAACCATGAAACTTTTTGAATTTTCTTGACAATTGTTACTAATAATGTTATATTTTGAAAAATAATTAACCCCGAACTAAGAATGCTTTTGTGAAGGGTAACCTTTAATCCGATCCTGAGAGACGGAAAAGGGATTGCAATGAAACGGTTTTCTCTAGAATATGTTGTGGGATTACAAAATAGAAGCTCGCCTTCAAAAGGGCGGGCTATTTTTTTGATACCTTACTTTTACGGAGCATAGCGAACGTAAAGGTTAGGTATCAAAACCCTCGCTAAAGCGAGGGTAAAGATAATTGCGGAACGAAAAGAGTAATAACCCCTCACTAAAGTTCGGGGCGTATTTCCTTAACACTTATAGTCGCTGTGCTCTATAAGTGAAAAGTAAATACGAAGGTTAGGTATCAAAACCCTCGCCTTAGCGAGGGACAATAATGGGAGTAACAGCATGACACCAGCTTCCAAGATTATGGATAAGGAAAATATAAGGCGTGCTATTTTACGCATTGCTCACGAAATATTGGAAAAAAACAAAGGGATTGAGAATTTATGCTTAATCGGCATTCGTACCCGAGGAGCAGTCATCGCAGAGCGTATCAATCAGTGCATACAAAAGATTGAAGGAGAATTGCTTCCCGCAGGGATTCTCGATATCACTTTATACCGTGATGATTTGACTTTGATATCCAACCAGCCGGTTGTGCATGAGACGTTAATTGATTTTGACCTTACGAATAAAAAAATTGTTCTTGTCGACGATGTCCTTTATACGGGAAGGACAATACGCGCGGCGCTTGATGCAATCGTTGACTTTGGGAGACCAGCGAATATCCAGCTTGCCGTTTTGATCGACAGGGGGCACAGAGAATTTCCCATCAGGGCGGATTATGTCGGCAAAAATATTCCCACCGCCCTTACTCAGGATGTCAAAGTGATCTTACAAGAAAGCGATCAAAAAGAGGATGAAGTTGTCGTGGAAAACAGGAAAGACAAAAAATGATGGAATGGACAAAACACAATTTGTTGGATTTAGAAAGCCTTCAAAAAGAGGAAATAGATCTTATTTTAGAGACAGCCAAGTCTTTTAAAGAAGTCTCTACACGCGATGTCAAAAAAGTGCCTGCGTTAAGGGGCAAGACGATTGTCATGCTGTTCTTTGAACCGTCAACAAGGACAAGGACTTCTTTTGAATTAGCGGCCAAGCGCCTTTCGGCCGATACGCTTAATATTGCCTCCAGTACAAGTTCTCTTTCTAAAGGAGAAACAATCCTGGATACCGCCAGAAATATCGAGGCTATGAATGTGGATATGATTATCGTTCGGCATAAATCTTCCGGGGTGCCGAAAATTTTTGCGGAGAATTTGAAGTCTTCGGTGATTAATGCCGGTGATGGCTGCCGCTCGCATCCAACACAGGCTTTGTTGGACATATTTACGATCAAAGAAAAGCTGGGAAAAATTGAAGGGTTGAATGTTGCGATTGTCGGTGATATTCTTCATTCCAGGGTCGCACGCTCAAACATTTGGGGCTTGACAAAACTGGGAGCCAACGTGACATTATGCGGGCCTTCAACGCTTATGCCTGTTGATATTGAAAGGATGGGGGTAAAGGTTGAATACAATGTCGATAAAGTTATCAAACAAAGTGATGTTGTCATGGCCCTGAGATTGCAAAAGGAGCGGCAGGAAGAAAATTTTCTTCCTTCTATTCGGGAATATTCCAAAGTTTTTGGCCTTAACAAGGAAAGGCTGAAAGCAGCCAAAAAGGGACTGCTCATTATGCATCCTGGGCCGACCAATAGAGGTGTTGAGGTCTCCGCCGATGTTGCCGACGGGGAGTACTCTGTCATTTTAGAACAGGTAACCAATGGAGTGGCCATTCGTATGGCGGTTTTGTATCTTTTATCGGGAACCAGAACAACAGTAGAAGAAACGCAAGGATAAGTGAAACGATGAGTTTATTGATAAAAAATGCAAGAATAGTCAATGCAGATAAAGCGCATAGCAAGGCGCAGGATATTTTGGTTGAAAAGGGAAAGATCGCTAAAATTTCCTCCGATATCCCGAGCAGGGATTCAAAAGTTATCGATGCACAGGGAAAGCGAGTTCTTCCCGGCCTTATTGATCTGCATGTGCACTTAAGAGAGCCGGGGCGGGAAGACAAAGAAACCATTGAAACGGGTTCTCGGGCGGCTGTAAAAGGCGGGTTTACGACGATCATGTGCATGCCCAACACGGATCCTGTGATTGACAATGCCATGGTCGTCGAGGGAATCTTCAAGGAGGCCAGACGGGTTGGATTGGTCAACGTCATTCCGGTAGGGGCCATAACGAAAGGGCAAAGAGGTCAAGAAATGACAGATATGTTTGAGTTAAAGCAGGCAGGATGCCTTGCCCTTTCTGAAGATGGAAGATCTGTTATCAATAGCAGGCTGATGCGGTTTGCCTTGGAATATGCGAGGATAGCCGGGCTTCTTCTTATCGAACATTGTGAAGATCCTTATTTGTCAGAAGGGGCGGTGATGAATGAGGGATTTACTTCGACACTTTTAGGAATGAGGGGAGATCCCGGGGTTTCTGAAACGATTATTTTGAGTCGGGATATTGAACTGGCGCGGTTTTTTAAAAGCAGGATTCATTTTGCTCATTTAAGCTTAAAGCGTTCTGTTGAGCTCGTCAGAAATGCCAAGAAAGAAGGGGTTCCTATAACGGCTGAAGTATGCCCTCACCATTTTAGCTTAACGGAGGAAGCCACAAAAACTTTTGATCCCAATACAAAGGTGAACCCGCCCTTAAGGACTCAAGAAGATGTTGAGGTCCTGAAGAAAGGCCTTAAGGAAGGAACAATCGATTTAATTGCAAGCGACCATGCCCCGCACGCCTTGGAGGATAAAGAGGTTGGGTTTGACGATGCGCCTTTTGGAATAATTGGGCTGGAAACCTCCTTTGGCTTAAGCATGACGGAGTTGGTGGAGAAAAAGGTGCTGAGCCTGGAGCAACTCGTCGAGAAAATGTCTACAAATCCTGCCAGATTGATTGGCCTTAAGGCCAAAGGCGTCATTCGGGAGAACTACGATGCGGATATTGTTATCGTCGATCCCGACGAGAAATGGGAGGTCAGAAAAGAAGATTTTGTTTCCAAGTCCAAGAATTCTCCTTTTGTCGGACGAGAACTAAAGGGAGTTGTTCATACGACGATTTACGGAGGAAAGGTTGTTTATCAAAAGAAATAGGACAGAAAGATTTTTAAAGGCACATATTGCTTTTGATATGTGCCTTTTTTTGTGTTGATACCTTGGACTTGTGGAATATAATGAACACAAGTTTTAGGTATCAACATCCCGAACGAAAGTGAGGGATTTCAATATACTTGCAGAGCATAGCGAATACAAGTCTTAGGCATCTACACCCTCGCTTGTGCGAGGGTTAATAAAATGTGGAATTAGAGAATTAGACAAATACATCCTGAGCAAAGGGAAAAATTTCAACATTAAAATTGTAGAATTATGCTGAAAAAAATAACGATTTGTTAACAAGTTATGCATAGCTTGTGTAAAACTCAAAAATGGATTAAAAATACATGATTGTTGTTATAATATTATCAGAAATGGGGCAAATAAGGCAAAAAATTTAATAATAATAACATAAAGTGGAGAGATATATGTAATTTATAAAAGCGAACAAGGAGGAATTTTCGATGATTAGAAATTTAAACATAAATAAGCTGATTCGGCATAATCAAAAGATAACTATTTCTGTAATCGGTGGACACGATGCAAATAAAGAAGTGGAGAAGTTATCCCATGAAATAGGTAGAATTGTGGCAGAAGTGGGGGCTATTCTTGTTTGTGGGGGGTTATTTGGAGTTATGAAGGCAGCATCTAAAGGAGCTAAAGAGGCGGGAGGGACAACAATTGGCCTTCTTCCAGGAAAGGATAAATCAGAGGCAAATCCTTACATTGATATAGCCTTGCCTACATCGTTTGGTTATGCTCGAAATGCCGCTGTTGCCTGCTCTGCGGATATTATTGTAGCTCTTCCGGGAAGCCATGGAACAAATTCGGAAATTTGCTATGGATTGGTTTATGGCCGGCCTGTGATTGATATGGGGAATTGGAATATAGAGGGCACAATCAAAGCAAATGGGGTTGATGAAGCCAAAACGATTATTCAAAAAATAATAAAGGAGATTCGCTCAACTAAATAGTATAATTATTTATAGCACTATTAATATTCTTTCGTTGAAAAATCAAGTAATTGTTTTATAATAGCATACTATGAAGAGGCGCGTAAAAACCGATAGTTCCATTCTTGCAGCTTTTATCTTTTTGACATGTCTTTTTTATTTCTTCCCTCGGATTTATCCGACAAGTATTCTTTTAGATAATATTTTGGACTTTTTAGGGATTGTCTTGATCTTAAAAGGGGTTTTCTTTCGTATGGCCGCAAGAGGACATAAAAAAGCCCATTCTTCCCATGGAGAAGGGTTGGTTACAACAGGGTTATATGCCTATACCAGAAATCCCATGTATTTAGGGAGTTTTATGCTTGGATGCGGATTTGTTCTTATGGTATGGCCCTGGTGGATGTTGATTGTTTTCTGTATCTCATTTTATGCGCGATTCAAAAGGCAGGTTATCAAAGAGGAAGAACATTTAAAAACTTTGTTCGGTGAAACTTATGTCCAGTATTGCCAAAAAGTGCCGCGCATTTTTCCAAAAGTGCAAGATTGGTTAAAAATGGATATCAAGAAGACTTTTCCCATCAAAGAACTTTGGAGCACCAAAGAAAAAAGAGGACTTCTTGCTTGGCCTTGCTTGGCTTGGTTTCTTGAGACATTACAGGAAAAGTTTGTTTTCGGGATCTATAACGGCATGTTGACGTTAAAAATTTTTATATTAGCGACGGTGATTTTCGTGACGGCTCTGGGCATGCGATATGCCTTTTCCAGGAATTAAGGAAACAAGGTAATGGTTTATTTGAAGGAAAAATTCAAAATCATCTCCAATAAAAAAGTCTCGCCCTGTCATTATAAACTTTGTCTGGATGCAGCGCCTCTTATGAAAAAATCAAAACCGGGGCAGTTTATCAATATCAAAGTTGCCGAGGGCACCGATCCTTTATTTCGCAGGCCTTTTAGCGTTCATCGCAAAAAAAGATATTTAGAAATTTTTTATCAGGTCATTGGCAAAGGAACGCAGATTTTGGCACAGAAAGCTAAGGGGGAATTTTTAGACGTGATGGGGCCTCTAGGCAATCATTTTTCTTCTCCGCCTGCCGGTGTCAAACAAGTCGCCATGATTGCCGGAAGCATTGGAGTGGCTCCGTTTCTGGCGCTTTCAGATGAACTCAGAACGAAAAAGAAATATGACCTTATTCTTCTGTATGGAGCCAAAACAAAACAGCATACTTTTAACATGAAAGAGTTTCGCGCCAATGGATGCAAGATTTTTATTGCGACAGAAGATGGCAGCGTGGGGACAAAAGGCCGCGTGGACAAATTATTTTCAAAGGTCGGGATGGACCCTCAAAAAACATTTATTTATACATGCGGCCCTAATCCGATGATAGCCAGCGTGCAAGAATTTGCTTTGAAGCATGGAATAAAAGGGCAGGCTTCTTGCGAAGAAATTTTTGGCTGCGGCGTGGGGGCTTGTTTAGGCTGCGTTATTCAAACAAAATCAGGATACAAGACCGTTTGTCACGATGGCCCTGTTTTTGATTTAGAAGAGATTATATTTTAAGTCCACAGACCACATTCCATAGTCCATGGACATGGATGGGGAACGAAGGACCAAATAAATGGAGATCGTAGAATGAATATTATCATGTATATCCTTTTAGGATTAACGGCAGGTATTGTTTCAGGGTTGCTGGGTCTTGGGGGAGGGGCGGTTCTTGTCCCGGCTTTGGTCTTTTTCTTCGGGTTAACGCAGCATCAGGCGCAGGGAACAACACTGGCCATCATGCTCCCGCCGGTATTTATCCTTGCGGTATTGCGCTATTATTATGCAGGGCATGTGAAAGTGATGATGGCGATTTTTGCCGCCGTGGGGCTTACAGTAGGCGCGTTTCTCGGTGCGCAAATTGCTCAACAGATACCAGATGCAAATTTAAAAAAGTTATTTGGAGTGTTTTTGATCATCATTGGTTTAAAAATGGTTTTTATAAAATAAGCTATGGACCTTTCAGTCAAAATTGGAAATGTTATCTTTCAGAATCCTGTAACAGTTGCTTCCGGCACATTCGGGATGGATGAAGACATGTGGGACATAAAGAGCCTAAGAAAGCTGGGGGCGTTTGTTCCCAAGACGATTACTTTGCATGCACAAGAGGGCAATCCGCCGCCGCGCATTCATGAGACAAAAGCAGGGATGCTCAATGCTATCGGCATTGAAAATGCAGGTGTTGATGATTTTATCAAGGCCAAATTACCGCAATGTAAAAAAATCGGTATTCCGATTATCGTCAGTATTACAGGAAAAGATGACGAAGAATTTGAAACGCTGGCGCTGAGATTGCATCAACAGAAAGGTGTGGCCGCTATCGAGTTGAATTTGTCCTGCCCTAATTTAGGACAGGAAACTTTAATCGCACAAGACAGCGAGGCAACCAAGAGAGTTGTCGCCAGAGTCAAAGCGATTTCTTCTGTACCTGTGATTGCAAAGCTCTCTCCTAATGTTACTGATATTGCCGGCATTGCGCGGGATGCAGAAAGCGCAGGGGCGGATGCCCTGAGTTTGATCAATACGTTTTCTGCCATGGCGATTGATATTGAAAAGCAAAAACCGGTTTTGGGAAATGTCACCGGTGGATTAAGCGGCCCTGCCATAAAACCGATCGCTCTTTACATGGTTTATCGGGCCGCGCAAAAGGTAAACATTCCTATCATTGCTATGGGAGGGATATTCACAGCCGAAGATGCCGTTGAATTTTTGATGGCAGGTGCCAGCATGGTTGCGGTGGGGACAGCAAATTTTATTGATCCGCAGACATCCCTTGAAGTTTTGCGGGGTATCAAAGATTTTATGAAAAGAAAAAAAATAGAAAACATCGAAAAACTTAAAGGCTCCCTTAAGGTTTAGCTATGTCCAAGAACAAAAGTCGATTAATTGTCGCTTTAGATATTGACTCCATCAAAGAGTTGAGAATTTTGTTGGAATACCTGGAAGATTATGTGGATATTTTTAAAGTAGGCAGCCAGCTTTTTACGTCCTGCGGACCTGCGGCGGTACGGTTCATTGAGGCAAGAGGCAAAAAAGTTTTTCTGGATTTAAAGTATCACGATATCCCCAATACGGTAGCCAGTTCTGTGAGCGCGGCCGTGCAGTTAAGCGTTGCTTTGGAAAGAAGCATGGATTTTGAAAACAGGATTACTCCTAAAGCCCAGGGTCTTTTTATGTATACCGTCCATACATCCGGAGGGCTTGAAATGATGCAAAAGGCACAAGAAGCAGGCACGGCAAAAGCTAAGGAATTGAGTCTTCCTAAACCCTTGGTCGTGGGGGTCACTGTTTTAACAAGCGAGCAAACAAAAGAAAATACCCAGGCCGTTGTTCTTGAACGCGCTCTTCTGGCCAAAAAAGCAGGATTGGATGGGATTGTTGCTTCTCCCCATGAGGCCAAAATGATCAGGAAAGAATTCGGCAATGATTTTATTATTGTAACACCGGGAATAAGGCCTTTGGGGGCAGGATTGCAGGACCAAAAAAGAGTGGCTACTCCCAAAGAGGCGATTCTCAGCGGAAGTAATTTTTTGGTAGTGGGCCGCCCCATTATAAAAGCTGAGAATCCTGGAAAGGCAGCGCAGGAAATTTTAAAGGAGATGGATTTTTAAAAGATTTTCTGGAGGGAATTGTTATGCATTGGTCAAAAAGTTTTTTTCTATTTTGTTTTTTAGTTTTTTCTTTGTGCTTTGCTTTAGAGGCAGAGGCGAATAATCTGACGATCACCAATATCAGCCTTGAGGACAGGGACATCAATGCAGATACCGTGGTGGTTGAGTTTGATATCAGCTGGGATAACAGCTGGCGGGATACCGTCAACTTTGATGCGGTGTGGGTATTTTTAAAGGCGTGTGTAGACAGCTGCACGGACGGGCATTGGGATCACGGGGATCTTTATACTGCAGGGGTTAACCCGAAGGATACAAGTCCGGGAACGAATATGGATTTGGATGTCATTGTTGTTCCTGATAAAGCAGGGGCGTTTATTCAGAGGCGATCGACCGGCGCAGGAACAACTTTTTCTAGGAATGTGAGATTGACGATGGATTATAATTCGACAGGGGCCACCGATAGCAGTACTATCAAGGTCAAGGCTTTGGGAATCGAAATGGTTTATATTCCCGAAGGAGATTTTTATATAGGAGACGGCAACGGAACAAGTGAATCAACAGATGCTTTTTTTAAAGACGGGGGTCCTGCCAATACGGCATTTCATGTGACAACAACGGCTCTTGCCGTATCCAGCGATAATACATCTACCAATAATTATGCTTTACCCGTTACTGTGGATGCAGACGGCGGGATTGAAGATAATGTATCCTGGCCGACAGGATACAAGCCGTTTTATCTGATGAAATACGAACTTTCCCAGGCACAGTACAGGGATTTTTTGAATATGCTGGACAGGGACGAACAGACAAACCGGGTTGCAGAGATAGGAACGGCTGATGATTATGCCATGACAGATGCAACTACGGTAACGAATCGGGATACGATACGGCTCCCTTCTACACTCAAAGGAGGAACAGATCCGGAAGTCTTTGGGTGTGATTATGCGGCGAACTCCTCTTCGGGGAACGGGGTGTTTGATCAGGCGGATGACGGCGAAGGGATCGCTATGAACTATTTAGATTGGATGGATTTTGTAGCCTATGCAGATTGGGCGGGATTGCGTCCCATGACAGAATTGGAGTATGAAAAGGCGGCACGCGGTCCCAGGAGTGCTGTTTATGCGGAATATGCCTGGGGATCAACGGCCTTAGAAAGCGCGACCACGGCACTTACCGATGCAGGAAAAGCTACAGAAGTTCCGAATCAAGGAAATTTAAATTATGCTTCCGTTGCGTCGGATTATGACGGGCCTTTTCGGGTCGGGGCGTTTGCAGGTTCAGGCACAAGCCGCAAAACCGCCGGAGCGGGTTATTATGGAAACTTAGAGTTGTCGGGAAATCTTTCTGAGCTTATAGTGTTTTTGGGGGATGACCTTGGCCAAGCATTTAAAGGGACCCATGGAGACGGGACATTGATCACAACAGCATCCTATGAAGGCAACGCGACCAATCTGGATTGGCCGGGCATTGATGGCACGACTGACAAAGGTGTGACAGGCAGCGATGGCGGAGGGGAGCGGGGAGGGGATTGGGATAATGTTTCTGCCGAGTCAGCGATTTCTTACAGATATAAAGCAGGAGATTCGACATCTATACGTCGATCTAATAAGGGTGGCCGCTATGCGCGTACGTCTCCTTATGCGGGGCCAGAGACCGTAATCTTTGAAACAACAACTACCAACAATGGTGATTTTGACAGCGGGTCGGGGGCGAGAACCGGTGCGGATGCATTTTGCGTAGCTAATAAGCCGGGCAATCTTCCTCTTGGTTGTGCGAATATTCATGCTTTATTAAGCATAAGTGCGAGCGATGAAATAAGGGATATGCCGGCTCTTTATGGGTTCAATCAGTTTGGTCCTGCTTATTTTTGGAATAATACAGAAAAAACGTTCAACATGCTTGCTTTTGATTGGCAGGATATGTTTGATTCCAGCATACTTTTGAGCATGCAGTCAGGGACAGGTTCTTCAAATACTGCTTACTGGACAGGAGCTAGCTCAATGGGTGGCCTTATTGGCGCGGGGACGCATTGTGTTGGCTGGACAGATGGTACATTGAATCACAGTGGTACAAAAGGAGACTCCACAGTAACAGATGGAACATGGCTAGAAACCGGAAGTAGTAAGTGTAGTACGACACAAACTATATTGTGCGCCTGCAAGTATGATGTGGAATAGAAAAAGCAGGCAGTAAGCAGCAGGCAGTAAGCAGCAGGCAGTAAGCAGCAGGTAGTCAGTAGTTAGTCCCATACTACCTACTGCTTACTACCTACTCCTTACTTTAAACAAGGAGAGATAAATTATGGTTCAACAAGTTCAAGAATTGATTGACAAAATTAGACAAGAAGGCATTCAGGATGCGGAGAGGAAAGCGCAGGGCATTCTTGAAGATGCGCAGAAAAAAGCTGAGACAATCCTTCAAGAAGTTCAAAAAAAAGCTGACTACGTAATTACTGAAGCCGAGAATCAAATTGCGAAGAAAGAGGCTTCCGCCAAGAAGGCTTTGGAGCAGGCGGCACGCGACATGCTTCTTCAATTAAAAGAAAAGATAGGGGCGACTTTAGAAAAAGTCATTGCAACAGAAATCAAGCAATCGCTCAGCGTTGAATGTATATGCGATTTGATTCGGGAAATGGTCCAAGGAGCTGTGGATAAAAAGGGGGGCGAAGGAGATATCTTTATTGCCGTTAGCGAACGGGATCTCGAAAAAATGAAGAAAGGGTTTATAAAAAAGCTACAGGAGGAGCTCAAAAGACCGATTCACTTTATGATGGATGAAGATGTTGAAGCGGGTTTTACCATCAGTTTTGACGAGGGCAAATCTATCTTTGATTTTTCAGACAAAAGCTTGGTGGAGTATTTGAGCGGTTATTGTAGTCAGGAAGTCGGTTCTCTGCTTAAGCAGGCAGAGGAGATATCAGAGCAAAAATAATTCTACGAGCATACGGGAAGCGAATGAGCCATTCTTATTACTATTTTATTTCGACTTTGCCTGTTCTTGATTTTAAAGCGCAGGCCCCCATTTCCTTAGAGCAATTTTTGGAAGATGCCAAAAGGTTGCTGAACGAAGTTGACTATGCCGATATTTTGGCGGCAGTGGATGAGAGGACGGAAGCAGATTCCGTTTCCAGTAGCTTGTTGAAAGAATGGAAGCAATTCATGCAAAGCTGTTGCAATGAAGGAGTTTTTGTGCGCTGCGCGGCCGAGAACAAAAATCCCATGGATTATTTGAGAGGCGAAAGAAGGGCCGAGGGGTGCATTATTGAGGCATATGCGCAGGCCGCCCAGAGCCCGGATCCTTTATCGGCAGAAAAAATTTTGGATCAAATGAAGTGGCAATGCGTGCACGAGATGGGGAAAGGGCATTTTTTTGACATGGAATTTTTAATTGTCTATGCAATCAAATTGAAAATGCTAGAAAGGTACAAAGAGATTTCATCCCCCAAAGGGGGAGAGTTGTTTTCTCAACTGAAAGAGGAAGCACTGCAGATAAAATAATTTGGCATATTCTCGTTAGCATGTTGTATGTCGCAGTTGTTAAAAGGCAGAAGCATTAAGAATCACGATAGATGATGTGCCATATGCTATATACGTAAAAATAAGGAGTCAAACCGTGAAGGAAAATAGAGTAGGGTTGGTCACAAGTATTAACGGCAATATGATAGGTGTCCATTTTGAAAATCGGGTTATGCAGAATGAAGTGGCTTCCGTTTTAGTGGAAGAAGAACAGCTCAAGGCAGAAGTCATTCGCGTTAGGGGGAAAACAGCCGAATTGCAGGTTTTTGAGGACACTTTGGGTGTGAAAGTCGGGGATAAGGTGATGTTTACGGGGGAACTTTTAAGTGTGGAACTTGGCCCCGGGCTTTTAACACAAGTTTTTGACGGGCTTCAAAATCCATTGCCCGAGCTTGCAGAACAATACGGATTTTTCTTAAAAAGAGGAGCCTATCTTGTTGCTCTGGACGAAAAGAAAGAATGGGAATTTACCCCGGCCGTTAATCTCCAAGATAAAGTCAAAGCAGGAGACAAGCTGGGAAGTGTTCCAGAAGGAATATTTGAGCATAGGATCATGGTGCCCTTTGGATGGAAAGGTATTTTTGAAGTTCATGAAATTGCATCCCAAGGAAACTATAAGATAACAGAAACAATAGCAAAATTGAAGGATAGTCACGGCAAAATTCATCCGGTTACCATGCGCCAGTATTGGCCTGTTAAAATTCCTATCAGGGCTTACAAAGAAAAAATCAAGCCGACAGAACCTTTGGTAACCAAGATTCGTATTATTGATACAATGGTTCCTGTTGCGATGGGGGGCACATTTTGTACACCTGGCCCTTTCGGGGCGGGCAAGACCGTGTTGCAGCATTTACTGAGCCGTCATGCGGAAGTCGATGTAGTCGTTGTGGCTGCCTGCGGGGAACGTGCCGGTGAGGTGGTCGAACTGATAAGGGAATTCCCTGAGCTTCAGGATCCTAAAACCGGGCGGGCATTGATGGAAAGAACGATTATTATATGTAATACCAGTTCTATGCCGGTTGCTGCCCGCGAGGCAAGTGTTTATACGGCCGTAACATTAGCCGAGTATTATCGGCAGATGGGCTTGAATGTACTTCTTTTGGCCGATTCAACTTCCCGCTGGGCGCAGGCCATGCGCGAGATGTCAGGAAGGCTGGAAGAAATTCCCGGCGAAGAGGCCTTCCCCGCGTATCTGGAAACGAGAATCGCTTCTTTTTATGAAAGGGCCGGCCTTGTTAAATTAAGAGATGGCAAAATGGGCTCTGTTACCATTGGCGGGGCGGTTTCCCCTGCCGGCGGCAATTTTGAAGAGCCGGTTACCCAGGCAACTTTAAAGGTTGTGGGAGCTTTTCACGGGCTTTCCAGAGAACGCTCGGATGCCAGGCGGTATCCGGCCGTTGATCCGTTGGACAGCTGGAGCAAGTATGAAAGTTTTGTTGAAAAAGAGCACATCTTAAAGGCGGTTTCCGTTCTCAAGAAAGCGAAAGACGTTGAGCAGATGATGAAGGTTATCGGTGAAGAAGGAACGTCTATGGATGATTTTATCGATTATTTGAAAGGTGAATTTTTTGATGCAGTGTATCTGCAGCAAAATGCTTTTGATCCTATTGATGAGTTTACACCCGCCGATCGTCAAAAATATGTTTTTGAATTGGTCGAAAAAATTCTCGATAAAGATTTTGATTTTAAGGATAAGGATACGGCACGAAGATTTTTTCAGGATTTGCGTTCAAAATTCATAACATGGAACACAATGAAAATGGAGAGCAATGGGTTTAAAGAAACGGAAGGGCAGATTAAAGAGAAAATAGCCTAAGGAAGGGAAATAAAATAATGCATAAAGTTTATAGTCAAATTATACGAATCGCCGGTGATGTTATTACGGTGGAAGCCCAAGGTGTCGGTTATAAAGAGTTGGCGGAAGTCTATACGCAGTCAGGTATTTCACTGGCGCAGGTCATCCGGCTTGATGGGGACAAGGTTTCTTTACAGGTTTTAGCCGGAAGCCGCGGGATTTCTACTGATGATAAGGTCAAGTTTTTAAAGGCACCCATGCGGGTTCCTTTTTCAGAAAATCTTTTGGGGCGGATTTTTAACGGGAGCGGGGAGCCCCGAGATAACGGACCAGCACTTAAGGAAAACTTGATCCCTGTCGGCGGTCCGTCCGTCAACCCTGCCAAAAGAATCATCCCGAAGAATATGATCCGCACCGGCATTCCCATGATCGATGTTTTCAATTCTTTGGTCGAATCCCAGAAATTACCCATCTTTTCTGTTGCGGGAGAGCCGTATAATCCGCTTCTTGCGCGCATCGCGCTTCAGGCAGAAGTGGACTTGATCATTTTGGGAGGCATGGGGTTGAAGTTTGATGATTATTTGTTCTTTAGAGATATCCTGGAGAAAAATGGCGCCTTATCCCGATCGGTTATGTTTGTCCACACAGCGGCTGATCCGACCGTTGAATGTTTACTTGTTCCGGACATGAGCTTGGCTGTCGCCGAGCAGTTTGCGTTAGAAGGAAAAAGGGTTTTGGTTCTTTTGACCGACATGACTAATTTTGCCGATGCTCTTAAGGAAATTGCGATTACCATGGAACAGATTCCGTCCAATCGAGGGTATCCGGGAGATCTTTATAGCCAGTTGGCGGCCCGCTATGAAAAAGCGGTTGATTTTGATTCGGCAGGTTCCATCACGGTTCTGGCCGTTACAACTATGCCGGGAGATGATGTCACCCATCCGGTTCCGGATAATACGGGCTATATTACCGAGGGGCAATTTTATTTGCGCGGAGGAAGGATTGAGCCGTTTGGGAGCCTGAGCCGCTTAAAACAGAAAGTCAACGGAGAAACCCGTGCAGATCATCGGACGATTATGGATCGCATGATCCAGCTTTTTGCCGATTATCGATCCACTCTTGAGAAAAAAGCTATGGGTTTTCAAATGAGCTCCTGGGATAAAAAGCTGCTTTCTTACGGCAAGCGTTTTGAAAATGAGCTTATGGATTTATCCGTTAATATTCCTCTTGAAGCGGCATTGGATCGAGGATGGAAAATTTTATCGGATATTTTTGATCCGATCGAAACGGGTATTAAAGAATCTTTGATTAAAGAATTCTGGCCAACTAAAAGAACAGGATAATAGGGGCTAGGGACTGGGGACTGGGGACTGGGGACTGGGGACTAGGGGCTGGTCTTTACCAGTAACCAGCTACCAGAAACTAGTCCCCAGTCCCTGAAAGAATTTATGTCCAAACGAAAATTGACAAAAGGCGAACTGAAACGCCAAAGGGATAGCTTAAGGCAATTCGAGCGCTATTTACCGACCCTGCAGTTAAAAAAACAGCAGCTTCAGATGAAAATACTGGAGGCCCAAAAGTTTCTTTATGAAAAAGAAAAAAATTTATCTCTTAAAGAAGAAAGTATTCACAAGTGGGTTGGTTTGCTGGCAGACCCTGCTATGGATATGCTTACAAGCGTGTCTTTCTCAACGGATGAAAATCCATTTAAAAAATGGATTATTCCCGAAGGGGTTGATGTGGATATGATGAACATTGCAGGCGCCAATGTCCCGGAATTAAAAGATGTGCATTTTCATGAAGCCAAATATGATTTTTATTCTGCGCCTTACTGGCTTGATAGAGGGATAGAAGAACTCCGGGCATTTATCAGGATTTTGCTTGATGTTAAGATGACAAAGGAAAAAATTCAGATTTTAAAAAAAGAATTGAGAGTGACCACACAAAGGGTTAATTTGTTTGAGAAGATTAAAATACCGGAATGTCTGGAAAACATACGTAAAATTCGGATTTATCTGGGCGACTTACAGGCCAACGCTGTAGGGATTAGCAAGGTTGCCAAGAAAAAAATCGAAGCATCGATGGCCGCATAACTTTAATCAGGGGCTAGTGGTTTGGGGCTGGGGACTTGTGGTCTGTTGACCAGAAACAAGTCCCCAGCCACTAACAACAGGATTCAGCATGATCGTACCAATGAAAAAAATATTTCTTATCATGCAGGACAAAGACGCGGCCTCTGCCTTAAAAACACTTTGTGAAGTCGGGACATTGCATGTCGAACATCAAAAAGAGCCTGTCGGCGATGACATTCATGAACTTCAGGACAAAAGACAAAAAATAGAAAAAGTTCTTCAAAGACTTTCTTGCATGGAAGACGGAAGCTATCAGGTGCCCGTAGATGACAGCAAAAAAAGGGCTGTGGAAGTTTTTGATCAGATCAATTTGATTGCGCAGCTTCAACAGCGTATTTATGAGAAGAAGGCTCTAATCAGTAAATGGGAGACCTGGGGAAACTTTGATCCCAGAGATATCTTGGCCTTAAAAGAAAAGGGCATTCATTGTTCTTTAGCAGAGGTGGATAAAGAGACTTTTCAAAAAATTCAGGAAGAGGATTCTCTGTGGGTTGAAGTCATTTCTTCTAAAAATCAAATGTATCAATTAGCGCTTTTTTCAAAAGAAGAAAGAGAATATCCTTTTGATATCCTTTCGTATCCGCAATATAGCCTGGATCGGATCAAAAAGATGCAAGAGGAAGATCGAGCAAAAATTCACAAGGCAGAAAGAAAGATTAGGGAATACAGGAAATATTTTGATTGTTTTCAGGAAATTTTAGCGGAGCTCAAAGAAAAGATTGCTTTTAAGGAAGCTTATTATAGCCGGACAGAGCAGGAAAATCTTTCTATCCTCAAAGGCTTTTGCCCAAAAGATAAAATTGAGGAGCTTTCCAAAGTGGCGAAGAAAGAAAAATGGGGATTGGTTATTGAGCAGCCGGCAAAAGAAGATCAAGTCCCTACGCTTATCCGCAATCCCAAGTGGGTTGAAGTCATAAAGCCCGTATTTCAGATGATCAATATCCTTCCCGGGTACGAGGAGATGGATATCAGCATGGTTTTTTTGTTGTTCTTTTCTGTCTTCTTCGGAATTCTTATTGGCGATGCCGGCTATGGCCTTGTTTTTTTCTTGGGGACATTATTTGTTCGAAAGAAACGCAAGGACAAACAAGATGCAAAAAACATTTATTATCTTATGTATGTTTTGAGTATTTGTGCCGTTATTTGGGGGGCATTGACGGGAGTATTTTTTGGGCAGCAGTGGTTGTCTGGTTATATCAAGCCGCTAATGCCGTGGCTTACAGACATTCAAAATATCCAGATGGTGTGTTTTTTTATAGGGGCGGTTCATTTGAGCATTGCTCATCTTTGGCGTGCTATTCTTAAAGCCCCTTCTTTATCTTTTTTATCACAGATGGGATGGATAGCTTTGGTTTGGGGAATGTTCTTTTTGGCGCGGGTTTTGATTTTAGGCGAAGCATTTCCGCCGCCGGCAAAACTTCTTTTTGCTTTGGGATTTTTTTGTGTTATCTTTTTTACAAAACCCAGCAGGAATGTTTTTAAAACCATTGGCTCAGGCGTAGGAGATCTTCTTTTAAATGTTATCAATACTTTTACGGATATTGTTTCTTATATTCGTCTTTTTGCTGTTGGGCTGGCAAGCATTGCCGTTGCCGATGCTTTTAATGATATGGCACTCAGCATTGGATTTTCAAGTGTTTTTGCAGGGTTCATCAGTGCGGTAGTCTTGGTAGTGGGCCATTTGTTCAATGTTATCTTAGGGGCAATGGCGATCCTTGTGCATGGCCTTCGGTTAAACGTTTTAGAATTCTCCAATCATTTGAACATGGAGTGGTCAGGTTTTCGATATAATCCATTTAGAAAAATAAAAAAAGTTAATCAAAGTTAAATTGAGGAGGAAAGAAGAATGGATACAAACGTTTTGATACAGTTTAAAGATTTGGGACTGGCTGCCGCCTTATCTTTGGCTGCTGTTGGCTCGGCATTGGGAAGCGGTCAGGCAGGAATGGCGGCCATCGGGGCATGGAAACGCTGCTATGTACAAAGCAAAGCAGCTCCTTTTATGTTGATTGCTTTTGTTGGGGCTCCCTTAACGCAGACCATATACGGCATGATTCTGATGAACAAAATTGCATCCGTTGCCGCCAGCGGAACCTATTATTGGGGGGCAGGTCTCCTGGGAGGTTTGGCGATGGGAGCATCGGCCATGATGCAGGGAAAGGCGGCTGCTGCGGCATCAGATGCTTTGGGAGAGACGGGCAAGGGAATTGCCAATTATTTG
>Ga0272441_10003215_pt1 | contig 31485 bp, 27 predicted proteins | sample SSMProp6N_FD_193582 | JGI IMG/M metagenome (GOLD analysis project Ga0272441, IMG submission 193582) | Marine sediment archaeal communities from Little Sippewissett salt marsh, Falmouth, MA, United States - SSM-Prop-6N | ecosystem: Environmental > Aquatic > Marine > Wetlands > Sediment ... | reverse complement strand
ATTATCGGGCATTATCCCAGGTGACCGTTTTAGGTTCGGCCCGGTTTGCAGGTCGAAATGTTGGCTATAGGCCGGTAGATAAAAACCAGTACTTCATGGTACGGTTTTTAATCCTGATGACGGCATGGCTGTGTATCTGGGTTCATCATCTACCGGCCCGCATCCGTGCCGAGGAAGCCGCAACGGTAGCCCTGAACACCATACTAGAGCAGGCCGACAATGCAATATCCCAGAAATCATGGAGTCATGCGGAAAATTATCTCAAACAGGCTCTGACTTTTTCCCACCAGACCACTACACCCTATATTCAGAAACGACTGCAGTGGTGTTATGCGAACACTTCTCTGGAGCGACGTTACAGCGATGACAGTGTGGCTCATCAGGTACAAACCACAGGTCTGAACCATGCCGAAGAGATATTGTCTTATACTTTACAATTAAGCCGTCAAAATTACTATCAAAGCATTGACGAGAATGAACTTCTGCAGAAATCGTTATTGCAACTCCAGGCCGCGATTGAAAATCCCCTTATCTATCAACAGTATCCGGTTCATGACCAGCACCTTAGAGAATTGCAGCATTATATCAGGACATTAAGAATTCAACTGCCACAATGGAATATAACCAACCCAGCCTGGGAATCTTTGGCCCGTGCAATGCGCGACGAAAGCAGCAAGGCCGGCTTAGGAGACGCCTGGCCTGCTCTGGAATTGGCCTATGCCTTTGCCGACAATCTCGATAAATATTCTTATATGCTCTCACCCCGCCAGTATTGCGCTTTGCGTGATCAGTTAAGCGGTGAATATGTCGGTACGGGCCTGGACCTGGTCTTTACCAATGAGTATCCCCTGGTATTTGACGTTGTAGAAGATAGTCCCGCTCAAAAAAGCGGAGTTGTGCCGGGGGACTTGTTGATCGAGGTAGAAGGGACAAGTTGCCTTTCACAATCCAGCAGCCGCATCAGTGGTCTTTTGATCGGCCCAGCCAGCAGTTCGGTAGATATTGTCGTCAAACGCCAAAACCAGGAAATACCCCTGACCCTGACACGAAAAAAAATTACCGCTCCCAGCGTGCGCTATGTGCATATGCTGGATGAGCAGGTAGGATTTATGCGGGTGGCGAGCTTCGATCACAATACGGCTCGGGAAATGCGCTATGGGGTTAACCGCCTGATTAGACTGGGAGCAAAATATCTGGTAATTGATCTACGGAGAAACGGTGGGGGAGTGATGACCTCAGCGATCGATTCGGTACGATTATTCCTGGATGAGGGCGATATCGTCACCGTTCGGCAGCAGGATCAAAAAACCAAATATCGCGCCGGTGGCCATTTCTTTTCCGGTTACCAACAGCCATTGGCCCTTTTGGTTGATGATAAAACTGCCAGTGCCGCCGAAATATTTACCGCCGCCCTACAATATCACAAGCGAGCCAAGGTAATCGGAGAAAAAACCCTCGGCAAGGCCCTGGTGCAGACTATTTATAACCTTAATCCCGAACATAATGCCCTATGCATAACAACCGCCGCCTACAGTCCCCCCGGCGTAAAAGAATTACATTTTTCAGGCATTGAACCCGACATCGGTCTGGCAAATGACTCCGCCGAGCAAAAATATGAAGCCGGCCTTAACAACACAGCCAAGCTGGAAACGGGGGCTGATTTAAAGTATGCAGCTAACCGGAAGAGCGAAGCTGATCAAAAATTTTCTAGTCACCGAGATACTAAAAGTGGTTTGAGATATGAAGCAGATCAGTACCATGGAGCCCTGCGAAAGGGCGGTGTTGACCTTAAACAAGTAGCCTGCCAGGAGAAAAGGAACGGTCAGCCAGACAGTACCTTTCAGGAGTATGAAACCGGACAGCAAGACATCGATTACAGTAAAAACATGAAGGACTTTCTGTCGGCGGATAATGCCGGCATAAAAGCAGCTCTGCGATATTTAAAAGAGAGACGCTGGGCCTGTCATATGCACATGAGCAAGCCCCAAGACAATAATCAGTGTGGACATGATAAAAAATTTCATTTAGGACAGATCAAAATTAATACAATTTTACAAAAATCATCCCAATTGGAATCAAAATCAGCGTTTTTTTTCTCGAAATCACCGTGTTTGATCCTGAAATCAGCGTCACCAAGTGTGAAATCGCTTTGTTCGGGGTGGGAAAAGTGTCATTTTGCCCATTAATTCTTATGATTTTTTCGATTTTCTTCTGATTTCTTACTAAAACTTATCACTTTCTTCGCAAAAGTTGATTATTTTTTCGCAAGATTTCCCCGTTTCTTCTTAAAAAAGTTCCATTTTTCACAATTCTATCAGCTAAAATTGTTACATTTGCAGATTTTTAAGATTTTTTTTCACTCTAAGCATAGAACATCTCTGCAATGCACAGTTTGGAGCAGATACTTCGTTCGATTATTAACCTGTCGATCATAATTTACCAGACTTCAGGGGAATAGTTTCAATAAAACTTTTGTCTGGGCGCATGTTTTGATGCGGAACTAAAAGTACTTTACTTCTTTGATTTTGGAGCGTGGGGATAGTTTTTGCGGCATTTTTAGGAATTTCATCGATGATATCATGTTTTATGCAATAAAATGAAGTTCTGCTATAGGGTATGACGATAGAAAAAACACATTTTTAGTATTGAAAAATGAATACGAGAGAGTAACGTCAACACTTTTTTCACTCAAAGGTATGAAAAATAACAGTTGAAGTGAAAAAAAGGTGTATAAAAAAGAAATTTTTTTGACAGTAGTGTAAATCACGGTTAATATTTGCTATAGAAAGGAGGTGATGCACATGGCGAAAAAGAAGAAGGCTGCAAAGAAGAAAGTGGCGAAGAAAAAAGTGGCAAAGAAAAAAGTAAAGAAAGCTAAGAAAAAAGTAGCAAAGAAGAAAGCCACAAAGAAGAAGAAGGCTACAAAGAAAAAGGCTACGAAGAAAAAGAAAGCTAAGAAAAAAGTAGCGAAGAAGAAAGCCACAAAGAAGAAGGCCACGAAGAAAAAAGCCAAGAAAAGAAAAAGATAAGCTGTAGTCGGAACTACAGCGGGTTCGCCCAAGAAGATTATTTATGCATCACCAAACAGGCGGACCTTGTCGAACTAGTCCGTTCGACGGAAAAAGCAAAACAGCTCCGAAATTTTTTGGGGCATTTGCGGGTAACTTTGGAAGATCCTCACGCCACGGCAGGATCTTCCATTTTTTTTGCCTATCTGCCAGGTAAACTTACATTTGCCATTTTGAAAAGTATCAATGAGGCCAGATTTAGGGATTAAAGGTAAAAGAGGCACTTTGGGCGGACCATTGGGCCATTATAACTGCTTTTTATAACTGTAGTTAGGAAGTGAAAGGGGTAAAAGCGAAATCCTTAGATAAGCTGTACGCGGACTAAGAACATGCTCCCCGATCGGAGTCGAGGACAAGCCTGCACGGCAATGACAAGGTTTTGTTAAAGCGTCTTAGTCGGGCAGGCGGCTTTGGTAAAGGGCCTGCACCTGGTATTCATTCAGGGCTTGATTATAGATACGGACCTCATCAATCAGACCCTCAAATGGATAGGTTCCCAGCCAACTACCGATACTGAGCGGCATGGAGTTGGTGCCTATCGAAATAGAGGCGGATTTAGAGTCGAGCGGCTGACCGTCGAGATAAAGGGCGATCGTGCTGCCATCATAGGTACCAACAATGTGATGCCATTGGTCGAGGGTAAGGGTAACGGTGTTGTCATAGGCAAGGGCAGTGGCACCAGCAGGGGTACCATCGGTGGCCGTACCGGTGGGCGCAAGGTTGCCCGCCGTGCTGAGACGGAAGCGGGCGTAGGTCTGGCCGTTGATAGTCCAACTGGGTACGTCGAAATATATGGTATTGTCGCCATTGGCGACTGAGACACTATCAGCTATATGTTCAAAGGGGCCGGACCAGCAGCCGTCGCTGTTGAAATCGAGCCAGGCGTCGAGTTTGGCTCCGCTGGGGGCGCTTTGGACATTGACCGTGACAGAAGCGGAGAGCTGACCGACCTGAATAGCTGCGAAATTTACGCCGTCTTCGTCATCTATACCGGTGGTGTCGTCGGCGTCGGCGGCCGCGGAATGAGTTCCGTCAGATTCGCTGTCGCGCACGGAGCCCAAGGTGGGACCAGTTGCTGTATGGCGGGCGCCATCTTCGCTGAGGGTAGTGGGATAGGGCGTGGGAGTATCGCCAAAGTCAAGATCAGCCCAACCAGCCTTGCCGGCCGCCAATACGAACGCAATCAACCCTAGGACAACCGTGATTTGTTTCGCTTTCATTTTACTTTTCTCCCATCAAGAAGTAACGGCCACAAAAAGCGCAAAATATTAAACAGAAGATAACGAAGAAATTATTTTCAGTCGTCCCTACGGGACTAAAGGCAACTTAGGAACCTGTTCCCCACCAATAAATTGGTGGGCTATTATCAATAGTCCCTGGCGGGACTCAAATCGAAACAAATTCAAATATTCAATAACTTTAGGAGGGACTGGAGTTGGATGATGGCAGCGGCGATTTTGTTTCTAAGGTCCTGGTAATCGGAGAATTGCCAATTGTTGTCGATTTTATGGTCGCCGCGGACGATGCGATTGCCGTTGGGTAAGATTTCGCATTTTCCGGTCCAGTTGCCCTGCAGGGCGACACCGCAGCAGCCGTTAAAAGTAGCGGCGGCGATTTTACCATGGATCTGTTCCGCAATTTTATTGGCGCTGGCGATTATCTGAGGATTGCCGGAAGTGTAGGCGCGATCAAGATATTGTTCCAGGGTCAACAGGTAGCGATAGTCGTCGATACCTTCACGTACAGCTTCATAACCGATGGTAGGACCGCCGCTGAGGCCGGGTGCGGCGGGATAACGATATAGAAAGGCGGTAGGTTGGCTGTAAACGGCGAGGGGGTTCTCGGGTTTGACGGGCCACATATAGGCCCATTCAATGATGCCGTGAGCGCGGGATTTCCACAGGCCAAAACCGGTCATGAAGCGGACGGGCTCGGGGTGCCAGGCGGTCAGGTCGATATTGTAGAACCAGAAGAGTTTAGAGTCATTTACGGCACGGGAGTAAAACTCCCACCAGGCGCACATATCGATGGGTTTATGGCGATCCAACATGGGTCCGTCGTGGAGGGTGATGACATCAGTGAGGCGGTAGGCTTCCTCGCTGAAGTTGTGCCATTTACCGTTCATGCCGTCCGCTTCGGTGCGCAGATTGGGGATGGATTTTAGTATTTGCATGAGCCGGAGCATGCGGGGGAGGTTGTGTTCATGTTCGAAGGCCTCATCCACAGGCTGAAAGATTATCTCCGGCCAGCCGGATGCCTGGCCATGCTCAATGACCTGTTGTATCAATCGGCGATAGGCCCGGGCGAATTTTTCGCTGTCCAGCGGCCCGACCTTTTCACAAATACGGGGAAATTCATTGGTCATCAGCCAAAGCATAGGTTCGGTAAAACCCGCCTGATGATAGCCTTGCATATTCAGTTCGAGCGGACTATCACCGGTGAAGTTAACGACTATGTGGTCGTCTTTGACTTTCATATTCAGGCCGGAATTTCCTGACAAGGCCAAGGTAGTCAGACCGTGGGAGCGCATATCCGCGAAGGTCTCGGCAATCCAGTTCGGATCCGGGCGCATGCGGGCATACATGGCAAAGGTGATACCGAGAGGCTCGGCCAGCTTGAACGGATAGACCTCAACGGTAAGGGGCAGTTCCAGATTGGTAGGGCCGACTTTGATAATGATGTTACCCTGGTAGCGGCCGGGGGGGAGGGTGTCAGGCGTATGGACGGTGATCCAGAAGGGTTGATTTTTATTTTTCTCGATCTCGACATGATCGCGTTTTTCCAGAAGCCTGGGCGCTTCCTCCAGCAAAGTTGACTGGTAAGGCCCCCAGCGGGCTTGTCCCTGCCAGGGCATATAGCGCAGGGAGCGGATGTCGATCCGGGAAGGCTTTATAGTTCCATTGGGGCCCTTGAGGGAGGAGGACTGGATGGTAATATCCTGTAGGGGGCGCAGGGCGTAGAGGGAAAAGGTAGCTGGTTCGTATTCACCGGGGCAGGTGCTGATATGCAGAGTGGTAATGCGCTCGTCAGCAGAAGGGACGGCGTTTTTCATGAGCACCCGTAAATAATTACGTGAGAAGAGAATAAAACCAAGGTCTTTTTCATCCGGGGTGAGGTGGGGCAGGGAAGAATCATCGACATACAAGATGTTTTGACTGGAGGGTTTTGGCGATGCCAGGCACAGATTGTTAAGCAAGGGCCTTTCAAGACTGACCAAGGGAATCAACTCGGCGTCAACTGTCGAGATCCAAATATTAAGAAGGATGATGGAGAAAGATATTATCCGTTCAAGATTATGCACGAGCAGACTCCTAAAAAGCACATATTACAGAGTGACATTATTCACTGTCGGGGGGTTTCAGGGCAACCTGACAGCGTTTCCACAGGGCGTCCAGGGTGGCCGCGGCAGTAGCTTCGATCTTATAATCCACAATATCACTAATCTCAGTAAGGTCAGGATTAATCTCCACGGTGGGGATTTGGCGTCGATGCGCCTGTCGTACGGGCTCGGAAATATAAGGGAAAATACTGGTAGTGCCGACGGAAAAAACAATGTCATAATCCCGATGCAATTCCTGCATGAGTTTTTCCATTCGGTCCTTAAGTAAGACCTCACCAAACAAGACCACGGCGGGTCTGATTATATCATGGCAGCGGGGACAATAGGGGGGGATGTCCAGATGGCTATAATCGGGCACGCGGGTGCGATACCAACAGTGAGGACTGCTGCAAAGTAAATCATGGTAGTCGCCGTGGATGTCGATCACGTTGGTGGCGCCGGCAGCCTGATGAAAGCCGTCGATATTTTGAGTTAGTACACACACCTTTTCAAAATGCTTTTCCATCTCGGCGATGACTTCATGACCGCGGTTATAGCTTGCATCCCGGCAGGTGTGCTCGATGCGACTGATGTATTTCCAGGCCAACTTGGGATTTTCAGCCATGGTCTGACCGGAGACAATCTGCTCGATGGGGAGTCCCTCCTCCGTGGTGTCCTGGTTATAAAGACCACCGACGCCACGGTAGGTCGGCAAGCCGGAGTCGGCCGAGAGGCCTGCACCGGTAATGAAAAAAACACTTCGACATCGGCGCAGACGTTCGGCGACCTGTTCGATTAGTTCCTGGTCACGTTTGGTAAACATAGGAAGCATTATAGGCAACCGTATTTGAAATGTCATTATGCAATCGCGCAGGCTACTTTACTGAACAGCGGGGTAAATACTGGAAATGGAAAACGGCCGTGCCCTCGTTTCCGAAGGCGCGGCCGTTAACTGAGGTTACACTGTCCTTTCGCGGACGACAGTGCGGACCTAGAGATCTTGAGGTTTTACCGTGCTGCGGCGATTGGCCTTGCACCTAGTAATAGCTTGATCTAGGCAACCATAGACACAATCCGAGGCGGTCTGGATGGCGTCGGCACTGCACATGCAGCCCTTGGAACGAACGTACGCCTTGACCTTGCTGGCTACCACGAGTACCTCTTTCTTAGAAGCTTTGGCAACCTTTTTCTTTGCTTTTTTCTTCGCCATAGTCTTTAAGTCCTCCATGAATAAAGAAAGAAATTGTAAACTCAAGTCCACCTTGAATAAGCCTAATTTTGGTGCGAGCAGAGCGTGTTTGCAACAAAAAAACAGGGGAAAATCACAAAATTTTAGCTTTATAGGCTATTTTGGGTAAAAATTTATCTGAAAAGGGCAAAAAATGGCACCGGTGGTAATTTTTTATTAAGTTAGGCGTGGCGAACCTGTCGAAATAAGAAAAAATAAAGCTATTATTTACAGGCAGCAGACATATATGTATGGGCAGTTCCAGGCAACGGTAAGAGACGCCAGGCAGGAGACGGAAATTTAGGCCCCATCTACCTAGAGGAAAGATGTCTGAAGCAGAAGATTATATTCCGATAGTGTTTGCCCACAACCTGGCGGAGGCGGAGTTCTACAAGGTTCTGCTGGAAGATCACGACATCAGCGCCATCGTTAAGGAGTCGGAAGACGACTTTGATGAATATCCCGAAAGCGGTCAGGGAGTTTCGGTGCTGGTACCCAGTGAACAAGTGGAGGAGGCGGAACTGGTTCTCGAACAACGTAATGAAATAGACGATGGTTTCGAGGAAGACAACGAGGAGCAAGACGATCAAGACGACGATTATCAGGACTTCGAGGAGATCAATCCCGGCCAAGCTAACGACAGGGATGACGAGGACGAGGAGGATATATTTTGAAAGATTGTCGGCAGGAACAGGACACGGCTGATAAGGCTGATGGAGATAAAAAAATGGAAGAGGTTCAGGATGCCAGTACCAAGTCGGAACGACGGGGGCCCGGACGGCGGGCTACAGATAAAGCCGGGGCAGACGCCACAGACCGGCGTAATGGCTGGGATAGGCGGCGGGGTCCGGGCCGACGACGCAGCGATATGCGACGGTCGGCGGAAGAAGGGGAGATGGACGATGAGCAGTTCGCCTTCATCATGGCGATCGATGAGTACAAACGGGCCAACAATCGACCGTTCCCCAGTTATACCGAGATTCTGGAGATCGCCAAGGCCCTGGGCTACCGCAAGGTAGCCGAACCTCAGCCACTCAAGTCGCTGGGGCAGGGCCAGGATTAGGCAGCCTGTAAAATAATCCGGCTAAGTACTGAAAGGCAACTTTTATTGCCCGATGTCGAAAACAGGGTTGTGGTCCTGTCCACCTTTAAACCGAGTACGATAGGGGTAGTGCCTGTCGAGCCATTTCTGGTCGGGATTACGGGGCATTTGCATGTTTCCACGCCCATAGCCTAGCTGTATTGCTTTGGGCCGGTCTTCGCAAAATATCCAGGTGCGTTCATCTTCCCACTTATGCATCTCGGCATGGCCATCAACGAAGCTGAACGTGCACGCATTATTGTGGAAGTTGCCCATGGGGTCCCAATACTCGCCCGTGTAGGGGTCATAGGACCAGGAATGATATTCGAATGCAGCTTCATCTCTACCGGGATGATTGCTTTCGAGAAATGTGTATTTCTCAGAGGGAGGTTTGACATTGGTGATTTTCTTTTCGTTCTCAAATCGAGCCGGACCAGGTGCATCCGCGTCTTCATCATAATCATCCCAGGCAAAGTAGAAATCCGGCATGACATAACTGCGATATATTGCATATTTTGGTGGCAGGCCTGAGGTGGTTCCCTTATACCAGCGTTTGTCGCCCGGGCAATTAAAGACTTCGGTATTCTTGAGATATTTATAGAGGGCGCCTTCCCGGAGACCGTTGAGTCTATGCTCCTGGGTCGGATCAGCTCCAGCGTATGAATAAATTTCATTATCGCCTCTAATGCGGATGAAGATCGGCGGCCTGCACCATTCCGGAGGATTATGTTTGCTGCCGTCAGCGAATACCTGTTCCGGATTGGCACGGACAAAACCCGAACAGAAATTGTCCTCATTGTCATTGCAATACATTATGAAGGCTAGGGTTATGCTCTTATGGTTGGCCAGACAGACGGTGCCGGTGGCCTGTTCGCGGGCCTGCTGCAGGGCGGGCATGAGGATGGCCACCAACAGGGCAATTATAGAAATCACCACCAACAGCTCAATCAACGTAAAACCTTTTTTCTGAAACATGATAATCACTCCTTGACTGGAAACTCAGTTTTTCAATTATTAACGGTTTGATTAAACTATTATTATGATGTTATAAAAAATATTATGCTGGGGCCACTGCGAAACAGCAGCGAAAATTATAAATCAACAGTGTGTGATGCGCTCCCTGATATAACTGATGATCTAACAGGAGGGATTCTTATGGCAATACTATATAATATTCAAAGACCTATAATATAATTCCACAAGATTATAGTAAACTAACCGGATAAAAGTGTCAAGGTTTTTTTGTCGGCAGCTATGAGTTTTCTCGGCTAAAAATGGTGCAAGTCTTTGATTTTTAGCCAGTTATGTCAGATTTGCTGCTGAAAAACCAAGAAATCAGTTATTGGCTTGCCAGGGAAAGCCATTGGAGGAAATAGGGGAGGGGGGCGATGTGGTCAGGAAACGTCATCGTAGTCGTAGAACAGGAATTCGCCGGATTCCAGGATGACGTTGGGTTTATCTATGTATTCGAGGGTGATTTTGAGTAGCTTTTCATGCTTTTCCTCGACAGTAAGCAATTTTTTCCAAAATTCCTTCTCGGCCGGATTTGAGCTTTTCTGGGCAAATCCATCGTACAATTTGACGCTCATATGCTCAATTTCAATGCCCCGGCGCAGGATATCGGTGAAGGAACCATCTTCATCTATAAACTGACTGTCGGTGGCGATAAGCTGCTCAAAGACGTTCTTAACGCCCCGGGCAACATTGGTAACAATATCAGCCTGGGTTCCAGCTTTCATCTGTTGGATGTATTTTTCGTGCAGTTTTTCGTCCCGAGCCAACTCCTGGAGCATATTCTGGGCGGCCCTGTCTTGTATAGAATCAGCGGCCTGAGCATAAAACTCGTAGCCGTCGCGTTCCATTTGAATGGCATAATCAAATGAATCCATAACCAATCCTTCCCAGGAGGTATTGCCTAAACTAAAGAATCGACGATAATTATAGCAGAATCATATTTATGACAATATTAAATTCCAGCGAATATTAGTCTCGAAATCCAGAAAATGTCAAGTTATTCCTGAATCAAGTTATCTCGGGAAAATATGCCGAGCTACAAATATTGCTAATTATTACGCCATTGAAAATATTTCCGGATTAGGGTATATTGAGCAACCAGTACAATATAGATTCTAGATAGTGAAATATTGGAGGATTACATGGGCAAAGCCAGACGTCGTCGTAAAGTAGGCAGTAAGAAACGCCGTGCCCGGTGGAAGACCCGTCATCGCAAGTCGTAAAATTGATAGCGGTGGGGGCATACTATTTTGTTACAGGCGGCGATAATACTATGATAAAGCAGGGGTTAGGGTGCCCGGGGTGCTTTAGGCAAATGTCATCAGGGATCAAGTTCCTGATGTCTGGGGAAAAGTAAGGGTAATCCTTTGCGACGGGCTAACTCATCAGCTATAGCCAGGTAATTGTTGATCAGGGATTCGTATATAGCGCAGGCGGTCTGGATGTAATCTGACGAGTGGGGGTCGGCATATTGAGCCGGAAGCTGCTTACCCTTCTCAAGAATGATGGTACTGCCAAAAATGTCTGTTTCTTCGTTACAGGTGTGGTAGTGCATCGTTTTCCCCTTATTATCCTTTCTCCTGGCCTATATTGATTAAGGTTTTCGGGACATAATGGGCCTCTCTATAATGTAAAATACAAATTGATTATCGGCAATTACGGGGGGGATTATTTACTGCGAGACTTTTCCAGCCAAGGTTAATTTTGCGCGATTATACCACTTTTAACGCCCAGCAATTTTACATCTAATAAACAGGCAAAAACTGCATCTGGGGACTCAAGCTCTACCACTATTTTATGCCACATCAGAGGCATCGATGAAACCGTCCATGGTCTTTATATCCTCAGGTGAAAGGATAATATCTCCGGCGGCGGCGTTTTCGAGGGCCTGGGTGGGGTTACGGGCCCCGACGAGGACGTGGGTAATGCCGGGCTGAGAAAATGTCCAGGCAATGACCAATTGGCTGAGAGTGGCGTTATATTTTTGGGCAAGGGGGCGGAATTTTTTCAAAAGGAGGGAGGCTTTTTGAATGTTTTCAGTGCAAAAACGGGGATTTTCCCGGCGTAAATCGCCCTGGTTGAAGGTTCGATCCGGAGTAATTTTGCCCGTAAGCAGACCGTGTACGAGAGGAGAATAGGCAAGAACAGCAATATTGTTACTTCGGCAATATTCCAAAGTACCGTCCTGCTCCATGCGCCGATCGAGCATACTATAACGTTCCTGGTCGGTATCGATGGGGCCATAGGCCTTTAAATGATCCAAGTTGGCATTGGAGACGCCGATCGCGCGGATTTTTCCCTGATCCTTAAGTTTCATCAAAGCAGCCATAGTATCTTCAATCGGCGTAGTCGAGTCCTGCCAATGGGTCTGATAGAGGTCGATGTAATCGGTGTCGAGGCGCTTTAAGCTGCGTTCTATCTCCACTGCAATAGAGTCCGGATGCAGATATTTATATACCTCAAATTTTGACTTTTCCTTAGTGATGCCCAATTCACTGCCGTGGAAGTGAAAATCACCTTTGTTAAGGTCCCAGCGCAGGCCACATTTGGTGGCGAGTATTACTTGCTCTCTTCGTGATTTTATGGCTTTGCCGAGGATTTCCTCGGAGCGACCATAGCCATAGATGGCGGCGGTATCGATAAAATTCATCCCCTGGTCCAGAGATGCCTGGATAGTTTTCAGGGCGTCTGACTCTTCGGTGCCTCCCCACATCCAGCCACCGATCGCCCAGGCACCCAAAGCCACAACCGAGGCTTCAATTCCGGAATTTCCTATCTTGCGATACTGCATTGCCATCTCCTCATTAATTTTTCCATGCGCCGATTGTGTAAATTCATTTTATGCGTGGTCAGGTTGTACCTCACTCTAAACAATATGTTTTATATAATTTCTCCCATTGAAGTAATGCAGGGCCTCTTCGTTGGTAGAAAATAATTTGGTTGCGGTTTCGGTAATGAAAGGAGAGGGGGCAACCTGGGGCCTCCAAATTACATACACCTCGCGGGTGGCCTCGTAGGCATGTTGTAATTCGCGTTCCACGCCGCTGGAGAGAGCCGGCTTGCCATCAGGCAGCTCGGGGATGTAGCTTATTATCATGTCCGACTGATCGATCAATTGAAAGTCGCGGGCGTAAATCTGGGCATGAATGTCACCAGAAACCTGTAAGATCTCGGCTACGTCGAGTCGCAAGCGGCTGCCCAGAATTTCCACTTCCATGGCCTTCTGACCCCGCTCGGATGCGGCCAAGGCATCCAGATATAATTGGTGCTCCTCCAAATCGGCCGGATCAAAGACGGTAAAACGCTCGGCCATGCTGTGACGGAACTTTTCTATTTCGTTGAGGATGTTCTTATCTGCGCTGACGTGCGTCATAGGAAAACTCAGGTACACCCGAGGGATTTGGGATTGCAGTAATAATCGATAGAGACTGGTAGCAGTATTGTGATTATGTCCCAAGGCAACCAGGTAAAATTTCGCTTTGGGAGGGGTACGCTTCAGGTTACAACCCATCATCATCATTTCGGTGGCCAGAATTTCCTCCTCCCGCCAGACGAGCAGGTCCTTTAAAGAATGGTCCAACTGATGATCCCGGAGGAGTCGAGAGTGTACGGCATCGACATTATCTATAAGGCAAATGTACATGTCAGCGTTGAATTGCACAAGTTGGTCAAAATCAAAGGCAGGGAATAGACCGTGCTTCCAGCGGAAAGTGGCATGAGTATTGACGATCAAGTTCTCCTGTTTCTCGGCCAAGGCCAGGATGTCCTTGAACACGCTCCGTCGTAATTGATGCAATCGGGCCAAAGGTAGATCCAGAATCCTGCCCGGGGCTACATCCGGCGCCTCGGCGTACATCAGGGCGCCGACGTGACAGAGATTGATTTGGCAGTTCTGTTCCTGCGCCAACCGGCATACCTGCTCAAGGAAAGGTGCCTTGTCTAAACCAACAGTTCCGGTAATGATAGCTCTCATATAAATACTATGCTACAAAGACAATATTACCATACTCGCTCTGCAATTAAGCTTACTACGTACCCGTTGATTTTACAACAGGGGCCAAAGAAATGCACTCCATTAATATTATTACGAGGTAATCCGCTGGGCAATTGGTATGCCTGTTTTTAATTGTCTATTGTTTCCCGTGTATTTATAATTACGGTATGGAACTATCCAAACCGGAGCAACACAGTCCTAAAACCACCACCCCCATTGACGAGGTGCTGCCCAGTGATCTGCTGAGTGAAGACGAGGAGGTCATTTTCGCCATTAAGCCTTCACTGTGGACGATTGCTTTTCTAAGTTTTCGCACAGTGGTCGTGTGCACCGCGGTTGCCGGGGCGGTGATTTTTCTGGAATCGTTAGTGTCTCTGGGATATTGGGGTGGTTATCTCCTACAGGGATGCCTGGCGGCAGTACTGATTCGGATCGGCTTTGCCTTTCTCCAGTGGGTCAGCCGCAGCTATGTTCTTACTGATAAGCGTGTTATCCGCATCCGCGGCGTTTTTACCATCGACGTTTTTCAATGCGCTTTGCTACGGATCCAGAACACTTTTCTGGTATTGACCCTGCCTCAACGAGTTCTGCGTCTGGGTAATATCGCCTTTACTACCGCAGGTACGGGCGAAGTCGAGGCGATCTGGCGGCATGTGAAAAACCCCCTCAAAATACACAACCAACTAATTCGCGCTATCAATGCCGCCAGTAATAAGCCGTCGACTGATGTGCAAGAAAGCAATAATCTTGTTCCATAGAGTCTCCAGCCTAACTGATGATGAACTCCCTGATATAGGCATTTCAGAATTGCTTATCTTTACTGAAGTCTAACACTTATGTCCTTTGTCACGGCTTTACTAAGGGGAAAATTACCCGGGAGGGATACTTCTTACTAATATAAATCCGGTTGGTTTGTTTTACCATTGGACTGCCGTCCTGCAGGGGTTGTCCAGTGCCGGGATTTACATCGAAGCGAGGGAAGTTGGAACTGGTCAGGGTAATACGTATTCGATGACCTTGATTAATCACCACGCTGGTCGGCCAACATGCCACGCTAACTTCATACACTTTTTGTGGTTTCATTAGTGATACCTTATCAAAACCATCCCGACAGTGCAGCCGCAGCATACCCTCAGCCATCAAATAGCTTTTCCCATCGGGATAGACATCACAAAAACGTACCGACAAATCCGTATCGACAGCCGAGGATGACAAATACACCTGAGTGAGAACGTTGCCGGTAACTTCCACAGGGTCAGTAAATGGTTCGGTGGTAAAACACAATACGTCCGCACGATTTTCGATGGGGTTTTGATTCCTTGGTCCCGGAGGCAACATCAGATTGCAACCACCTATGGTCGGGCAGGGATCCTGGGGATCAAAAGTGTATTCCACATACGTCGGCTTAGCTGTTTGGTTTGAGGCTTTATCCCGGGAAAGGTTTCCGTCCAGATGCAAATAATATTTTGTTTTTTCAGCGGGAATGGGCCAAGCCGGTGCGTAACGCCATTCATTTCCCGGGGCTTGTGGATCTTCAATATCACCCATGACATAATACGCCACAGCGGGCAGTTTTTCGACGCCGACATCTTCGCCTTTTAAGTAATGTCTCAGCCAATTTGATTGTGAATAGGCAGACGGAATATCGGCGTTGGGAAATTGCAACTCTCCCACTTTACCATCTGCTCGATAGCCTGAATGCGCCCATGGTCCCATTACCAGCTTCTGAGTTCCCCGGGCTCCTTTTGCTCCGTGGTATTGCCGCCCACAAAAAGAGTCGATCGTACCCTGACTGAAAATATCAAACCAACCTCCAAAGTGCAGAGCCGGTGTGTTCATCACGGCAAACTTTCTGGTGGTATCTGTACTGTACCAGAATGGGCCGTAAGCGGGATGAGCCCGGTACTGTATGAGGGTATTGGGGTCAAATTTAGTTACTTCCAGCCATTTTTCGATCTGGCTCTGGCGGAGGGCGCCACCCACATAGACCGCATCATGGTACCAACTGGCCGAGGCTACACGGATATACTGACACGCCAAACTTGTAGGCTCGGCGCCAGCTAAAAGATTTTGGGCGATACCCAAGGCCGAGCCGCCGACAGTGCCAACCTTACCATTACACCACTTCTGTTTGAGGATCCAAGCAACCGTCTCGACACCGTCCTGATGTGTCTGCCATCCGCAGCCTATGAACGGAATATTTTCTCCTTCCGAGGCAAACCTTCCCCGCATATCCTGAGATACAAATACATATCCCTGCTCAACCAGTCCCGGCCGCTTGTTAAAATTTTTATTGTAAGGTGTTCGCGCCAGGAGAACCGGAAATACCCCTTCCACCTGCGGCCTCCATACATCCGTCGCCAGCCTAACCCCGTCGCTCATCCGGACCATAAAAGTTTCTTTATCGGGGCGCGGCGTTTCCTTCTCAACGGCCTGCTGCCCTTTACCCAAAGAGGTACTTACAAAAAAACCGACAATGAATACGGTCCACAAGAACCTCGGTGTCCAGCTTCGCATAATTTAGCCTCCATACTTAACTCGAATGCTTCAAAGGTGAAGTCGATCTGTGGTTATCAATAAATCGTGACCATCCGGCGCATGCGCATTTATTCTGGTTCTGTCTGTGTAACTTGATTGACCAGGTGATGCTGTGCCAGCATCCAAGCCGTCACAGTTCCCAAGACAATACCACCTAGGCCGCTGAAAAAATCCGTCCGGTCAAAACTTCGTCCAATCCACAGATTCACCGTTTCGTCCAACAGTGCATAAAAAGGTAAGACGGTTAAGGTGATTAGCAAAATATGGTAATTAAATACAAAATGGCCCTGACGGCTCAAGGTCAGCCACAATAATAAGGTCAGAATAAGATACCCAACCAATACATAGGCCACCTGGAATTGCTGTAAGGAAGAGGGTAGTTTTTCAAACGGCATTTCGGAGCCGGGCCAATGGCTGAACAAACTTAATCCCACCCAATACGCCGCCAGTAACTGCCAGGATTTCCGCATTACCCATAATAAAAGCATTGCTGCCAAGCAACCGCCCATATCGGCCATCCAGTCTGCCAGGTCGCAATGCCGATGCACAAACTTTTGCGTAACCTCATCCAGCGCCCCGTACAGCGCAAAAAGGAGAATAACCTTATATACCCGGGCATGGAACAAGCTGGGACGACTGGTCCCGAACCGCGCCAGCCAAAACAGTACGGTCAGTATCAAATATGATACAAAGTGCAGCAGCTTATCGCTGGCGCCCAACTCAACGTGAGATACCGGGATATGGGTTCCCACAAACAATACCGGCCAATAGATCCCCAGCGGCACCCAGGCCAATTTTTTTCGTAACTTATTGCTCTTTTTCATAAACCCTGATACACAAAAAAAAGAGCGGCATGGTAAAGATCCAAAATCACCCCATTCCACTCATATGCAAACTCAATTATTCATTTACTGTCTCAGTCTGAGCCCTTTCAGACTGGATGTCACCGGTGTGCGCAGGTTCGGTAATCTCCTCGATACTACTGTGCTGATCCGTTTGTCTGTGTTGGAGGACCATCTTCTTCTCTTTTGGCTTACTTACCAAGGCTGCTTGAGGAACAGATTCAGGAGCCGGGATTGCTTCTGTCGGTTCCTGAGGTTCAGGGGTCACATCCATCTTGTCAGAGGTTGAGGCTATCATAGACTCCACTTCATCGGCCAGCGCGTTATAATCCAGGGCCCCATGACAGCCGGGTTCATATTCGAAGATCGTCTGGCCGTGACTGGGTGACTCAGCCAGCTTGACATTGCGCCGAATCCGGGTATCAAAAATTCGAATCTTGCGCCAGGGACTATCGTGGCCGCGCTGCTTGGTGAAAAACTCCTCAATGTCCCGCACAATCTCCGTGGTCAGAGTTGTGCGTGAATCGAACATACAGAACAACAGGCCCGATACCTTCAGTTCCGGATTTATCCGCTTTTGGACCAGCAGGAGTGTCTCCAAAAGCTGACTGAGGCCCTGCAGGGAAAGAAAGTGGGGCTGGATCGGAATGAATACTTCGCGGGACGCCCCCAAGGCATTCAAAGTGAGAAGCCCCAGTGAAGGCGGACAATCGATCAAGACGTAATCGCAAGGCTGGTCCTTTTCATATGTTTCCAGGGCCTCGCGCAGGCGAGTCTCACGTCCTACAACCGCTACCAGTTCCTGCTCCGCCGCGGCGAGGTTCAATTCCGCCGCCAGGAGCTTTAGATTATCGCGCACCGGCAGGGCCGCCTGGGTAACAGGCTCGGACTGGACGAGCACAGTATAACTCGAATGAGTCACTCCAACCGGATCAACACCCAGAAAAGTGGTCAGATGAGCCTGGGGGTCCAAATCGATCAAGAGCACTTTTTTGCCCCTGGCGGCCAGATTTCCCGCCAGATTCACAGTGGTAGTGGTCTTGCCGACCCCCCCCTTCTGATTGGTCAAGGCTATTATTCGCATTCGCTGGTTTGCCTACGTTGACATCGAAGTTTTCATCCACCTGTTACCTGGGGATTATTATATGCTTTTCTGCGACAACCGTAAAATATTTATTTCCTCCTCTGGATGCTACTGGCAAATGTCCAAAGACCACCACCAAAACAAACTCAATAACCTTAAATCAAGGCGGCTATAGTCATAATGCTGACATTCTGTTCATAGCTCGCGGAGAGTGTGGCCCATTTTATCACGCTTGGTTTCCATATAGCGTCTGTTGTATTCGTTTGGTGGTATCTCCAGAGGAATCTGCCGGACCACTTCGATACCATACATCTGTAAGCGAGAGAGTTTGATGGGATTGTTGGTCATTATCGCTATCTTCTGTAAACCCAGGTCGCGGCATATCTGGGCCCCCAGGCCATAGTCACGCTTATCAGCCATAAAGCCGAGCCATTCGTTGGCCTGCACCGTATCCATACCCGCTTCCTGCAGACGATAGGCATGCAGTTTGGCCTTTAGGCCGATGCCTCTGCCTTCCTGGCGGAGGTAAACAATGGCGCCCTTACCGGCTTTTTCGATTCGGTGCATAGCTTGGTGCAACTGCTCTCCGCAATCACAGCGGCGGGAATGAAAAATATCACCGGTAAGACACTCACTGTGTACGCGCACCAAAACAACGTCGTCCTGGGGGATGACTTTACCATCAGAATCCATTTTACCAACGTCGCCTTTGCACAGGGCCAGGTGAGTCTTTTTGTCCACGGCGGTTTGATAGCCAATCAAATGAAACATGCCGCAGTCGGTGGGCAGTTCGACCGATTCCACCCGGTTGACCAGCTGTTCCCTTTGCATACGGTATTCCACCAGGGCGGCAATCGTGGTCATTTTTAGGTTATGTTTTTTACAAAATTCGACCAGATCCGGTACCCTAGCCATAGTTCCGTCGGGATTCATAATCTCACAGATTACCCCGGCCGGGGTCATACCGGCCAGTCGGGCCAGGTCGACAGCTCCCTCGGTTTGGCCGGCGCGGACCAAAACGCCACCGGCGCGAGCACGCAGGGGAGAGATATGGCCGGGACGAACAAGGTCTTCCGGTCGGCAATCTTCACGAACCGCTTGCTGGATGGTCCGGGCCCGGTCCGCCGCCGATATGCCGGTGGTGACACCACGGGCCGCATCAATGGTCACGGTAAACGCGGTCTGCAGGGGGGCAGTATTAAGACCGGTTTGAGGGTGCAGTTGCAATCGATCACAAGTAGGGCCGGTAAGGGGAAGGCAGATCATGCCCCGGCCGTGCTGGGCCATAAAGTTAATTATTTCCGGGGTTACCTTCTCCGCAGCACAAACCAGATCACCTTCGTTTTCGCGATTCTCGTCATCGACCAAGACGATCATCTTGCCCATTTTCAGGTCGTCGATTATCTCATTGATGGTACTAAAAGACATTTTTGATCAGCCACACTTCATTTTCTAATATAACCAAAGCCCATCCTGCGTTATTAAAGCCTCCTATTTACGTCGCTTAATATTATATCACAATTTATACAATCAGGGCAATATCAAAGCCGACCGGCCCAGAAGGGCCTCAGAAAGTCTTCACGAATCCTGTGTTATGCGTTCACTGCTCTCGGAGGTGTGCTTGTGGTTAGTTTGATTCTCGTTATTACGGCGGGCAAGCAGGCGCTGTTCAAATTCATTGAGATATTTGGTTCCGTTGCGGGTATAGATGAGCACAGTTACAATCGCCAGAACTGTTACCAGAATCCATAAAAAATAAATCAGATATATAAAGCTCGGAAGTAATCGCCCCATCTCCGGCCAGATCAGGACGGCTATCACCATCGACAACTGCAAGGCGGTACAGGCCTTGCCGGCTTTAACCGGTACGATTTTCATCTCGGAGGTGACAAGATAAATAACGATAAAGCCCAGGGTGATATAGATGTCTTTGCCGATGATTATCACTACGACCCAACCGGGTAACGCCATACCCTCTACAGCGGTGTTCTTCGAAGCCAACAGCAGACAGCTGCAGGTGATGAGAAGTTTGTCCGCCAGGGGATCCAGAAAGGTGCCCAAGAAGGTGATACTCTTTTTCCGGCGTGCCAGATAACCGTCCAGGGCATCGCTAAGAGCCATCACCATGAAAATCGCCAAGGCTCCATACCGGGCCCAAGGTTTATAGACTTCCTCGTTGATATTCAGCATCGCGATAACAAAGGGACCGGTCAGGAGTATGCGGCCCAGGGTAATGCGATTCGGCCATGACATACGCAGTTTAGTCATGATTTATTTACCATTAGTAAAAATTTATCTGCCGGCATCGTTTCTATATCCAGTTTTCCGGCCTGGGCAAGTTTGCTGCCAGGGCTTTCGCCATAGACTACCAGGTCGGTCTTTTTGCTGACACTGCCGGTGGGTTTGCCGCCGTGCAATTGGATTAGTTCCTCCATCTGCTTACGAGTATAACCTGCGACGCTACCGGTGACCACCACTGTTTTGCCGGTTAATACTCCCTCCGGTTTCGCCTGTTTTTTAGGTCCCGGCATCTTGAGGCCTACATTAAGTAAGTCTTCTATCATGCTGCGGGTTCGTTTTTCTTGACAGAATTGATAAATGCTCCGGGCCATGACCGGTCCTATCTCATCAATCTGTTCCAATCGCTCGATGTCCGCCTGGAGCAAGTCATGAATTGATCCGAACTCCTGGGCCAGCACCTGTGCCGCCCGATTGCCCACATGTAAGATTCCAAGTCCGGCCAAGACCCGGGAAAGGGATTGATTCTTACTGGCGGCAATGGCATCGACCAGGTTTTGGGCGGATTTGTCACCCATGCGTTCCAGGGCAGCGAGTTTGTCTTTTTCCAGTCGATAAATATCGGCAAAGCAGGTTAACATACCAAGGGAGACTAATTGTTCAATCAGGGCAATTCCCAAACCTTCGATATCCATCTGGTTGCGACCGGCAAAATGGCGCAAACGCTCTACCAACTGGGCCGGGCAGCTCGGATTGGCGCAGCGGATATAAACTCCCGCCTCATCCTTTACTACATCTGATTTACACTCGGGACATTTTCTGGGTACTGGAAAGTATTTGCTGGATTTGGGCCTTTTTTCAACAAGTACTTCTACAACCTGTGGGATAATTTCACCGGCTTTTTCCACCAGCACGGTGTCACCTTCGCGTACGTCTTTGCGTTTGACCTCATCGAAGTTGTGCAGGCTGGCCCGACTTACGGTGGTGCCGGCCAAGTGGACGGGTTTGAGGTTTGCAACGGGGGTAAGGGCGCCGGTTTTACCCACCTGGATCACAATGCTTTCCACTATTGTCTGGGCCCGCTCGGCGGCAAATTTATAGGCGATGCACCAGCGGGGGGCCCGGCTGGTTTGGCCCAATATTCTCTGTTGAGCGATGCTGTCCACCTTAACGACCATGCCGTCAATCTGGTAATCGAGTTTCGGTTTCTTTTCCTCCCAGCGTTTGCATATCTCAATAACCTCTTCAATGTCCCGGGCAATTTCGTATTTAGGATTGACCGGCAAGGACAGGGCTTTGAGTTTTTCCAATGTCTCGGCATGGGTGGGGGCGAAATCTGCGGGGCGGACTTCGCCCAGGGCATAACCCAGGAAGCGCAATTTCCGCTGGGCGACAATGCGGTTGTCCAATTGTTTGAGTGAGCCGGCGGTGGCGTTGCGCGGATTGGCAAAGAGGGGGTCACCCCTTTTTTCACGTTCCTGATTAATCCGTGCGAATTCCTTATTCGGCATGAACACCTCCCCGCGTATCTCCAACACCTCCGGAATTTCCAGCGCGTCATCGGAGAATAACGAGCCGGATTTTGAGGAGGTCTGAGCCGGGTCCAGCCGTAAGGGTATGGACGTGATGGTGCGAACGTTGGCGGTTATGTCGTCTCCGCTGACACCGTCGCCCCGGGTGGATCCCAAAACAAGTTGACCGTTCTCATAACGCAGGGAGACGGCCACTCCGTCAATCTTGCTCTCCACCACATAGCGTTGTTCTTCACCTTTGAGCCCGCGCTGGACGCGCTGATCAAATTCCCGGAGCTCTTCTGCAGAGTAGGTATTGTCCATACTCAACATTGGGGTGCTGTGCGCTACGGTGTTAAAACACTCCAAAGGTCGGCCGGCAACGCGCTGGGTGGGTGAGTCCGGGGTGATCAGGTTCGGATTTTCCTGTTCCAGCTTTTTTAACTCAGAGAAGAGTTTGTCATATTCCCGGTCCGATATTACGGGCATATTCTGCACATAGTACAGATGATCGTGTCGGCGAATTTGACGCCGCAGGGCTTCGATACGCTCTTGGGACGATTTGGACATAAGAACAACCGCATGGACTTACTCGTACTACTTTGCCAAGGCGACTTCGTAGAGTAGTAAGTCCCTCCTCCCAATTAATTCAACAGAACTACCACCGTATTGCGATTTAGAGATATTATTTTTGATATTCTACCGGTACCAGACACAACATCCGGGCAGGTTCTTTAGGGGAGAGATTGCGAAATTGATGCTTTTCACCCGGCAGAACCATAAGTACGTCGCCGACGGTAATAGGGATTTGGCCCTCTTGGGTAACCACGGCCAGTTCCCCTTGCAATACCATAACCTCGTGTTCAAAGGGATGTTCGTGAAACGGGGTGTGACCATCCTTATCGATTTCGAAAATTCGCATTGCGAACGTAGGGGCCCCATCTTTGGGTCCAAACAGAACCCGGACCTTGACATCTTTGGCGCCATCCATATCCACCTGGGCAGCCGGTACATCCTGGACTTTTTTTATTAGCATTTCTTTAAATTTCCCGTGAATCAATACCAATGTTTCAATTTTTCGACGTCAACTCATCTACAAACTTATTCACTTCTATAAAGCCATTGATTATTGCCAAGAGTGTAATCTACAAGCTCGTTCGCTTGGAAAAAGAGGGCGATTTCTTTTTGGGCGGATTCTTGGCGGTCGCTGCCGTGGACGAGATTAAAGTGCGCTCCGCAGTTTAATGCTCCTTCTACTTTGCCTGAGTAATATACCGTATTAATCTATCACGAGATTATGATGATTAAAACGATTCCAGGCAGTGCCAGATGTATAGGTAAGCCAGGAAGTCGTTATCTTCCCAGATCTTTTTAACAAGTTCCTTGTCGCCGGAGAGATTGGGAAATTCCTTGAGTTTTTCTTCCCAAGGGACACACACGCCCGGTTTTTTTTTCGTTTCTCTCATCTTGACCATATCAGTAACTCCTATATTTTGAAGAATAAGGTAGGCTGGGTTTAATATACTCCATATTCGCGGCAAAAGTCTGTCATGGCCTTTATATTTTCCACATTGCCGTCGTTTTGTACGATAGCGCTGGCATCCATAATATAGCCGCCATCCTGGGCCACCTCGTCGATTACCTTTTTACAGTGCGCCCGTACTTCATTCGGTGTGCCGTAGCTTAAGAGAAAATTGGTGATCCCGCCGCTGAGTGCAAACTTGTGGCCGATCTTCTTGTGTACTTCGAAGATGTCATCGTTATCCACGTGAAAGATAATACTGCCTTCGGGCAGCTCGGCGAAGCTCTCCAGGTGCGGGCCCCACTTACCTTCGGCATAAAACAAGGTCTGATGACCTTGAGACCAGATTTCTTCGATGATCGGCTTTAAGGTGGGCCAATATATTTTTTTGAAGTGATCCATAGAAATAAAGGGTACACAGCCTCGGTGCATCCAGATGGAAATGGGTACGTTCTTAGCCGGGTCGGCACCGGAAAGGGCCACCTTCAACAGATGGGGCATGAGCGATTCACAGGCGTCCATAACCTTCTGGGGTCGTTCGAACAGGTCCATCGTCAGGCCGATGTAGCCGCGCATCTTGTCGGCAATGATGTCGAAGGGAGCCTTGAGGATCCCGGAGATAGCAGAGACGGTTCCAGTCTCGGTCCGCATACGTTCAATCTGGGATCCGAATGCCATGAAGTAGGACAGCATCGCCATGCCCCCTTTGAGGAATGACATGTTGTTGCGATAGTTTACCGGCTCACCGAGAGGCTGGACGTCGCTGGAAATCCTCGGCAGCCAGACATTGAACAAGAAACCTGTCGGGTCCTCGATCAGCAGATCGTATTCCTCGGGCTTCATAAATGCTTCACCTTCGGGGGGCTCACGATATTGAAAGCCGGTATTGACATCTACATCAATCCCGGGAACACCGTAATATTTGGTGCCTATCGCCTGGGTCAGACCCGACCAGACATATACCATGTTGGGGACCATAGCGTCCCAGTCAAAGTCGGCGGCACATTTTATAACAGCATCAAAAGCCTTGGTATAATCCTGGGTTACCTCCTGACAAGTGTAGCCGGCGTACTTGGCTGTAAACTCAGCCACAAACGGGCGGATCGGTATCTTGTCCGGTTTTTCGTTCCGCATCGCGGTGGTATAACGTTTGAGCCGTTCCGCATAAAGCTGCTCTGTGTCTTTGCTCATAATCTAATTAGCTCCTTGTAACATATTCAGATAGTTGTTTATTCCCATTCGATGGTCGCCGGTGGTTTGCTGGAGATGTCATAGACGACCCGATTGACGCCGCGTATTTCGTTGATGATGCGATTGGAAATCCGCGCTAAGACTTCATAAGGAATATGTACCCAGTCGGCCGTCATAAAGTCCCTGGTCTCCACGGCCCGCAGGGCGATTACGTTTTCGTAGCTGCGATCGTCGCCCATTACTCCCACGGAACTGATCGGTAGCAGTACGGTAAGCGCCTGGGAAATGCTCCGATACAATCCCTCGGCCGTTATTTCTTCGATCATAATCTCATCGGCCTGGCGGAGGACTTCGAGTCTTTCTTTGGTAATATCGCTTACGATCCGCACGGCCAGGCCGGGGCCTGGAAACGGATGCCGCCAGATAATATCCTCAGGCAGTCCCAGATGCTCTCCCAGCACCCGGACCTCATCCTTGAAAAGGTCTCGCAGCGGCTCGACTAATTCAAAGCCCAGTTTTTCCGGAAGACCTCCGACATTGTGATGCAGCTTGATATTGGCGGCTGGATTCCCATCCTTTTGGCCAGATTCGATGACATCGGGGTAGAGGGTTCCCTGGGCAAGAAACTTAGCGTCGGGGATACCAGCAGCACCATGGACGAAAGCTTCGATAAATTCTGCTCCGATGATACGTCTTTTTTGTTGTGGATCTGTAATCCCGGCCAGCCGAGTGAGGAACCGTTCGGACCAATCCACCACCCGCAGGTCAAGCTGAAAGTGATCGCGAAAGGTGCTCTCGACATGATCTCGTTCTCCTTTCCTTAAAAGCCCGTTATCAACAAAGATACAGACCAGTTGTTTGCCTATGGCCCGGTGCAATAGGGCCGCTACTACCGACGAATCCACCCCGCCAGAGAGCCCGCATATTACGGTGGACTTTCCGACCTTTTGACGAATATCAGCACAGGCCTGATCGACAAAACCACCCATCTGCCAATCACCCCGGCAGCGGCAGATCTCGTATAGGAAGTTCTGGAAAATTTGTCCGCCACAGGGGGTATGCGTAACCTCCGGATGAAACTGCACGCCAAAGAAAGAAACATCCTTATGCCGTACAGCGGCGTAGGGACAGGTAGGCGTCTTACCCAGGGATATAAAATCATCCGGCAGCCTGGTAGCCTGATCTCCATGACTCATCCAGACTACTTTTTCACCCGAGAGGTGTGCCAACAGTGAATCACTACCGGTCAGTTGCAGCCTGGTCGAGCCATACTCCCGGGCGTGGGCCATGCCAATCTGGGCGCCCAACAGTTGACAACCAATCTGCATGCCGTAGCAGATGCCTAATACCGGAACATTTAATTTAAAAATGTCCGGATCACACCGCGGGGCTCCATTGGCATAGACACTGGCCGGTCCCCCGGTCAGGATCAACCCCTTTAGATTCTTTTTACTCAACTCCTCTACTGATATGTCATACCGGCAGATTTCACTGTAAACATTGTGCTCCCGCACCCTCCGTGCAATCAACTGACAGTACTGACTGCCAAAATCCAATATTGCGATCGTCTCTTCCGCTTTGCTCAATACGACTTCCTTATCAAAATTACATATTCCCCGATTTTTACCGGGGAGGATGATCTGTCAGAGTTTCCCAGGTTTACTGTTCCAGCGATACACCCAGAGTGTAATTTGGTGCTTCGTGAGTTATGGTAATATCGTGGGGATGACTTTCGGTCACACCGGCAGCGGTAATGCGAATAAACCTGCTTTTTTTCCGTAGTGACTCGATATCCGGTGTGCCGCAGTATCCCATCCCGGCCTGCAGGCCTCCAACGAGTTGATAGACATATTCGGCCAACTTGCCGCGGTAGGGAACGCGGCCTTCGACGCCTTCGGGAACCAGTTTACCGGCTTCGCGAGTTTTTTGGCCGTATCGCTCGCCGCCACCGGTTACCATCGCGCCTAGAGAGCCCATGCCACGATATTCTTTAAACCTACGCCCTTTATAAATGACCAGCTTTCCCGGTGCTTCGTCCAGCCCGGCAAAGAGAGAACCAAGCATTACCGCTGAGGCCCCGGCCGCTATCGCTTTGGTGATATCGCCACTGTGTCGTATGCCTCCATCGGCTATCACGGGGACTTTTTCCCGGTCGCCTACGGCGGCACAATTCATAACGGCTGTAATCTGGGGAACCCCAACGCCACTAACTACTCTGGTAGTACAGATCGCTCCGGGTCCGATTCCTACTCGAATACCGTCAGCTCCGGCCGCTATCAAATCTTTAGTCGCCTCACCTGTGGCTACGTTGCCGGCAATGATATCGATATCCCATTTTCTGCGGACCTCTTTGACGGTTTCTATAACGTTTTTCGAGTGGCCGTGAGCCGAATCAACAATAATCAAATCCACATCCGCCCCGATCAACTGCTCTACACGTTCATAATCAAGTACCCCTACCGAGGCACCCACCCGCAGCCGTCCTCTTTCATCCCTGCTGGCATTGGGAAAATGACGCATTTGTTCGATATCCCGCATGGTAATCAAACCGGTCAGCTTCTCATCTTTATCCACCAGCAGCAGCTTTTCCACCTTGTGCTTATTCAAAATCGCCTCTGCCTGTTCCAGGGTGGTGTCCGCTGCACCGGTTACCAGTTTTCCCTTGGACATAACCGATTCGATATACTGCTCGTCATTCTCGAGAAACTTCAAATCCCGCCGCGTCAGAATACCCACCAGTGTATCCGATTCATCCACAATCGGTACGCCGGAGATATTCTGCTCAGTCATAAGTTTACGTGCCGTACTGATCAGGTCCCGCGGGCCCAGCGTGACCGGATCGAGAATCACCCCATTTTCGCTGCGTTTTACCTTATCGACCTCACGTCTTTGCTCCTCGACAGTGAGGTTTTTATGCACTATGCCAATGCCCCCTTCCTGAGCCAGGGCAATAGCCAGAGCCGACTCCGTTACCGTATCCATAGGGGCGCTGATTAGGGGAATATTGATGGTAATATTCCGGGTTAATCTTGTCTGAGTATTAGCCTGGCGGGGGAGAAAATCGCTCCTGCCCGGCAGTAACAGCACATCATCAAAGGTAATACCCTGGCCTTGAATTTTATCCTGCATGGTTGCCCTCATAACATCTTGCCAATAAACCAATTAAAACTTAGGCAAAAAATTTATAATCCGGTATTTTATCGCCTGTTGTCTTTGCTGTCAAGCAGGGGTTCATCGGATCCTGAGGTAAATGGGCCAGGGACGGGTGGTTCCACCGTGATCTGTCCGTTTCCGTTAAAATATTCACCCTTAGACTTGACAAACTCACTTTACCAGGTATAAGATTTCATGATATGTTTTGGTGTTCCCTGAATCTCAAGACTTTTATTATGGGGATGCCTTTGCCCCACCATATATAACAATATAACTAAAATAAAGGAGAATATCATGGCGGATCAGTTACAGATCTACAAATGTGAAACATGCGGTAATATCGTCGAAGTTCTGCACGGTGGTGTGGGTGAGCTGGTTTGTTGCAACCAGCCCATGAAGTTGTTTAAAGAAAATACGGTGGACGCCGCCAAGGAAAAACACGTACCGGTCGTGGAAAAAACCGACGGAGGCATTAAGGTCAAGGTCGGCTCCGTCCCTCATCCCATGGAGGACAAGCATTACATTGAATGGATTGAGGTGCTCATAGACGGCAAGGCTTATCGCAAGTTTCTCCAGCCCGGCCAAGCACCGGAAGCCGACTTTTGCTGCGTGGATCCCAACCAGGTTTCCGTCCGTGAATATTGCAACCTGCACGGATTGTGGAAAACCTGATCTTTAAGATCTTAAATATGAAATACTCATCTGAAGGAGACTATCTATGATAAGCAAAAAGATGGAAAAGGCTCTCAACGAGCAAATTAAAAAAGAGATGTATTCCGCGTCTCTTTATCTGGCTATGTCGGCCTATTGCAGTGATCAGAACCTGGGCGGTTTTGCCAACTGGTTCCGGATTCAGGCCATGGAAGAGATGACCCATGCGATGAAAATGTATGATTATATCTTCGAGCAAAACGGCTGCGCCAAGGTGCCCGGCATTGATGAACCGCCTGCCGACTTCAAGAGTCCCGAAGGCTGCTTCGCCGGCGCCCTCGAACACGAACAAAAGGTTACCGGCTGGATCAATGATCTGGTTAACCTGGCTTTGGAGGAAAAGGATCATGCCACCAATATCTTCCTGCAATGGTTCGTTACCGAGCAAATCGAAGAAGAGGCCAATGCCCTGGACAATCTCAATAAGGTTAAAATGGTCGGCGGTAAGCCACACGGTCTATATATGATCGACCGAGAATTAGCCGGTAGAGTATTCGTCTCTCCAACCAGTTCTGCAGGATGAGATTCTCAATCATTATCAAACACAAAAGGGCGGTTCCCAAATCGCCCTTTTTTTATTTACCAACTTTCTGAGCAGAGTTACTTGTCCAGAAAAACCTAATTAAACCAACAAATGTTCGTCATAACTTTGCACATTCCTCTGTGGTTTTTTTAGCTGCACCGTCAGAATCCGTCAAGCATCTCATCAACAGCCATCCGACAATACATCCCAGAATATAATGGGGAAAGTCCCACCATACAAACGTTGTACCCAGCAGGGTTTTGCCAATAAAGGTACTGCGTGTCCGCTCTAAAAAGTCCCAACCATGCCAGAGCTGCAGAATTTCCAGGGCACAGGTGACCAGCAACACACCCACGGCTATTCGGGTGGTATGTTTGCGATTAGACCATATTAAAGAGAAAAGCAGGCACCAGAATATTTCATACATCACCCCGGCTCCATAATTATTGAACCACCAGTTTGACCATCCCCGATAATACTTAAAGCCAAAACCCAATCCCGTCACCAGCACCAGAGACCCTATGGTCCATATCCTTTTTGATATTGCAGTCACTTATAAAAATCTCTACTTATTTTTCCCTATCATTCTTATAACCGGCGTACCCCTGATAATTATCCGCCTGTGTTTATAACCACATCCAGTGCCTCACATAAGCCATCAATATCTTCTTTGGTGTGTTCGCTCATCAATGATATGCGCAGGCGTGAAGTGGTCGGGGCGACCGTAGGGGGCCGGATCGCCGGGATCATATAGCCCCGCTGCCATAATTGATCTGCCATTCTTAGAGCTTTTTCCGCTTCACCTAAAATGATCGGTACGATGTAACTTTCGCTGGCTCCTATGTCCAGATTCATTTTGCGGCACTGGTCACGAAAATAATTCCCATTTTCTTTTAACCGTTCCCGCCGCTGCGGCTCCCGTACGATAATATCCAGGGCTGCCTCCGCCGCGATACAGTTCACCGCCGGTATCCCAGTGGTATAAATAAATCCGCGAGCACTATTAACCAGGTAATCAATGACAACCTGTGAACCAGCCACAAAGCCACCCGCTCCGCCCAGGGCCTTGGAAAATGTTCCCATGAAAATATCCACTTTATCCAACAGGCCCGACTCTTGAGCACAACCCAACCCGGCAGATCCCAGGCAGCCAAAGGCGTGGGCTTCGTCAACCATCAAGACAGCCTCAAAGCGCGCCTTGAGCTCGATCAATTCTTCCAGGTCGGCCTTGTCCCCATCCATACTGAACAGCGTATCGGTGACGATAAATGCTTTTTGGTATCCCCCGCGTTGCAGCAGCCGTTTTAACTTATCCAAATTTCGGTGCGGATAGGTCCGCATTTGGGCCAGGCCCGCTCGCACGCCGTCAATAATGGAGGCATGTACCAATTTATCCACCGCTACTAAATCACTTTCTCCGGGAAGGGTGCTTAAGACAGCGTTATTGGCTGTATAGCCGCTGGGAAAGACCAAACACGCATCTTTGCCTAAAATTTTGGCTAAACGTGTCTGCAATTTTTCGTGAGGCAGTTCATTCCCGCAAATCAGCCTGGAACCACTACTGCCAAATCCCCACTGTTTGACTCCCGTTTGGACCGATTCGATAATCCGCGGCTCACCAGCCAGGCTCAGGTAATTGTTGGAACAAAAAACAAGCTTTTCTTCCGGCTGCCCGGCAGGATCCAGCACCTTGACCGTTCGGCCCGGAATACTAGCTACTACCCTCATATTTCGGTATAGGTCCTGCCTGCGTAGCTTTGTCAGAGATTCACTGAATCGATCCTGTTCCATGGCAATTAAATATATCCGAAAATACCGTTGCGTGAAGTTATTTTTGCATAGATTTCTCCATTTTGTTCGGCATACGGTGTAAATGCCGGATTTTCTTAAGATGGCAATTTTGACAAAAGCATAAAATGGTTGACAGGGGAAACTAACTGTTTAAACTTGGTTAATATAATAGACATTATGCGTACACACGCATTAGTGATTCTAATTGCCAATTCCGGCCAAAGAGTATGATGGTTGTACACTATTTTTTACTTTTATAAGAAGTTTTCCAAGTGATGTCATTGTCAGTTTATTGGTTTATTGCAGCAATAGCAGCAGCCTCTGGCCCGGCTAATGAGGCGGAGTTTGAGACAGACCTTGTCCGCATACGGGTGAGAATACAATCAAACGACTTTTTCTATGAAGTGACAAATAAAGGCTCCTCACCTGTCGTGAGCTTCGAAGTTCCACAATATGCCGCCTATAATTTCGATGCACCAGAAAGCTGGGAAAAGGAGGATACCACGGAGTTTTACCGAGCCTGGACCAGTGAACCATTAAAAGGAATTTATCCAAATCAGAGCGATACGTTATCCCTACGGGTCAGTAGTAAACGCGCAGTGCTAGGAGAGGGGCAGGTTCGGGTAGGATTTGCTGCGGGAGAGAAGGCTGCTGTAGAGGGAGTATGGTGTCCAGTT
>Ga0272441_10003214_pt1 | contig 31486 bp, 21 predicted proteins | sample SSMProp6N_FD_193582 | JGI IMG/M metagenome (GOLD analysis project Ga0272441, IMG submission 193582) | Marine sediment archaeal communities from Little Sippewissett salt marsh, Falmouth, MA, United States - SSM-Prop-6N | ecosystem: Environmental > Aquatic > Marine > Wetlands > Sediment ... | reverse complement strand
CCGCCGACGCTACCACGTAACCCCCAAAGGACGAGAAATCATCACCGCCCTGACTCGCGCGCAACATATAACCTTGCAACAACTTAACGCCACCGCCGCTTGAAAACTTTGTCAAAAACGTAACGATGTTTGAGGTTAGTAGTATAGAGAGGCAGCGCTTATGAACGAAGAAAGCCGCCGGGCTACGTTTCCGGTTGATAACATCGCCCAGATTTGTGTCATCGTGCCCGATCTCGACAAGGCGGTCGAGAATTACTGGAAGATATTCGGCATCGGTCCCTGGGAATTCTACACCTATGGCAAACCACTGGTCAAGCGAATGACGCGACGCGGTCAGCCTTGCGAATATAGGATGCGCGTGGCGCTGGCCAACGTGGGACCGATGCGGATCGAACTGATTGAACCGCTGGAAGGGGACACGGTCTATGGCGAGTTTGTGGAGAAGCACGGCTATGGGGTTCACCATGTGGGCGTTCTCATCGATAGCATGGCCGACGCATTGACCCGGGCCGATGGGGCGGGCCTCGAAATGACACAAGACGGCGCCGGTTTCGGGCCTGACGACGATGGGCACTACGCTTACCTGGCCACCGAGGATCTCATCGGGACAACCATCGAACTGATCGAACGGCCCAAGCGACGTAACCCACCGGAGAAGACGTACCCGTCGCAGGAATGACCTGGCATTACCACGAAATCGAGCTACACAACGATCATCTACAGCGGTGCTATCCGGCCGTCTGTCCTGCCTGTTGGGCGAGAACACCCCTCTTGCGTAGAAACGGACGCCTTCCGGGTCCCGTTCCTCTCAATTCCCTGCACTTTGTGAGCGAACTGCTCAACTGCACGTGGTCGGACATTGGCCCGGCTGCCCGGATTCTCGACGCACCCCAGAAAGAGGACTGTCAGCATCGAACACTACCAGTCCATTGTCTGTCTATGTCACAACGGTACTGGTTTGTCGGTTCACAATCCGGTTGTAGATCGGAACGTCGTGGATCGGGCAGTGAACAGGGTGGCGGGGGTCGTGTCCTTGCCGCAGCCGAAGTCCACGTTGGAAAGACCGATGACCACATCACAATCAGCTCCTTTGTCAAGTTCTTGCCCGCCCTGCTGCTGGCCAGTAAACTTGTACCTGTCTCAGGCACCGACCCCAGGCGAATCTACGCGATTTGGCCCGGCCGGTTCCATCGTTTGCGATAGCAATCTGAACACGTGATTTCCAGGGCACCTCCATTGGGAAACAAGGGGTATGGGACGACAAATGCGTCGACGTAGGGCACGGATCGTTGCTTTTATGGCTTTCGCAACCGCGGCAAGCGTCGTGGTTGCCGCCTCTCCCGGATCTGAAGACGGGGCGTTGCCAGTTGGTGTCCAACTGACGTGGGACGTGTCAAAGGCGTACAGGGAAGCAACAGTGACGCGCGAGCGCATCTGTATCAATGGGCTCTGGCGATGGCAGCCAGCGGCGGCAAAATCGGAGCGGGTGCCTAAGGGCACTTGGGGTTATTTCAAGGTCCCAGGATGCTGGCCCGGCATCACCGATTACATGCAGAAAGACAGCCAGACTGTACATGTTCATCCGAACTGGCGGGACCGAAGGCTCAGTGAGCTTACAGCCGCTTGGTACGAGCGAGAGTTTGTCGTCCCGGCTTCCTGGGCAGGTCGACGCATTGTACTTAGCCTGGAGTATCTGAACTCCTACGCGGGCATCTACGTGGACGGTGATAAGGCAGGTGAAGTTCGCTTTCCCGGAGGAAAGGTTGATCTGACCGCCGTTTGTCATCCAGGCCGCACTCACCGACTCAGTTTGCTCGTGGTGGCAATGCCGCTCAAAGGGGTCATGCTCTCCTACACAGACACCGCCTCGGCCCGCGAGGTCAAGGGGAGGGTGGCTCGCCGCGGCCTGTGCGGCGACGTCTATCTCGTGGGAATGCCCGCCGGACCGCGAATCACCGATGTAAGGGTGGCTACGTCGGTCCGCAAGGAGGAAATCACGTTCGATCTCGGACTTGAAGAACTCGTCCCGGACGCCAAGTACGCGGTACGCGCGCGAATCTTGAGGGATGGCCGCCTTGTGAAGGAATTCACAGGACAACCGTTCCGGGGCGGTGACTTCCCTCGCGGTCGCTTCTCGTGCACGGAGAAGTGGATGCCGGAGCAGCTCTGGGACATCGCCACGCCGGAAAACGCCTACGATGCGGAGGTCTCGCTGCTCGACAATGGACGCAACGTGCTGGATACCGCTTGGAGCGTTCGCTTCGGGTTTCGCGAACTCTGGATCGACGGCCGCGACTTCTACCTCAACGGAAGCCGTATCTTTCTCTCGGCGGTGCCTCTCGACAACGCCCAAGTCAGTGCTGCGCTGTCGACCTACGAAGCGGCACGAGAGAGCTTAGAGCGGCTCAGAAGCTTCGGCATCAACTTCGTCTACACGCACAACTACGGCTGCACCCCCGGTTCACACCTCAGCTTTGCGGAGATCCTCAAGGCCGCCGACGGTACGGGGATGCTCGTGTCTTTTTCTCAGCCCCACTTCAGCCATTACGATTGGCAAGCCCCTGACGCAGACCGTAGCAATGGATATGCCGGCCACGCAGGGTTCTACGTCCGCGCTGCCCAGAACCACCCTTCTGTAGTCATGTACTCCATGAGTCATAATGCGACAGGCTACAGCGAAGACATGAACCCGGAAATGATCGATGGCATTCAAGATGCTCGAGACACCTGGGCCCAGCGCAACGTCAAGCACGCCCTGCGGGCCGAAGCGATTGTTCGGACCCTGGACCCCTCGCGCATCGTCTACCATCACGCTTCGGGCAACCTGGGGTCTATGCACGCGATCAATTTCTACCCCAACTTTGTCCCGAGTCGGGAGATTTCAGACTGGTTCGAACACTGGGCAACCGAGGGCGTCAAACCGGTTTTCTTGTGTGAGTACGGTACACCGTTTACCTGGGATTGGGCGATGTACCGAGGGTGGTACGAAGGGAAGAGGGAATTCGGCAGCGCGGCCGTGCCGTGGGAGTTCTGCCTGGCTGAATGGAACGCACAGTTTTTCGGGGACCGTGCTTTCCAAATCAGCGACATGGAGAAGAGGAACTTACGGTGGGAGGCAAGGCAATTCCGCGCCGGCAAGCGCTGGCATCGGTGGGACTATCCCCACCGGTTGGGTTCGACGGACTTTCCTGAGCGAGACCCTGTGTTCGACCTCTACTACACGGACAACTGGCGTGCTTTCCGTACCTGGGGTGTGTCTGCCATTTCGCCCTGGGAGCATCACATCCTCTTCAAACTGCGCCCAGGGCTCGATAGAAACCGCCGAGAGGAGTTCAAGGTCGACTGGTTGAAGCTACAACGGCCTGGGTTCAGTCCCGATTACCAACAGCAGCGCTATGAGCGAATGGATCTGGCTTATGAACGCTCGGACTGGATACCCACCGGCGCCGGAGAAGCCATTCTCCGCAATAACCAGTCGCTCCTGGCCCACATTGCCGGCAAGCCGAACCGGTTCACCAGTAAGGACCACAATTTCCTCGCAGGTGAGACGATTGAGAAGCAGATTGTCGTGATTAACAACTCGCGCGAGCCGGTCGACTGCCAGTGCTCGTGGTCGTTGGCTCTGCCCGAGCCCATCGTCGGCCGGGAGCAGATCACCGTGGAGACCGGCCAGCAGGCGCGCATACCGGTGCGGTTTGTTGTCCCGGCGGAAGTCGAACCAAAGGAGTACAGACTGAGCATGCGGGTGGTTTTCAGTAACGGTCACACACAGGTAGACACGTTGAAAATCCATGTTCTGTCTCCGCACATGCAAAGGCGGAACGGAGCCAAGGTCGCCGTCTTCGACCCCAAAGGTGAAACGACACAGTTGATCGCAAATATGGGGCTGTCCTACGAATCCGTGAGTGCGGAGACGGACCTTTCGCCGTATGAGATGCTCATCGTCGGCAAGGCCGCCTTGACGGTGGATGGTCCAGCTCCGAGTATTGGCTGCGTACGGGAAGGGCTCAAAGTGATCCTGTTCGAGCAGACACCAGACGTGCTTGAGCGGCGATTTGGCTTCCGCATAGCCGAGTACGGTCTGCGCAACGTGTTCCCCCGCGTGCCCGATCACCCCATTCTGGAGGGACTCCGGGCGGAGCACCTGAGAAACTGGCGAGGCGACGCGACGATCCTCCCGCCGCAATTGAAGTATGAACGCAGCCCCAAGTTCAACGGCGCGCCCACCGTACGTTGGTGTGGCATACCGGTGACCCGCGCGTGGCGATGTGGCAATCAAGGGAATGTCGCTTCCGTCCTCATTGAAAAGCCGGCATGTGGAGATTTCCTGCCTATCGTGGATGGCGGATTCAGCCTGCAGTACAGCCCACTTATGGAATATCAGGAAGGCAGTGGGATGGTGCTATTCTGTCAACTGGATGTCACCGGCCGTACCGAGACCGATCCGGCGGCACAGATATTGACCGCTAACCTCCTCGAATACGTCGGCACGTGGAAGCCGCTGCCAGAATACGAGGCACTCTATGCCGGTACGCCGGCAGGCCGCGCGCACCTTGAAGCGGTGGGATTTCCGCTCCGCACGTACAACGGCGGCGCGATTCAAGCGGACTCGGTATTAGTCCTTGGGCCGCATAGCCGTACCCTTTCCCCTCATGAGGAAGCTATCCGTGCGTTCCTCGAGGCAGGTGGACGCCTGCTGGCCATCGGACTGGCGGAAGAAGACATCGATGCCGTGCTACCCTATCGGGTTTCCCTGAAGCCGGCCGAACACATCAGCGCCTTTTTCGCCCCAGCAATGAGGAACTCGCTGCTGGCTGGCCTAGGGCCGGCGGATGTGCATAATCGTGACCCGCGTATCTTTCCGCTTGTGTCAGGGGGCGCTGACTCCGTTGGCGACGGCGTACTAGCTGTTGTTCCACAGACTGGGGCTGTCCTCTGTCAACTGGTCCCGTGGGAGTTCGAGTACCGGGATAATGTCGGGCTAAAAAGGACATTTCGACGAGCCAGCTTTCTCGTCACACGACTTCTGGCAAATCTCGGCGTGCACGGCCAGACGCCCTTACTGGCGCGATTCTCAGCACCGGTCTCAGAGAATGGGCCAAGCCGGTGGCTACAGGGTTTCTACTTGGACGAGCCTCAAGAGGGGGACGACCCATACCGGTTCTTCCGTTGGTGAGGAATCGATACAACTTGCAGACGCGACACGGTCGTGGCTGTGCAGAGGCCAGGACTCAGGGACAAGGGCGGGCAGGGCCAGGCACCCGGTAGCCGTCCAACACCCGCAGGAGATGCCGCTACCAATGTTCTTATACAGCCTTCCGAGTCACACGAAGGTGCCTCTCGATTGGGGGACGGTGCGCTGAGCCGCGGACCTGTCCGGAATTGTAGGCCTCAAGGATAGTTCGCAACGGACGACCTATTTTCAGCGTTTGGTGTCGATCTTTGAAGACCGCCCCGAATTCACTCTGTTGGTCGGGCCCGAGAAGCTGCTGGGTGAATCCGTCATGCTCGCAGGCCACGGAGGCGTCAACGGGGGAGTCAATCTCTGCCGGCGACTTTACGTCCGGCTGTGTGGAGCCACGCAGAATGGAGATCTGGACCGGCTGTTCGCCATGCGCCGGGAGATCATGCAAATCAGCCGTCGGGTTTACCTCATCGCGCAGTACGACTGGAGCTGCCTGAAGGGTCTTAAGTGCGCCCTGTCCTTGTTGGAAATTTGCGACGATTTCATGGAGGAGTCGGCCATGGATTCGATGTACTGATGGTCTATGATGTAGCTGCTGCCTACACAGTACAGATCGTACTCACTCACGCAGACACCGGCCATCAGCAACAGAACTACAACTGTGACTACCGTTCTGGCAGCCCACGTCTCCATTCTTATCCTATCTCCGGATGCTCTGAACCATCCCTTACACGTTGGCGGGAAGAAACATAGGTTGTCACTGCCGCCCTGTTTCCTTGTCGTCAGCCTTCTGCCAGATCTCGATCCCGGAGAAATTCGCCGCACCTCCGGCGCTGGTGATCTTGATGGAGCCGCCGGTTGCAGTCACAATCCACGGCCCGAGTCGATGCCATTCGCCTCTTACTCCACTGTAGTGATTGCGCGCTACGACACGTCCCTGAACAGAAATGCTAAACTGTTCCGGATTGTTATCCTCCCAGACATAGGCGTAGACTGCATACGTTCCCTGCGGCACCCTAGTCATACTCATAGTCGCGCGCCCATTCCATCGGAACGAGCGGATCATGCGAGCCCGCGCGTCATTTGTGGGTGGCTGTAGACGAACTTGAGGGCTATTCATCGCACGATCCTCGCAATGAAACTCTGGCGCATCGTCTCCCTCCCACTGATTACCGTCGATCTCGACAGGCAGGCCATTGAGATTGACGGCACGATAGAACGTCCAAACACCGGTTTCTCGCGGTGGCCCGCTGAGCCTAGTGATCCTTGTTCGCAGGTAGACAGGGTCGGCCCCGGCATCAGGCGGCGCCTCCACCGGCCGGCCGCTGACTCTGAGGATAGTGCGGCGATAGGCCGTCAGTGGTGGTCTACCGTCATCCGTAACCTCGAGAATGGCGTGGATCGTCCTGCCCGAGGCCTGCTGCGGCACGGTGATTGTAGCGTCAACGGCATCAACGCCCTCGATTGGCACAACATCCCAGTAGCTTCCGGCGTCCTGGTACACCCACCAACGATATGACAATCGGTTCTGATCGGGATCGAACGAACCGCTTGCGCTGAGCCTGATCTTACTTCCGGGTTTGACAGGTATCTCGAGCACCCTTCTTGTCCGATCCTGGTTGCAGACCGCCACTGGGTTGTGGTTGCATTCCAGGCTAGGCTTCACGCACCAGTCGGCCCGAGCCGCCCAGTCGTTCTGGAACGCTTCGGCCCAGCGGAGGATCGAGTTGTACCGGTCACGATCATCCGATGCCGACCGCCATCGGTTGTCCGCACGCATGAATCTGCCACCCCATCCGCCATAGGTTGGATGTACTGTGCTACCGAGTCCAACGTCGATCAAGTGCATGAACGCTGGCGAATCGCCTTCTGATCGGAAGCGCCCGTCGCTGTGTGCCTCATACATAGAGCACAGTGGACCGTGACCGGTCAGGATGTTCGCCTTCATCCAACCCGAATCGAAGTGCCTCTGCTGCTCCGGCGTCATGATGTTCTGCCATCTGTAGGCAATCGCACCAAAGGCATTGCTCTGGATAAGCAGCGTATCCGGCCACTTCTTCAGGATGTACTCATCACAAGTGTTGTCTTGATTGGCGATCAAGAACAGCTTCGCCTTCTGCGCCACGTCCGCCACACGATCCGGGTGCTTCTCTTCGATGCTCTTCAACGCCCGGGCAATCGTGTTAGCGCCTCCCCAAGCCTGCAGCCACACTTCGGAAGGATCGGTATCCAGCAACACGTCCGCGATCCGCTGTGAACCGGGGGTCGGTCGCGCCATGTCTCCCACGTAGCCAATGTTGCCGATGAAGACCTGATTCCTGAGATGATCCGGCGTCGGATAATCGGGATCGTTCTGCTTAAGGCAGGGATAGACCTCAGCGTACATATCGATCTGCTCATCCAGCCAGGAGACGGGATGCCATCTTCTTCCTTCGTGCTTCTCATTGCCTTTCCAGTGGTGCTTTGAACTGGAATGGATCAATCCCCGGATATCCCATTCGTTGGCATACATCAGGAACCGAACCATGGAACAGCGGTCGTCAATTTCGCCATCCGTGGTGGCAATGACTATGGGCTTTGGGCTCTCCCGCGGATCAACCTGAGCCTTGACCGCGAGGCTGAAGAGGCAAGTAACCGCTACGATGCCACAGAATTGGCCCGCGAACATTCTTCTGTGTGTGGATGTGTGCATGAGTACTACACTCCTTACGCCATAAGCTCCGCAATTGAGCATGATAACCTCATGTGCTGCCCGTTTCAACTGTCTGGCCGCGGTTTAGACCGATGCCACTGTCATACTTGCATGTCACGGGGCACTGTAGCAAAATCTGTGATCATCATGGTGACCATGGTCACCATGGCGATCTACTTAAGTCCCTGTGCGACAGAGACAAAAACGTAAATCATTGACCTGAAGAATCTTACAGAAAGCCAACTTGCCGGGCCCATAACCCGAAAGTCGGAGGTTCGCGATTTCCAAAGGAGTACAGGACTTTGCAAGCCCACCCGTTCGTCTTATATGTACGATTCAGGGACATCGTTTCAAGGCGGCATATCCTGCCGAGCACTTGATAGGCACAGTCTTACCAAGAACTGTGGCTCGCAGCAAGCCTGTCGGTGCCATGGCAAGACGCTTTCCCTCTTCGATCCTACAATGGAGCGTCGCTCAAGGCAGGCACTTCGGCCTTCAGTCTAAATGGCTCGTTAGGAATGAAGACAGATGCCGAGGGAAATTTGCAGTGGCACAAGATCCTGCCGTCTACCATGCACGGCATGCGGATTCAAGAAACGACGGGAGGATTTGCCATCGGCGGCAATCAGTGGATACACTCGAACCTGGCGTAGACTTCGAATATCCGACTTTCACCAGTTACATCCGTGTAGCTACGCCCCATCAACATCAAATATCTGCCACTCCCGAAAAAATGCCTGCTCCATAAGTGCTTGAACAGAAAAGACTTTGGCGAGCCCTCAGGAAAGGGGATGCTCCGGCGCAGCCTCCGCAAACAGGACCAGACGGTCCGCAGAAACGGCAGAGTTCAAAATCATAACAGAACAACGAGTTCGCAAAATGACAACAAATAGACGCAAAATGACATTGCGTTTATGGCTCTACGCAGACAGAGTGAATATTATCTGTGCATGCTCCGGGGCGTTGAGGAAACCCGTTTGAATGGAGGATAGCATGACAGCCTGGAATGTGATCGGAGTTGCTACTTTGGCTTTGGGCGGTCTGGCAGCGACATACGCTCTCGCTGAAATCACGACCTCGAACAAGCCGGGCAGCATAGCGACTGCTGAAAGCGGCGCTCTGGACGGCCATCGCTACCGCGTACTCGTCTCCACTGACATCGGAGGGACGGACCCGGACGATTTTCAGTCCATGGTGCATTTGCTCGTCTATGCAGATTGCCTCGACATCGAGGGGTTGGTCTCGTCACCTTACGGCCCCGGTCGGAAGGAACACATTTTGGAAGTCATTGATTGCTATGAGAACGATTACGGCAATCTGAAGACGTACTCCGACCAGTACCCAACGCCTGATGCGCTGCGTGCGATCACCAAACAGGGCGAGACCGAGCGGGCTCCCTACGCCGGTGTTCGACGCTCAACGGAGGGTTCACGGTGGATCGCTGAGTGTGCGCGGCGCAGAGACCGGCGGCCGCTGTATGTCCTGGTCTGGGGGGGCATCGAAGATCTCTCGCAGGCGCTTCACGATGCGCCCGACATCCTGCCGAAGCTGCGGGTGTACTGGATCGGCGGGCCTAACAAGAAATGGGGCCCGGACACGTTTCAGTATCTCGCGACGCACCATCCGAAGCTGTGGATCATCGAATCCAATGCTACGTATCGCGGTTGGTTCACGGGCGGTAATCAGTCGGGCCAATGGGGTAACAAGGCATTTGTTTCCCGCCACATTGCCGGCAAGGGCGCACTGGGTGATTTCTTCGTTAGCAAGAAGGCCGATATCAAGATGGGTGATACGCCGTCGGTCGCCTGGCTGCTCAGAGGTACGCCCGACGATCCCTCGCTACCTGGCTGGGGTGGACAGTTCGTGCGGGCCTGGGAGCGTCCCCATACCTGTTTCGAGCGGATGACCACGAAAGAGGATCGCATGGAGGTCTTTGGCATCCTGGAACTCGCGTTGCCGATGGGTAACGACATTCCGAAGCAGCCTGAGGCCATGCTGGCGGTGGAGAATCAGAAGTTGTCCGGCCATGCACCCGGCGCTGGCACGATGCGATTTCGTTTCTGCCCGAAAGCCGCAAAACAATATAGCTTCAAGATTGCCAGTAATGTGCCTGCCCTCAACGGGCAAACCGGAGGGATCACGGCCTACATCCCGTCGCCCACAATGGCGTGGCGTCCGGCAGCGAATCTGCCCAACTGGTGGACGGACGATCTGTCTGCGAATGTGGCGGAAGGATCGCATAGCGGCGCCAAGACCGTGAACCGATGGCGGGAGGACTTCCTGCGTAACTTTGCCCAACGCATGGTCCGATGCCAGTCCCCGGCTTCAACGAAAACCGAGAAGTGAATAGATAACTGAACATCATCTGCTAACCGCAGAAGACGAAAACAGGAGATAAGCTCATGAAGACGAATCTCTTATGTGTTTTCCTGACTGCCATCGTTCTCAGCGATTGTTCCAATGCGGTGTTGGCGAAACTCGAACCCGGCCCCACGGATGGCAGGCCGCGGGTGATTGCGACGTCTGACGGCGAGATTGACGACGAGTGTTCCATGGTTCGCTTCCTGCTGTATACCAATGAATGGGACGTCGAAGCGATTGTCACATCGAGTTCACAATACCACTGGCAAGGCCACAGATGGGCGGGTGATGACTGGGTCGAGCCGTATCTGAATGCCTATGCGAAGGTTTATCCGAATCTAGTCAAGCACGACTCCCGTTACCCCACACCGAAATACCTGCGGGCGCGCACACTGTTGGGCAATGTGAAGGCTAAGGGCGACATGGATGAGGTTACGGCCGGTTCCCAGTACATCGTGAAGGTGCTATTGGACAAAACGGATGACGAGCCCGTGTGGCTCCAGGCGTGGGGCGGCCCCAACACCATCGCCCGGGCGCTCAAGACCATTGAAGAAGAACACCCGGGTCAAATGGAATATGTTGCGAACAAAATCCGCTTGTTCCTTATCTGGGAACAGGATTCGACCTACCAGGACTATATCCGGCCGCATTGGGGCAAGTACAACATCCCGACCATCGTTTCCGATCAGTTCGTCGCGTTCGCGTATCACTGGGAAAAGATCCTCCCCGAGAAGACGCATGATGTCTTTCGCGGGGATTGGATGAATCGCCACATCCTGCAAGAGCACGGATCGCTGTGCGCGCTGTACAAAGCACATGACGACGGCCGTTTTCGATCCGAGGGTGATTCACCGGCATTTCTGCATTCGATCCCAACGGGACTGCGAAGTGTGGAATCTCCCGACTGGGGCGGTTGGGGCGGGAGGTATGTGCGGATACGCGAGAACACGTGGCTCGATCCTGTGCTGGAACCCGGGTACGAGTATCCCGAGGGGAGATGGTATACGTCGACGGCCTGGGGCCGGAGTCGGATGCGTAAGAATATCCCAAATGACAAAGAACTCGCCACCTATCTGAAACCCATGTGGCGCTGGTTTGACGCAATTCAGAATGACTTTGCGGCGCGGGCCGACTGGTGCGTAAAGCCGTATGATCAAGCCAACCACCCGCCAGTGGTCAAACTGGCCCATGCTCTGGACTTAGAAGTTCGGGCTGGGAACAAGGTGTCACTGAGCGCCAAAGGGACCACGGATCCCGACGGCGACGCTTTGACCTACCGTTGGTGGCAGTACCAGGAAGCGGATACCTATGACCGAGCCATCGACATCATAGATGCCGGGAAACAAGATGCCTCGTTCACAGTGCCCGGCGATGGCGGAAAAGGAAAAACTATCCACGTTATCTGCGAGGTGACCGATAATGGTGCGCCGCCATTGACGAGGTATCGGCGAGTTGTCGTCGAGATTGAATAGCAACGCCAAAAGTCAAATAAGCCAACAGAAGTATGAACACAGGAGAAGTCATGATAATCACAAACTTAACCAAAGTGGTCTCGTCACTCCTTGTATTGATGAGTCTTGCGAGTACTACTTATTCCCAGCAACGGGCGTTCCCTACTGCCGAGGGCTACGGGAAATACACCGTTGGCGGGCGTGGCGGTACGGTGTATGAAGTGACGACTCTTAGCCCCTCCGGGCCGGGCAGTCTGGGGGCAGCGATGGGGGCATCAGGACCCAGGACTGCAGTGTTCCGCGTTGCGGGCACGATCACAGGGAATTTCAGACTTAGAAACGACAAAATTACCATCGCTGGACAAACAGCACCGGGTGATGGTGTTTGTATCAAAGGCAGTCTCACAATTGACGCCAGCGAAGTGATCATCAGCTATATCCGCGTAAGAGCAAATCCCACGGTTGAAACCGATGCAATCTGGGGCAGGTATCATAAGAACATTATCCTGGACCATGTGTCGGCCAGTTGGAGCAGCGATGAGGTGATGTCCCTTTATCACAATGAAAACGTCACCATTCAATGGTGCATGATCACTGAAGCCTGCGCCAAAGGGGGTAGCGGGCATAGATTTGGCGGTATCTGGGGAAACCAATATGCCACCTACCATCATAACCTGATCGCACACAACGACAGTCGCAATCCGCGGTGGGCCTCCGGTTGCGGATTCAACGATTACAGAAACAATGTGCTGTACAACTGGGGATATCAAAGTTGCTATGGTGCGGAAGCACGCCAGCGGGGCGACAGGCGCAAACCGCCGATTGAATTCTCCACCATCAACATGGTCGCCAACTACTACAAGGCGGGGCCCGCAACGGAGAGCGGGGTGAGGGACCGAATTGCCGAACCTTCCGCGCGTTCCAGTGACGGCAAAGGCAGTTGGTATGTTGCGGACAATGTGGTCGAGGGCTATCCCGGGGTTACAGGCAATAACTGGCAGGGAGTAGACGGGAGCAATTACATACAACTGAATAAACCATGGCCGGCGATGGCTATTCATCAGCAAACCCCGGAAGATGCCTACCAGGCTGTTCTTGATCATGCCGGCTGCTCAAAACCCCAGCGCGATGACATTGACAGACGTATTATCGAAGAGGTCCGCAATGGAACTGCAACCTATGGAAAGAAGGGTATTATTACTGTGCCAAGCGATGCTGGTGGATGGCCGAATCTTGAAAGCGGGCAAGCTCCTGTCGATTCCGACCATGACGGTATGCCGGATGCGTGGGAATCGGCCCATGGCCTTGATCCCTCGAATCAGGAAGACGGCATCAAGACGGATTTATCGGCGGAGGGCTATACCAATCTGGAAGTGTATCTAAACGAACTTGCGGGTGCCCCGGTGAAATGGGCAAGGTAGACTTCTTCGAATACCGGGAGTGCTCCAGTCGAATGGACCATAAAATACGTAATACTGTAACTCCACTCCCTAAAGGAGAGTACGATGATCAATAGCAGCCGTCCCGAAAGCACAATCACACTTGCCGTCATTTTAATCTGTGTGGCTACAGGCTTTGGCCGATCGACCGTTGCGGTACCTGATGGATATGCCACCCAAAATGGCGGCACGACCGGGGGGGGCGACGCAACACCGGTGACCGTCTCAACTCCGTCAGCTTTTAAATCGGCTGTCGATGACAATACTCCCGCAGTGATCATTGTCAAGGGCAAGCTCAACGTCGGAAGTGTTAACATCGGTTCGAACAAGACCATCATTGGCGCAGACGTCGAATCCGGGCTTTACGGCGGGACTATCAGGGTTGGAGAGAGTAACAACATTTTCCAGAACCTGACCATCGGTCCCGCTCGTGGTGACGCCATGGAGATGTCCGGGGCTAAGAACATCTTCATTACAAAATGTGAATTTCATGACAGTTCCGATGAACTCTGTTCCATTGTACGGGAATCTGACTATGTAACGGTTTCCTGGTGTAAATTTTACTTTGATAAATCACATGGCCACGCATTCGGTGGCCTTATCGGTAACAGAGATGATCGTACATCAGACAGAGGGAAACTACATGTGACCATGCACCATAACTGGTATGCAGAAGGTGTTCGAGGAAGAATGCCCAGGGTAAGATACGGGCACGTTCATATTTATAACAATTACTATAACAGTGTTGGAAATGGCTATTGCATTGGAACTGGTTTTGAATGTCATATACGGCTTGAGAATACCTGCTTTGAAAAAGTAAATAACGCCTGGCGCGAACAAGCCATTGGTGCGCTGGCAAGCGGAGGCGAAATAGGTTGGAAGAACGTCATTTTCAAGAGTTGTTCCCAACCCCAATATATACCCAATAAATTTCCTGTTTTCGACCCTTCGTATTCATTCACCATGGATAAGGTTGAAGATGTCAAGCGCCTGGTGACGGATCCCGTATACGGCGCAGGCAATCGTCTGGCCCGCTAATTGAAAGTTACCATGTGGCTACAAGATCGGCATGCCCACAAGTTTCGCTTCGTTGGAGAATCCGGTCATTGCGAATCAAAGGAGAGACCATGAAAATGGCAAACGTGACCAGGGTATTCTCGTCACTTGTTTTGTTGATGGGTCTTGCGAGTACTGTTTACTCCCAGCAACTGGCATTCCCCACGGCCGAGGGGTACGGCAAGTATTCCGTGGGCGGAAGAGGCGGCAGGGTTTACGAAGTCACGACCCTGAACAGTTCCGGTCCGGGCAGTCTCGGTGAGGCCATTGCAGCATCGGGGCCAAGAACTGTAGTGTTCCGTCTTTCGGGCACGATCGAAGGGGATTTCAGGATTCGAAATGACAAAATCACCATCGCGGGACAAACGGCACCGGGGGATGGCATTTGCCTTAAAGGTAGTCTCAGAGTCGATGCCGACGACGTGATCATCCGGTATATCCGCGTAAGGCCTAACCCTGCTGTGGGCCAAATCGATGCAATATATGGTGAGTTCTGCAAGGACGTTATCCTTGACCACGTTTCAGCGAGTTGGAGTAGTGATGAGATCATGTCGTTGTACCGCAACGAAAACATAACCATTCAATGGTGTATGATTACGGAAGCCTGCGCCAATGAGGGTGGCGGGCACCGCTTTGGCGGCATCTGGGGGAACAACTATAGCACCTATCATCATAATCTGCTCGCCCATAACGACAGCCGTAATCCCCGCTGGGGTTCCGGAACCAGATATAACGATTACAGAAACAACGTATTATACAACTGGGGCTATAACAGTTGCTATGGAGGAGAAGCAGTTGAAGATAGTTACCCTGATACTATGAAATTCTTTACGGTCAATATGGTAGCCAACTACTATAAGCCCGGCCCTGCAACCCGAGATAATGTAAAACGACGTATTGCAAGACCCGGCGCAAATGACCTTGGTGGCCTGGGGAAATGGTATGTTAGCGACAATTATGTGGTAGGCTATCCCGAAGTCACAGCCAACAACTGGCTGGGAGTCGACAATGACGATGGCAAAAGACTCTACGAACCACTAAGTGGACCCTGGGATGCCATGCCGATCAACCAGGAAACTCCGCAAGCCGCCTATCAGGCTGTTCTGGAACATGCCGGCTGCTCTTTGCCCAAGCGAGATGCAGTGGATCAACGCATTGTCGAGGAGGCTCGTACGGGTACGGCCGCCTACGGCAATAACGGTATCATCACGACGCCTGGCGATGTGGGCGGCTGGCCATCACTGAAAAACGCAACGGCGCCTGCCGATGCCGACCATGACGGCATGCCGGATGCCTGGGAGAAGAAGCGGGGACTCGATCCCACCGACGCCTCCGACGCCGCCCGGGACCGGGACGGCGACGGCTACACCAATGTGGAAGAGTATATCAACGGGTTGGTGACGTTCGGTGCTTCTCAAGCGGCGGCTGCGCCGTCGTCGAAAAAGGCCATCGTCCTGGAAGAATACGTCTTCATGGAGGGGCCGACCCGGGACTGCCACTCTTCCACGCTGCTGGACCTGGCCAATGGCGATTTGCTGTGCACGTGGTTTGGCGGGACCAGGGAAAACCATCCGGATGTGAACATCTGGTTGGCGCGCAAGCCTAAAGGCGGCCGGTGGCAGGCGCCTATGAGCGTTGCCGATGGTGGCGGAAAAACCTGTTTTAATCCGGTGCTCGTTCAGCTCAAGGGCGGAGACATCCAGATCTACTACTGTAGCCCGGATATCAATACGGGGCAGGTCATCGCCTCGAGTGACAACGGTTACACCTGGAGTGAGCCAAAGCAGCTTCCCAAAGGCTTTGTCGGGCCGATCGTGAACAAGCCTGTTCATATGGATGATGGAACGATAATTGCAGGTGGCAGTTTGCAAGGTGGTCCAGGTTGGCGTATCCATGTGGAACGTAGCACAGACAATGGTAGAACCTGGACTAAGGTTGGTCCGATTAACGATCCTGTGAACACCAAATTCAAAATTATTCAACCCACCATTCTTGTCCACTCTCAGAAACGCCTTCAAATTCTGGCTCGTACCGGTGAACATCATATGAACGCCAAAATAGCTCAGACCTGGTCAGATGACGAAGGTTTAACCTGGTCACCCGTGACTGACACTGCTCTGCCAAATAACAGTTCTGGCATTGACGCAGTGACGCTGAACGATGGACGTCACCTGCTGGTCTACAATCACTCGACACGCGAGGATCCGATAGGCGGACGCAAGGGCCGTGGCATCCTGACGGTGGCTGTCACCAAGGATGGGATCAACTGGGAAGCGGCCGCAGTACTCGAATATCGCACCGGTAGCGTGCAGTATTCCTATCCGTCTGTAATCCAGACCAGGGACGGCCTGGTACATGTATCGTATACCTGGCACCGCAAACGGATCAAGCATGTGGTGATCGACGCGAAGAAGCTTGAAAGCTACCCGATCGTGGACGGCCAATGGCCGAAAGATAAAATCCCGTGGATCGAGAGCGATGAATAATCCGAATATAGGCTCTGAGGCAATACCGCCCGTGGACAATTAGCGGAAACCGCAAATTGAAAAGAGGATTATGCATCGTCTGTGCACGGCAGAAAACTGATAACCGAATACTGAAGCGAAAGGTAAACCTATGAAAAGAAGAATGTTGCCTGTTTTACTGACTGCCGTTGCTCTCATCGCCGGTCCCGAAGCCGTGCTGGCGAAATCCGAACCTGGGCCGACGGATGGTAGGCCGCGCGTCATCGCCACCACCGACGGTGAAGTCGATGATCGCAGTTCCATGATTCGCTTTCTCCTCTATGCCTGCGATTTTGATGTCGCGGGCATCGTGCAGGTGAACTCGCGTTATCAGAAGAGCGGCCACAGTGACAAGAAATGGATCGAGGCCCAACTCGATACCTATGAGAAACTCCTGCCCCAGCTACGCAAACACAATCCCAACTATCCGGACGCCGACCATCTGCGCAGCGTTATGCGCGTCGGGAACGAGAACCGCAACGATCTCTATGTTGCGCCGCCGGACATGGCGACGAAGAACACCGCCGGCGCGCAACTGATCATTGACACACTACTCGACGATGACCCACGTCCCGTTCACGTTCTCTCTTGGGGTGGAGCGAACACCACAGCCTCGGCGCTGTGGAAACTGAAGACTGAGTATCCCAAGGACCAATTCAAGTATGCCGCCTCTCGCATCCGCATTTACTGTATCTGGTACCAGGACGGCGGCGGCAAATGGATTCAGGAGAATATTCCTGAGGCTTATATCAACGAAGCCTACCGCTGGGATAATGTCTGGGATTACGAAAGCTACGATCATGCCCGCAGAAAGGGCAAAATGAGTTCGAACCCACCATTCGTACAGGAATACATGAAACCTGCCTGGTTGAACGAGCATGTCAAGACGAATCATGGTCCTCTCGGTGCCATGACCCCCCAGAAGTACATCAGTGAAGGCGACACACCGTCATTCCTGCATTTGGTGAACAACGGCCTTGACTCGCACCTTGACTACACACTCGGGGGTTGGGGCGGACGTTCCGCATACGACGATCCGACCTACCCCAATCACATCACGGACAAAGCCATTGAGGACGATGGCAACCGGAACAAGATGTATTGGCGTTGGGTTGCAGCCGCCCAGAATGACTTCGCCGCACGTATGGATTGGTGTGTCAAGGAATTCAAGGAGGCCAACCACGCGCCTGCGGCCGAAGTGAAGGGTGCTCTCACGCGCGGTGTGAAAGCAGGCGAGACCGTGAAGCTCGCGGCCACCGCCACCGATCCCGACGGCGACAAGCTGACCTGCAAATGGTGGCAATACACCGATGCCGATTCCGCCGCGGCGACCGTGATCATCACCAACAGCGATTCGTTGGACAATGCCAGTTTCATCGTACCGGATGAAGTCGGCAAGCAGGTTCACATCATTCTTGAAATCACTGATAACGGCGAACCGTCACTGGTCGGTTACCGACGCGTTGTCTGCAATATCAAATGAAAATACCAGAAGGGAAGGACGTTATTACGATGATTAAGAAACAGAATTGTGACAAATCCAGCAAAACGATCTGTATGGCTATTCCAACCATCACAAGACCATGCTGATCAATGGGGGCTCAGAGCACTACAGTGATAAGGGAACTCTGAATACGACGGTTCACCACTGCTGGTATGACAAATCGAGAACACGTAATCCCCGGGGCGGCTTTGGGAAGGTTCACATTTTCAACTGTCTGTACAATGGCGATGGGTATTGCATCGGACTGCATTCCGGATGTGTGGTGCGGGCCGAACGTAATTACTTCCTCGAGACCAAGAGCCCAATCAGGCAGATGTACAAGCCGAACCCCAACGATCCTGCCCATGGTCTCTGCGAGTCAGTGGACAATACCTTCAAAGACTGTTCCGGTGCACAGGACGACGAGAGAAAGAGCTTCCCGGTGCATCACTACTACCGAACCGACTTTGCGCTGGATAACGCGACTGACGTGTGGCTCAAGTCACGAATAGTACCGCGATCAAGGGAGACGTATGGAAGTTCCGAACGAGGAAGGCGGGTTAGTTCGCAAAAAGGCAAACCAAAAACGCAAAATGGCATATCTTGAGCCCCGCTAATACGGTATTGTAGCTATAGCATTGCGTCCGAGGATCCGTTTCGTGTCACGGCGTTGTTAACGAAAAGTGACGATAATCCGGATCTGTGCGGGAGCTTGCAAGAAGATAATGAGTGCAGCTCATTGTCGAATACAGATATAGGTACATCACGGCGGATTTCACGACATAGGGGAAGGAGGTTGCGATGAAGTAGAACCGGGGGGACGGGGGGAGACAAGTGTCATTTGATTCTCTCCTACTGATTTTTTTGTGGAGGAATGATTATGTGTAAGGAATATGTTCTGATTTCATTTGCTCTGGTATTTAGCCTGGGCGTTGTTGCTGATTCGACTGCGTTTGCCGAGACGATCATCCAGCCGAAGCATGCTTGCATGGTCCAAATGAGTGAGCCAGACGGAAACAATAGTGGCTCCCAGCTTCGTGTCAGGGTAGGTGGGAATGACCCAACAAGGACTTTCAAGTCTTGGTTGAAATTCGACGTCACGGGGATTAACGTCCAAGGCCTCGAATCGGCAATTCTGACTCTTGCGCTGGAGCACGATAGGGGGCCTTTCCAATTAGATATCTCCTATGTTAACGATGACTGCCTTGATAACATTGACTGGACCACAGGTGATCTTACCTGGGACAATGCTCCGGGCAACGACATTACCCATGAAACTGATCTTGACCCGACCAAAGCCACTCTGATTACAAGATTTGAAAACCCCACCGGTCTCACGGGCGAGGCGTTTGCCATTGATGTTCTTGAGGCTCTCCAATCGGATACGGACGGGATCGTGCAGTTAGTCTTACATAATAGCAGTTCCTATATTAAGATTGCCTCGCACACCCATTCGGAAGAAGCATGGAGACCTTTCCTCACTGTCACTGAGGGTGTCCCCAGGAGCACGGCCGGGAACCCCAGCCCGGCCGATGGCGCAGAAGATGTGGATGTGTCGTCGATCCTTAGCTGGAGCTTAGGAAGATTTGCCGACAAGCACGATGTCTACTTGGGAACCGTTTTTAGTGACGTCAACAACGCCAGTGCAGAAAGCCCATTACTGGTCAGTCCAGGCCAGGATGCCAACTGGTATGAGCCCGACCGTCTCGAATTCGGCCGGACTTACTACTGGAGAGTGGATGAAGTCAACGCTCCGCCGGATTCTACGGTATTTAAGGGTGATGTCTGGAGCTTCACGACCGAGCCTTTTGCCTACCCGATTGAGCAGATTGTCGCCACCGCTTCCAGCAGCCACAAGGCAGAGACGGGACCTGAGAAGACCATCGACGGCTCAGGCCTAAACGCCAGTGACCTGCATTCAACGGAAGATACGGATATGTGGCTCAGCAGCGCTGTGGGAGCGCAACCGACCTGGATTCAATATGAGTTCGACGAGGCGTACAACCTGTACGAGCTATGGGTCTGGAACTACAACGTTGGTTTCGAGTCCGTGCTTGGCTTCGGCTTCAAGGATGTGACCATCGAGTATTCGATAGACGGTGCAACCTGGTCGACCGTAGAGGGCGTCCCGGAGTTTACCCAGGGCACCTCGGAGGACGGCTACGCCCCCAATACGGTGGTCGACTTCGGTGGCATCGTGGCCAAGTACGTCCGCTTGACGGCCGATAGCAGCTTCATGGACCGGGGCCAGTATGGTCTGAGCGAGGTGCGGTTCTTCTACATTCCTGTCGCGGCGCGGGAGCCGAGCCCTGCTTCCGGAGCGACCGGTGTGGCGCCGGATGTGGTCCTGGACTGGCGGCCGGGTAGAGAGGCGGCCGTGCACGACGTCTACCTCGACGTCAGTGAACAAGCGGTAGCCGACGGTACGGCCAATGTGGTCAGCGTTCCGACGTCGAGCTACGCGGCGGCGGGCCTTGAGCTGGGCAAAACCTACTTCTGGCGCGTGGACGAGGTCAACGACGCCGGCGTCCCCCCCATCTGGGAAGGGAAGGTTTGGAACTTCAAGACGCTCGAGTATCTCGTCGTCGATGACTTCGAAAGCTATAACGATGACTGGGAGAACTATAACCGCATCTTCCAGGTCTGGATCGACGGGGCCGGCTACACCACTCCCGAGCCCGGCAATCCCGGCAACGGCTCCGGCGCTCTGGTGGGGACCAATGCGGCTCCCTGGGTCGAGCGGACCATCGTCCACGAAGGCAGGCAGTCCATGCCCATGCAGTACAACAACATCGGCGGCGTGAACTACTCGGAGGCCACCCGCACGTTTGGCGCGCCTCAGAACTGGACTTCCAACGGTATAAAGAGTCTGTCTTTGTGGTTCTACGGCGACCCGGACAATACCGGGCAATTGTACGTCAAGATCAACAATGCCAAGGTCCGTTACGATGGCGGAACGGGAGACATCACGAGAGCGCAATGGCAACCGTGGAACATCGATCTTTCCGCCCCGGCCATTGGCGCGAACGCCAGCAGTGTTACGAGCCTGACGATCGGCGTCGAAGGGGCTGGCACGGGCTCGCTCTACATCGACGACATCCGCCTGTATCCGAAGATGCCGGAACTGCTGATCCCCGTAGAGCCGGCCCAGACGGGCCTGTTAGCCGAGTACCTGTTCGATAACGGAGTCAACGATACTTCCGGCAACGGCCATCATGGCACCTTCCTGGGCGACGCCTACGTTGCCAACAGCCGTCTGTTCCTGGATGGAACGGATGATGCCGTTTTCATCCCCCGACTGGGCGGGCCCACTGCCACGCACGCGAACTGCACCTACTCGATGTGGATGTATTCGGACACCGAACCACCCAATCCCGGGTTTATCGGCGGCATCAACTACGACAACTGGTCCGAAGGGGGCGGGATTCACTGCAAGATCCGCAACGCCGTGGCGAACGTGGGAGTCGACGGCGTGCCCGGCGGCGACCTGAATGGCACCACCGTCGTTGGCTCCGACGAGTGGTTCCACCTCGGTCTGATCGTCACGGACAATGAGGTCACCCTCTATTTGAACGGCCAGGTGGAGGACTCGCGCAGCTTCACGGACCCTGTGCAAATGATTCTCGGAAGAGGGTGCATTGGCGCCTATCGCGACAACAACGTCATCGAGCGCGAGATCAGAGGCCAGATGGACGACGTGCGGATCTATAACCGCGTGGTGTCGCTGGAAGAAATGCTGTGGCTGGCCGGCCGCCGCGATCCGGCGCACAAGCCGTTCTGAAACGACTCTATGACTCTGCGGTAAGCATGAGATCGAGAAAGGCTGTAGGGACTGGCGGAGCATGTGCTCCGCCAGTTCTTTGTGAACCCGATCCCCGGGTCCGGGCTATCGGCGTCAGCGGGTCCGGCTCGAAGCTCCGGTCCCGAGAGCTGCTGTGAGCCGTTTCGGGCGGTCATTGAAGAGAAGCTCCAACAGGGCCTGACGGGCCAGCGGATCTATCAGGACCTGGTCGAGGGGCATGGCTTTACCGCCAGCTACTCCAGCGTTCGCCGGTTCCTCCGGCGTCTGGATCAGAGCCGGCCACTGCCGTTTCGCCGGTTGGAAGTGCTGCCGGGCGAGCAGGCACAGGTGGACTTCGGCAGCGGGGCCCCGGATGGAAATCGGCATGTAAAAGGGACCCACCTCGGCGGCGAATTTGGACCCACCTGAGGCGTACTATATCCCCTTGTGTCGTGGCGTCAAGGGGTCATTTCTGTGCTTGTTTGTTCTTCTTGACCGATTCGCGGAAGCGGTAGCTCTCGCCGTTGATCTCGAAGATGTGACAGTGATGGGTCAGGCGATCCAGCAAAGCGGCCGTCATGCGTTCGCCCTGGAAGATCTGGCCCCATTCGCTAAACGGCAGGTTGCTGGTGATCAGCAGGCTGGCTCGTTCGTAGCGGTCGGCGAAAACCTGGAACAACAGCTCAACTCCCGAACGGCTAAACGACAGGTAGCCCAGCTCGTCGCAGATCAGAAGATCGGTCCGATCCAACTGGCTCAAGAAGCGGTCCAGTTGATATTGCTTCTGCGTCTCTTCCAGGCGATTGACCAGGGCCGCCGCTGTAAAGAAGCGAACGCGCCTGCCGGCCCGACAGGCGGCCAAGCCCAGGGCAATCGCCAGATGCGTCTTGCCCACGCCCTGACTGCCTAACAAGCATATATTCTTATGTTGATCGAGCCATTGGCAGCGGCTCAGCTCCACGATCTTCTGCTTGCTCAGACTCGCCACGAGGCTGAAGTCATAGGTGTCCAGATCCTTGTGGACCGGGAAGGCCGCCGGCTCGATCTCTGGGCAAAGGATGCGGAACTCGGGAAGTAGATCACGGTCTGGTATGGAGGGGCGCCTGCTTTCGGGAGAAAGAGGTAAGCAACGATTCGCTCGTCCTCGTAAGCCGTGTTGAAGCTGACCTTCTCCTGGACCCAGTGCGGGGACTCGTCGTTCTTCCACTCGACACGGGCGCCAAGGTCGGTCTTGTCATAGTCAAATTGCTCTTTGTACACCTGGAAGATCGAATCGGGCACCGGTGTTTCCCGGTAGAAATCGCGGGCTTCGCTCGGTTCTTTGGCGGCAAATGCGGAAGCGGGGATCATATCGGGATCAAGATAGAGAACGCATCGAAAACCATTCCTGGGGGAGCGGTCGAAAGGCGGGGCTTGGCTCCAGCTACCGTACATATAGGTGGCATCATTCCAGGCGCCGCCCCGGATGATTCGGCCCTGGGGCGTCTCATTCGAGCACCATTCCCTTACATTCCCCGCCAGATCATAAGCTCCGTAGCCCGCCATCCCGGCGTAGCTGCCCACCGGAGCAGGTCCTTTCCCGTCGAAATTACTCATCGGTGCCAGGAGCGTGTTGAATCCCATCCACTGCAATACACCTGACATCCCGCTTCTGGCGATGCCCCAATGGGCAACGGTGGGGAGGCTCTTGCCGCGGAATTCTGCGTACGCGGCTGCCTCGTACCAACTCACCCCGGAGACCGGGTGATCTTCCTTGCCCTCAGGAATATCGCCATCTTGCCACGTGGCCGGACCGCGCTTCCCTGTGGTATCTACGAACTCCTTGATCGCGTCTTCCCAAGCTATCTCTCTGCCATCTGTGACGAATCTGTGTTTCCAGTACGCTTGCTTCTCATACCCACCTTTGTCCAGGAATTCCTTGAACTCGTTGTTGGTGACTTCGTACCGGTCCACAAGGAAGTCGTCGATCTCCCCCTGCCCTTTGACCCGCACCATGCCGGAAGGGATGGTCCCTTCTTTGTCGAGCGCTCGTACGATGTCATTGGGTAGGATGTACTTCCTTGTGGTCAAATCCAAATCGAAGGTAGGCACACCAGCGAATACCGTGTTATAGCCCTCCTTCTCCATTTTCCACCGAAAGAACCCCACGGGCAGCTGGATATTCTCGATCGGCGAGACACCCAGATACTCCCATTCGCGTTCGGGAGCTTCGTACTCCTTCATATAGATCCTGGCGCCCGCCGGCTCGGTTCTGACGGAGATGGTGACGGTGACCTTTGACAGCGCTTTGGCAAGTCTTGCATCGCGCGGTACGTATTTCCTGGCTTCCACGGCCGTCTTGTGCGCCTCGTGGTAATTGACCCAGCCACCTTCAATGAGCTGTTCGATCTTCGGGAGGAACTCCTCCCTGGCCCATTGAATCCTGGCCTGTCGATGCGACAGCCATGTCGCGAGGAGACCAAACACGAAAATCGCCGCGATTACGACAGAGACAGCCGCAAAGACCGCTCTCTTGCGGCGCACGAGCTTGAAGAACCGATAGAGCGTACTGGGTGGACGCGCGGTGATTGGCTCGTTGTTTAGATGATGTTCGATGTCCATAGCCAGAGCCTGGGCTGTGTCGTAGCGACGCTGTCGGTTCTTCTCCAGGCACTTCATCACAATCCACTCCAGATCACCGCGGAGCATACGACGAAGCTCGCTGCTGTCGGCCCGACGACAGTGGGCGATCCGCGTACAATCCTCAGACGTCAGGCTGCTCAGTCGCGTACTGGGTGTCTTGGGGTCCTGCTCGCGGATGACTTGCCTGAGATGGTCCGGTGTGCCCCGGCGCAAGCTGTCACTCTCGAACGGCAGAACCCCTGTGAGCAACTCGTACAGGACAGCACCCAAAGAGTAGATATCCGAACGGGTATCGATGTCCTGGGTGGTCATCTCCGCCTGTTCGGGGCTCATGTATTCGGGGGTGCCAATGATCTGGCCCTGTTCGGTGTACAGGGTCCGTTCCGTCAGGGGCTGGCTGATCGCTCGCGCGACGCCGAAGTCGATGACCTTCGGGATCATTTCCTGATCCTGGAACACAACCAGAATATTCGACGGTTTCAGATCGCGGTGAATGATCCCCTTGTGGTGGGCGTGCTGGATCGCCTCGCAGACGTGCAGGAACAGACGCAGCCGCTCTTCGACGGTCAACCGGTGCTTATCGCAATGCTCGGTGATAGGAATGCCCTTGACGTACTCCATAACGAAATAGGGTCGGCCGCTCGGAGCCATGCCAGCATCGTAGACGCGAGCCACATGGGGATGCTCCAGGAGCGCCAGGGCCTGCTGCTCGGCCTCGAAGCGGGCGAGCACTCGCCTGGAGTCCATGCCGGGCTTGATGATTTTCAAGGCTACCTCTCGCTTGACCGGTTCGGTCTGCTCGGCGAGATAGACGGTCCCCATGCCACCCTCGCCCAGAACGCAAAGGAGTTTGTAGCGGCCGATGCGGGCACCCGGACCCTCGATCTCTGGTCCGGCTGACAAAGTGGCTTCGTCCTCCAGGCGCACCATCCCCAGCGAAATCAAACGGTCGAGACGCTGTGGCTCGGCTCCAAATGTCGATTCGTCTTCATACATGATCGCGGCCCGTCATAGCAGAGATCTTCGTATCTCCTTTCCATCCGCAAGATCACCGCCCCGGCTGCGCGCCGAAGTGCCAGGTTTCCAGAATTTCCCGTAATTCCTCGTCCGCCTCGGCATCAGAACCGACCGTGCTGCGCAGGTGTCTTCTGAGCACACGCTGGAATCGCCGCTTAACGGTGATGACCATGTTGGAGGCGGTCTTTTCCGAAGCAAGATGATAGCGTTGGCAGAGCTCCTTGAGCGGCGGTGGCTCACGACCATTGAGGGTCGGACGCACGAGCTGGTCCCGAAAGACCTGCCAGTGTGTCTCCTGTCCGGCGTGGACGCAGTCATCCCTTACAGCCGCCAGGGTCTGGTCGAGAATGGCCGATTTCCAGGCATAAGTGAAGCAGTCCTCCGGGCTCCACTGTGAGACGGTTTGTGGCAGGACCGGGAGATCAGCAATTTCCAGCGAGACGAGTTTGTCCGGCGGGATCTTCGTTCGGGTGGACTGCCTGCGCCTTGCGTCGATGACGTACTGCTTTAGCGCGTGCAGCAGGAAAGCTCGAAAGCGACCTTGGGACGGGTCCGCCCGCTCGATCAGGTGGCGACAGAGCACGACCTCGTGGAAGAACCCTTGTGTCAGGTCCTTGGCCTGCTCATTGTCGCAGCCCTTGCGGCGAAGATAACAATAAACAGGCTTCCAGTACCTCTCCAGGAGCAATCCGATCATCGCCCGCTTGGGATCCTGCTGTTTCCGTATGCCCTCGATCAACGACCAGCGCGTCGTCAAAAAGCTCTCTGCTGTCCCCCCCATGTCCGTTTGGTCGCGAAGAACCATACCGTTTACTCCCCAACACATCGCGTCACGTCGTCCGAGGGTCATTATATCGCCAATCACGCGAATGTGTGATTTCTCTACGCCGAAATTGACATCTCGCGCAGCCGGTCCTGATTTCTTGCGGATTACCTGTCAGCCCACGGCCGGATTGTCTTCCGGCCCCGCCGGATGTCGTACTTGGCAACGTAATTGAAGGAGACAGACAATGACACCTGAAAAGAAAGCACACCAAGGCCGTGTCTGCCCGAGGACGGGCCGTTCTATCCAAGCCAGAAAATATCGCTGGGCCCGTTGCGTACTGCCTCTGACCGGTTTGGCTTCCCTCATCTGGTTTCTGATCCGCGTGGTTCCCAAGCCGTCGCGGGCCACCTATCCCTGCCAGCGGATGGCAGCGCCGCTGGCCAGCGGTTTCGTCGTGTGGCTGCTGGGCATCGTCGGCTCCTCACTGGCCTATCGCCGGGCGCGGCGGCTGTTGAGCCAGTCGCGGTACCTGATGGCAGCCGTTTGTCCCGGCGTGGCTGTCGCAGCCATATGGTGCTCCTTGAGCCTCACCAGCAGCGACCGAGCCGGCGCAGCGTTCATCCCTACCGAAGCACCGAACAGTCCGATAGGCGTGGCCAAAGGCATTCACCCTGGTCGTGTCGTATGGGTTCGAGACAGTGCTGCGACCAGTTGGGATGGTTTCAGCGGTAGCTGGTGGGACGATGACAACACCAGTCAGGGCATCGTTGACCATATGGTAGCCAGGGCTATTTGTGCTCTGACCGGAGCGCCCGATGACACGCAAGCCTGGGATGTCCTGTTTAGACACTTCAACCGAACCAATGGCTTCGGGGATGTCGGCTACCAAAACGGAGAGAGGGTCGCCATCAAGGTCAACATGAATCAGGATGCCGGTGCTCCCATTAGTCGGGGCTGGGGTCCAGGCGCCGGCATGCCCAGCCCCCACGTGGTGTACTCATTTCTGGAGCAACTCATCAACGTGGCCAAGATACCCGGCTCGGCCATCACCGTGTATGACGCATCGCGCTATGTTGGCGATCCGATCTATGACAAGGTCAGGGGCAATCCCGACCCCAATTTCCAGTCGGTAGCTTTTGTAGTCGCACCGGTCGCGGCACGCGATGGACGTATCGGTGCAAGCCTCGACGAGGACAATCCCGTTCATACGAAAGCCGGAATTGCCTATCTGCCTCAGTGTGTCACCCGAGCGAAGTACTTGATCAACATGGCTCTGCTGCGGCCTCACCAGCTTTGCGGGGTCACTCTGTGCGCAAAGAATCACTTTGGGTCGGTTCGCTTCCCTTCCACCTTGACGTCTCAAGGCTGGACATCATTGCCATTGCACAACTATGCTTTGCGAGGCAACCCCATGGGTTCATACAATTGCCTGGTTGAGCTGAACGGACACCGGCATCTGGCGAGAAAGACTCTGCTGTATTTCATCGATGCACTGTACCCAGCAGTGCATCAACATGGCGACGCAATGAGGTTCGCCTCTTTTGGCGATGACTGGCTCTCCAGTGTGTTCGTCTCCCAGGACCCGGTAGCTATCGATTCAGTGGGATTGGACTTCTTGCGAAATGAGCCAAGATGCACTGAAGTGACTGGATACCCAGAGAACTACCTGCACGAGATGGCCCTGGCGGACAATCCTCCGTCGGGAACGCTTTACGATCCGGAAGGGGACGGCATACCGCTGGCGAGTCTGGGCGTCCATGAGCATTGGAATAACGCCGTGGAGAAGATGTACTCACGAAACCTCGGGACTGGCGACGGCATTGAACTGGTCGTCCCGTCGCGCGCGAATGCGGACGGACCTGTCCAAAACGCGACACAGGGCATACGATACGATTTCATCTCCCACGCCGTCGAGGACGCTGACGACGGGGATGAGATCGTGGCCGCTCAAGGTGTCTATATCGAAAGCGTCGACTTCGCCGGTAAGGCCGTGACGATCCGCTCAGAGGATCCGAATGATCCGGCCGTAGTTGCCGCCACGATAATCGATGGTGGAGTCCAGGCCGTCGCCTTCACCGCCTATGAGGATGCCAACTCCGTACTGGCAGGCTTCACTCTCACCGGTGCCACGCATGGCATCTACTGTCAGGGTTCCTCCCCAACGATTCGCAACTGCAAGGTCCTGGACAACGCCGAGGCTGGTGTCAAGCTCTGGGAGACGGACGCCGCCAACCCGAGGTTTGCCAATTGCATCATCGCCGGCAACGGCGGTGCCGGGATCGAGATGGTGTAGTGTTAACTAATCTCGGCCTTGTAGGCACGCTGGGGAGGTCGGTGAAAAAGGTCGCCCCTGCCAAGGCTTCCAGCTACAATAGCTTACCTTGGTCGTTTGGATGGATGGTTGGAAGGTGAAAGGCAGGAGTGGTGATGAAAACGCAACCGATGGGCATGCTTCTGATGATGTTGGCCGGATGGCTGAATCGGCATCAGCAGGATGTGATCGAGTACCTCAAGGAGGAGAACAAGATCCTCCGCGAGAAGCTCGGCACCAAGAGAATCATCCTCAACGACCACCAACGGATGCGCTTGGCACGCTTGGGGAAACGCCTGGGCCGGAAGGTCCTGGCCGATGCGTGCTCTCTCTTCTCCCCGGACACAATCCTCGGATGGCATCGTCGTCTGGTGGCTCGCAAGTATGACGGCAGCAAGAAGCGTACACCAGGTCGGCGGAGGATTTCAGAAGAGCTGGAGCAGCTGATTGTCCAGATCGCACGAAAGAACAAGACCTGGGGTTCCCGCAGAATCAAAGGGCAGCTGAAATACTTGGGCTACAGGATCTCCCATACGACTATCGATAAGGTCCTCAAGCGAAACGGCTACGACCCCAGTCCCGACCGGTCGCGAAGAACGCGCTGGTCAGAGTTTCTGAAGGCCCACTGGGAATCGCTGGCAGCCATCGATTTCTTCACTCATGAAGTCTACACGTTGTCGGGTTTGACCCGATACATGGTGCTGGTAGGCATCGACTACGCCACGCGGAAGGTGGAGGTGGTGGGCATCATCCAGCAAGCCCACGGACAGTGGATGCGGCAGAAGGCCAGGGTCCTCACCGACCAATTCACGGGTTTCCTCAAGGACAAGAAGTATCTGATCCACGAACGTGATCCTCTGTTCACGAAGGAGTTCCGTGCGATCTTGAAGTCGTCAGGGGTAAAACCCATCCGCACCCTGCCCATGGCTCCACATTTGAATTGTGTGGTCGAACGCTTTGTGAGAAGCATAAAGAGCGAAGTCTTGAACCGGATGCTGATCTTCGGCGAGCGTCACCTGGAGTATGTGATCCGGGAATACATGGAACATTATCATACTGAGCGGCCTCACCAGGGCATCGGCAATGAGATCATCGAACCGCCTCCGCAGGGTGATGGAGAGATCATCTGCCAGGAGCGGCTTGGCGGACTCTTGAAGTCCTATCGGAGGGTCGCCTGATGGATGGGATGAATAAGTTTACGGTTCTCGCGGAGGTCGCATGGGCCTTCGGCGAGGATTTGGAGGGGGCCGGGTCGGCCACACTGGTCGATGGCGGCAGGGGGGACGAGAGCGTGACAGAGGCACCCACGATTCCCTGCGTCGGCGGCTCGCGGCGAGACGATATGTTGTGAGACAGCTGGCGGCGGAGATTCCCGAGAAAGGGATTGAAACGGTATTATCCGTGCTTTCTAAAAGCGCAGTGGGAGCGATCGCGGGCGTCATTCTGGCGTCAATTTTAAGTCAAGGGTCAGTCCAGGATAAGTCCAGAGTCAGTCCGGGATAAGTCCAGAGTCCGTTTTTGACGCCAAAAACCGCGTATAAGTATAGATGGGGGCCGTACTTATGAGTGGAGCCACGACCTGAAAATCCGTGTGTCGGCGGTTCAGGAACTATCTACTTCGCCGTCCTTTCCATACTCGCGCCGGCGAATGAGGATTCTGGCAGTTCATCCAACGGCAGCACCACAATGTTGTCAAACCAGGCTGAAACGTTGTGCGTTCGAACGCCGATTGCTCCAGAGAGGATGGGTTGTTTCTCATCGGTGACATCGATCCGCAGGCCCCGATCCGGATCGGCGGACGGGTGCATGCGGTTCAACCACACACGGATACGAGGGCCTTCGATCACCACGCGGATCTGGTTCCACACGTGCGGCAGCACTCTGCAATCGAGCTTGCCAAGGTCGAACTCGGCCAAGGGCTGCCAGTTGTTCTCCATTTTGCCGAGGTAGAGCTTGCGGGTGTCGAGGCCGACGTAGTAGCCGCGCATCTGGTCGTAGCCGGGCCCGGCATCGTTGACACGAAAAATGAGTCCGGCGTTGCCCGTTTCGCCCTTGAGCATCACGCGGCCCTCGAACACGTAGTCGGTCCATTTCGCATCGCCGGCGACCATCTTTATACCGGGATGCAAAGGAAGATACCCGCTTGTGTCTCGGCCTCCCCCGCCGTACGTGGTCCAGTCGGGACGACTTGGTGGTGTCGGGACGGGGGCGTCCTGGAAGTCGTCATAAAACAGGGCGTGCGGCCGGCCGGTCACGTAGTGACGAGCGGCTTCGGCCTCGGCCAACGAGACAGGCGTGGCGTCGGGCCAGAGCAGTCCGCACCAGGGAATCGTCGGCTCCGGCGTGCCCTCCGGTGTGCCCCAGTACCAGCGGCAGTTCGAGTTGCCTGCCATCAGCTCCCAGCATAAGTACACGCCGGGCACACACTTGCCAGCGACCGCGCGGCAAGTGAGCCAATAGATCACCTCGCAAGGTTCGCCGTTGCTCGGCCGCGGCGCGTACCAGCGAGCCCCTGCCTCGGTGAACACGCAACCTTTGGCCGAGTTCAAGTTGGCCTGCCGGTCCCAACCTGCGAAGGCGGTGCGATAGTTGTGAGCGTCGACGATGTCCGTAGCCTCGTTGTCATCCCAGCAGCAGATGACCGGTTGTACCGGTTCTAGTTCCTTCGCCCAAGCGTAACCGAGCGTGCGAAGCCGGGCCGAGTAGGGCGACTTCAAATGGGGTTCATTGAAGATCTCCCAGAACAACACGCGGCTGTCCCGGCGATGCGGCCGGACGACGTCTTGCACGTAGGCTTTGAACTTGTCCGGGTCGTTCG
>Ga0272441_10003213_pt1 | contig 31498 bp, 30 predicted proteins | sample SSMProp6N_FD_193582 | JGI IMG/M metagenome (GOLD analysis project Ga0272441, IMG submission 193582) | Marine sediment archaeal communities from Little Sippewissett salt marsh, Falmouth, MA, United States - SSM-Prop-6N | ecosystem: Environmental > Aquatic > Marine > Wetlands > Sediment ... | reverse complement strand
GGTTCACACCCGTGGGTGATGCGACAAGGCTTACGACAAGGCTTACGACAACGTGTGGTGGAAGGAGAGCCGAGATGGCGAAGAGCAAGCGACCGAACATTTTGTGGGTATCCTTTGAGGACACGAACCCGTTCTACGGGTGTTACGGCGACGCGGCAGCGCGCACGCCGAACCTGGACAGGCTCGCGGCGGAGGGGTGTCGTTGGCCGAACACCTTTTCGACGGCGGGCGTCTGTGCGCCGGCCCGTTCTGCGATCATCACGGGCATGTACCCGATTTCGGTGGGCACGCATCACATGCGCACAACGCACACGAACCAGTACACACCGGAGCTGCCGACCCCGTACTCCGCGGTGTTGCCGCACTATGCCCGGTGTTTTTCCGAGTATCTTCGCGCGGCCGGCTACTACTGCACGAACAACGTGAAGACCGACTACCAGTTCACGCCGCCGGTCACGGCGTGGGACGCGCTGAGCAAGGACGGGCACTGGCGCAACCGGCCGGAGGCGGACCAGCCGTTTTTCGCGGTCTTCAACCTGGGCAAGACGCACGAGAGCGGGATGTGGCCGGAGAAATGTCCGGACATCACGTTTGACCCGAAAGACATGAAGGTACCGCCGTATTTTCCGGACACGCCGAAGGTGCGCGAAGCGATGGCGCGCATGTACACGAACATCGAGTACAACGACAAGCTGCTCGGCGGCTTTCTGCAGCAGCTCGAAGACGACGGGCTGGCGGAGAACACGATTGTGTTCAACTGGAGCGACCATGGCCCAATGCCGCGCGGGAAACGTTGGCCCTACGATTCCGGGATCCATGTACCGATGATCGTGCGCTGGCCCGGCGGCCTGGAACCGGGCAGCGTGCGCGAAGAGCTGCTGAGCACGATCGATCTGGGCCCGACCGTGCTGTCGCTGGCCGGAGTCGAGATCCCGTCGCACATGCAAGGCCAGGCTTTCCTGGGCGAGCAGGCGGCGCCGCCGCGCGAATATGTCTATGCGAGCCGGGATCGATACGACGAGGCCTACGACATGGTGCGTGCCGCGCGGGACAAACGGTTCAAGTATATCCGCAACTATCGCCCGGACCTTCCGTACCTGCTGTGGGTTCCGTACAGGAACAGGCACCCGATCGTGGAGGAGATGTGGCGGCTACACATGGCAGGCGAGTTGACGGGACCGCAGCAGCTGATGTTCCAGGCAACGCGCCCGGTGGAGGAGCTGTACGACACGCATTCCGATCCGTACGAGATCCACAACCTGGCGAGCGACCCGGCGTATGAACCGGAACTCGCGCGCATGAGCGACGCGCTCGACGATTGGCTTGATGAAGTCGGCGACATGGGCGAGATACCGGAAGCGGAGATGGTGCGGCTGTGGTATCCGGACGGCAAGCAGCCGCAGACCGCGGCCCCGATCCTGGTCCCGATCTGCGAGGCGAGTTGCGGGCGCGACGCCGTCACGGGCAGCGCGACGTTCAAAGGCCCGGTCCTGTTGCAGCTGCACTCGGCGACGCAGGGCGCGTCGATGACGTATACGTTCGAGGAGGGCGAGTCGGCACGTTGGTTGCTCTATACCGAGCCGTTGCGTCTGCCGAAGGGCAAGACGACGTTGCGGGCGAAGGCGATCCGGATCGGCTACGCGGAGAGCGCGGAGCGCGCGTGCACGTTGGAGGTGTGTTGAGCGGGGCGGCCCAGCGAACGCCGCGCAGGGCGGCACGACGCATTTCTAAAAGGGATTTGTTTATGAGACCGAGACGACGGCCTTCCCGCGGGTGTGGCCGGCGGCGTTGAATTCGAAGGCCGCGGCGAGTTGGTTCAAAGGGAAGACCTTGTCGATGTGTGGCCGGACATGCCCATCGTCGACAAGATGCGCGATCTGATCAAGATCCGAGCTGTCCGGTCTCGCCAGCACGTACTTGCTGTGGATCCCATGCCGGGCGGCGAGGTCCGGGTCGTGTTTGCGTTTGATCGACACGTATGTGCCGCCCTTCTTGAGGACCTGGAGCGAGCGTTCGACGGTATCTCCGCCGAACACCTCCAATACGAGGTCGACCTCTTTCACGCGGTCTTCGAACCGGGTCGTGTTGTAGTCGACGAACTGATCGACGCCGAGCGTGCGCAGGAACTGCTCGTTGCGGCCCGACGCGATCCCGATCACACGCGCGCCCTTCCATTTGGCGAGCTGCACCGCGATGTGCCCGACGCCGCCGGCGGCCGCATGGATCAAGACCGTCTGGCCGCTGGAAAGCCCGCCCGTTTCAAACAAGGCCTGCCACGCGGTGAGCGCGACGATCGGCAAGGCGGCGGCTTCTTCGTATTCGAGCGTGTCCGGCTTGGCAGTGATCTGCGTGACGGGCGCGGCCACGTACTGGGCGTACGCGCCGGCCGGTTTCGGGAAGAGCATGCCGAACACGGGCGTACCCGGCTCGTAGCCGCTGACGTCATCGGCTGGTTTCAGGATTTCGCCGGCGACATCGTAGCCGGGGGTCCATGGGTACCGGCGGTCTGTCTTCTGCCAGGTGATCGCCTGGCGGTCCGCGGGGTTCACGCCCGCGGCGTGCACATGGATGAGGACTTCGCCAGGGCCGGGCACCGGGTCGGGGACGTCCTCGTAGCGGAGAACCTCGGGGCCGCCGGGCTCGTGAATGCGCATGGCCTTCATGGTGTCAATACCTCCCGGGAATTATTGGCCGGCTTGAGGGTGTCGGCGGCGCGCCCGGCGCGGCAGCGCCGTTCTTCCGGGACGGCCTCGAACTCGTGGCGGTTCCGCGATAAGCGTGAGGCTGTGCATGTATTCCCAGCCCGTGATGGCCGCGCGGAGAGCGGCCGAAAAAAGCCCGGGTCCCACCATGGGACCCGGGCATTTGCAAGGTAGTGTTTCAGGTTAAACACTACTGTTGGACTCCCACCGGGCCGTATGCCCTGCGGGACAATCAAATTAAACACCCGCGCGCGACGGACTGCAAGGACAATCTGCATCAAACTTGCTGTGTCCGTTTTGGCTAGCGCAGAAACAGGTCCTTCGCGGCGTCGTGCCGACTTGCTGCGGACCTTGATGGCGCTATGCGCTCTGGTGTTGTTTCTGGGGGCGGGTCGGTCCGTGCTTCGCGTCGTTTCAGTCGAGCAGGTCGGGCGGTTCGGGCGGCAGTCCGGCGTGGGGTGCGGCGGCGCGTGCTTTGTACCAGAATTGCGGGTTGTACTTGCCGGTTTCGCTGAATCCTCCGAGCGTGGGCTCGATGGGTGCGTAGTGTGGGTAGCTATCCCAGATATCGCCATAGCCGATTGCGCGCGGGTCGTGCTGCGCGGCGAGCGCGCCGAGCAATTGATCGGCGAGCTGTTTTCGCAGTTTTGCTGTTGCGTCGCTGTCGGCAAGATTCCTGAGGCACGCGACGTCGTCGCGGATGTCGTAGAGCTCTTCGTTCGGTCGCTTGGCGTAGGTGATGTTGAAGAATCTGTTCACCTGCTCCTGGTCCTGATGCGCGAGGATGAACTCCTTGGTCGGGTTCGCCATTTTTGTGTGGCACAGGAACAGGGGCGGGTCGCCGAGCGGCCAGCGCTCGGGCCTGAAGTTCCGGATATAGAGCCAGTCCGTGGTTCGCAAGGCGCGCGAGGGATAGCCGACATCGTCGAACCTGGCGTGGTTGTGGCGTTCTTTGCCGAGCAGCACGCGGTTCCGTTTCGGATCGACCTGCCCGGTCTTACGCGCGCGCAGCACGTTCAAGAGGCTTCGTCCGCTCATTGCGGGGTGCGGGTTCAGTCCGGCGGCATCCAGGAAGGTGGGGGCCAGATCGATGAGGCTGACCAGATCGCTTACCTCACGTTCGGGGCGCGGGATGCGGGCCGGCCATCGGATTGCGAGCGGCACACGCGTACTGTATTCGTAGAGGTTCGCTTTGGCGCGCGGGAACGGCATCCCGTTATCGCTGGTGACGGCGATGAGCGTGTTGTCGAGCTCGCCGCGTTGCTCGAGCAGGTCGATCATTTCGCCGAGCTGCTGGTCGAACCACTCGATTTCGAGTTCGTAATCCAACAGATCGCGGCGCACGACCGCGACGTCGGGCAGGAATTCGGGCACAACGCAGTCCTGGACGCGTTTTCCCGCGCGCACGCCGGAGTCTGTTTCGTAGGCTCTATGCGGTTCGTGGCATCCGAACCAGAAGCAGAAGGGCTGACCTTTTCGCCGGGCCTGAAGGAAATCGCGGAAGTTCGCGGCATAGTCGCAGTCGCTGATCCCGGTGGTTGGCGGCGCGAGGCGGCGTGTGTTGTAGGCGGGTCCGGCCGGGTTCCGTTGGCGGCCGCCGGCCTTCCAGTTGCCGGGCGCCCAGGGTTTGCCGGTGTAGCCGACGTGATAGCCGGTTGCTTCGAGCAGGTCCGGATAGACCTGGAACTTGTTCGGGAACAGACTTTCGTGTGTGCCCGCTTCTTCGAGCTGCCAGATGTTGCGGCCGGTCAGCAGCGCGGCGCGCGACGGGCTGCACTGTGATGCGGGGCAGAAGCAGTGCGAGAAGAGCACGCCCTCGCGCGCGACGCGGTCGAAGGCCGGGGTCCGGATGGTTGTATGTCCGTATGCGCCGGTGTGCGGCCAGGACTGGTCGTCGGAGACAGCGAGCAGGATGTTGGGTTGTTTGGCGGCCATGTCCGGGTGTCCTGCCAGAATGAACAAGACAATCATGATGTGCCGGCGCGCGAATGTCCAGCGTTGGGTGGGTTCGCGAACTGGCGGCCACACGCTTGCGCGCTGCAGCCGCAGGTGCTACGGTGCGGCTCTGTCGCTGTGATTTGATCGAGAAGCGATGCCCGTCCTTCGCGGCGTCGTGCCGACTTGCTGCGGACGCCGAGTAAGACGCTGTGGAGCGTCCGTTGGATGCGCGACACGTCGTGGGGAAAGACTGTGAACACCGCGAACGAGAGGAAGTTGGGAGCGCGCGCGACGGCTTTGGGGAACAGTGCGGATGCGGGTGCGCAGGGGGAGTTGATCGAACTGACCCGTTCGCACTCTCCGCGTGTGCGGCGGCTGGCTGCGTCCGGGCTGGGCAAGCTGGCGGGGCTTGCGCCGGCGGCGCGCGCGGTGGCGGCGCTGCAGCCGATGCTTGCGGATGCGCATCCGCAGGTTCGGCAGTATGCGGCGAAGGCGTTGGGTGGGTTCGGGGTGCATGCAGAAGGGGCGCTGGACGACTTGCGCGATCTGTACGCGAACCCGGCTGAGAAAGACTACGTGAAGCGCAGCGTGGTGGCGGCGGGCAAGACGATCCGGGAGGCGGTCCGTATTGCGGAGGAGAAGGCGGTGCGGACCTGCCGGCGTTGTGGCGCGCGGGTTGCGCCTGACGAATACGCGCGGAGCAAGCGCGCGTTCCAGCGTGTCTTCTGCGACCACTGTTTCGACGAGGTCTATTGTGACCGCCGCAACTTCGACACGCGTGTCGAGCTGAACAAGGGGATCCGGGCGAAGGATGGGACATTTGTGCAATCCGACGGGGAGCGTCGGATTGCGGAGTATCTGGCGAGCCAAGGGATCCGCTATCGCTACGACGAGCGCTTCCGCATCATTGAGGGCTATGCTGTCCGGCCTGATTTCTATCTTCCGGAGTTCGATGTGTACGTCGAATATTGGGGTATGGCCACGACCGACTACAAGATTGGGATGCTCAAGAAGCTGAAGTTGTATCAGCAGCAGGGCAAGCGTCTGGTTTCGGTGGGGCGTGAGGACAGGGCCCGGTTGGAGGACGTGTTGACGGAGAAGCTGGCGCGTTATGTGCGGCTGCCTGATGCGGGCGGCACGCAGCCCGACGTCGGGACGTGACATGCGGCGCGGACCCGCGCCCCCTCCCCCGACATTGTGATGGCAGGCGGCGGGCCGGCTCGGCCGCTACCGAAACAAGACCTCGACGGCGTTTCGTACGTATTGTTCGTCGCTGATCCCGTCGGTGACTTCCTCCGGAAACGCGACCTGTTCGGCGAGATACGTGCGGAGCGCGGCGAACAGCTCGACGCGCGCGGCGGGCTCGAGTTCGTCGCGCCGCATGAGTGCATCGAGGCAGAGCCCGGCTTCCTGCGGCGACGTGTGTTGCCGCAGGCGCGCGGTCAGGTGCGGATAGTCGCGAAACGAGTTGTACTTGTCGGGCAGGACCTGATCCAGGTCCGGCTCCCTGATCCGGCGGTGTTGCACGACGATGGTGTTGGCCGCGATATCGCCGAGCCGCTGCCCGCGCGCGCTGACGAAGGCGCTGATCCCGCCCACCATATAGAACCAGGGCAAGGCGTCGACGACTCGCAGCAGGTTGCGCACGACCACCTGCGAGAAATGCAGGCGCAAGCCTTGCTCGTCCATGACCTGCAGACGCAGCAGCTTCTTGCCGAAGGTCTGCCCGCGACAGTACCATTCCATGACGATCGGATAGCCAAACGAGAGCAGAAAGGCGGCGATCATGAAGACGGCACGCGCGAGATCGGCGCTGAGCGCGGCAAGCAGGGCAATCAGGCGGTTGACCCCGAACAGCGCAGCGTAGACGCAGGCCCGGTCGATGGCCAGCGCCAGGAACCGGGAGACGGGGCTCGCGAGCCGGAGCGGGAAGACGATCCCTTCCGGGGTCTTGATCGTGATGTTCTTCCGTCGGAACCCGTTCATCCTGGTCCGCTCCCGTCGTTCGATGCTCGGGCTGCGTCATCCGTGCCACGCCGGCCGGCGACAGCGAAGAAGAGGACCAGGAGCACGAGCTCGACGCAGCCGAGCCCGATTTTGAGGCCGTACGGGATTGCCGGCTCGTGATACTGTGAGAGGAAGGCTTCCACAATCCCGGCCCAGACGAGCAGGATCGCGACCCCGAAGATGAGCGTGGCGAGTGCAGGCGCGATCCGGCGCAGGCGTGCGCGGAGCGGCAGACGCCCGCCCCACCCGATGATGGCGCCGCCCAACAGCAGCCCGGCTTGCCCGGCGATGAGGACGGCGGGAATCTCGACGGACCCGTGCGGCAACAGCCAGCCGGCAAGGAACGTGGTCTGGCCGGCGAGCACGTAATCGGCGATCACGGCGCCGAGCAGCACACCGTTGAAGAACAGCAGCGCGACGGTCCCGACGCCCCAGGTCACGCCCAGGGCCAGGATGAGAATGGCGACCTGCGTATTGTGCGTCATGTACCAGGCCGCGCCCCGTGCTTTCAGGCCCGCCAGTTCGTCGGTTTCGGCACGCTCCTCGCGCGCGACGCGTTCGGACGGATCGCCCAGCAGATGCTCGTGGGGCAGAAGCACCTGTTTCGCATTGTTGTCCAAGGCGACGGCGAAGGCGCCGAAGACGGTCCCGATCAGTGTCGCGGCCGTAGCGATGTGAAACGCACGCAGATGCCGGCGGAACGTGCGCGGCAGTGTCCGGAAGAAGAAGTGCAGCGGCCGGAACGCATGGGGTCGCTCGCGCGTTTCATGGATCTCGCCATAGGCCCTTGCGACCAGCATTTCCAGATAATTTCGCGTCTGCTGTTCGGTCGCAAACGTAGCGAGCTTGGCCAGGTCCGCCGACACCCGTTGGTACAGGTAGTGGAATCTTTTGAGCTGGTCGAGCTTCATCCGCGCGTACGGGTCGCGTTCCCGTTGCCGCAATGCGGTCTCGAGCTCTTCCCAATACGTGCGCTCGGCCTGCACAAAGCGCTGTACGTCGATGATCATCGGTTCCCTATAGGATCTGGCGTCGCTTGACGTTCAAATACTGGGTCACAAGGTGGGTGGCCATCTTCTCGTCTGTGATCGACGAGAGTTCCACGCCGCGCCGCCGGAGCGTTCGTTCGAGCTCACGCAATTCATTCCACAGAATCTGGCCGCCGAGCCGTTCGTAAAGTTGTCGCGGGTCCGCGACAGGCTCACCGGCGAACAACGGTCCTACACCGGGCGGCAGGATCGTGTTGACCAGGACCAGATGCTGACGCCCGATCATATCGACATTCCGAGCAAAGCCCTCGGCCAGCGCAGGGTCGCTGAGGTCCGTGAGGATCAGCAGCAGCGCTCTGCGGCGCAGGTTCAGTCGTACAAAGCTGCAGAGGTCCTCGAAGTCCGGGCTCACGATTCTGGGCTGCAACGTGTAGAGCGTGTCGCGGCACGCGTTGTAGTGGCCATGCCCGCCGCCGGCCCGGATGAAACGGCCGACCTTATCGGCGAACGCGAGCACACCGAACAAGTCGCCCTGGCGTTCGGCGGCCAGGCATAGAACGAGCGCCGCGGTCAGGAACCGTTCGAGCACGGGCTCGTCACGGATCGGTCTGGCGCTGAGTCTGGAGGAATCGATCACGACGTATACCTCCTGGGTCCGCTCGATCTGGTGCAGTTTCGTGACCGGCCGGCCACGCTTGGCGGTCGCCTTCCAGTGGATATCCTCGTAGCTGTCGCCCGGTATGTACTCACGCAGGTGCTCGAACTCGCGGCCTTGCCCGACCATACGCTGCAGATGCATTCCGAAGGTGCCGCGGTTCAGGAACAGCGCGGCCAGGCTGCGCCGCTCCTTGAGCAGGTCGGGATAGACACGCAGTTCGCATTCCGACGCGGCCCGCCCGCGCGCAAGCCAGAACCCCAGCGGCGAAGGCATTTCGAAATAGCATGAGTCCAGAGAGAAACACCCGCGTACCGTGGGCCGGCAGTGCCAACGGCAAGAGGACTCGCGCGCACCGGCCGGAAGCAGGACCGTCAGATCGTCGTCGGACCGAAACGACTCGGCCAACGGCAAACCGATCCGCATACGCCGGCTCTTACGACTTTCGTTACGAATGCGCAGCGTGATTTCGCCGGGCCGCTCGCAGCTGAGCCGCACGAGTGCCGGCAGCGCCACGTGCACACCGTTCAGCCGGCGCAAACCGCGTGCCGCGTCGAGAATGGCGACGCCGAGCAGCCCGACCAGAAGCGTGACGGACGTGCCGACGGCGGTCGGCACGAGCGCGCCCAACACGGCGAACGGCAGCAGCATGGCCACCCAGAACAGGAGCCTGTTGCTCGGCACAATCATCGCCTGCATCCCATCATCTCGGCACCGTGACCTCCTGCAGGAGCTGCCCGATCACTTCGCCGACCGACAGCCCTTCGATCTCGAACTCGGGCCTTAGAATCAGACGATGGGCGAGCACCGGCACGGCCATGTCCTTGATGTCGTCGGGCGTCACGAAGTCGCGGTCGGCCAGCGCGGCATGGGCGCGGCAGGCCAGCAGCAGCGCTTGTGTCGCGCGCGGGCCGGCCCCGACCAGAATGCTGCTGTGCGTCCGGGACTTGCGGACGACATCCACGGCGTACGCCACGAGTTCCTCGCTCACGGTGATTGTGCCGAGCGCCGCGCGAAGCGCCGGCAGTTCCTGTGCATCGAGCACGGCCTGCACGTGGCCGGAGTCCAGCACGGTTTCGGGCGCGTCCGGCCCGAGCATGCGCTGTGCCAACACGAGTTCCTCTTCCCGGCTCGGGCAATCCATCGGTATCTTGAACATGAACCGGTCTTTCTGCGCTTCGGGCAGCGGGTAAGTCCCTTCGTATTCGATCGGGTTCTGCGTGGCAAACACCGTAAAGTTTTCCGAGAGCGCGTAGGTCTCACGATCGATCGTGACCTGCCGCTCCTGCATGGCCTGCAGCAGGGCCGACTGCGTCTTGGCCGGCGCGCGGTTGATCTCATCGGCCAGCAGGAACGCAGTGAAGACGGGGCCCTTCACCAGAGTGAACGCGTTCTCCTTCAGGTTGAACACGTTGGTCCCGATGATATCGGCCGGCATCAGGTCAGGCGTGAACTGGATCCGCTGCGCCTCGCAGCCGAGCACGCGGCCGAGTGTCCGGACCAGCAGTGTTTTGGCGACGCCGGGCACGCCCTCGATCAGCGCATGGCTGCGCACAAAGATGGTGATCAAGGCCATGTCGATGACCGGCTCCTGCCCGATAATGACTTTGCCGATTTCCTGTTTGGCATTGGCCAGAACGGTTCGCAACCGCGAAGTACTCATTGGCTTTCTCCTTCTGCTTCGAGAACACGTTGCATCGCCGCGTAGGCATCAACCGGTGCGACCTGTGCACGCCGGGCTTGCCTATGGGCTTGCGCGATTTTCGACATTTGATCGATTTTCGCCGCGAGCGCCGGGATCGGCCTGCGCACGGCTCTTTGCCACTCCTCGAGGCATGCGGCAGGCAGCTCGCGGGCAGCGATGTTGCGCCGGAGCAGGTTCGCGAGCCCGGCGCCTGTCCCGCGCCCGGCCGACACCGCATTGGCGGTGCCGCTCAACTCGATGCGGTGCGGCGGGACGAGCGACAGGGCGTTCTTCCAGACGAACAGGCCGGCAAGCAGCAGGATCCCGAGCGCGAGCCCGTGCAGCCGGTATTGGCGTGCGAGCCGCGCCACGCCTGTCGGTTCATGAATGCCGTGGTGTCGTTCGTCGAAAAGAACCGTGTCGCGCGCGCCGACCAGCCACCTCAGCAGCGTGGGGAGCCGCTCGTTCTTCATTGCCTCGTTGGACACGAAGAACGTGAGGGTGGAGACAACGAGCGAGCCGCTGCCGAACCTACGCTCGACGATCACGGGCCGGCCGTCACGTTCGTAGACAGGCCGCCACGCCTCATGCAGATTGTCGAACACGCGGTCGGATCGGCACGAGATCGTTTTGGGCAAGTCGCCGCCCGCGAAACCGGGCGTCAAGGTCGCGACAGCGCCGGCGGCGCGATCCACGCGCCGGCATTCGAACCCCCATTGCGAGCCGAACCCGCGCGTATCCCGAATGTTCTTCAGCGCGCCGCGTGGCGTGCCTTCTTTCTCGTCCTCTCGGGTCGTCGTGTCTTCCGCATCTCCCGGCTCGTCCGCTTCCTGCTGCTCGGGCTCGGGCATTTCGAGCGTGCGCGGCCGCCGGCTCGCGCTGCGGAGTGGCAGCATGGTAACCACGATGCGGCCGCCCCTCTTCATGAACCGAAGCATGTCCGCCACGGCGGCGCGAGAGACCGCCATCTCACCGGCGAACACGGGCAGCCCGAGGTAGAACAGCGCCGAGCCCGGTGCGGGAGCCGACCGGACAAGCGGGCGGTATTTCCTTTTCGCTCTCACGCGCCCGCATGCGTTCAGTCCGTCGTAAAAGGCTTTGGTGCCGAGCGGGTCCGTGCGGAGCGACGAGTAGGCGGGATAGATGTCGCCGGCCGAGAACCGGAGCGCGAACAGATAGCAGAGCCCGCCGGCGAGCAGCGCGAGCATGCCGAGCCCGGCGAAGACGAGCGGGTTGTCAGGCTTGTTGCGCACGTTGCAGAATCCTGTCGTTGTTGTGGCGAAACGATTCGAGCATCTGTTGCGAGACCGCGTGCATGCCGTACCAAACCCTGTCGAAGGTGCGGACATTCTGGGCAAACGCCTCGAGCAACGCCGGCTGGTTTCGGGCATGCCGCGTGAGTTCGCGCAGGTACTCGCGATTCGACTTGTGCCTTGCAAGCACGATACGTTCCGTGTGCGCGAGGTACGCGAGGCAGGCCAGATACATGGCCCGGACCGCGGCGCGCAGCTCGCCCCGGTCCGCCAGCTCGGCTGCCAGTTTCAGCCATCCGTCCCATGGCAACGCGTCGGGCGTGACCTCTTCGTCGAGGATATCGGGGATTTCAGGCAGCGCGGCCGCTTCTTGGGGTGTGGCGCGCGCGTGCCGGCGCGCGGCGAACACCCGGAAGATGAACACTGCCAACACGCTGGCCGTCACGGCGAGCAGCAGGAACAGCCCGGCCTGCACCGAACGGCGCCAGTCGTGGCTGGCGCCGTGTGGAGGCACTTCTGCACGCGGTGTCAGCAACCCCCAGAGCCAACGAAAGAACCTGCCGATCTGCAGGCCGAGCCAATCGAAGGCGGGCTTCAGCCAGTCGCCGAGTTTGCGGAAGAAGGCGGCGAGCACGCCTTCCTTCGCGTTCTCGTCATCCGGCAGCCGTTCCCGGGGCAGGCGCCAACTGTATTCGGGCCGGCGGATCACATCCGCGATGGCGTCGTCCAGCTCTTCGCTCGTGAGAGCGGGCGCCGTGGCGCCTGTTTCCCGGCCGGCAGCCGCCGCGCACGGCACAGCGGCGAGGCAGACGAGCAGCATAAGCAACGTGCCGGCGCGTTTCATATGCTCTGCATGCGTGAGCTCGACGATCAAATCCTTGCCGTCCTTGCGGGCATCGGCATAGAAGCAGCGCAGCGTGTAGGCGGCCTTGGCGAGCGGGTCAAGACAAAGGTACGTCAAGCCGCAGACGGCGGTGAGAAACGTGGTGTTCAGAACAGCGTAACGGCCACTCAGGGTGAAGATCGTCTGGGTGCCGAGCAGGTAGTGCAGCATCCAGGGAATTGCCCTGAGCGTCAACGCAATGTTGAACGCCAACGCCCACCCGAACGGGGAGAGCGCCAACGCGACGGGCACTGTGAAAACGGTCAAAACCGGTGAGACGCGAAAACTGCCAACGGCAAGCAGGACGGCCAATGCGAGCAGCCAAGGCGAAAGCAGCCAGGCCACCCCCCAGTTCTGTCTGGGGTCCTCGAACGCATGTCGCCACGCCCGTCGTGCGAGACTCCCGCCACGAACGCTGGCTCCATCTCCCAACGCCGTCATGTTCTGGTAGAACGCATACGTCGGCGCAATCATGGGAACCGCGAGCAAGGACAGCGGCCGAAGCAGCAGGCCGAGCCCCTGCACGGGCAATTGCACAAGCGCCACGCCCAGCAGCCGGCTCGGTCCCCAACGTGAGGGCATCGCGCCCGCGAGCTGCTCGACCAGACGCCGTGCGTAGACCGTCTGCCAGACCTTCAACCAGACGAACAGAACCGTCATGCCGAAGGCGGCGCCGAAACAGCGCTGGTAGGCGAACGCGCCGCGGCTCATGTCCGCCCAAAAGAACAACAGCCCCACAACGAACGGGACAGCGCCCACATAGTAGGCGGCAAGCGTCGAAGCGGGTGCGAGCCGCACCAGATGCAACGCCTCGTCGATAATTTCCAGGGCGCTTCTGCGCACCGGTCCATGCTTTGTCTTCATGGTTCTGTGTGGCTCGTCCGGTCTGCCGAGGACACCTCATGAAAGGCATCGGGCAGCAACAGGAGTCCGCGCCCCATGTAATAGAAGAAGAGCCAAACAACGAGGAATCCGAACAGGAACCGGCCCCCCGCGCCAAGCCTCTGCAAGGGCGCGCGGCGACGCTGTTGCCGAGCGACCAGCTTCTTGAGACAGGCGGCACAGACGACCCGGTCTTCGTGCTCGGTCACGCATTCGCGGCAGAAGAAGCGCGCGCATTCCAGGCAACGCGCGACCGCTTCCCGGCCCGGATGATTGAAGCAGCGCTGTTGCGCGATGTCGACTTGTTCGCTCATGGGCAGTCCCTGTGTACTATTGCCGATCGGGCATGTGAAATCGAGAACAGATTCCGGGCGGCTGCAGCCGCGCTACAGCGGCAGGTTGGCGCCGGGTGCGGCGGCCGGGTCCTGGGCATCTACCGGCGGGGCGGGTTCCGGTTCCGGGGCGGCGGAAGAGGATGGCGCGGAAAGACTTGTGCGGAACCGGCTCAGGAATACGAGGCCGGTGAACCCGAGCGAGCCGGACGCAGCGATGGAGAAGGCGACCAGCACGAGCTGCGCGGTCGAGCCGAGCGGAGCCGCGGTAGCCAACAACAAGCCGTGTTGCGTGATATTCTCAGCGGCCCGCGGGTCCTCGAGCACGATGAAGGGAGTCAATATTTGCACGAGAATGTTGTCGACGATGATGTAGCCGAGCGTGCAGAAGACGACGACGCGGAGGCCCTCGAGAATATCGCTGTTGTACTGCGTAGCGAGTGCGCCGATCGTACACGCGATAACGCCCGCCCGGATCAAGGCCCCGATCACACCCATGGGCGGCGCGGTCACGAAGAACAGGACGCAGCGGTGGCACAACTCGAGCAGGAGGAAACAGAACAGGATCTCGTGGAACCGGCCGTGACAATGCTTGAGAGGCGCACGTGCCTCGCGCCGTCCTCTGCGCGCCGGCGCCGCGCCTCGCAGCGGGACGGGGCCGCTCGGCGTCTGCAGGATGCCCGGCGCCGACTGATCCGCCGGCGCCCGGACCGCCTGCGCCTCCAGCGTGCCCTGGACGGCCTCGATCAACGGGCGCACCCGGTCGAGCACTTTACGCGTTGTGCGGAGCCGGTTCATCGAATAGATGCGCTGGGTCTGCACTGCCGTGTAGAGGTAGCCGGCGCAGGTCGGGCCGGCCGCCAGATTCACGAGGAACGGTATCAGGACGCAGCCTGCGAAGAACGCGCTGAGCACGACGCCGGCCTCGTCCCAACCCAACACGTGGCCGAGCACGGCCAGCGTCACGAGCACGGCCAGCAGCGAGCCGAGAATCGTGTTCGAGATCAGCCAGAGCGGGGTGCGCCGCACGACGATCGCCTGGATATCCTTGAAATAGAAGCGACGGTAGTCCTCTGAGAAGCCTTGATTGGCAACATAGAGCAAGTGATCGCGGCCCAGCCAGAGCCGGCAGCGTTCCGCCCGGATACCGGCGACGGAGCGGACCCCGCGACCGGGCAGTCGGGTGTAGGCTCTGGGTTCGGCTGCCATCCGTCCTCCGGTTCAGCGCGCAAACTTGAAAAAGAAGAAGGTTGCCCAGCCCGCGACCTGCAGGCTTGCGAAAAAGATCGCGACCAGGAACCGCATCTTCGTGCGCGGCACGATGCTGGACTTCGCCTTCCAGTATCGGATCGCGAGAAAGAGAGCGATCGGCGCGGTGATGAGAGTGAGCGGCCAGAACAGCACCGGCAGCAACGCCACGGCCAATGCGACGTCATCGTAAAGCACGCGGCGCCGGCTCAGATCCTGGAGTTTCTCCTTTCTGCTGCCGGTCTCCACGCAGGTGGGGCACAGATGCTGGTTGCTCAGTTCGATGTCGCACAGCGCACACAGAAACCGGCCGCACCCTTCGCAGAGGATGGTGGCTTTCTTGGTTGGATGATAGAAGCAGCTCGCGTCCGCGTCCGATACGAGTTTCTCGCCCGGTTGGCCTTGGGCAACGCGCGCGACCAGCGCAGGGAATCCGAGGGCGAGCAGCTCGGTTCGACACGACGGGCAAGGGATCGGGTCGGCCTGGTTGAGCATCTCCCAGCGCAACGGGATTCGGCATTTCGGACAAGTCAACGGAAAACTATGGACTGTGGCCATTGTATGCTGATCCTGCGCTGCAGCCTCGAGAGACGCCGCCGAGCATTGCTTGAAGGGCGTGCGGCGGCCCGGTTATTCGGCCCGGATCACACGCGTTCCGGCGAGTCGGTCGTGCAGCGCCCGCTTCTCGTCGTCCCAGGCCGCCATCAGATAACCGAAGCCGAGGAACAAGAAGGTCAGTATGCTCAACCATTCGGCGAAATACCGGCCAAATGCGCGGGCATAGCCGAGTTCCGAACCGTCCGGCCGCACGACCTTCAGCCGGCACGCCATCTTGCCCGGGGTCGCCCCGAACTTGCCGAGGAACAGGATTTTGTAGGCCGCATCGATCGCGAGTTGTGCGATGATGACGATCCCCACAAAGGCGAACGCCTTGGGAAGGTCCTCTTGCAGCTCCGACTGCTTCACGACCACACCGAGCAGGAACTCGAGCAGTTTATAGATCACGCCGAGGATCAGGCCGTCCAGCCATTTCGCGCCGAACCGGATCCAGAACCCGCCGTACTCCATCTCGGTCGGCAACGGCGCGCCTTCGCGCAAGCGCTGGAAGAACAGGGGCTTACACGTGCCACAAATCAGGGCGTTCTCGTAGCGCACCATTTCTGTGAGCGGGAACGTGCGCCCGCATTCCGTGCACTTGCCGCTCTCCTCTGCCAAGGCGGCGCGCCGAGAGGCGAGCACGGTCGTGATGCCCGGCGTGGCGGGGAACTCCTCGTCCTCTTCCGCGGCTTGATCCGGTGCCGCGGGTTCCGTCGGTTTCGCGAGGAACTGTGCCAAGCCGGGCGCGGCGGCGGGGGCCGCGGCCGGCGCCACGGTGCTATAGGCGGCCCAGTTGGCCATACCGGCATGCCAGACGAGCGTTTCGGGCGTGATCGTGCCGGCGTTCACAAGCTGCTGTAGCCCGGCATCGTCGACCGGCCCGACCTGCTGTCCTTCCTGGGCATAGTACCATTGCATGAGAAATGCGGCTCCCTCTCACGCGGCTTTGTCGTGGAGCGTATCATACCGCAGGGGTCAATGCCAGTGCTCTTTGCGGCCGCGCGCGATTGTCGTTGTGGCGTGCGCCCGCCCGCGCGTTCTTCGGGAATCTCCTTCACCCGCGGCGCAAGGCCGCGGGGGTCGTCCTCACGCGTGGCAGGTGAGGCCGCGGGGGGCCGACCCCGGAATGAGAATTGGTGCGGGCCACTCTTCACTCCCCTGCCCAAGCCCGCAACCGCTGGCGCGCGGGCTGGAACCGGGGCCGGATCTGGACCGCACGGCGCAGGTGCCACAGCGCGGCGCGGCGCCGGCCTTGTCGTTCGAGTGCGAGCGCGAGATTGTAGTGGACCTCGGCATCGGCGGGGAACGCAGCGAGCACGGCCGAATATTGCGAAACGGCTTCGGCGAGCCGGCCCTGTTCGGCCAGAAGAATGCCGAGGTTGTTTCGCGCGTCGCGATGCCCGGTTTCGAGCCGGACCGTGTCTCGATAGTGTTCGATCGCCGCATCGGTCCGGCCCAGCATCCGGAGGGCGACCGCCAGGTTGTAGTGCGCGCCGGCAAGGTCCGGGTCGATCGCCAGCGCATCGGCGAGCGCGTTGGTTGCGCCGGCCAGATCGCCCTGAGACGCCGCGGCAATGCCGAGATTCACGTGTGCGTCCACGGCGCCGGGCTCCAGCCGGATCGCGGCCGAGAAGCATTTTCGCGCCTCGTCCAGCCTGCCCTGCCCCACCAGCACCGTGCCGAGCTTGACGCGGGCCGGCGTGAAATCGTTGCGCAGTTCGATGGCCCGCTTCAGGTGTTCAATCGCCTGCCCTACGGCGCCGCGCTCCTCGAGCGATTCGCCCAGATTATGGTGCGCGACATAGCTGCGGGCATTGACTTGCAGCGCATGCGTGAACAGCGTTATGTCATCGCGCCAGATGCGCATCTGGCACAGTGTGCGCACACAGAGCAGGACCAGAGCCGCGCACAGGACGCGCCGCGCGGACTTGCGGGCACGCCGCGCATGGAGCAAGCAGGCGCAGGCCAGCGCGGGACCGAGCATGGAAAGGTACAGATACCGGTCCGCCACTGTGGAATAGCCCTGATAGCGAAACGGGATGAGCCCCGAGACGGGCAACAGGCCGGCGAGGAAGACCGCGGCGGCGATCAGGTAGCGGGACAGACCGTGCCGGCGCAAGACGAGCAGGACCAGCAGGAGCACGGGCACGAGCCATGAGGTCCAGAGCCAGTTGGTTTGCATGAGCCACGCAGGCGAGCGTCCGTACTCGGGGCCGAGCGGGAACGGCACAACGAGTTTGCACAGATAGAAGGCGACGGCGTCGAGCGCGATGAACGGCCGCGCCCACAGCGGCGGGACGAACACGATCAGCGCATCGCGCTGGTAGTATTTCGTGAACACGGCCCAAGGCAATGCGGGGATCAACCAGAGCAGCAGCCCGCGCAAGCGCAGGAGCCGCGCCCGCCAACCGCCGGCCGTGTTGTTGAGCGGCACGGAAAGGCCCAACGCGGCGGCGACCAACGGAAGAACAACGGACGTCGGCTTGGCGGTTATCGAGAGCGTGAACGCGACGGTAGAGGCGGCCAGCCACGCGTACGAGGCATGGCCCGGGCCGGGCGGCTGTTTCGAGCGCATGGGGCAGAGATGCCGAAGAAAGAGCAACAGGGCCAGCAGCGAGAACGCGCCGGAAAGCACGTCCCGGCCGCCAGTCACCCAGGCGACGGGTTCGACCTGGACGGGATGCAGTGCGAACAGCAGCGCGCCGGCCGCGGCGGGGAGTTGAGGATTGAGGATCGAGGATCCTCCTTCGCCGTCGCCCCGAGTTGGCCTGGCCTCCCGAGAGCCGGGACACGCGCGGGACTCCTGGCTTCGGAGGACAGGTCGAGGATCGCTGTGGGATTGCCGGGCTTGGAACATGAGACAAAGCAGCTTGAAGACGAGCAGGGCGCAGAGTGTGTGCAGCAGCACGTTGCCGAGATGGAAGACAGCCGGCTTGAGCCGTCCGTCCGCTGTGCGGCCGGCGATCAGCGCTTCGCCCGCCCACATTGTATAGGTGAGCGGATGCATGTAGTGCGCCATCGGGCGAGTCCAGAACTGCAGAATCCCGGAGGCCGTGACCGGATTCAGTTCCGGGTTCTCGTAGATATTGAAGTTGTCGTCCCACCGCACGAACTCATAGCGCACGGTCGGGAGAAAGACCGCGAATGTGATGGTCGCCACGAGAATCGCTGCTGCGTGTCGCTTCATGGTTTTGCACTCGACGCGCGCAGCATAGCATGGTTCGGGGCTGCGTATCGATTAAGTTCGCGATGGTGCCGTTACGGCGGTATTCTCGCGAGCGGAGGGAAAGGGGGCTATCGGCCGTGAAGATGCCGGACACGTTCGGGCTGTACCTGGTGATGACCGACCCGTTGGTCGGCTACGAGGAGTGTGCGCGGATCGCGGCCGATGAGAAAGTCCGCGTCGTTCAGCTCCGGATGAAGGACGTGGCGAAGGATGTCTACCTTGCGACGGCATTGCGGGTCCGTCGGGTTCTGGAGGGGACGGACAGCCTGTACATCGTGAACGACGACGTCGAGGTCGCGCGGGCGGTCGGGGCGGACGGCGTGCATTTGGGTCAGGACGACATGGCTCTTGGCGAAGCGCGCCGGCGTTGGGCGGAACCCGGCAAGATCTTCGGGCTCTCCACGCACGGCCGGGCCCAGGACGTCGCCGCGCAGGACAGTGCGCCCGACTATATCGGGGTCGGCCCGATCTATCCGACGCCGACGAAATCGGTCCCGGACCCGACGGTCGGGCTCGCGTATCTCGAGCAGGTCGCCACGCGCTGCCGCATCCCGTTTGTGGCGATCGGCGGGATCAACGCCCGGACCCTGCCGGCCGTGTTGCAGACGGGCGCGCGTAACTATGCGGTTGTGAGGGCGGTCTGTGCGGCGGAGGATCCGGCCGCGGCGATCCGCGCGCTGCGCGCGGTCGAGCGGCAGCATACCGGGTAGGGCCCGCTGGATGGCACTGTGGCCGCGAGGAGGCGCACCCAACGTACTCTTCCATCGTACTCTCCTGTCGATCTGGATCCGGAACGACGGATGAGTACGAGGGAGGAGTACGTTAGTGCCTTAATCCGCGGCCTCTTGCTTGGGCAAGCCAAACGCTGAGGCGTCGAACGCCGAACATCCAACATCGAATGTCGAATGTCGAATTATGGGATCCAGAGCATTCGAAATTGGGCGTTTGATCCACCTTCGCGCTACGCTTGCTACGGTGGACAGGTTGTTCGGTGTTCGACGTTCGCTCCCCCCGGTGTGTTGCGCTTTGGTTGCGGCCGACGGCAGCATTAGGGGAAGACGGAAGAGATAGGCGCGGCGTGCTCAGTGTTGGTGGGGCTCGTGCGAATGCTCGTGTTCGTGCGCGTGGTGTTCGTGGTTGTGCGCGGCCGGCTCGTGGTGTTCACCGCACACGGGACAGGCGGGATCCGTGTGTTCGTGGTCGTGCTCTTCGGCCGTCTCGTACGGGCAGACGTGCTTGCGGTCGAGCAACATGCGTTGCCAGACCGCCCGCGGCGAGAGAGGCGGGGTGATGCCCTGTTCGAGTTCGCGGATCCGCAGCCTCAGCTCCCTGCGTCCGGGCCGAAGGACAAACGCAGCCTTGAACGCGGCGATCGCCGCATTGGTTCGGCCGGCCAGCTCGTGCAGCAGGGCCTGATACAAGAATATCTGCGCCTTGTCCTGGATCGTGCCGGAATCGGCCGGATCCTCTTTGCCCGGCCACAAATTGAGCGCTTGCTCAAACTGGGTTTCCGCCGCTCGGAGCCGGCCTGTCTTCAGGCACAGCCGCGCCAGTTCGAGCCGGATTTGGTAGTCCGACGGATTGTTCACGAACCCTTCACGCAGGATCTGTTCGGCCAGATCCGGCCGGCCGTATTCGGTCAGCCAGAAAGCCGCAACAAGATACGGTTCAATGTTGGTCGGATCGGCCCACAGCGCCATGCGCAGTGGGAACATGATTTCCTTGATTTGCTCGCCGTGCAGGTGCGCGTGTTCGGTCGGCTTGAGTTCGTGCACCAAATCCTGGAGCGGGTCGTTGAACGCTTTCTCCTCGAACGCCTGTACACCTTTGTGGAAGTTGCGATCGGCCATGCGGTAGAAGGAGTCGCTGCTGGCTTTGAGGGTTTCGCCCAGGAACCGTGCGGCAACAGAGCCGTGTTGTGCGCGCGTCGGATTCGCGTCGACCAGGCGACAGGCCAGCGAGAAGGCGAGCCCGACACAGAGCACGACGCCGGTCCATGCGGCCAAGATCTGGCGTCGTTCGTCATTTCGCCATGCAGCGCCAAGAGTCATTTTTGCTCTTCTATATCGCGTCACTGCGCGAGAATCGTTTCTTGCGATAGCCGAGCCATGCGAGCAACAGGCAGGCCGCGACGAGCAGAAGTCCGTAGGCGACCGAGAACAGGATCGCGCTCCAGTTTGCCGGCCCCCAGTCATGCACGAGCCGCCGTCGCAGGTCGAACAGCTCCAGATGCGGCAACAGGTAATACAAGACGAGCAGGCCGCCCCGCGTGAAGCCGGTCTCGAGCGTGACCAGATGGGGCACGCGCGGCACAATCAGGAACGCGCCGAGCGTGAGTACGTAGGAGATCGACGCGGACGCGTCGTAATTCATGCGCGTCGACAGCATCGTACCTACCGCGGCGACTATCGCGACAAACACGAAATGCAGGAAGAACGCCTGGCCGGCCGTCACCCAGTTGAAGGCGCCGCGCCCGCCGCGCAGCAGCGTGAGCAGCAGGATCGCCAGATAAAAGACCACGAGCGCCGCGCCCGTGATGGTGCAGGCGCCCAGCCATTTACCCACGAGCAGTTCGGCGCGCGACACGGGTTTCGCGAGCAGCGGATAGATCGTGCGCTGGCTCTCTTCGCGCGGCAGTTGCCGGGTACTCACGTTCACGGCCAGCACCCAGCCGAACAGCCACGTGAGCAACAGGCCCGTATCCAGGACATGGCGGACCATGCCGGCCAGCCCGAAGACGTTCAGTGACATCAGCACGAACAGCAGCGTCAACAGCAGCACGAGCAGCACATACATGTCCTTGCGCCGGACCATCTCCAGCCAGACCGTGTGCGCAATGGTGAACACGCGTCTCATTCCGGTTTCTTCTCCACGACCGACAGGAAATACTTCTCCAGGCTCTCGCCCGGTTTGACCAGCTCGTCGACCGGCCCTTCGGCCGCGAGCCGGCCGTTGGCGAGGATCGCGACACGGTCGCAGACCAGTTCGACCTCGGACAGCTCATGAGACGAGAAGAACACGGTCTTTCCCGCATCGCGCAAGCCGCCGATCAAACCACGGATCGCCATGCGGCCGAGCGGATCCAGCCCGCCGGTCGGCTCGTCGAGAATGACCAGGTCCGGATCGTTCACGAGTGCCTGCGCGACGCCGATGCGCTGCATCATCCCCCGCGAATAGGTGCCGATCCGCCGGTCGGCCGCGTCGGTCAGTCCGACCTGTTCGAGCAGGGCCGGTATTCGTTCGTTCAACATCGCGCGCGGCAGACCGAACAGGCGTCCGGCCGTACGGAGCAATTCGCGGCCCGTCAGGAACTTGTAGAAATCGGGCAATTCCGGGAGATACCCGATGCGCCGGCGTGCGATCGATTTCCGGATATCTTCGCCGAAGATGCGGGCGGAGCCCGCACTGGGTTGGATGAAGCCGAGAAGGGCGTGGATCGTCGTGGTCTTACCGGCCCCGTTCGGCCCGAGGAAGCCGACGATCTGCCGGCCCGCAACCGAAAGCGACAGCTCGTGCAGCGCTTCTACATCGCCGCCGCGCGCGGTGTATCGGACGGTCAGCTTCTCGATCTCGATCGCCGCTTCCATCCGCGCCTCCGTGCCTGCTCGTGTGTTCGGCTCTTCTCATTCTAGCAGGTTGCGGCACGTTGTCGAAGGAATCATTCCGGTTTCTGCCCGTAATACGCATCCGGTCCGTGCTTGCGCAGGAAATGGCGGTCGACGAGGTGTGCGTTGAGCGGCTCGAGCCCGGGTGTAAGGGCCAGCGCGTGACAAGCCATCTTCGCGACCAGTTCCATCATGCAGGCGGTCTGCACGGCCGCGGGACCGGTCGGGCCCCACGCGAACGGGCCGTGCCCGTGTACGAGCACGCCGGGCCGCTCGCCGGGGTCGATCGTTTGGAACCGCTCCGCGATCACGTTTCCGGTCTCTCGCTCGTATGCGCCGGTGATTTCGGCGACCGTCATCTTCCGCGTGACCGGGATTTCGCCGCGGAACCCGTCGGCATGTGTGGTACCGAGACACGGGATCGGGCGGCCGGCCTGGGCGAAGGCGGTGGCGAACGGCGAATGGGTGTGGACGACGGCGCCGATCGCATCGAACGCGGCGTAGAGCCGCACGTGCGTCGGCGTATCGGACGAAGGCATGAGTCGTCCGTCGACGCGAGAGCCGTCCAGATCGGTCAGCACCATGTCCTCGGCGGACAACGCATCATACGATACGCCGCTCGGCTTGATCGCGACCAGACCCGCGGCGCGGTCCAGGACGCTCACGTTCCCGAACGTCAGCACGACCAGCCCGCTGTTTGCGAGCAGCATGTTCGCTTCGTACGCCTGCTGTTTGAGCTGGGCACCCGTGTTCATGGCTCAACTCCGAAAGACGTTCTCACCCGGATAGGCACGCTCGGACGGGAACGGCACAAACACCTCCTCGACCCCGAGCAGCTTGAGCGCGTCGTACAAGACGGCCGCACAATGGTCGAACGCGACGGCGGCATGGTGATGGAACCGGCCCAACAGCACGTGCCGGTAGAACCGCGCGAAGCCGGGCAGATACGCGACACCGGCCGCGCCGAACGTCTGCGACGGCACGTCCAGGAACTTGCCCTCGATCAGATAGGCGCGCAGCCCGTCGCCGTTGCCGTGCACTTGCAGCACGGTGATCGGCGAGGCGGCAATGTCGCCTTCCAGCGTGCCGCGCGTGATGTCCGGCTCCGTGTCGGGCTCCATCAGCCGCTTCATGATGACCTGGTGCTTCAATGCCGGTTCGCGCAGGCGCCGCGCGTTCGTATTGCCGCAGTGAAACATGCCGATCACGTCCCGCTCGCTCACGCGGTCGGGCAGACCGCTTGGGAGATCGGCCGGGATCGTGTGGTTGATGTCCAGTACCGTCACGTCCGCGTCGGAGGCATACTGGCCCATCAATTCAGCGACGAGGCTGTAGGCGTCGTTCTCGCAGGCGACGGGGAAGCCCTGCGCGGCGAGTCGGCTGTTGACGAAGCATGGCACATGGCGCAGTTTCGGCTCTTGCTCCGGCCAGCACTGCGTGGTTGCGCCCGAGAGCCGCAACGTTTCGCGCAACGTCAGCAGCGCTTTTTCGTAGGCGCTCAGGCGCCCCATGAACTCACGCCCGTAGTCGTCGCCGACCTGTTCGATCATCTCGTCGGTGATCGCGTCGGCCTGGCCGGCTTCGATCTTCTCCACCGCGTTCACCAGGTCGTGGAACCCCAACTCCTCGATCTCGACGCCGAGCGAGAGGATGGAGGCGATGTTGTAGTTGACGGTCTCGAAGTCGCGCGGACGCGGGCCGAACAGGCCGAGCGTCGCGCGCGTGATCCCCTTGTGTACACGGAGCACGCCGACAAAATGCGCGATTTCCTGCGCGCCGGCCGCCGCAGAGACAAGGGGCGACTCGGGAATGTGTACGCGCGCGGACAGGGCCCGCTTTCGGATCGCGAGCGTGGCGGACAGCAGGCCGCAGAGCGCGTCCCCGCGCCCTGCCGCCAGGCCGGCGGCGCTTTCCTCGGCCGCCGCGATCAGCATGACGGGCCCGGGGAACGCCTTGACAAACGCGGCATCCTCGATCTCCGGCGAGAAATTGCCCAGGTACAAAACGGCGGCGTCACAGCGGGCCTCGACCAGTGCGTGCGCGGCCTCCGCAGCGTGCGCTCTGGTCTCGATCACGGCGCATTCTGCATCGGGCACGAACGGCTCGAGTCCGAGCTTCCGGGTCTCGGCGAGCAGACGCTTCGTGCGGCTCTCGGCAAGCGCCCGCGGGAAACAGTTGCGTGATGCGGAGACGAGTCCGATCTTGATGTCCGGCGAGAATTGACCAAGCGGCAGGAACATGAGGGTACTCCTTTCTTTCAGCGGCTCGGTAAGAATACACTATCGTGCGTTGTTTCGCCAAGTCTGTGAGTGTGCGATGCAGCAACTGTGGTTGTTCGGGGCGCAGAACCATCGTTGCCGTGGCACGCCGGTGATTGCCGAGCGTGAACGGCTGTGCTATGACTGACGGGGCCCGGCATGGCGGGCGTGTCGACGAGGTTTGCGACAACGTTGTTTTCCAAGGAGCGGACGATGGGCAACAAGCTGACGGCAAGCGTTGTGGGCGGCGGGATGGGCGGCAGGTTGAGCATGACCGCCCTGGCCGCCTCGGACCGGTTCGAGCTGGTTGCGGCGACGGACATGCGGCCGGCGGTCTGCAAGGAGCTCGAGACGTTGTTTCCGGGTCTTCGCACGTATGCGAGCCACACGGACATGTTCGCGCAGACACCGACGGATGTGGTCTGCGTCAGCACGTGGCCGCCCTCGCATGAACAGATCACGTCGGACGCGCTGAACGCGCTGCCTCTGCGCGGCATTCTGGTGGAGAAACCGTTGGCCGACAGGGTGCAGGCGGGCCGCCGCATCCTGGAATCGATCCGAACGAAGGGCCTGCCGATGGCGACGCCGCACAACCTGCTGGCGCTGGCCACGCCGCTGGAAATCCTTGCGCGCGTAGGGCGGGGCGAACTTGGCGCGTTGAAGTTGCTCGAGGTGCAGTGCAACGGCTGGGACATCATCAACGCCGGGATCCACTGGATGAATTTCTTCGTGAATCTGGTCGACTGCGAGCCGCTCGACCATGTGATGGCGTTGTGCGAGGCGAGCACGCGCACATACAGAGACGGGATGCAGGTCGAGACGACAGGGGTGACCTACGTGCAGACGCGCAGCGGGATCCGGGCGGTAATGAACACGGGCGACGAGGTGATGCTGAACGGGCGGCGCGAGGGTGTGCTGTTCAGGATCGTGGGGGACGCGGGGCAGATCGAGTTCTGGGGCTGGCGGCCCGGCTTCCACATCCTGAACGCGGAATTCCCGACCGGCACGGAGCTGGAGTGCGAGGAATTCGACGTCACGGGCCACCAGCGTCATTTGGAGCAGATGGCAGCTCAGATTGATGCGGGCACACCGGACTATCGGATCCCGGAATCGTCACTGGCCGCACTTGAGATCTGCGAAGGCGCCTATCTGTCGAGCCGGCACCGCTGCAAGGTAAGGTTCCCGGTCGACCAGTTCGTGCCGCCGCCGGAGCCCGACTGGGATCCGGGCCGGCCCTACTCCGGGGAGGGCGGCGGACGGGACGGACGGAAGCTGTGATGGGAATGAAGAATGGAGAATGAATAGTGAATAATGGGCCTCAAAGAGTCCGGTTCGGGATTATTGGGGGGGGCTGGCGTGCGGCGTTCTATCTGCGTGCGGCGCGTGAGTGTCCGGCTCATTTTGAAGTTGCGGGCGTGGCGGTCCGGGACGGGACGAAGGGCGCGGCGCTGGAGCAGGCGTGGGGCATACCGACCTACCGTACGCCGGCGGAGATGCTGGAGAAGCGCACGCCGGAATTCGTGGTTGTGTCGGTGCCGTGGCCGGTCACGCCGGTCATGCTCAAGCTGCTGGCCGAACGGGAGATGCCCGCTCTGTGCGAAACGCCGCCCGCGCCGGATCTGCCGGGCTTGCTGGAGGTCGCTGCGCTCGCCGCGGGCGGCGCGCGCATCCAGGTGGCCGAACAGTATCAATTCCAGCCTTTGCATGCGGCACGTCTGGCGCTGCTCGCGTCCGGCAAACTGGGCCGGATCACGCAGGCCCAGGTCTCGAGCTGCCACGGCTATCACGGGGTCAGCCTGATCAGAAAGTATCTCGACGTGCATTTCGAGACTGTGACGATCCGCGCGCGGCGGTTCACCTCGCCCATTGTCAAGGGCCCGACCCGGGCCGGGCCGCCGGCCGAGGAGAAGATTGCGGATTCCGTGCAGACCATCGCTTGGCTCGATTTCGGGGACAGGCTGGGCGTCTACGATTTCGCGGGCGCCCAGTACATGTCCTGGATCCGCGCGCCGCGCGTGCTGTTGCGCGGCGAACGCGGCGAGATCGTCGATAAGACCGTACGCTATCTGAAGGATTTCGAGACGCCGCTCGCGTTCGAGCTGGTCCGGTCAGACGCAGGGCCGGACGGCAACCTGGAAGGCCACTATCACAAAGGGATCCTGGCCGGTGACAGCTGGGCGTACCGCAACCCGTTTGTCGGCGCCCGCCTCACGGACGACGAACTGGCGGTCGCAACCTGCCTGGCCGGGATGTCCGGCTACGTGCGTGAAGGCACCAGCTTCTACGACGTGGCGGAGGCCTGCCAGGACCACTATCTTGGGGTGCTGATCGATGAGTCCGCAGAATCCGGCACGCTGGTCACGAGCACGGCGCAGCCCTGGACCGCACCACGCGGCCAGTGATCCGTAGGCCGGCCCCGCCTTCCTGCGGTGGCGGAGCCGCGCTCTACCAATTTGACACGGCCGGCTTTCGACCGTATGTTTGTGCCAGGCCGTGCATCAGAGGGCTTCTGGCCGCTGCTCTCGTTTCCGCCGCCGCAATTACGAACGACGCTGCGTCGGAACGGGCTTTGGCGCGCGGCGCGCACGGAGATCTCGGCTGCGACGGGACGATTTCCTCACCTCTGTCAGGCTGCTGTCGGATCCCTGATGCAAAGTGCAGTGCAAGGAGTTGCTATGAAGCTGATACATTCCTCCGCCGTCTGCCGTACAGAGGAGAACGCGAACCGGTTCTTCAAGGACATTCTGGGCCTCGCCGAGATCAAGCGCCAGACCGTAAGCGCGGAACTGACGGAGAAACTGTTCGGCGCGCCGGTCGCGTGCCCGGTCATTCTCTACGGCGCCGGCGAGCTCGCGGTCGAGGTCTTCATCACGGAATCCGGATCCGGCCGCGGGCATCCCGCCCATCACGTTGCCGTCGCGGTCCCGGACCGTGAGGGCGTGATGGCGCGATGCGAGGCGGCCGGCCTGAAGGTGAACCGGGCCACGCGCGGCGACGCGCTGCTTGTGTTCGTCGAGGATCTCGACGGGAACCTGTTCGAGATCAAGGAAGCGGAGTAAGATGTTCGAGTCGCTTTCTTCTTCCCTGCAACGCGTTTTCAAGAAGCTGCGCGGCTACGGCAAACTGAGCGAAGGCAACATCAAAGATGCGATGCGCGAAGTGCGCATCGCGTTGCTGGAGGCCGACGTTCACTACCAGGTCGTCAAGCAATTCACGACCCGTGTGCGCGAACGGTGCCTCGGCCGCGAAGTGCTCGAGAGCATCACGCCCGGACAACAGGTCATCAAGCACGTGCACGAGGAACTCGTGCACCTGCTCGGCGGCGCGCACAGCGGCCCGGATCTGAGCGGCCGGCCGGCCCTTGTAATGTTGCTCGGCCTGCACGGTTCCGGCAAGACGACCACGGCGGCCAAGCTGGCGGCCATGTGGAAGAAGCAGGAGCGCAACGTCCTGCTCGTCGCCGCGGATATCCGGCGGCCGGCCGCCGTCGAGCAGCTCAGCACGCTCGCGGCGCAGGTCGGCACGGACATCGTCGTGCCGGCCCCGAACGAGACCGTACCCGAGCTCGGTACGCGCGCCCTTGCTCTGGCCCGGGAAAGCGCCGCGGATATCACGATCGTCGATACCGGCGGCCGGTTCCAGATCGACAACGAACTCGTGGCCGAGCTTCAAGCCCTGCAGGCCGCGCTCCACGCGCGCAATGTCGTCTTGGTCGCCGATGCCGCGACCGGGCAGGAAGCCGTCAATGTCGCGGAAGCGTTCCACAACGCGCTCGGATTGACGGGTCTGATCCTGACAAAACTCGACGGCGATGCGCGGGGCGGCGCCGCGCTGTCGATGCACACGGTGACGCACTGTCCGATCCTCTATGTCGGGGTCGGCGAGAAACCCGCCGACCTCGAAGCGTTCCACCCGGAACGCATGGCGTCCAGGATTCTGGGCATGGGCGACATCGTCGGGCTCGTCGAGAAAGCGCAGGAGTCCGTGGATCTCGAGCAGATGGCCACTCTGGAGAAGCGGCTGCGCGCGCAAACCTTTGACCTGCAGGACTTCCTGGGCCAGCTCCGCCAGATGAAACGAATGCTGCCGTTCGAAAGCCTGCGCGAAATGCTGCCCACTGGCATGGCCATGCCGGGCGCCGGCGCCGCCGGCATGCCGACGGGTGACGAGATGCGCGGGTTCGCGAAGCGGGCCGAAGCGATTATCTGCAGCATGACCCGCAAGGAGCGGCGGTACCCGCGCCTGCTGAACGCGAGCCGGCGCCGGCGCATTGCGGCGGGCAGCGGAACAAAGGTTTCGGAGGTCAACGAGCTGGTCCGCCGTTTCGGGCAGGCACGCAAAATGATGAAGCGTTTCGGCCGTCTACAAAAGGGCTTGCTAAAGTCCAACCGATAGGCTAGAGTCTCGCGTTTTTGTGCGTATGTAGGAGAAATCTATGGCAGTTAAGATCAGGCTGCGCAGGACAGGCGCGCGAAATGCGCCGTCCTACAGGGTCGTGGCGACCGATACGCGGTTCCCGCGAGACGGGCGGTTCCTTGAGATCGTCGGCTGGTATGATCCGAAGCGCGAGGGCCCGAATTTCCAGCTCAAGCAGGAGCGGATCGAGCATTGGCTCAGCAACGGTGCGCGCATGAGCGACACGGTCAAGAGCCTGCTCAAGAAGGCGCGCGCGGGGCTGGGCGCCCCGGTCGAGACGCAGAAGAAGCCGAACGCCGAGCCGAAGAGCCCCGAGCCCGCGGAAGAGCAGCAGCCCGCCGCGGAAGCGGCGCCCGCTGCGGAGTCTGCCGCGCCGGCCGACGGTGCCGAGTCAGAGAAAGGCGATGAAGCAGCCGCTGAAGGTTGACGTCATCACCATCTTTCCCCAGATGCTGAGAGGCTTTCTCGAGGAAAGCATGTTGAAACGGGCCACCACGGCGGGCGTCGTCGTGTTTCGCGTGGTCGATCTGCGGGACTTCACTTCCGACCGGCACCGGACGACGGACGATCGCCCGTACGGCGGCGGGCCGGGCATGGTGATGAAGCCCGAGCCGCTTTTCAAGGCCGTGGAGTCGGTCGGTTCTCGCGAGGCGCGTGTCGTGCTGATGACACCGCAGGGACGCCGGTTCGAGCAGAAGACAGCGGCCGCGTTGGCGGACGAGCGACACTTGGTTTTTCTGTGCGGCCATTACGAGGGAGTCGACGAACGAGTCCGGACCGATCTCGTTTCGGACGAGATTTCGATTGGCGATTACGTACTGACCAACGGCGTTCTGGCCGCCGCCGTCGTGATCGACGCGGTTGTGCGGTTGTTGCCGGGTGTGCTCGGCGCGGCGGATGGGACCGAACAGGAGTCCTTTTCGGCGGGCGCGTTGGAGTACCCGCAATATACACGGCCGCCGGAGTTCCGGGGCCTGCGCGTGCCGGAAGTGCTGCTGTCGGGCGACCACGGTCGCATCGCCCGCTGGCGGAGCGAGCAGTCGCGCAAGAGGACGGAGCAGAGAAGACCGGATCTGTTGGAGTAAAACGTCCCCCGACCGGGGCGATGGGACAAAAGAGGGTAAGACCATGGTTTCGCCGAAGATACAGAAAGTCAACCAAGACAACCTTCGCAAGGAGCCGCTCACCGACTTCACCGTCGGCGATACGGTTAAAGTGCACGTGCGCATTCGGGAAGGTGAAAAGGAGCGCATCCAGATCTTTCAGGGCACGGTGATCGCGCGCGACGGCGGCGGCGCCACGGAAACCTTCACGGTCCGCCGAATCTCGTACGGGATCGGGGTTGAGCGTGTGTTCCCCGCGCACTCACCGCGCGTCACGAAAGTGAGCGTCGAAAGCAGGGGCCGTACGCGCCGGGCAAAGCTCTACTATTTGCGCGAGCGCACAGGCAAGAAGGCGCGGCTGCGGGAGAAGCTGAAGAAGGCCTAGCCCGCACTATTGATGAGCCATCTGCTGCAATGCTTCGGTACGAACGTCAGGCATGGCAGAGCGGTTGCACACGCGTCGCGGGCGTCGATGAAGTCGGCCGCGGCCCGCTGGCGGGCCCGGTTGTCGCTGCCGCCGTCGTTATCGACCGGCACTTCGCGGAGCGCGAAGAACACGGGCTGCTCGACGGGCTGGTCGATTCGAAGCAGCTCTCCGAGCGGCGGCGCGAGGCGTTTTTCGCGGTGCTCGCCGACTCGCCGCACGTCCGGACAGGGATCGGGATTGCGGAACCGCCGGAGATCGACACGCTGAACATCGCCGGAGCGACACATGAGGCCATGCTCAGAGCCGTATGCGCTTTGCGCCCGTGTCCCGACCATATCCTGTTGGACGGCCTGCCCGTGGCGGGCTTTGCATGCCCCGTCACGGCGATCGTAAAGGGCGACGCGAAAAGCATCTCGATTGCCGCGGCGAGTGTTGTCGGGAAGGTGACGCGGGACCGCATGATGAGAGAGCTCGACAAGCGCTATCCGGGATACGGACTGGCCAGACACAAGGGCTACGGCACGACAGAACACGTGCGTGCACTCCACCGGCTCGGGCCAAGCCCGACGCATCGGCGCTCGTTTCGGCCGGTCCGGGAACGGGCGGGCGGGTTCCCGCGGCAGATCGAACTGTTCCAGACCGAGAGTACGCCCGAGTAAGGATGCAGGTATGAAGGCCGAACAGGCAGGCGAACCGGGCAGCGCGCCCATCGTCAAATGGGCGCCGGACGCAGCCTGTCCGCAACTCGAGGCGTTTCTGCGACGGCGCGCCTTTGAGCCCGAAGCCGAAGCAGCGGCAGAGACGGTCCTGGCCGAGATCCGTGAGTCCGGCGATGCCGCGGTGCTGTCGGCCGCCGCCCGGTTCGACGGTGTCGATCTGTCGGCGGCGCAGCTGAAGGTGACGCCCGCCGAGTTGCGCAACGCGCGCGAAGGGGTCGAGCGCACATTTTTGACGGCGGCGAAGGAGGCCCACAAGCGCATCTCCCGTTTCGCAGCGTCCGGACTGCGCAAGGATTGGACAATCTCTACGCCGCGCGGCGGACTCGTGGGCGAGCAATTCGTGCCGTTCGACCGGGTCGGCGTGTACGTACCGGGCGGCGCGGCGCCGCTCGTTTCGACCGCACTGATGACCGTGACGCTGGCCAAAGTCGCGGGGGTCCTGGAAGTCGTCGCCTGTACGCCGTGCGATGGCGAGGGCCGTGTGAACCCAAGCTTGCTCTGCGCGCTGGAGCTGGCGGGCGCGACCGAGATTTACAGGATCGGCGGGATCCAGGCAATCGGCGCGATGGCGTAC
>Ga0272441_10003212_pt1 | contig 31498 bp, 28 predicted proteins | sample SSMProp6N_FD_193582 | JGI IMG/M metagenome (GOLD analysis project Ga0272441, IMG submission 193582) | Marine sediment archaeal communities from Little Sippewissett salt marsh, Falmouth, MA, United States - SSM-Prop-6N | ecosystem: Environmental > Aquatic > Marine > Wetlands > Sediment ... | reverse complement strand
CAGTGGTTGTGTGGATCTGAGTCAGGCTCAAAAAGCACATTTTATGGTGTTGGAGCATATCGAATTTAAAAAAACCGATAGCAGGAAAATTACTGAGCGTTCAAACCGTTAATGCGAAAGGTGCGATAACTCCATATAATATGTAAAATTGGCGCTGAGGGTGAGATTTGAACTCACGAGGCGCAATGCACCACCGGTTCTCTCGTTCGGCGCGACTGAAAGACGCGCGACTTCAAGACCGGCGCCGTGGGCCGCTTGGCTACCTCAGCACAGGAAAGACTGGGCCTTGGTAGGACCTCCATCTTTTTAAGCTTGCCGATTGCCGATCATGTTTATCCCGAAATCTCGAAAGTTTTAAGGTTCGGCTCTTCCTTAAGAGATCTCATGCTGATACGTGGCGCATCTCTCATCGAGAAAGGAAGGCAGGTCCAAGATCAAGACATCCTGATAGACGAGAACCGAATAGTCGAGATCGGCCCAGATCTAAAAGGCGACGACGAAATCATCGACGCCAGAAAAATGCTGGCAATCCCCGGCCTTGCCAACTGCCACACTCACCTCGCAATGACCCTCTTTCGAGGTTACGCCGACGACATGGAACTGATGCCATGGCTTGAAGAAAAAATCTGGCCACTCGAAGCCAAGCTCACCGCGGAGGACATTCGTTGGGGCGTGAAATTAGGGTGCCTTGAGCAGATACGTTCCGGGATCACCTGCTACAACGACATGTACTATTTCATGGACGAGACTGCAAAGGCCACAAAGGAGATGGGGCTTCGAGCCGTCCTTTCAGGCGTCATATTCGACATGCAGCCCCAGCTTCTCGACGATGTCGAGCCATTAATCAAAAGGTGGAAAGGTGATGAATTGATAACCCCTGCAGTCGGCCCCCATGCGGTCTACACCTGTTCTGAAGAAACTTTACTCAAAAGCCTGGATATCGCCGAAAAATACGACGTCACGCTCCACATACATCTTTCCGAGACGAAGGGAGAGGTTGAGAATTTTGCGAAAGAGCATGGCAAAAGCCCTGTTGAGTTCTTAGATTCCATCGGTTTCTTGAGCGAAAGGGTGACTGCAGCTCATTGCGTCTGGCTCTCTTCAAAGGATATCGAAATCCTGGCCGAGCGAAAGGTAAACGTCGCCCACTGCTCGATCAGCAACCACAAGCTCGCCTCGGGAATCGCGCCCCTGGACAAGCTCCAGAAGGCGGGCGCCAACATCTGCCTTGGCACCGATGGCGCTTCTTCCAATAATAACCTCAACTTATTCCAGGAGATGAAGGTGACGGCCATCGCCCAAAAGTGTGCCCATTCCAAGCCCGACCTCTTCAAGGCCGAGGAAGTCTGGAATATGGGGACAACGAACGGCTACAAGGCCCTCGGCTTGGATCTGGGACTGCGAAAAGGTGCTCTTGCAGACCTGGTGCTGATCGATCTTGATAAACCTTGGTTCTATCCGATCTCCAACGTCCTTTCACATCTGATATACAGCATGTCGGGCGGTGTGGACACTACAATCGTGAACGGGAAGATCTTGATGAAAGGCGGCGTAATCCCTGGAGAAGAAGATATATTGGAGAGTGCCCAGGAACGATTCTTAGACCTGGTGGCCCGCGACGCCTGATCTCCCCAACTTTGAAGGTGCTTCAACTTTTTGGCAGCATCGGTCCCTCGTACCTTTCGAACGAGCCTTGAAACCTTGGATGAGGTGGGCAATCCAACCCTCGCCACGACCTTCACCACTTCTTTCGTCTCTTGATTTTGGGAAAGTGTTTGGAAGCTCCACCGAGGTAAAGAGCAATTATCAGCATCGCGAGAATCGAGATTGTGATGAAAGTCCTGAATATTGAATGATTTTCCACTTTCGTGAGTAGTGCAAGCTCTTCAGTCGTCTCCACTGCATCCACTCCAATATATTCTTGCCATTCCTCGCCTGAAGTATACCAGATCTGGCATATCAAGCCCACATCCCCAGGCTCGATATCGTCCTCTACTTCTACCGAGAACTCAGTCTTCTTGGACTTTCCTGGAGCGATTTCTCCAATCACGGAAGCCTCCAAAGCGTCATCGCTCAGCTTAAACCATGGCTGAGGTTCAAGCTTCGCCCTCAAACTCACGGCGGGCTCGTCTCCTCTGTTTTCCAGTGTCACTTCGATCCGAGAACTGTGACCTGGTGAGAGGTTGCCCCTAATTTCCTTCACCACAATCCTGGGTCCTGCGATAACAGTCACTTCCAGGGAGATGATCTCTTGGGCTGAATCTCTCTGGAACTGGATTTCAGGATAGAGGGGATTTCCCCCCACCAGAACGTTATTTTGAACTTGATAACTTAGTTCCAGAACCATTGGGTAGATCCCTGCATTGGCATCCCCATCGACTCGCACCTGGAATTCAAGCGGCCTTTTCGACACATCGCCACTCTGAAGAGATCCGGCCAGTTGAGGTCCTGACAAGACCTCCACGTTATCGTCCTTGCTCGCAAGTCTGGCCTCGATGCCCGCGGCTTTGGAAGCTTCAAGTTCCATCTTACCTTCGAGCGCCGCCAACATATTCTCCACCTCACTTTGGGGCGATCTCTTGGGTTTCATGACGACATCGCCCAGGTTTTCAAGCTCTATCAAGACAGATCCCACACATCCCACTTTCATTTTGGAATCGACCGAAACTATCGCAAGCTTTGGACCGCCCTCCGCTTTGCAGTAGTCATCTCCAGCAGCTGTGAAGACCAAAAAAACCAACACGATCGAGATGATCCAAAAAAGGTGTGTCAAACCCCTCTTAAGGTGGAACATTCTCATTTTTCATCCTCAGATTGTCATTGCATGGCAACATATTTGTATCGTCGAACACGATTCTGGCAAGAACCAATCGATGCTATCTGGTTGGTTCTTGGCTATATATCACATATCTCATTGGATCTCACTTCCATGTGCATGAAAGGTATGGGCACTGTGGCTCTTTTGGCTATCTTCTTATTCCTCTTCATAGCTTTCGCACGAGGACTTGGCCCATTGACCTGATCAACCTCCTGGATCGGGGCACGATCAGAGGTGGACATATCCGCCCGATTTGTCATCTGAACTGTGAGAACATGTCCCTTGTCGGCGATCCAACAAGTATGGCTCACATCAATCCTTCAGCCAGGTTATTTGACTTTTGTCCTTGCATCAAGCTGTAAAACATTTAATTTAAATTAATTATTGCGGACACGCCGTCCGTTAAATTTTAATAGGCATGCGCTCATTTTCGATCAGTAAAAAATTGTCGGTCGTAGAGGCATGAATCTCATAAAACCTACATTGCTTGTGTTGGTAGCGATCGCGCTGAGTTTTGCGCCTGCTTCGGGCCAAGCTTCGATGGACTTATCCCAACCTGAAACTTCGAAGATGCCCTTCAACGTGAACCAGCCCGTGATCTACAGCATTGATCTAATGAATAGCGGGAGCTTTATGCGCTATAACGTGGTCCTGGACGTGGGTCCTGACTACAGAGATTACACAATCACGAAGAGATACGCCAAAACTGTCGATCTGGACTCAGGAACCTCCAAAGCAATAGAATTCGAGGTCAATTTCAGGTCGCCAGAGCTCTGCCAAGGCAAGTTTTGTGAGTGGGCCTCAGATCCCGACGACACCACAGCTTGGGAAAGATGTTGGTATCGGACATCGATCACATCCAAGATGGGTGGGAAAATGGCACCTCTTGAGAGTTACGATGGCAACCCGACCCTCATGAAGATGATCACGATCTACAAAGATGCAGAAGTCTCGCCGCGGATGGGCACCAACGAGACCCTCTACGACTATCAGCTTGAGGTGTTCTCCAGCGCAGATGACAACGTCACATTGCAGGTGGCGCCCGAAACTACAGGTCCATGGAACGACGTCAAAGTGATGAGTTACGCAACTCCCGGAACTTGGCAAACTCTAAAGTGGGAGAATGTATCACTCGACTTTGACTTCGTAAAGGCCCATTACAGGTTCGTCGGACGAAAGCAGTCTGAAACTTTCGAGGGTCCCTTCTGGCCCGTAGAATACGAGTACGGAAACGAGAGCGCCTCTCCCTACAATGGTTTTTCAGATACGCCTTTCTCCTATGGACTCGACTTCAAAGCCAACAAAGCTCTCGACGTTGTGCTGAACGTTTGGGACATCGACCAGAACCTGTTCAGGCCGATGGGACGGGCAAGCTACACGAGCGCTCCGGAATGGGTCCGTTTGGAGTGGCATGACATAAGACCCAGCGAGCAGATAGGGTCAGAAGGATCATCATCTTACTACTTTAGCTTCTATTACCCAGGGTCGGAAAGCCCCCTGGGCACGAGCCGGGACGATGGCGGAAAAGTCTATCTCGGCCCGGATATAATTCTGATAAAGTTCAGCAACACGACTGTAACGCCAAATGAGGGTAGCACCATCGCTCAGTACACTTACGGCGTCCAGGTCGATACCGGTCTTCCATGTTGCGACATTGAACTTCAGACCTGTGAGCCAGGATGCTCTATCTGGAAATCGCAGGGCATCGCCACCTACAACGGAGATCGAGCGGTCTCCTGGGACAACATAACATTCGAATGTGATTCAGAAGGCACGGTGAAGTACAGGTTCCTTAAGGTAGCATCCCCGCCTGCAGTATACGAAGGACCCAGCCTGGTCAAACAGACCATCATAGGAGATGTTGCTCCTGCAAGAGGCGTATTGCAGGCCTTCTACGACGAAGATAAACTTTACAACTACACGTACACAATCAGGTTTGAGAACGTGGAGGAAGATGAGCTCTGGGTCGAGCTTCTCGTAAGAGCGCCCAAGTCCACCTGGAAGACAGTGGGTGAGCGAAAACAGTATGACATGTCTGTCGGTGCCCTTTCGTGGACCCTCAAGCCGTTCTCGGACGTTGAGTTCTTGGAGAATGCCGAGTACAAGTTCCTCGTAAATGGTGTCGATAACAATAGGGTATTCAAAGGGCCTGAGATCGTGGCAATGTACAAGGGCATGAACTTTGAGACAATCACTGGAAGTCCCGGTAAGTACAACTACATAGCTCAGGTGAACGCTTCGGTGAACCTTACTGTGGATCTGATTCATTCAAGCGATCAAGTGAGCTGGGTGAACCTCAACGACGAGAAACGCTACGTTGCCAACACAGGATGGAAAACGCTTGTCTGGAACAGCAAGCCAGGATACCGGTTCTACGAACTGGACATAACGTTCTATGATGAGAATGACGAGATTTCAGCGGGCATACTTGAGGTAAATGTCACATTAGAGGAGTGAACGTGAAATCCTTAACATATTTCCTAATCGCCATGTGCCTCATCAGCTGTGCTTTCTGTGCTGACGGGCCAGGGGGGCCGAGTGGATCTTCCGATGGTGGCAGTTCCAGCAGCAGTCACGGAGGCAAGAAGATCGTGAAACTGGACCTGGACGATCTCGTAGGAAACTTTGAGAAATGGAAGAAAGAGGATCCAAATCAGTTTGAGTATATGAAAAAACTGCTTCACATACCTTTTGAACCTTCAGGGAATTACAGTGCGCCAACGGTCTTGATATATTACCCATATAACAACACCAACATCACACGAAACGAGAAACTCAAAATGATTGCCTATGTTAAAAACGACAATCCGATCGAGGTGAGATCTAACATATACCTCCAATTGGAGGCGAAGGGGCCAGGCGAGGAGAACTTCACTGCTGTGAGTTCGCAACGGGTAATACTTTCCAACGAGTACAGCGAAGATAATAACGCCAGCATGAGAGATTGGTCTGACATCACGCCATTCCTCAATTCAGAGGAAACCGGGAACGTGTCCTTCAGAATATGGTTCAACGACATGCACAACACATATTATACCGACACCATGTACGGAAAACCTCACGTCTCAGGCGATTTTTACAGCGAGCTGAACCTGAACCTGATCAACACGCCACCTGAGATTGACGAGAACTGCACCAATGTCTCGCCGGATCCGGCAAGGTACAACGATCCCATAAAGTACGAGGCATGTTTCTTCGATTCAGAAGGGGACATGGTGAACGTGACGCTCCACGTCTTCGATGAGCTTGGCAACGAACATAAGAACGCAACCCAGATAATTAAATCCGGAAAGAACGTGACCTTCACCGCGAGCGAGTACGGATTCTTTGGGGAAGACGACGCAGGAAAGAACTTCTCTTACAGCTATTCATATGACGATGGGCTAAACGGCAGCGTGACAAAGAACATGACGGGTCCAAGCCTTCTATCTTCTCCAAAGATATACGTCTCCAACCCAAATGTGGTCCCTGAGGACGATAACCGGTACTGGTGGCAAAGCTATGCCTTCAGCATCAAGGTGAAGAATCCTGAACTGGATAACTTGAGGATCGATCTTTACACCGACACGCAAGCTCATCCGAAAAATCATCAGGCGTGTCAAATGATCAACGCCTCCAAAGAGGCAGAGGACGTGAGCTTCGATCTCAAACCCTTCGAGGTTTCGGACGCAAACCAGACCTTCACATATTACTTTACTTATTCTGCACCCGATCAAGCCTCCAGATTGGAATCTGATCATGAAAAAGGGGGCGTCATCAATCCTCGGTTGGTGAAGTATTCGATGGATTCAGGCGTGATGGTGGCAAATTATCTTTTCATCTTGCTCATTTCCCTTGTGGCAGGTGTCGTGATAGAGAGGAGGTTGTACAGATGAACGCAACCGTCGTGAACATTATTTCATCCACAGACATGTTGTCGAACTTTTTATCAGGGCCCCTCGCCAACATATCTTCCAACGGGTTCTTGGGGGTGGGCCTCTTCGTCATCCTTTTAGCCTTGGGATTGGGATTACATAAATTGAACATGATGAGAACCTACAGAAGAGTGGTCTCAACTTCAAAGGGACTTGAAATATCTGAAGAGAGCCTCTGTGAAGAGATGTTCTCTCGTCAGGGTTCCAACTTCAATGCCGCTGCTGTGAGCGCCTGGATACTTCTCTTTATCGCCTTCGCCTACTTTTACTTCCTAACGCCAAGCCTGTTCCTAAAGTACAACTATTTCCAGGTGCCGTCTCTTGCCTCAAGCCCCATAGGTTTCTTCTTATTCGGCTTTCTTGTGCTCTTGCTGACAGGCATTGCTTCGGCTTTCCTTCCAAGGGTGCTCTACAGTTATTGCCAAGTATCGAAGAGGGAAAAGATGGCCATAATGCTCGCAATCCCTCTCTTGGTGGTGTCCATAATTATATCGGTTTATCTGGGTACCAAATACCCTGCACAGGAGGCTAACCTGAGGGCTGTGGCATTTTTTGCCCTTTTCATATCTCAGATCGCGTTGTTGTGGCCAGTTTACCTTGAAGCCCTGGAGGGAGTTCGATGAGACTTTGTATTGTGGGAATTGGAGGGTGTGGCGGACACCTGGCAGAGCATTTCCTCAAGAACGAGGACGTCACAATATTGAAGAAATCTCTGGGCGATCACGTATCGTTCGGTGGCGTAAAAGGGCTATGGCTCGAAGCTGACGTCCAGGAAACCGACAACCAGGATTTCTTTGGGTCTCTTGAACGAGGCGAGTACCCTGGCTATTTAATACCGCACGACGTCATAAAGTCTGATTCCAAGGCGTCAAGAGCGGTCCAGGACAGATACGGGTACGACATAAAGAAACAGGGTTTCATGAGGCAGGCCGAATTCCTGAAAGCAATCTTTGAAATATTTGACACTGATGAAGTGGTAAAGAGTGCGACCCTTTCCGAATACGAGTCGACAAACCCAATTCTGAGAAGTGCGTGGGACCATATCCGACCCTGTACTACCCTTGCAGGTGCTGAGAATAACAACAAAGCATCTGAGCTGTGCGATGGGATCCTCTTCTTGATATCTCTTGGTGGAGGGACTGGAACTGGTTTTGTCAACCCGATCACGGGATACATCCGAAGAGAGAGAAGTGCATATCCTGCATTTGTCCTGGCGGTGCTAACCGAAGAAGGGGTAGATCCGCAACAGAGGGCTAAAGAAGCAAAGAGGGATATGGGTGCTATGATCTCTCTTTATGACCTCGTCACCAAGAAGTCTGGGATAGGGGTAGACGGCGTGATCCTGGTGGACAACCAAATAATGATAGAGAAGTTTGGCCAGGATTACCCAGCTATTGATCAGTACATATACCAGGCCATGAAGCCTTTTGTGGCAAGACACCACTATCCTGGTGAAAATCTGCCAAGTCTTGCCTTGCGAGAGAAGTTCCTCGAAGGTTTGCCACAGCCACCTATTTTGGTTCCATGTTATCATCGAATGAAACGGCACAACGATCCTGAAGATGAGTTGGTGAAAAGAGCTATCAATGAAGGTCAGCTATTTAGGTGTGACCCAAAAATGGCAGATAGAGCTTATGTCTTCACTAGAGGATTCATGAAGTTTGACGAGATCGTGAACGCCGTTGCCAAATACACGGGTCTATCCAGAGATAGGGTCGAGCCCTGGAGGAAACTTGGTGAGAGCAGGTGGGACGAGGTCTTGATATTGCTCAGAAACCCTTACGGTGGCAAAGATAAGGCGTGTGAGGACAAAGTCACGTTGGAGTATCGTCTCCACAGGACCTTGAGGATGGCTCTCAAGTACATGGACGATCCTGAAAGCAACTTGATTCCGGAAGGCATGCCCGACAAGACCCGGGACGCCCTGAAAGATTACTTTTATGGCAAAAACGGAATCCGGAATGAGTTCAAGCGATCTTTAACCAGGATCGAGAAGGGCGAAAAGCCCTTTTTCCTCAACGAGAAGAACATATTCGAGGATAAATCCGAACGAAGTTTTGAAAATAATGAAAATCATGAAAACCTTCCGGATGACGAGAAGATACGCAAGATCGTGATGGAAGAAGTGGCCAAGATATTGGGCGAGCGGGCTTAAGTCCGGCTTTGCCCATCTCGCACTTTCATATTTCAGATCATAACTATAGCCGTTTCCACATCAAAGACGCGTCTTTTCCGCGTCCGTAGTAGTTTTCGAGGCGCGCTGCTTCACAGTATCCAAGCTTGGAGTAGAGCGCCAAAGCAGCTCTATTTTCGATGGAAACTTCGAGCTGGACAGCCTTTGCACCAGCCACAAGTAACTCTTGCTCCAAAGATTCCATCAAAGCAAAGCCAGCACCTTTGCTGTGGTTCAGCGGATGGACGTCCAGGGTGATCACTTTTCCCCAATCGCCACTCACAGCCCCCATCACGAATCCTTGGATCTTGCCCTCTTCTGCCACCAGGGTGACGCCCGTTCTCAGGAAGAATGAGAGCATGTCTTCAGAAAAGGCCACTTGGGGCGCAAAAGAAAGCCTCTCGATTGAAAGGATCGAGGGCAAGTCCCCTTCTTTTGCCCTCCGAACCCTCATCACTTCTTAGATACCTGCCGGATCACGTCGGTGTAAGCCCCAAACACCGAAGGTATGTCGACGGTTCCCACAACGTCCACAATGCCTACCGCTGCGATCACTGCCCCTCCTTTGTCCTTGATGGGTGCAACAGAGACTGGAACTCCTTTGTAAGCGCCACCTTTCGGCACCGTTCTGATGGCATTTCCCGTCCTTATCGCCTCTTCCAGAACCGGGCCAGAATATTCCTCGTCGAGAACTTTGCCACCTTCCACTCGAACGCCTGGAACTTTTGCGCTCCTCATGGTTATGGGAAGGCCCAATATCTGGTTGATCGCCACAGCTAGAGGAGCAAGATCTTCAGATCCCGAATTCTCGGATATTACCAGCTCAGCCATGCGGTCATTTCAGGCACTAATTGTTGATATAGTCTCCCTTCGTCTACAGTCGAGAATCGATTAGGTGATACTAATCGGTTCTCACCAGAATAGTGCTTAACGATACGAATGGGCCAAATCTCAAACTCTTACGAGTTAGCGATTTGGCCGAAAGGTATCGTTAAGCACTTCGCCCATCCCTTAGGCCTATTCTTCGCTTAACTCAATTCTGTCAAACTTCCAGGACGGACCTTTCTCAGTATCGGTGGAGAAACCTTGCCTGGAATCCGTGGTACTTGGCAAATCCTTCGGCGTCCCGCTGGCTCAAAGTTTTGCTGTCGAAAGAGACCATCTCCTGATCGTAAAGGGCGTCAGGCGACTTTCTCCCAACAGAGACGGCGTTGCCGCAGTAAAGTTTCATCTTCACAACGCCATTGACCCTTTCTTGGCTCTGATCTACAAAAGCGCAAAGGTCTGCGTAGAGTGGATCGTTCACAAGGCCCATGTAAGCAAGCTCCGACCAAGCGTCATCTACCGCAGACTTGAACCGAAGCTCAGCTCTCGACAGGACCAAGCGTTCGAGATCCCAGTGAGCGTTCAAGAGCACTGTTGCGGCGGGATGCTCGTAGTTCTCGCGAGCCTTTAGGCCCAAGACCCGGTCTTCGATCATGTCAGTCCTTCCAACGCCATGTTCGCCTGCGATCTGGTTTAGCTTCGTTATGAGCTCCATGCCCTCCATATTCTCGCCGTCCAGCGAGATTGGAACTCCCTTTTCAAACCCGATCTCCACGACCCTCGCGGGAAGGGCCTTTTCAGGCGACTTGGTCCAAGAGTAGATCTCCTCTGGAGGCTCGTAGAACGGCTCTTCCAGAAGGCCGCCCTCGATGCTTCTTGACCAGAGGTTCTCATCAATGCTCCAGGGTTTTTCTTTGGTCACAGGAACATCTATCCCATGATCTTTCGCGTAATCGATCTCCCATTCCCGGCTCAGATCCATATCGCGCATGGGCGCGATCACTTCCATATCGGTAGCCCTGAAGATGGCTTCGAACCTTAGCTGATCGTTACCCCGGCCCGTGCAGCCATGAGCCAGAGCCTTTGCACCCAAATCTCTTGCGATCTCCACAGTCTTTCTTGCAATGAGGGGCCTTGCGATGGCAGTCCCGAGGACGTATCCTTCGAAGGACCCGTTCGCCTTGATGGAGGGGAATATGTAATCCTGGACGAACTCTTCTTTCGCATCGATCACGTAATGCTCATCGCTCAGCGCCTCAGCCCTTTCGTTTCCTCTCGCGATGTCTTCACTTGGTTGGCCTACGTCTGTAAGAACCGTTATAACTTTATCAAACCCATAACTCTCTCGCAGAATGGGTATGCAGACCGACGTGTCAAGGCCGCCGGAATAAGCAAGCACAATAATTTTGGACAAACTAACATCACCAAAAACGTACTCGACAGACCAGTTATTTGAACTCTGCGCCACCACTCATGCGATAACTCTATAACTTCTCCGCCAGTATTGAACGATAATGATCCCCTTACTGAACACCATCGCGCTCAAAGTGGACTACGACGAGGATCGCAGGGAACTTCAGGCCCGAGGGGCTATTGGTATGATGGTTCAACCGGCCCTCAACAGAATGAACCAGAGGTTGGCCGAAGAGAAACCCGCCCTAGTCCGAGATGGAGACATAGTTGCCTCAACCTGGCTTCCGCCCATTCCAAGCGACCCGTTCAAAAGGCTCGTCCTCAGCGAGGGCAAGATCGCCATCGGCAGGTTCGTTCCTCAGACTGTGAGCATCGAGGTGACACGCGAGGGCAGATCTGGGCAGGCCCATTCTTTGCCCCCCAAAAACGACAACGTGATGGAAACTGAGGACATATTTAGGGTCATAGACGAGGCCTTGGACCTTGGAGCCAGCATAATAACCTTCACCGAAGGCGACCCCTTGTTAAGAGAGGACATCGTGGACCTGATCCGTCACGTAGATCCACAAAAGGCGGTAGTCGAGTGCTTCACCCGCGGCCTTGACATGACTCCAGAAAAGGCGCGAGAGCTGAAACGAGCGGGGCTATACAACCTTCTCGTTGGAATCTACAGCACAGACCCCAAAGAGCACGATCGAGTTCGAGGGATGGAAGGGGCATATCAAAAGGCGATAGAGGCCATTGAGATGGGGCTTGAAGCAGGCCTCTTGGTAACGATGTCCACTCATATCCACGGGGGTCAGGTGTCTCAGATACCAGATCTTTACGACCTTGCCGCGAGCCTCAACGTCCACGAGTTTTCGATATGGGAAGGAATCCCAAAGACGCCCCAAGAGCAGATCACCCAGATCGAAAGGGAGACAATTCTCAGGTTCTACAAGAGGATCAACAAGACTTCCGGCGGTCTGAGGGTCTTTGCCAACACTTACTTCGAAGGAGAGATGATGGGCTGCATGGCAGGAAGAAGGTGGCTTCACGTCTGCTTAGATGGGACTGTGAGGGCTTGTCCCTATCTAAAAGAGGGCTACGGCAACGTGTTAGACCGCTCACTCAAGGAAATTTGGAAAAGTATACGAAAATCAAATAATTTCAATCAGTTCAGAAGAGATTGTCCTGCCCAGAAACTCAGCATCTAATGAGCATTTTCAGCATTCATCTTGTGGCTAAAAGGATCTATCGATCCTTTTAGCTTGTTTCCACATGACTTGGTTTCTATTGATGTTATCGCCCTTAGCCCCTGTCTCTGCCTATAAAACGTGGTGGAAAATTATTAGTATAGATATCGCTATCACTTGAGAAGAGGATTGGTATGAGTGTCATCAGATATTTCAGGGTGAACTTCGCTTTCTGGATGAAACGTATTTTCAGGAAGAAGAGAGCTAGGATAGGGATATATGGACCGCCGAACGCCGGCAAAACGACCCTTGCAAACAGGATCGTGAGAGACTGGAGTGGAGAGGAGTTAGGGCACGCGTCTGAAATCCCTCATGAGACGCGCAAGGCGATGAGGAAAGACGGTATCACCATAACTGGGATCAATGGATCTAGTGTTGAGCTTGACATAATAGACACGCCGGGAATGGCCACTAAGATCGATTTTAAAGAGTTCATGGCTCATGGGATGGATGAAGTCGAGGCAAAAAAAAGGGCAAAAGAGGCGACCGAAGGGGTAATCGAGGCAGTCAAATGGCTGGACAACCTGGACGGAGTGCTTCTGGTCATGGATGCGACGGAAGATCCTTACACACAGGTGAACGTCACCGTCGTTGGGAATATGGAGGCAAGAAAGCTTCCGCTTCTGATCGTTTCAAACAAGATCGATCTTCCCAACTCTTCTCCTAGAAGGATTAAATCTGCATTCCCGCAACATCCTGTGGTACAGATATCTGCACTCAAGGGCGCGAACATCGATGGATTGTATGAATCCATAGCAAAGCACTTCGGGTGAATTTATGGGAGAAGTACAGATGGACTTGATCTCCGCCGAAAGGCTGGAGAACATGCCCTCAACCGAGAAGATCCAACTCATATTGGACAAGGTGAAGAATGGAAAGATCGTGGTGCTGGAGACTGGGTTGACCCCTGAAGAAGAGATCCGGCTGATCGAGAGGACCATGACCGAGATTCGCGTCGACGAGTTTTCCGGGATCGAGATCGAAAGCTATCCTGCTAAGAAGAGGGGATCTTTTATCGGCAAGATCATGGGAAAAACCGATATGGTGTGCAGAATGACCATCGTGGGACCTGCCAATCAGATCAGAACGACCGGAAAGGACCGTTACGAGATCAGCACCAAAGTCTCAATTGGTGACGGAGACTAGACCTGTATGCCTCACATGTGCACTCGATGTAAAAACGTCTTTGACGATGGCGTCGACATATTGAGGGGGTGTCCTGTTTGCGGGCAGAAGAAGTTTCTCTTCGTCAAGTCCGACGCCCAAATAAAGGAGGTCAAGAGAAAACTGAATGCGTCTGAGATTGGCGGTCCTTACGAGCCCTGGCCCGAAAACGACGACAAACTTTCCGATATCTTAAAACTCCCTGGAAAAAGGAGAGCTGATCCCGACAGAGTTCATCCGGACAATATTCCTCAAAGCAAATTGGCCAGCGATGTGCGCGCAAAAGAGAGGGATATTTCCACGGATAAAACACGCCCGTCGTCGAAAATGTTGGAAGAAGTTCGGCGGGACGACGGCGATATGGTGGAAAGCATCAGAATGTCTGAGCCTGGCACCTACGAACTCAACCTTCCCACCCTCTTCGAACGCGACGAACTGGTGATGTCCGTGAAAGACGGAACCTATTTGATAGATCTCTCCTCTGCCTTCAAGAAGTACAAAAAAGATTGATTATTTGGATTGTTCTTCTCTCACCACTTCTATCTCGATCTTCTCCCAGGCAGGGTCTACTCCATGCAGATTCTCAGCTATGGATGATATGACCTTTCCCATGATCTCCTGGGTGAACTTGTTCATAGGGACCTTCTTTCCGTCAATGATCATCTCAGTTTTCACATTTACACCATCCTACATTTAGTGTTTAACGATATCTTTCGGACAACTGTCGAACTCCCATTAATTCGACATTTTGACCTCATTCGTATCGTTAAGCATTATTCTGGTGAGAATCAATTAGTCTCATTTAATTGATTCTCACGCATACATTTAGTCGAATATGCCTGCTGCGGGGAAGGGCAATTAGACCTATTTCCCGCCAAAGATCATTATCGCTGGCGTGAAAACCGTCGGATTGCCCACTGAGAAAGAGGGCGTCTGGATGCTAGTTCTGGAATACGTTCTGTTGCTCACCGAGATCGAGAACGGCGGAGTGTAGGTCACTGGGTTGGGACCGCCCAAGACGAATACTTCCCTTGAGATAGCAGTAGTGCCAAAGCTGCCGCCCAAAGTTCTGACGTCGACTGGCTCTATGCCGCTTGTGGTGGTCTTTGGATAGTATTTGATCTCGATAGGCGTGACGTGGGACGATGCAATTGCTTTCTTGCCCTTGGTGCTCAGATCGATCGGATCTTCGGCGGCGACCAAACCTATCAAGAGCATAGAGGCGACTATGGCTATCAGAATGGTTTTCATACATTAACCTCCCATTTATTCCTTAGCGCGGCTTTCGAGTTTTTACCATTTATTCCTTTTGATGAACTTGATTCTTTTGATGAAACTCCAACGTTGCCAATGTGAAACGTGCATCGTCATATGACGACATGCCACTGGGCAGTGGTGAATGTGGAACTATCTGGCGTCGGAATCAAAAATTGAATGGGTCTTTGAGTCGGCGCTGGACCGAACCAACGTTCGCCGCAGCTTTTGCAGCGATACTTACCGCCTCACCAGAAGGTGCAACCGAAATACCTGGCGGAAAATACCAAGCCAGTTGCGATTATCAAAATGCCGAAAGCCCCTGAAATCCATTTCCCCGCAGAAAGGTACCTTTCACCGATCGCACCGCAAAAGGTCCTGGAGAAGGTGGAAATGGGAATTATGGGAACACCATGACCCACGCCAAAGACGAAGAGCATCAGACCTCCTGTGAGTGGCGCAACGTTTTGAGACATCAACCATATCAAGACCGGAAAGACCAGTGATATGGCACAAGGTGCCCAACCCAAGGCGAAGAAGACACCCAAAGAAAACGCACCGATGAAGGCGGAGTACTTGAACAAGGCGACCGAGACGTTGATCAGCTGCTCTAGAATCGACTTCTTTTGCCTGATATCGCCAACCGCACCATCCCGCCGCAGTGAGGGTAGGCGAGTGGTGATCGGCTCCAGAATCTCGCCCAAGGGCTTGAAGCTGGTAATCCCCAGCACTATCATGAGAACCCCTGCAGCTAAGTCGAAGAACCTGGAGTCTCTTAAGAATACCCCAAGGTTGGATATGAAGACTCCGATGAAGAAGAAGACCATCGCCATCCCCAGGGTGAAGGCCACTCCGATCATGAATCCTTCTTTGGGAGATGACTTGCTCTCATCTGCGTCCAGGATCTTTCTTCGGTGGGTTGTCATGAGGTAAGAGAAAACGGCTATGAAGAGAGCAAGAGAACAAGGGGCAAGTGACGTGATTATTCCAAGGCCAAACATTCCAACGAACGTAACCTCTTGAATGGGAACGTCAACCTCTCCCACATTTCCTGATTTGAGGTTTCCTGCTTGCTGAAAAAGGAATTCTGCATTCTGGGTGCCCTCTATCACGCCTTCGCCCATCTGGTATACGTGGTGAAACTCGGCGACTTTGCCATCGGCACCCACTAAGATTATTGTAGGATTGGCAAACCCCGATCCTCTGCTCCAGTATTCGACGTACTCGGAGGCGATCGGGTAAGGCTCAAAGTCCTCAACCCAAAGCCAGCTCACGTCGACTCCCCACCAAGCCTCGGCCAATGTTCGGCCGTCTTTTGAGTAGGGGTTCTTTCTCATGTTTATTGTGACTAGGTTGGTTTCGGGGTGACTTTCTTTGAGCTTTTGGAGTTCTTCAACCTGTGCTTCGAGAGATGGCTCACATTCAATGCACAAAGGATTTTCAATATTTGTTATGTGAAGAATCACCACTTCGCCATCGAAGTCACCCAGATTGAAAGTGTCAGCATCAAGATTGACCTTCTCGACACCAGCGGAATGATTGAACGGCTCTTCCAAAGCCCCACCGATCGGGAGGGCCACAAAGATGAAAAAAAGCAATATTAGGGTCCAATGGCCCTGACAGGAGAGCTTCTCGCTCGCTGATCTAATCGTGATCAATTGCTTCACTCGTCCCTGGTTTCAACTGTTCCATCTATCAGAGTTATCTTCGTAAAGGTCGATGGCATCGTTAACGTAAGAGCGAATCAGGCTCTCGCCGCCGTAACCCGTATAACTGTGCCATCCGACCTGAACAGATCCATCTGAATCAGATACCAAGGTCATTAGGACTGTTACAGGAACGTACTTGGGATCCCCATGAGGGTCGTAAGTCACAATAGCTTCGTTGGCAATATCTGCATTTTTTCCGTCTGTCAATAGGTCGTCGTATGTTATCTTATCGCCCATTTCTTTGAGGACATTATTGATGTCGCTCTCCTGCTTTATGCAGGCAGGACAGCCTCCGCGGTGAATCAACACGATAATTGGCCCATCTTCCAGATCTTCTAGGACCCATTCGGGGTGTTCCACTTCGGAACCAGAATCAGAATGCTGATAAGGATATTCGATCCACCAGTCGGCGTCATCCGACCCGACAGAATATGCATTTGTGGTGGATATCACGTTGAAGAAACCTGCCGCCAGAATCGTCCCCACGATCAAGGCTGCAAGATATTTACCAACTATCATACGTGAAATATTACCAACTCCCACTTAATCTACAATATTGTCCCCACTTCTCACACCCAGGTCCCAAAGATCCGTCTTCCAATTTCATAGTCATTCATATCACATATTTTATAGATATTACATCTGCAGATCTAAAGAACCTAAACTTATGTGAATTCTATCAAATCACAGAGAATCGCTTGGATTCCAAGTGGTTGGTGGCTGGTATTCGTATATAAGGTTGCTGGATCGATCATTAGTCCGCATCATATCAAATATGTGGGCTTAACCTTGTCGTTATGATACAATCATTGGCGCTGAACCGTCGTAATTAGATTGCTATTCGATCCCTCAAATGAAAAGAGATGCTGGACGGAAAACTGGCACTACTTCTGTTGGACAACGCTGCCGACGAACGTCAGGCGAGATCGTTGCTTGCTGTCTGCTACTTGTGGCGTGATCATCACCTCACGCCGGAAGTTCTACTGGAGATGGGAGTTAGAAAAATGGCAAAAGCAGGAGGATGAAGGAGACGATCGGCGCCCCCCCATTTTCCTTTCTACTCGACCGTCATGTACTCGGACGTTCCGGTGATTCTGGTAGAGCCTGCGTACACTAGCAAGACCTGCCACCAGTGCCACCATATCGGAGACCGGAAAGGCAAGGAGTTCTCTTGTCCCATATGTGGTTGGTGCGGTGATGCAGACTTCAACGGTGCAAAGAACATTGCTGATCTTGGGGCTGTTGTAAACCAGCCTGGAGGTCCGGGATTGTTCTGCTTAATCGAGGCAGAAAACGTTCCAGGGCTACAGAAAGCCCCCCTCTTTAGAGGGGGGTAGTTTACTGGATGAATATGGCGGGCCTTCCAGGCTCGGCATTCCGGCTCTTTCCCATCGGATCTTCGCCGGGCTCGTCTGCCGAATAAACCTCGACCGTGCATCCCAGAGACCTTTCCAGGTAAGCCGTCTCTCGTGCAAGTGTATCGAGCTCATCAAGCCTCAACGGCTCAAAGCTTAATGAGTGTGCACCCTTCATGAGCTTCTGGGCGTACTTGGGAGCCTCTTTCTTGTGGGCTTGAACCTCCGGAAGTGGCATGACACCTTTCATGAGAGCGCCCACGTTGAGGCCGTCTGCTTCTTTCAGGCTCAGAGCCTCTTTGAGCATGGCACATTTCCAGGAAGGGGCCGTGTACAAAACCACCTTCTTTGGGGTTTGGTTCGTGATTTTCAGGATAGACTCAACGTCCTCCAAGGTCTTTTTCAAGAGGTCTTCTGCCATCTCAGCTTCCTCGTCTATGAGGGATGAGTCTAGCACTGGCCACTGAGCCAAAGAGACGTAACCGTCGCCCAACTCTTCCCAAATCTCCTCGCAGACATGAGGCGTGAATGGGACCATAAGCCTCACCCAGGTTAAAAGGACGTTCTTGAGCTGATTCTTTCCGCCTCGCCTTTGGTACCACCGCAGATCGTTGATTATGTGGTAAAAAGCGCTTTGAAGAGCCCGTCGGGTCTGAATGGACTCTAACGCCTCAGAAGTCTCGACTATCCGCCGCTGGAGCCTGCTCAATATCCACCGGTCGACGAGCGTCTTTTCGGCGAACTCGTCTATCTCGGAATCGGAGATAATATCCCAAGCAGTGTTGTAGAACCTTCCGACCTGGTGCCGGGAGGATTCCACGCCCTCGGTTCTCCAGTCCGCATCCTGGGTGTGCTCCGCGTTTGAGAGGATGTAAAGACGTGTCACATCGGCACCGTTCTCTTCCACGGCTTCTCTTAAGGTTAGCAAGGGGCCCTTGGACTTGGACATCTTCTTTCCTTCGAGGGAAACGAAACCGTTCACCGCCATGGCGCGAGGCCAAAGATCCCGTGGGAATATGGCGACGTGGTGGTATAAGAAGAAAAGAAGGTGATTTGCCACGAGATCTTTTCCAGACGACCTAAGGTCGACGGGATACCAGTACTCAAAATCGGTCCGGATCTGCTTTACCGTATCTTCGGGTATGCCGGTCAATTTGGCAACATTTTGGGGTTCGCTTTTTCCCAGGAATATGTAGTCGAAGAACTCAGGCGGGAGCGAATCGATATTCATCCCGGCGTTCACGTACTTTGCAAGGATGTAGTAGGCCATGTAGATTGTGGAATCGCCCAACGACTCTATCAGCCATTTTTTATCCCAGGGAAGATTCGTTCCAAGACCCTTGCGCCTCGCACAAGCCTTTTCTTTTAGCCAGTCCACCTTGTTCTCAAACTCGGTCCTGATCTCTTCAGGAATCAGCCTCATGCCGGCAAGACAGCTCAAAACTTCCCCTTTCCAGACAGGATCTGAATAGTTGAGGAACCACTGGTCTCGAACCATCTTTACGACACACCGAGTACCACACCTGCATATCACCGGGTTTTCGCTGAACTCGTAGAACACCTCGGCGATGTTCTGATCGATCAGGTCTGAAAGAAGCTGGTCTTTGATCTTCGAGACGGGAATTCCAGCGTACTTTCCAGTGTTCTCCTTGAGAACGCCGTTGTGAAACTCGCGTCTGTAAACGAACTTAGTGGCCGCTTCGGCCTTGGGGTCATTCTGGTCTTTTACGCCCAGTTCCTGGACCGCCTCGATCGCCGGGTACTCGCCATAATCTGGGACTTTGATCAAAGATATGAAATTGATATCCCTCAAGTCTTCAGTAATGCCGTACTGGCTTAGGTCTTCGTCGTAGAGGTCTTTTAAGGCCAGATAGTCGTAAGGCGCATGAGCCGGAACGCTCATCACGATCCCGCTTCCGTTGTCGGGATTTACAAACGAAGCTGGCAATGTGAGGACATTGACACCGGTCAAGGGGTTTGTTACTTTCTGGCCGACGAGTTTGGATCCATCGATCTCGCCGATCCGCTCGACCGATCTATCGGTATAAATCAGCTTCTCGTAAGCCTCGTTGCTCACAACCCAGGTCTCGTCGTTCACTTTGGCAACTACGTGAACCACATCGGGATTTATCCAGAGGTTGGTCACCCCAAAGACCGTTTCGGGCCGGAGAGTGGCGCAGGGCAAGATCTTGTCACCCCACCTGAACTTGACGAGGGCAAAGTCCATGATGGTGGTCTCTTCGCCCTTCAGTATGTCGTGATCCTCGACCGGATTTTCGTCGTTGGGACACCACCGGACAGGATGGCTACCTTTTGTCACGTAACCTTTGTCTTGGAGTATGTAGTACTGCCACTCGATGAACTTCTTGTAGGCAGGATCGGTGGTGGTAAACTCTCGTCTCCAGTCGATCGAAAAGCCAATGCACTTCATCGAGGCTCTTGACTCTTTTCTGAAATAGTCAACTATCGCCTGTGGCGTCGTCAAAGTCTCAAAAACTTCGGGGGGAATTCTGTGATGTTTTGTGTAGACTCTCTCGATCTCGGGATCTTTGTTCTTCACAAGCTCGCTCAGACCGACTATTGGAGTTCCTGTGACGTGAAACGCCATGGGAAAAAGGACGTTATCTCCATTCATCCGCTTGAACCTGGCCACCACATCTCCGATGGTGAAGGTTCTGGTGTGGCCTGCGTGCAGGTTCCCGTTCAGGTATGGATAAGGGATCGTTATCAAGAACTTCTTGCGGGTGTCTGGCTCGGCCTGAAACACCCCTTCCTCTTCCCACTTTCGTTGCCATTTGGATTCGATCTTTGAAGCTGAATAATCTTGAAGCAAAAAGCTAATCCTCCTTGGTAAGTCAAAGAGACCTGTCCTCTTCTACCATTTTCTCGATCCTTGAGACCGCAATCTCGATCCTTTCTGTGGGCTGTGTCACCGAGAACCGGACGTAACCTTCGCCGTATTCGCCAAATCCAACGCCTGGCGTCGCGACAATCCCTAGTTTTTGTATGAGCTTTTGGGCGTATTCAGCAGAGCTTCCCTCGATTCCGGCCCAGATGTAGAAGGTAGCGTCGGGCATTTGGACCTTTAAACCAAGTTTAGCAAGGCTTTGGTAAAGGTTCTCTACCCGCTCTTTATAGGTCTCTCTCATCTCGACTACGAACTTCTTGGACTCAGGGTTCAAGAGGGCGACTTCTCCTGCGTCCTGAACCGCGCCGAAGATTCCAGAGTCTATGTTGCTTTTGATCTTGCCGATTCCCTGAACGATATCGGCGTTGCCCACAACAGATCCCACGCGCCAGCCGGTCATGTTGTAGGTCTTGGAAAGAGAATGAAACTCGACGGCAACGTCCATCGCTCCTTTCACTTCTAATATGCTTGGGGGCCGAGTCTCGCCAAAATAGACCTCAGAGTAAGGGTTATCGTGCATCAGCAAGATATCGTTATCTGTGGCAAAGTCTACCATCTCCTTGAAAACGGAGATGTCAGCACAAGCGCCCGTGGGATTGTTGGGGTAGTCTAGAAAGATAATCTTGGCTTTCTTTGCCACCTTTGGATCTATCGATTCGAGATCAGGGAGGAAATCGTTCTCTTTTTTCAAGGGAAGGGTTACCGGAACGCCTCCTGCAAACTGGACCGAGGTCTTGTATACGGGATATGCGGGATCTGGCACGAGAGCGAGATCGCCAGGGTTCAAAAAGGCAAGAGGTGCATGAGCGATTCCCTCCTTGGAACCTATGAGCGCTACGATTTCAGACTCGGGATCGAGGTTCACTCGGAAAGTCTCTTTATACCAGTCTGAGATGGCGGACCTAAAGGAGAGCTTACCCTCGTAAGAAGGGTATTGGTAATTCTCTGGGTCTTTTGCGGCCTCGCAGAGCGCATCCACAATGTGAGGTGGCGTGGGCAAGTCCGGATCGCCCACGCCCAGGTCTACGACGTCCACCCCTTTTTTCATCGCCTCGAATTTGGCTTTATCAATTGCTGCGAACAGATAGGGGGGGAGGGATTTTATCCGATCAGCGTACATTTAACTATCTCCGTCAATGATATACACAGGCAACGTCGCCCTGATTGCTTTTTAGGGCCTCAGAGCACCGCACTTTCGAAGTAGTTCACGTTGTATATAAGGGTAGAGGAATAGATGCTGAATATGGACGATCTGGCCTTCTGGATTCCAAACGAGGCCGTGGAGCATTATAAGAAAAAAGGCATATTGGCGCTTTATCCACCCCAAGCCGAGGCTGTGGAACGAGGCCTTCTTGAAGGAAAGAGCATGGTGGTGGCAGTTCCAACTGCTGCAGGAAAGACATTGCTTGCGGAACTTGCAATGTTGAGGGCGGCGTTGAAAGACGAGCGATCACTTTACATCGTTCCCTTAAGGGCCCTCGCCTCAGAAAAGTACGCAGCATTCCAAGAGTTTGAAGAAATTGGCGTCACGACCGGCGTTAGCACCGGCGAGTTTGAAAGACGCGACGAAAGGCTGGGCAAAAATCACATCGTTGTGGCAACTTCAGAAAAGGCAGACTCGTTGATCAGGAACGGTGCCTCCTGGATAAAGGACATCTCAGTCCTGGTAGTCGACGAGATCCATCTTTTAAACTCGGCCAATCGAGGCCCCACCCTCGAGATGACCATCACCAAACTGATGCGTTTGAACCCCCATATGCAGGTTATAGGGCTTAGCGCTACTGTCGCCAACGCCTCGCAGTTGGCAGAATGGCTCAAGGCAGATCTTGTCTTGAGCGAATGGCGACCTGTCGACTTGAAAGAGGGCGTTATCCTCGACGGAGTTCTCCATTACCCCGGCGGAACCCAGTCTATCAAGAAAGGTCGAGACGATCTAGTGGCCCTGGTCAAAGACACCCTTGGCCAGAACGCCCAGATGCTGATCTTCGAGAGCAGTAGGAGGAACGCCGAAGCCACTGCGACCAAACTAAGCAAACTTTTAAAAGGAGAGTCGCAAGAACGTTACGAAAAGGTCCTTGCAACCGGCGAGAGCGAAACGGGAAAGAAGCTAGCTGGCTGCGTGAAAAAGGGCGTGGCATTCCATCACGCTGGACTTTTGCCAGAACAAAGAAAGATGGTAGAAGACGGGTTTCGATCCGGCGAGATACGAGTGATTGCCAGCACCCCTACCCTCGCTGCAGGCCTGAACATGCCTGCAAGAAGGGTCTTGATCAGAAGTTACAAGCGGTTTGAAGGCAGTCGAGGAATGGTTTCCATACCTGTGATGGAGTACCGCCAGATGGCAGGCCGAGCAGGTCGGCCCGGTCTTGACCCTTACGGCGAATCGTTTCTCATGGCAAAGAGCAAGTCAGAGATGGACGACTTGATGGACCACTACGTTCACGGCGAGCCCGAAGAGATCTGGTCGAAGCTGGCTATGGAAAACGCGCTCAGGACTCATCTTCTTTCGACCATAACCACGGGTTTTGCATCCAGCCACGAAGAGATAAAAGAGTTTGTCAAGGCCACTTTTTACGCCCACCAGCAAGATGCATGGCATCTTGATGCTGTGATCGAGAAGATGCTTGAATTTCTCATAGAAGGCGATATGATAACCGAGGAGCTAGAGCCAACTCCTTTGGGCATCCTCGTGTCCAGGCTCTACATCGATCCCCTTAGCGCGCGGATCGTGGTGGACAATTTGAGGTCCAAGGATCAAGTCACTGATCTATCCCTTCTCCATCTCATATCGATGACACCTGACATGGAACTTTTGTACGTACGGGCTTCAGACGGCTGGATCGAGCTGTTCATAGATCAGCATCATCTCGAACTCTATCCCGAAGACAATTACGACTGGCTGCTAAGAGAGGTCAAGACCACCTCACTTTTGATGGATTGGATATCCGAGATGGCTGAAGAGCAGATATCTGGCCGGTATCATGTGGGGCCAGGTGACGTAAGGAGGGTTGCAGGGACTGCAGAGTGGCTCATGCACTCGGTTGCGCGTCTTTCTCAGCAGCTCGATCTCGGCGCCACCTATAACGCATCTTTGTTGGAAAAGAGGATTCATTACGGCGCAGGTCCTGACTTGATGGCTCTGCTCGACCTGAAAGGAGTGGGCCGGGTCAGAGCAAGAAAGCTCCACGAGGCCGGTTACACAAGCCTTGAGAAGATCCAGAAGGCGGATCAATCTTCTTTGAGCGAGGTCATCGGGCCCAAGACCGCAGAGAAGTTGATGGCTCAGCTTCGAGAAATGATGCCGGTGAGTCAAGATGACTGAAGAGACGAAAGAAACGGAAGACGCAGAAAGGATGGAAACAATTAACTCGACTGAATTGCTAAAAAAGGCGGATCCAAAGAGGCTGAACTTGGGAGGGATCGTCCCCCTCTCGACGGTGGATTGGCCCGGGACTGCCTCGATGGTGATATTCATGAGAGGGTGCCCTCTCAGGTGTCCTCACTGTTTTAACGATCATCTCCAAACCGGCGAGAGCTTTGAAGATTTCGCTTTCGTGGAAAAAGAGATCAAGAATGCAGCTGCGTTCATAAGCAGCGTCGTCTTTTCGGGCGGTGAAGCCCTGATGCAGTCTGATGCGGTTCGGTATATCGCCGGTTTTGCCAGAAAGCTGGGCCTGAAGGTGGGAGTTGAAAGCTGTGGTTTTTACCCAGAAAGGCTCGCAAGCTTGTTAGAAGAAGGGCTCCTTGACCAGGTTTTTCTGGACGTGAAGGCTGACTTGAAAGATCCCGAGTATGCCAGTGCTACAGGCCGGTTTGGCGTCGCCCCTAAAGTGACCGAATCGCTGGAAATTTGTCTTGAGGCAGGGGCGCCTTTTGAGGTCAGGGTCACGGTTTTTCCCGAGACCGCAAAATGCGTCGAAAATATCGGAAAGACGCTCTCGCATATGGGGATCGGTTCGGTCATGTTCCAGCAGGGCATGCCAAAGGAAAGCGAAGAGCCTTTCGAGCCGGTCCCGAAAGATCAGCTTGAGGCTTTCGCCGAGTCGTTTCGAACCTTGGGCATAAGCGCGAAAGTTCGGATCAAGGGGGAATTGGGTTGAAGATCATAGGATTTGTGGGGATGCCAGGTTCTGGAAAGTCGGTTGCCTCCAAAGTGGCTTGCGAGATGAAAATACCGGTCGTGGTCATGGGCGACGTCATAAGAGAGGAAGCAAGAAGGCTTCAATTGGAGCCGACAGACCAGAACCTGGGACAAGTGGGAAACTCTTTGAGGGAAAAAGAGGGCCCTTTTGCCATCGCCAAAAGATGCCTGGAGAAGATCGAGACTCTCGGAAAAGCCGGATCAAACCCTTTGGTTGTGGTGATCGAAGGGATCCGGAGCAAAGACGAGGTGGATCTTTTCAGAGAGAAAAGTTCTGATTTTCGGCTGATTGAGATCTGGGTACCTGATGACATCAGGATGAGGCGGATTGCAGCTCGGGGGCGAGCTGACGACTGTTGTGGGACCGACCCCAAAGAGGCGATGGCCAAGCGAGATGCGCGTGAGATGGGCTGGGGGATGGGCGAGGCTATAAGGTCTGCTGACATGAGGATCAAAAACGACGGATCGCTCGAAGAGCTCGAAGGAAAGGTAAGAGAAGTGCTGCAAAAGATGGGAAAAACTCAGACTTGATACCCTATACGACATCCCAATGAAGTCAACCTCGCTAATGGAAACATTGGAACATGTGTTTTAGATGGAGCCAAAGAAACCCTTTTCCACGGAGAAGTATTTTAGGAACGCCAGCCACCACATGAACACATGAAAGAATACTCCAACGACGAGATCACCGTTCGCTGGGACAAAAAAAAGTGCATCCATTCAGGTGAATGTGTCAAGTGCCTGCCAGGAGTCTTCGATCCAGACTGGTCCCCTTGGGTCAAGATGGATGCAGCCAGCACCGAAGAGATTACAAACGCTATTGATAAGTGCCCTTCTGGCGCTCTTTCCTATGTGAAGAAGACCAAAGCAGAAAAGTCCGAGCCAAAAAGTGAACCTGCTGCAACGATTCGAGCGATGAAGGATGGACCACTGACGGTGCAGGGAAGGTGCCTTCTGATCGACGAGGACGGATCCATTCTCGCCGAAGAAGGGCCTTTCGCTCTTTGCAGGTGTGGCAAGTCCGAAAAGAAACCCTATTGTGATGGGAGCCACAAGAAGGTATAGAACTGATCGTGTTCGGCGACACAGTTGGGACAAATGTCAAACTCATTAACCGATGAACAATGCGTCTGGTCAGATTTCATTTATAGTGCTTAACGATACCTTTTAGCCAAATCTCTAACTCGTATGAGTTTGAGATTCGGCCTATTCGTATCGTTAAGAACTAATCTTTCGAGAACCGATTAGTATCGCCTAATCGGTTCTCGACTATATTCGGGCGTCGATACGCGAAAGTCCGCCCGGTCTCGATGAAAGATTTAGATGCTTCCATCAGGATATCAACGTCGGACATTCTTCCTTTGGATTTGAGCCGGTCCACCTCAAGCAGAAACTTGCCTATGACCTCAGAGTCGAACCGGTTTTTCTCTGCAAACTTTAAGGCAATGCTCTTCAGCTCCTTTTTCGATGAATATCTCTTGGGCGCCTCGTCATCTACGAAGTTGAATACGTGTCCGCATTTGGTGTGTCCTATGGTCGGAGTTGAAGGGTTGGCGCTAGTTTTTATGTAATCTTTGAACGTGTCGCCATCGATAAACTCCCCACATTCTTCGCACAACATTATTCGCATTGCGTTATCCCCCCAAATTAATCAAATTGCGTGAAGTATCGGCCGCTCCCAGGTCACCTCATCGGCTTCGTCCTCCTCTCCAGGACCGAGACGCTCCGGCACCTTCTTGTAATGAGGTGCTGGCGCGTATTCGTGCTTGTACTGGTGGTGCTCAAGGATCTCGTACCGGCTCAGGATGACGAGGTTCCTCTCGTCGTAGACTTGCTTTCTGCCTTTGGTCATCGTAGAAACCATTTGGTAGTCGGCGTAGGGCGTACCTTTGATCAGCCGCTCCAGGGCCAGCAGGCGGCGAGGTTGCCCCTTTTTTTCCTGCCCGTTCACTTCCTGTAGGCAGAGGATGTCGGCCTTGAGCCTCAAAAGCTGTGGCCTCATCACCGAGATCCTCTTTTCCAGCGTCGGTTTCTGGCCGGGCTTGTCGTCGAGGTTTTCCAGGTTGAAGGTTGCTATGCGCAGTTTGTTCAAAATTCTGCCTCCTTTTCAATTTGGGAGGGTTTGGTCGTACTGGATTAACTAATTTATAGTCGAAAACCGATTAGATGAAACTAATCGGTTTTCGCCAGAATAGTGCTTAACGATACGAATAAGGCCAAATCTCAAACTCTTACGAGTTAGAGATTTGTCCGAAAGGTATCGTTAAGCACTATACCTTCAACGAAAGTAAGAGGGGACTTGGGAGGCTTTGGCAGCCGAAGGAGGCAGGATTTCATTGAGATAGGCCCGCTTTTGGAGCACGGCCTCAATCGTCCGCCACCCCTTCTTCCCCGCGGGTTCATGCCAGCGCAAAGGGGCACCAAGGCCGCAAAGTCGCTCTTGGGGCGGCCGAGAGCGGGGGGCCAGATTCCCCACAACTCCGTGTTCTTGAGCTGGTCGGTAAGGTCGGCGATATCAACATAGTCAGCAACCATCCAGAAAATATCCTGAAAATCGTTTAGCAGCCATCAACATTTGGCGCCTGTTTTATCCAGTATTTTTCCATCTTTGAACTCTTTGAGCTTTATGTTTCCATCATCTATCACAACAAAACTGTAATAATTGCAAGGGCTTTTTCCCCAGGACCCGGTGTTCACCACCTCAGTTTCTGGGTCGTAACAGGCAGGTCGCATGTGAGTATGGCCATAGACCAGCACCTCGTCTCGTTCCATTCCGAGATAGACGCTTCTTGACTCCAGCTTTGCCAGATCTTCTATGAAAGATCCTGCTTTGTGCCGACCACTGAGCCTTTTGTCTGGTGATTCCATCATCGACTTTAACGCTCCAGATATGTCGGTGGGCAATCTCCTAAGTTTCTCCAGAATTGACGTTGAAGATTGGACCATGTCCCACAGCTTGCTGGCCGCGTTTCCTGTGTCGTCGCCTGCAAGGCACAGTTGTTCGGCAAACAGCTCGTAAGCGGTCTGCGACTTGTAATAGGGGTTTGTCAAGGTCTCTAGCTGGTAGCCGTGTATGAAGAAAAATTTCTTGTCGCCGCTTGACAATCGAGCCGACTTGGCAACGTCGCTGAAGTGAAGGCCACCTTTGATCAGGTTGTCCTTCAGGTTTAGCATGTGGTAGTCGTGGTTTCCGACCACGTAATGCATCTTAACGTCGCGCTCGAAGTTCATCAATTCAGAAAACACGGTGTCGCACTCTGCAAGCGCTTTTGCGAAATCTCGTCTCCAGAAATCTATCACGTCGCCGAGGAGGACGAGGTCGCCTCCGCTGCTCATATAATCGGTTCTAAGGACCTTCAAAAATTCCAAAAATTCCTGGTCGTCTTTCAGAAGCTTGCCGTTTCTGCCCCGCTTTTTTTCTGCCATGTGCACATCTGATACCACTACGATCATGTATAACACCTCATTGTGACTGTAATTAAATTTTGGCTTTTCTGATCCAGATGGCCTTCCGCCTCAATTGTGGTTTGTAGACAAAGGCCGGTTTAGACGAAAATCAACAGAATCGAGAGCGGAGGGCGGAGGGCGGAGGGTGGATGCTCTTGTTTCTCTTTTGCGCTCTATAGAGCTGCTCGGGCGGCGCGGATTTTCCTTGCAGCAGCTATTCTGTGGGTTCTGGCCGGCGCTGGATGGTCTCGGTCATCGTTCCCTGCAGCAACTCCACGTTCATTATTTGTATGAAATTAAAGGTACGAAATGCAATTTTGATCTTACGCAGATATATCATCCAGATCAAAAACAACCATCCCATCATCCCTTAATTCGCTTTTGTTTTCTATTTTTTTCGCAACAACTGCGAAATATTCCTGCCGTTTTTCATTGTTCCAGCGCACGTGTTTTGATTTCTCTTTTAGATCATCAAATATCCGTCTTGTATTATCGGCTGTCAGATTCTGCCATTTACACTCAACAAACATGATCTCTTTTGAGCCATCATTCAGTGCGACAACATCGATCTCATAGGCGTTTGCTCCCTTTTGCTTTCCAGGAATCTTACCCCATTGCCTCCCGATTCTTTCAAAGGCAAAGGGCAATTCGCCAGCAATGTTCAGATCTATGAGGTACTGTTTCGCGATGTCTTCAAAGATATGGCCGAGATACTGGTCGTATGTGGTGTCTATTCGCAAAATCGCTGCATCCCTGTTTATTTCAAGGATGGACCTTGCTGGATACACATATGTATACCAGAATTTCATGAAATTGTCAGCCAGGGCATAGATGGAGCCTGTCTTTACATCTCGTTTTTTTTAAGAACTACAGCCCACTCTTTGGTTACAAATCCAAGATTTATGAGGACACGCAAATACTTCGGGAGATTCTGGACCGGTATGCCGGTTTCGTCTGAGATTTCAGATACTCGGTTCTTGCCTTTTGAGATTGCTTCAAGGATCTGTTCATAGTTGGTCGGGGTTCTCAGTTCTTCCCTTAAAAGAAAAGCGGCTTCATCATAAAGAAAAGTCGCTCTTTGCAGTATGTTCTCGTTCACGTTATCGATAAACGAGAGGTTTTGATCAAATTTGTTAAGGTATGCAGGTACTCCCCCAAGACAGCCATAGATCTGGACCATTTCTTCTGCACTTTTTTGTGGGAAAAAATGAGTGACATGGGCGAACTTTAAAGGTTCCACCTTGATCTGCCCGGTTCGTCTGCCATACAAAGGAGATTTGTATCCAAGAACCTCGTTTTCCATCATCCCTATGCTTGAACCAAGAAGGATCACCATGACATTGGCATCTTTAAGATGCAGGTCCCATGCCGCCTGAAATGAGGACATCGCCGCTTTGCTGCCCTCGATTAAGTATGGAACCTCATCTATAATAATAACAGGCTTGCCTTTTGTTTGCTGGGCAATGAATCTAAGGGCAGAATCCCATTTGGTGATCTTTGGCTGGTATATGCCGAGCTGTTCAGATGCCTTTTCCAGAAAGTCTTCCACCTGCTGCTCAAGGTTGAATTTCTGGGATAGATAGTAGACCGATGGTTTTTCTGCTCTGAACTTAAGGGCGAGTTCGGTTTTACCAACGCGCCGCCGTCCATAGATTATTACGAGCGATGATGAATCCTTTGCATATTCGGATTCGAGGAAGGCAAGTTCTTCGTTCCTGTCGATAAATAGGGCCATGATCCTAAGTATTGCAAGCCTATTAATTTAAGTGTTTCTGTCCCGACATGGATATGATACACTGTTTGAGGACAAGACTAGCGCCTTTGGAAACACCTCTTTTGCTGAAGCATTCCTCTTTCCTCGCGACCTCTCCGTCAGCACATCGATCTCGAACAGCCGGTCGGCGGCGTCGATCTCGATCTCAACGTCGATCGTCTCCACTGGAGCCCCCTTGATCCACAGGGGCTCGGCCCTATTATTCTAAAGGGTCGCATTTCTGTTCATGGGAGTTTGTGAAGTAACCATCTGGACTAATGGTGAAATGCACATAAAGATCGCGAATCTGGATGAAGATCTTATTAAGATTATTCGACTATTAGGGTAGGATTGTGAAAAATACTATGGATTGGAGTGTTGATGTGGAATGCCGGATAGAACATTGCCAAGTCCTGCCCGCTTTGTTAGTCCCCCTATAGCGCTTTGTTATTGATCCTACCTCGTCTCATGGTAATTTGAGCGATCCTACCTTATGTGGTTGGACTGATACATTTGTTGCTGTTGTCGATTTTGTCACTGAGCGAGCTTTGGCGGTAGATCCCATAGCAAGTTGGAGTTATTCAACGTCCTATGAGGTCACCAATCGCGGATTTTCCAGAAATGTGGCGAAGTAGGGGGTAACAAAACGCTATAGGGGGAACTACCCCCTCACGGAATAGCAAAGAACCAATTTTCTTAGTCGCTTTATTGGGGCCTTATATAACCCTTAACTCGGCTCGATTTAGGGGTTACGGCTGGTGCAGATCGCTTGGTGTACAGAGAAATCAACATCTTGCGACGGCTTGAGATTACCAAGCGTTCCAATTTCCCTCATTACGCATCATCCCCACATGGGGGATGGCTGTTGATGAGATTAATGCGCAATTATCGACAACAAGTGCCCTTGATGCCTACCAAATCGCCAAATTAATTCCCTAATTTCCGCCGAGTTAAGGTATAACTACTCAGATCCTCTCCAAATACATCCTTAACGATATCTTTTATTACTTCGGGAGCGCGGAGGGTCACGAATACCTCGTCCTTTAGGGCGGGGATGAAGTGAACCCTCGCCCGTTTTTCATGCTCTTTTAAACCGATAAACATTGGTGACTGATCAGAGGAAACCGAAAGCAAAGCTTCAATCGTGCAGATCAGGGAATCTGGGCAACAAAGATACAAAGATTTCTGAAATCCAGAAAACCGGGCGTGCGGCCCCGAAGCATACCCCACCCTTTAGGGTGGGGTGGGCCGCACGCAATTTGATTTCTGCGACCTTCTCATCGAATCGCTCATCGGGGACTGGAGTTAACCAGTAACGAGTCAAATGAGGTCGGATGCCCCTTTTTTTAGTAGGCGAGAAGCATGGCGAGGTGATATTTTGTCTACTAT